>Ga0207678_10004803_pt1 | contig 12134 bp, 8 predicted proteins | sample KBSC63metaG_FD_184319 | JGI IMG/M metagenome (GOLD analysis project Ga0207678, IMG submission 184319) | Corn rhizosphere microbial communities from Kellogg Biological Station, Michigan, USA - KBS C6-3 metaG (SPAdes) (version 2) | ecosystem: Host-associated > Plants > Roots > Rhizosphere > Soil ... | reverse complement strand
CCGAACTGCGCCTTGCCGCCCAGCGGCTGCTGGGTGATCATCGAGTACGGGCCGGTGCTGCGCGCGTGGATCTTGTCGTCCACCAGGTGCAGCAGCTTCAGGATGTAGATGTAGCCGACCGCGATCGGGTCCTTGAACGGCTCACCGGTCCGGCCGTCGAACAGCCTGGCCTTCCCGCTGGAACCGACCATCCGCTGGCCGTCCCGGTTCGGCAGCGTGCTGCCGAGCAGGCCGGTGATCTCCTCTTCCCTGGCCCCGTCGAACACCGGGGTGGCCACGTGGGTGCCGGCCGGGGCGCCGTCAGCGCTGACGCTCCGCAGCCTGTCCTTCCACTCGGCGTCGTCGCCCTCGACCTGCCAGCCGGTCTTGGCCACCCACCCGAGGTGGGTCTCCAGGACCTGGCCGACGTTCATCCGGCCGGGCACGCCGAGCGGGTTGAGCACGATGTCCACCGGGGTGCCGTCCTCGAGGAACGGCATGTCCTCCACCGGCAGGATCTTCGCGATCACGCCCTTGTTCCCGTGCCGTCCGGCCAGCTTGTCGCCGTCGGTGATCTTGCGCTTCTGGGCCACGTACACCCGGACCAGCTCGTTCACGCCGGGCGGCAGCTCGTCGCCGTCCTCGCGGGTGAACACGCGGACGCCGATGACCTTGCCCTCTTCGCCGTGCGGGACCTTGAGGCTGGTGTCCCTGACCTCGCGGGCCTTCTCGCCGAAGATCGCGCGCAGCAGCCGCTCCTCCGGGGTCAGCTCGGTCTCGCCCTTCGGGGTGACCTTGCCGACCAGGATGTCGCCGTTCACGACCTCGGCGCCGATCCTGATGATGCCGCGCTCGTCCAGGTCAGCCAGGACCTCGTCGGAGACGTTCGGGATGTCCCTGGTGATCTCCTCCGGGCCCAGCTTGGTGTCGCGCGCGTCGACCTCGTGCTCCTCGATGTGGATCGAGCTGAGCACGTCGTCCTGCACCAGGCGCTGGGACAGGATGATGGCGTCCTCGTAGTTGTGACCCTCCCACGGCATGAACGCCGCGAGCAGGTTCTTGCCGAGTGCCATCTCGCCCAGGTCGGTGCACGGGCCGTCGGCCAGCACCTGGCCCTGCTCGACCCGGTCGCCCTCTTCGACGATGGGCTTCTGGTTGAAGGAGGTGCCCTGGTTGGAGCGCTTGAACTTGGACACCAGGTACGTGGTCCTGGTGCCGTCGTCGTTCATCACGGTCACGTAGTCCGCGCAGGACTCCTCGACCACGCCGGCCTTCTCGGCCAGGATGACGTCGCCCGCGTCGGTGGCGGCGCGGTACTCCATGCCGGTGCCGACCAGCGGAGCCTCGCTGCGCAGCAGCGGGACACTCTGGCGCTGCATGTTGGAGCCCATCAGCGCACGGTTGGCGTCGTCGTGCTCGAGGAACGGGATCATGGCGGTGGCCACGGACACCATCTGCCGCGCGGACACGTCCATGTAGTCGACCTCGTCCGGCGGGATGTAGTCGACCTCGCCGCCCTTGCGGCGGACCAGCACGCGGCTCTCGGCGATGGTGCCGTCGTCCCCGAGCAGCGTGTTGGCCTGGGCGATGACGTGCCTGTCCTCCTCGTCGGCGGTCAGGTAGTCGATCTGGTCGATCACCACGCCGTCGACGACCTTGCGGTACGGCGTCTCGACGAAGCCGAACGCGTTCACCCGCGCGTAGCTGGACAGGCTCCCGATCAGGCCAATGTTCGGCCCTTCAGGGGTCTCGATCGGGCACATCCGGCCGTAGTGGCTGGGGTGCACGTCGCGGACCTCGAAGCCCGCCCGCTCGCGGCTCAGGCCGCCCGGGCCAAGGGCGCTCAGGCGCCGCTTGTGGGTCAGCCCGGCCAGCGGGTTGGTCTGGTCCATGAACTGGGAGAGCTGGCTGGTGCCGAAGAACTCCTTGATGGACGCGACCACGGGCCGGATGTTGATCAGGGTCTGCGGCGTGATCGCCTCGACGTCCTGGGTCGTCATCCGCTCCCTGACGACGCGCTCCATCCGGGCCAGGCCGAGCCTGACCTGGTTCTGGATCAGCTCACCCACGGTGCGCAGCCGACGGTTGCCGAAGTGGTCGATGTCGTCGGTCTCCAGCGGGATGATCGTCTCGCCGGAGATCATCTCCTCCTCGCCCGCGTGCAGCCGGACCAGGTACTCGATGGTGGCGACGATGTCGTTCTCGCTCAGGGTGCCCTGCCGGATCGGCAGGTCGAGGCCGAGCTTCCTGTTGACCTTGTAGCGGCCCACCTTGGCCAGGTCGTACCGCTTCGGGTTGAAGTACAGGTTCTCCAGCAGCGCCTGGGCCGACTCGCGCGTCGGCGGCTCACCGGGCCGCAGCTTGCGGTAGATGTCGAGCAGCGCCTCGTCCTGGCCGGCCGTGTGGTCCTTCTCCAGGGTGGCGCGCATCGACTCGTACCCGCCGAACCGGTCCAGGATCTTCGCGTCGTCCCAGCCCAGTGCCTTCAGCAGCACGGTCACGCTCTGCTTGCGCTTGCGGTCGATACGGACGCCGACGGCGTCCCGCTTGTCGATCTCGAACTCGAGCCAGGCCCCGCGGCTGGGGATCACCTTGCAGGAGTAGATGTCCTTGTCGCTGGTCTTGTCGACCTGCCGGTCGAAGTAGACGCCCGGCGAGCGGACGAGCTGGCTGACCACGACGCGCTCGGTGCCGTTGATGATGAAGGTGCCCTTGGCCGACATCAGCGGGAAGTCGCCCATGAACACCGTCTGGCTCTTGATCTCGCCCGTGGTGTTGTTGATGAACTCCGCCGTCACGAACATCGGGGCGGAGTACGTCATGTCCTTGTCCTTGCACTCCTCGGCGGAGTACTTGGGCGGCTCGAACCGGTGATCGCGGAACGAGAGTGACATGGTGCCGGAGAAGTCTTCGATCGGGCTGATCTCCTCGAAGATCTCCTCGAGGCCGGACTGCTCGGCCACGTCCTTGCGGCCGGCTTCCAGGGCTTCACTGATCCGGTTCTGCCACCTCTCGTTGCCGAGCAGCCAGTCGAAGGACTCGGTCTGGAGGGCGAGGAGGTCGGGTACCTTGAGCGGCTCCTGGATACGCGCGAAGGATACGCGGCGTGAACCAGTATTCGTGGCGGAGGTAGTCGTTGCGGAGGCGCTGCGCGATGCTGCCAACAGGGGTCCTTCCGAACTTTGTCGCGGAAATATCACCGCACGCACGCCAAACGCCCCGCGGCAAAACCCCGTAGACGCGAGGGAGAGACCGAGGACGTCAGAGTGCAGCGCAAACTAGCAGTGTAGCCAAAGGTTACACTGCTCGTCAAGTGTACGCCACTATGAGATTCACGGTTGCTCCGCAGCATCGCTCTTTGGCGGCCAAGAGTCAAGTCTAAACCGGACACTCGGTGCACATTGCCTGGGTGACGGATGCCACATGCGGTGTTATGTGTAGTGGACAACACGGTGGGGTAGAACAATATTCCTGCCCGGAGGCGGCTGCCGCCCGGGCGTGTCGCGGGCCTGGTGGAGACCTGTGTCATGGCCGTCGCGAGGCCCGTGTCGCGGACGTAACGAGACCCGGGCCCGCGGTGATGCGGGCCCGGGTCTCGCAGCGCTTCTGCCGCCTAACGCAGCCTTCCGGCTACTTGACGGTGACGGTGGCGCCGGCGCCCTCAAGGGCCGCCCTCGCCTTGTCCGCGCTCTCCTTGTTGACCTTCTCCAGGACCGTCTTGGGCGCGCCGTCGACCAGGTCCTTGGCCTCCTTCAGGCCCAGGCTGGTCAGGCTGCGCACCTCCTTGATGACCTGAATCTTCTTGTCGCCCGCGGCCTCGAGGATGACGTCAAACTCGTCCTGCTCCTCGGCCTGCTCGGCCTCGCCGCCTGCGGTCCCGCCTGTGGACGGGGCGGCTACCGCCACGGGGGCGGCCGCCTTCACATCGAACGTCTCCTCGAACTGCTTCACGAAATCGGAGAGCTCGAGCAGGGTCATCTCCTTGAACGCCTCGAGGAGGTCGTCCGTGCTCATCTTCGCCATGTGGTGTGTTCCTCGTTCCTTCAAATTCCTAGCGCGTGATCCGCGTGTGATCCGCGCGTGGTCGTGTGTGGTCCGGTCAGCCTTCGTCGCCGTCGCCCGGCGCGGCCTGCGCGTCGGGGGTACCCGCCTCGGGAGCGCTAGCCTCAGCCGCGGGGGCCTCGGCAGCGCCCGCTTCGGGAGTGCTGGCCTCAGCCGCGCTGGCCTCAGCCGCGGGGGCCTCGGGAGCGCCGCCTTCGGCTTCGGCGCGCTTGGCGCGCAGCGCCTCGGCGATCTGGGCCATCTGCACCGGCAGCGCGTTGAACGTCGCGGCCGCGCCGGCCAGCGACGCCTTCATGGCGCCGGCCAGCTTGGCCAGCAGCACCTCGCGCGGCTCCAGGTCGGCCAGCTTGGTGATCTCCGACGGGCTCATCGCCTTGCCGTCGAGCACCCCGCCCTTGATCACCAGCAGCGGGTTCGCCCTGGCGAAGTCGCGCAGGCCCTTGGCCGCCTCGACCACGTCGCCGTCGACGAACGCGATCGCCGACGGGCCGACCAGCATCGAGGACAGCTGCTCGTCGAGCCCAGCCTCATTGACCGCGATCTTGGTCAGGGTGTTCTTGACCACGGCGAACGTGGCGTGGTCGCCCAGCGACCGGCGCAGCTCGGCGAGCTGGGCCACGGTAAGCCCGCGGTACTCGGTCAGCACGGCGCCAGACGAGCCCCTGAACCGCTCGGTGAGCTCGGCCACCGCGGCGACCTTCTCTGCGTTAGCCATGTGCCTCCTCTCCGTCATCTAGAAGCACTGTTATGTAGAAGCACTTCGTGCGTTGCGTAACCGCCGGAGACAGCAAAAACGCCCCGGCGCGAGGCGCACGGGGCGGCAACGCCAGCCCTGGTCGGGCCGAGCGGTACAGCTCAGTATCACCTGCGCGGGATGTCCGGCCGGGATCTCGCGACCCCGCCGGAGCCTTCGGCCGTCACGGGTGACGGCATCCAGCGGTCTTCGGCCTCTACAGAGTACGTTCAATAGGTCGCTGGTTCAAAATCATTGCGGCTGCCGAGCCCCGTGTGCGCACGGTATAGGGGTTGTGTGCCCCAGCCCTCATCTTGCGGGGGTTGTGTGCCCCAGCCCTCGTTACCCGGCTGGCGCGACGGCCCGGTTGATGCTCGGCGGAGTGCGATGGCGTGGTCGGGGACGCGAAAGCGGCCGATCCCGGGTGGGACCGGCCGCTGTGCGCTCGGGGTCAGGCGGTGGCTTCGGCTAGGTCGTCGGTCAGGTTGCGGGTCTTGTTGGGGTCGACCGGGATGCCGGGGCCCATCGTGGTGGTGAAGGTGACCTTCTTCAGGTACCGGCCCTTGGCCGCGGCGGGCTTGAGCCTGATCACCTCGTCCAGGGCGGCGGCGTAGTTCTCCAGCAGCGCGTTCGACGGGAAGGACGCCTTGCCGATGATGAAGTGCAGGTTGCCATGCCGGTCGGTCCTGAACTCGATCTTGCCGCCCTTGATCTCGGTCACGGCCTTGGCCACGTCCGGCGTCACGGTGCCGGTCTTCGGGTTCGGCATCAGGCCGCGCGGGCCGAGCACGCGGCCGAGACGGCCGACCTTGCCCATCATGTCGGGGGTGGCGACGACCGCGTCGAAGTCGAGGAAGCCGCCCTGGATCCGCTCGATCATGTCGTCGGAGCCGACGAAGTCCGCGCCCGCCGCGCGGGCCTCCTCGGCCCGGTCGCCGTTGGCGAAGACGAGCACCCGGGCGGTCTTGCCGGTGCCGTTGGGCAGGTTGACCGTGCCGCGGACCATCTGGTCCTGCTTGCGCGGGTCGACGCCGAGCCGCAGGGCCACCTCGACGGTCGGGTCGAACTTCGTCACCTTCTCCGCCTTGGCGATGCCGACTGCCTCGGCGGGGCTGTAGAGCCGCTCGCGGTCGATCTGCTCGGCGGCCTGGCGGTAAGACTTGCTGCGCTTCATGTCTGGGTCTCCTCATGTCCGGAGGTTGTGGTCAGCGGGCCGCGCAAGGCCCTGCCACTACGTTCTGGATGGTTATAACGCTTACTTCTCGACCTTGATGCCCATCGAGCGGGCGGTGCCGGCGATGATCTTCTCGGCGGCCTCGATCGTGGTCGCGTTCAGGTCCGGCATCTTGGTCTGCGCGATGTCGCGGACCTGGGCGGCGGTGATGCTGCCGACCTTGGTCTTGTGCGGCTCGGCGCTGCCCTTGTCCACGCCCGCGGCCTTCTTGATCAGCTCGGGGGCGGGCGGGGTCTTCGTGATAAAGGTGAACGTCCGGTCCTCGTAGATCGAGATCTCGACCGGGATGATGTTGCCCCGCTGGCTCTCCGTCGCCGCGTTGTACTGCTTGACGAAGTCCATGATGTTCACGCCGTGCGGGCCCAGCGCGGTGCCGACGGGCGGCGCCGGGGTGGCCTGGGCGGCAGGCAGCTGCACCTTGACGAGGGCGGCGAGCTTCTTCCTTCTTGGCGGCATGGCAGTTGCGTCCTTAGTTTCCTAGATCTTGGTCACCTGGTCGAACGACAGCTCGACCGGAGTCTCACGGCCGAAGATCGAGACCAGCACCTTGAGCTTCTGGGTGTCGGAGTTGATCTCGTTCACGGTGGCGGGAAGCGTGGCGAACGGGCCGTCCATTACCGTAACGCTCTCGCCCACCTCGAATTCCACCGTGGACGGCCGGGCGGCCTCGGCCTGCTTGGTTCCGGGCTCCGGCTCCGGCGCGAGCAGGGAGGCCACCTCGCCGAGCTGCAGCGGCGACGGCCTGCTGGACAGGCCGACGAACCCGGTCACGCCGGGGGTGTTCCGGACGACCGCCCAGGACTCGTCGGTGAGGTCCATCCGGACCAGGATGTAGCCGGGGAGCACCTTCTCCTGGACCTGCTGCCGCTTGCCGCCCTTGATCTCGGTCACCTGATGCACCGGGACCTCGATCTGGAAGATGTAGTCCTCCATGTTGAGCGACTGGATGCGGCTCTCCAGGTTGGTCTTCACCCGGTTCTCGTAGCCGGCGTAGGAGTGCACCACGTACCAGTCGCCCGGGAGCATGCGGAGCTCACGCTCGAACTCCTCGCGCGCGTCGTCCGGCTTCTCCTCGTCTTCCAGGCCTTCGTCCAGGCCTTCGTCCAGGCCTTCTTCCTGGACCTCCGCCGCGACGTCGGCGGCGTCCTCGGACACGCCATCGGCCGATGCGGCGTCAGCGGCCTCGCCCGCGGGATCGAGCCCGCTAGCTTCCTCGCTGTATTCGCTCACGTCATCAGCCTCCCCGGTTTCCGCGTCGGGTCCTGCCGCGTCCGTCACCACGGGACCATGCTGGGTCTCGGACACGATTACTCTCTCTTCCTCGGTACCGCCTTGTTGGGGTCCGCCTCGTCTGGCTACGGTCATCCGGTCCGGTTCTGGCGCCGCGCTGGCGTGCGCGTGCTCCGCTTGGTGGCGCCGCCCGGGAACCGCCTAGCCGAACAGCGCGAACACCAGCTTGGTGAAGCCGTAGTCCAGGCTCGTGACGACGATGACCATGAAGGTCACGAAGACCAGGCAGACCACGGTGTAGGTGACCAGCATCGACCGGGTGGGCCAGATCACCTTGCGAAGTTCACTGACCATCTGCCGGAAGAACAGGGCGGGGGTGGTCCGGGTCTCGCGCTTGGCCGCGCCCCCGGATCCGCTCCGTTTCTCCGCGGCCTCACCGCGTGTCTGAGTTGCCATATCCTCACCTATAGGTCCGCCGGCTTGGCGGTTTTAGCCGGATCGCACTCGCAGGGCAGGAGGGACTCGAACCCCCAACCACCGGTTTTGGAGACCGGGACTCTGGCCAATTGAGCTACTGCCCTGTGTTTCCAACCACACTACATGGGTTCAGATCACGCGCCCACAGGCTCATGGGCACGCTGCCGCAACGACAGCCCGGCTGCCGGTTCATGCAGTGTACGTCCGAACCGCCCTTCCGTCGAACTGCCGGGTACCAGGTGGTAAATGATGCGCAGGGCACTGAGCGCAGATGGGAGAATGGAGCGCATGCCAAGCAGAGTCTCCGCACGCGTGTCCGCCATCTCCGAATCCGCCACGCTGGCCGTGGACGCCAAGGCCAAGGCGCTGAAGGCGGCGGGCAGACCGGTCATCGGCTTCGGCGCCGGAGAGCCCGACTTCCCCACCCCCGGCTACATCGTCGAGGCCGCGCAGCGGGCCTGCGCCGAGCCGCGCTTCCACAAGTACACCCCGGCGGCGGGGCTGCCCGAGCTGCGGCAGGCGATCGCGGCCAAGACGGCGCGGGATTCCGGCTACCAGGTCGAGGCCGGCCAGGTGCTGGTCACCAACGGCGGCAAGCAGGCCGTCTACCAGACGTTCGCCACCCTCCTCGACCCGGGCGACGAGGTCATCGTGCCGGCCCCCTACTGGACCACCTATCCCGAGGCCATCGCGCTGGCCGGCGGGGTGATGGTGCCGGTCCGCACCGACGAGCGCAGTGGTTACCTGGCCTCGGTCGAGGACCTCGAGGCGGCCAGGACTCCCCGCAGCAAGGTGCTCCTGTTCGTGTCGCCGTCCAACCCGACCGGGGCGGTCTACCCCCCCGAGCAGGTCAGGCAGATCGGCGAGTGGGCCGCGGCGCACGGCCTGTGGGTGGTCACCGACGAGATCTACGAGCACCTGGTCTACGGCGGCGCGACGTTCTCCTCGATCCCGGTCCAGGCGCCGGAGGTGGCGAACACCTGCGTGGTGCTGAACGGCGTGGCCAAGACGTACGCGATGACCGGCTGGCGGGTCGGCTGGATGATCGGCCCGAAGGACGTGATCAGCGCGGCGGCGAACCTGCAGAGCCACGCCACCTCGAACGTCTGCAACGTGGCCCAGGCGGCCGCGCTCACCGCCGTGTCCGGTGACCTGTCCGCGGTGGCCGAGATGCGCGCGGCGTTCGACCGGCGCCGGCAGACGATGGCCAGGATGCTGAACGAGATTCCCGGCATGATCTGCCCGGAGCCGCAGGGCGCCTTCTACTGCTACCCGAGCGTCAAGGGGCTGCTCGGCACCGAGATCGCCGGACAGCGACCGCAGACCTCGGCCGAACTGGCCGGGCTGATCCTCGACGAGGCGGAGGTGGCGGTGGTGCCGGGCGAGGCGTTCGGCACGCCGGGGTACTTCCGGCTTTCCTGCGCGCTCGGCGACGCCGACCTGGAAGAGGGCATCAGCCGGATGGCCAAGCTGCTCGCGGAGGCGAGATAACGCCGAGGCCGCTGGCCGCCCTGCCCAAGGCGCACCTGCACCTGCACTTCACCGGGTCGATGCGGCACAGGACGCTGGTCGAGCTGGCCCGCGAGCGGGGGATCCGGCTGCCGCTCGCGCTCACCGAGGACTGGCCGCCGCGGCTGAGCGGCACCGACGAGCGCGGCTGGTTCCGGTTCCAGCGGCTGTACGACACGGCGCGTTCGGTGCTGCGCGGCCCGGACGACGTGCGCCGGCTGCTGACCGAGACCGCGCAGGACGAGCGGGCGGACGGCTCGGGCTGGCTGGAGATCCAGGTTGACCCGTCCGGGTACGCGGGCCGGTTCGGCGGCATCACCGACATGATCGAGCTGGTCCTGGACGCGGCCGCGGCCGCGTCGGCGGCCACCGGGGTCGGCATCGGCGTGATCGTGGCGGCGAACCGGACCAAGCACCCGCTGGAGGCCAGGACCCTGGCCCGGCTGGCGGCCCAGTACGCCGGGCGGGGGGTGACCGGGTTCGGCCTGTCCAACGACGAGCGGCGGGGGGCCGCGCGCGAGTTCGCCGCCGCGTTCAGGATCGCCGAACGGGCCGGGCTGCTCCTGGTCCCGCACGGCGGGGAGCTGGCCGGGCCGGCCAGCGTCGAGGCCTGCCTGGACGACCTGCACGCGGACCGGATCGGCCACGGCATCCGGGCCACCGAGGATCCCGCCGTGGTCAAGCGGCTGGCCGCCGACTGGGTCACGTGCGAGGTGTGCCCGTCGTCCAACGTCGCGCTCGGCGTGGCGGCGTCCCCGGCGCAGGTCCCGCTGCGGCGCCTGGTCGAGGGGGGCGTGCCGGTCGCGCTCGGCGCCGACGACCCGCTGCTGTTCGGCACCCGGCTGACCGCGCAGTACGAGATCGCCCGACAGGCGCACGGATTCACCGACGTCGAACTGGCCGACCTGGCCCGCATGTCGGTGCAGTCGTCGGCCGCGCCGGAGCCGGTCCGGGCCCGGCTGCTCACCGGCATCGACGCCTGGCTCGCGGCAGAATAACCTGCGCGGAATACCCGGGGTACCGGCTAGGCTTGAAGACCTAAGGCGATGATCCGGCTATCACCGGGGAGCCCCCGGAAGAAAGGGCCCCATTCGTGGGGCCTGACTAGAACCGGGCGGGTCCGGCCCGTCACAGCCGGCTGACGAGCGGCCGCCGGGTCCCCGGCGGCAAGCGAGGTGGTACCGCGGTACGCCCGCGCGGGAGCGGGCGCGTCGTCCTCGCGCCCCACCAGAGGCAGACGAGGACCACCGATGGCTCTATCTCCCCGACCAACCCGCCCCGGCCGACCTCCCGGTTACCCGCGTACCGGGCACGACGACGTTCCCGCCCAGCCGGACTTCCCCGCGCTCGAGCGCGAGGTGCTGGACTACTGGGAGGCCGGCGACACGTTCCGCGAGTCGATCCGGCAGCGCCCGGCCGACGACGAGTTCGTGTTCTACGACGGGCCGCCGTTCGCCAACGGGCTCCCCCACTACGGGCACCTGATCACCGGCTACGTCAAAGACCTGGTCCCAAGGTTCCGTACCATGCAGGGAAAGCGCGTGGAGCGCAGGTTCGGCTGGGACTGCCACGGGCTGCCCGCCGAGGTGGAGGCCGAACGCCTGCTCGGCATCTCCGGCAAGGCCGACATCGTCGCGATGGGCATCGAGAAGTTCAACCAGGCCTGCCGCGAGTCCGTGCTGCGCTACACGCACGAGTGGCAGGACTACGTGACCAGGCAGGCGCGCTGGGTCGACTTCGAGAATGACTACAAGACGCTCGACCTCCCCTACATGGAGAGCGTCATGTGGGCCTTCCGGCAGCTGTGGGACAAGGGCCTGGTCTACCAGGGCTTCAAGGTGCTGCCGTACTGCTGGCGCTGCGAGACCCCGCTGTCCAACCACGAGCTGCGGATGGACGACGACACCTACGCCGAGCGGCAGGACCCGTCGGTGACCGTCCGGTTCAAGCTGGAGACCGGGGAGTGGCTGCTGGCCTGGACCACCACGCCGTGGACGCTGCCGTCCAACCTGGCCTGCGCGGTCGGCGCGGACATCAGCTACGTGGTCGTCGAGAAGGACGGCGAGCGGTACATCCTGGCCCGCGACCGGCAGGCCGCCTACGAGCGGGAACTCGAGGACGCCGCCATCGTCGGCACGCTGACCGGCGCCGAGCTGGCCGGGAGGCGGTACGAGCCGCTGTTGCCCTACTTGGCTGATACCGAGAACGCGTTCCGGGTGATCGTGTCCGACGACGTGACCACCGAGGACGGCACCGGGGTGGTGCACATGGCGCCCGCCTACGGCGAGGCCGACGCCCTGGCCTGCAACGCGGCCGGCATCCCGACGGTGCTGACGGTGGACGAGCAGGCCCGGTTCACCCCGGTGGTGACCGACTTCGCGGGCCAGCACGTCTTCGACGCCAACCCCGGCATCACCGCGAAGCTGCGCGAGCAGGGCAACCTGGTGCGCAGGGAAACGTACACGCACTCCTACCCGCACTGCTGGCGGTGCCGCAACCCGCTCATCTACAAGGCCGTGTCGAGCTGGTTCGTCGCGGTGACGACGTTCAGGGACCGGATGGTCGAGCTGAACGAGCAGATCACCTGGGTACCCGGGCACGTCAAGCACGGCCAGTTCGGCAAGTGGCTGGCCAACGCCAGGGACTGGTCGATCAGCCGGAACCGGTTCTGGGGCTCCCCCATCCCGGTCTGGCAGAGCGACGACCCGGCTTACCCGCGCACCGACGTGTACGGCTCGCTGGACGAGCTGGAGCGCGACTTCGGCGTGCGTCCCGACGACCTGCACCGGCCCGGCATCGACGAGCTGGTCCGGCCCAACCCGGACGACCCGACGGGTAAGTCGATGATGCGCCGGGTGCCCGAGGTGCTGGACTGCTGGTTCGAGTCGGGGTCGATGCCGTTCGCCCAGG
>Ga0207678_10004801_pt1 | contig 12136 bp, 9 predicted proteins | sample KBSC63metaG_FD_184319 | JGI IMG/M metagenome (GOLD analysis project Ga0207678, IMG submission 184319) | Corn rhizosphere microbial communities from Kellogg Biological Station, Michigan, USA - KBS C6-3 metaG (SPAdes) (version 2) | ecosystem: Host-associated > Plants > Roots > Rhizosphere > Soil ... | reverse complement strand
GGTGCCGGACGAAATGCTCGCGCTCGACAACGTCGTGCTGACGCCGCATATCGGCAGCGCCAGCCTGGCGACGCGGCGCGCGATGGCATCGCTGGCCGTCGACAACCTGATCGCCGCGCTTGGCCATGGCCCGAACGCGGGGCGGCCGCCAAATGCATTGAATCGCTGAGTGGCGATAGAGGAAAGTAGCGATTGTTGTGCTAGCGTCCGCCCGATTGCATGTGCTGGGAGCGGCTTATGGCTATGCGTTTATCGCGCAACTTCGTTTCACGCACGTGGCGGGTCAAGGGAGTTGTCGGCATCGCAGTACTGATGGTCGGGACATTGGTTCACGCCGCCGCGCTACCTCCGATCATGTATAGCGCTATCGGGGCGCCGACGATTCCGCTGAACGGCACAACAAGCTTGCAGTTCAATATCGCCAATCAGAATAGCTCTCCACTTACAGGTGTAGGTTTCAGCGACACCTTGCCGGCCGGACTGGTGGTGTCTACGCCCAACGGGTTGTCCGGTAGTTGCGGTGGCGGGACGATCACCTCAGTTGCAGGTACCGGCACGATCAACTTGTCGGGGGCGACACTGGCTGGCGGCGACTTATGCACATTTTCGATCAATATAACCGGTACGAGCGCCGGTTTTAAGAACAATACGACGGGGAGTGTCACGTCAAACGAGGGTGGCTCAGGCACGTCAGCGAGCTCCGGCATTGTCGTGGTGGCACCCCCGTCCATTGCGGCTGTTTTCACTCCCTCAACAATTGAGACGAATCAAACGACCTCGCTGCAATTCACGATCAGCAATCCGGCAGTCAACATGATCGATTTGAGTGGAATCGCCTTCAGCGACACACTGCCGGTCGGATTGACCGTGCCTAATACAACTACCTCGGTTTGTGGAGGCACTTTAACGCTGACTTCGCCTACGGGCATTGCGATGAGCGGTGCGACGATTGCACCGGTTGCGGTTGGTTCGCCATGCCAGTTCAGCGTTACCGTTTCTAGCGCGGCGGCAGGTAATTACACCAACACGACCGGCGCGGTGACTTCGACCTACGGGGGCGCTGGCAATACTGCAAGCGCAAATCTGAGCGTGGGCAACATCAACCCTCAAAGCCCTCCCGCGCAAGCGCCTGCGATCGATCCCTTACTGCTGTTGATGCTGGCAGTGTCAATCGTTGCCTCGGCGATCGTACGGTATCGCCGCATCAGCCAAGCGCTTCAGATACTCGATTGCGCATGTGCAGGAGGCGAGATCTAGTGTGCTCGTCGTTTGCACGCGCCCGAGCCGTGGCCGTGAGGTCCAAGAAGTCATTTCATCCATCGGTACAGCATCCGTCACAAACGGAAATTTGCGTGGTATGCTGCTGCGCAACAAAAATGGCCGTCGCTCGCGCTCCGAATGTCTAAGCGGCGGTGACTGGTGCCCCGAAGACCGTGAGTTGATGAAAATGAGCAAGAAAGAGAAGTACAAGGTTGCGATGGTTGGCGCCACCGGCGCCGTCGGCGAAACGCTGTTGAGCATTCTTGCTGCGCGCAAATTCCCGATTTCCGAACTCGTGCCGCTGGCGAGCGAGCGCAGCGCGGGCGGCCAGGTCGATTTCGGCAACAAATCGATCACCGTGCAGAACCTCGCCGACTTTGATTTCACAGGTGTCGACATCGCCTTCTTCTCGGCCGGCGGCAGCGTGTCGAAAGTGCACGCGCCGCGCGCGGCGGCTGCCGGCGCGGTCGTGATCGACAACACTTCGGAATTTCGCTATCAGGACGATATCCCGCTCGTCGTCAGCGAAGTGAATCCGCACGCGATTGCGGGCTACACGAAGCACGGCATCATCGCCAATCCGAACTGTTCGACAATGCAGATGCTCGTCGCGCTCGCGCCGATCCATCGCAAGTACGGCATCACGCGCATCAACGTGGCGACGTATCAGTCCGTCTCGGGCGCGGGTCGCTCGGGCGCGGAGGAACTCGCCCAGCAGACCGCGGCGCTGCTCAACTTCCAGGAATATCCGCCGTCGAAATTCAGCAAGCAGATCGCGTTCAACGTGATCCCGCACATCGACGAGTTCCAGGCCAACGGCTATACCAAGGAAGAGATGAAGATGGTCTGGGAGACGCAGAAGATTCTCGAGGACAAGTCCATCCTCGTGAACCCGACCGCGGTGCGCGTGCCGGTGTTCTACGGTCATTCCGAGGCCGTGCACATCGAGACGCGCGACAAGGTCACGGCCGAGCAGGCACGCGCATTGCTCGAGACCGCGCCCGGCGTGAAAGTGATCGATGAGCGCAAGGCCGGCGGCTATCCGACCCCGGTCGGCGACGCCGCGGGCAAGGACGAGACCTTCGTCGGCCGCATCCGCGAGGACGTTTCCCACCCACACGGCCTCAATCTGTGGATCGTCTCCGACAATATCCGCAAGGGTGCGGCACTCAACGCCGTGCAGGTCGGCGAGCTGCTGATCGCCTCCTATCTTTGACCGGGTAGGCATTTCGGGACCGCTTGGGCGGTCCCGAGCTCTTGCGAAAAACGCAATGGCGTTTCATAGTTATGCCCCTTAGATGATGTGCATTCTAAGATGTGCACGTCCGGGAGTTGCCCCGGAATTGCAAAGTTGCGCCTGACAACGTTAGATCTTTGGGGAAAAAGCATGAAAGGGCCTATCAAATCCGCGCTCTCGGTTGCCTTGGCGCTGGCCGCAAGCCAGGCATTTGCGCTGGGACTGGGGCCGATCCAGATCAAGTCCGGGCTCAACCAGCCGTTGCTCGCCGAGATACCGATCGTCGCCGATTCGGCGGCCGAGGCCGAGGATCTGCGCGTCGACCTGGCTTCGGCCGAGGACTTCGTGCGCGTCGGCCTGAACCGCGCGCGCGTCACCGTGCCGATCGAATTCAGCGTCGCCAATAACGGCCGCGGGCAGCGCGTGATCCGCCTGACGACCAAGGAAGCCGTGCGCGAGCCGTTCCTCGATTTCCTCATCGAGGCGAATTGGGGCAAGGGCAAGCTGCTGCGTGAATATACGGTCCTGCTCGATCCGCCGGTGACCGCTCCGGCCGTGCTCGCGACGGCGCCGAAACCGGCCGAGAAACCGAAGCCCGTCGAAGCCGCGCCGCGTGCCCCGGTCAGCCAGCCGCGTGCGGAAGCGCCGAAGCCCGTGGCGCAGGCCGCCCCGGCCCCGGCTCCCGCCCCGCGTCCCGCACCTGCGGCATCGCCTGCTCCAGCTGCCCCGACTGCGGCGCACAAGGGCGAGTACACGGTCCAGCGCGGCGATACGCTGTCGCAGATCGCGCACGAAGTCGGCGACGACCCGCGCGATCTGAACCGCACTTTGTTGGCGCTGTACAAGGCCAATCCCGAAGCGTTCTACCGCGAAAACATGAACGCGCTGAAGACCGGCGCCGTATTGCGCATTCCCAGCGCCGACGAGGTACGTGCGGCCGGATCACTGAACGAAGCGGCGGCGGCAGTGCGTGCGCAGCAACAGTCCTGGCAGGAAAGCGTTGCGCCGACTCTCGTCGCCAACACCGGCGCCGCAGCCGCGACGGACAAGCAAGCCGCTGCACCCGCGGCTGAGCAGAAACATGGTTCCGAGCGCCTCGCTCTGGTGCCACCCTCGAGCGGTACCGGCAACGAGGCCGGTGCGAGCAAGGGCGGATCGGCTGCCGGCAGCAAGGATGCGGCAGCCCTGCGTTCCGATCTCGCGCGCACCAAGGAGGCCTTGACCAGCCGTGAGCAGGAAACTGGCGAGCTCAAGTCGCGCGTCTCCCAGCTCGAGGAGATCAACAACAAGAGCCAGCGCCTGATTTCGCTCAAGGATTCCGAAATCGCCGAGCTGCAGAACAAGCTCAAACAACTTGAAGCGGGCAAGGCCGGCGCCAAGCCGACCGATACCAGCGCAGCCGCGACCAAGCCCGCCGCGCCTGCGCCTGAGCCTGCCGCTACCGCGGCGACACCATCTGCAGCGCCTGCCGCCACACCAGTCGCGGCCCCTGCGCCGGCCACCGCGCCGACGACCGCGGCCACGCCGCCTCCGCCCGCGGCCGCTGCGCCCGCTCAGGCCGCGACGCAAACACCTGCCGCACCGGCAGCCGCCGCCTCGACGTCACCGTCTGCGGCGGCGCCTGCGCCGTCGCAGACTGCGGCGCCAAAGCCTGTCACTGCGACTGCCACCAAGCCCGCTGCTCCTGCGACGGGCAAGCCGTGGTACGCCGACTATGTCGACAATCCGTACGTGCTGTACGGCGGCACCGGCGGCATCCTCCTGCTGATCGCGGGCTGGCTCATGACGCGCGCATCGGGTGGCAAGAAGCCCAATCCACGGCCGTTGGCTGCCGGCGCCGCCGCTGCAGCGGAAGCTGCCGATGCCGATCCGCATGCAGCGCTGGAGCAAGAGGTCGAGAGTTACTACGACGGCGCCCCGGGAACCGACGCCGCGCAGCCGAGCCGGGCCGGACTGGATGGTGGTGAAGAGGACGAGATGGAGCAGCTGCGCAGCCATTTCGACCACGGCGACAGCGAACGCTTCGTTGCCCTTGCGCATACGCTGCGCGAGAAATTCCCGGAGGACTCGGCCGAGTGGCGCGAAGCCTCCGAGCTCGGTCGGCAGTTGCTGCCGGGCAGCCCGCTGTTCGCCGCATCGGGGTCGCATGACGGCCACGATCCGGACGATTTCTTCTTCCGCGACGAGACGGCGCATGCCGGTGAGACGGCGGCGGAGAACGAGCACGACGCGCATATCCAGGCGATGCTCGATCACGACGAACCACTCGCCTTCGAGTCGCGCGACATGGTCGCCAGCGACCCGCATGACCTGCCTGACCTCGAGTTCGAACAAACATTCCACAAGGAGGTCGAAGCCGTGACGCAACCGCCGATCGAGGAGGCTCAAGCCGGTGCCGAGCGGGCGCCGTTCCTCGACGAGGACACGATTGGCACGCGTCTGGATCTCGCCCGCGCCTATCTCGATATGGGCGATCCCGAGGGCGCGCGTTCGATGCTCGACGAAGTGCTTGCAGAGGGCAATGCGGTGCAGAAGGAAGAAGCGCGCAAGCTGCTCTCCGAATTGAGCTGACCTCAGGGGTACCCGCCGGCGCCCACGCCGGCAGCGGAAAGCGCGCTGCTACAATCAGCGCGCTTTTTCGTTTCCGCGGGATTGATTTTGCGCATTGCACTCGGCATCGAATACGACGGCACCGATTTCCACGGCTGGCAGCGGCTGAGCCATGGTCCCAGCGTGCAGGCAACGGTCGAGGCCGCGCTGTCGAAGGTCGCCGACGAGGCGGTCGAAGTCACCTGCGCCGGACGCACCGATGCCGGCGTGCATGCGTCCTGCCAGGTCGTGCATTTCGACACGAACGCCGAGCGCAGCCCGCGCGGCTGGGCGCTGGGCGCAAGTTCGAACCTGCCGGCGAGCGTCGCCGTGCTCTGGGCAAAGCCGGTCGGCGACCATTTCCACGCACGCTTTTCCGCGCTCGCGCGGCGCTATCGCTACACCATTCTCAACCGTCCCGTGCGCGCAGCGCTCGCCGCTCGCCACGTCGCCTGGGAGCGCGTACCGCTCGCTGCGCAGGCGATGCACGCGGCGGCGCAGGTGCTGGTCGGCGAGAACGATTTCAGCGCGTTCCGCACGATTGCCTGTCAGGCGCGCACGCCGATGCGCTGTGTGCACGAGATTTCCGTGCGGCGCGAGGACGATCGCGTCATCGTCGAGATTCAGGCCAATGCGTTCCTGCATCACATGGTGCGCAACATCGTCGGCAGCCTGCTGCCGGTCGGACGCGGCGAGGAAAAACCCGAGTGGATCGCACAACTGCTCGCAGGCCGCGATCGTGCCGTCGCCGGGCCGACGGCCGTAGCGCAGGGCCTCGTTTTTCTCCATCCGTTGTATCCTGCTGAGCACGGCTTGCCCGCAGAGGTAAGTTTTGCAGAAGGCAGAACTTGACCACGATTGCACGCCGCGCCTGGATGGAGCGGGTTGAACGAAATCTCGATTCGAGCCCATCCGCGCAATCCGTGGTCGAATCGCTCATATTTTCTTGAGTTTTCCATGCAGCAACGAACCCGAATCAAGTTCTGCGGAATGACGCGCATCGAGGACGTGCAGGCTGCGATCGCGCTCGGCGTCGACGCGATCGGCGTGGTGCTGACCGAGAAGAGCCGGCGTTTCGCCGGAATCGAACGCGCGGTCGAGATCCGCATGACGCTGCCGCCGTTCGTCGATCTCGTCTTGCTGTTCATGGATGATCTGCCGGGCTTCATCGCCGAGGCAGTCGCGGCGGTGCAGCCCGACCTCTTGCAGTTCCACGGCAGCGAGACGGCGGCGGAGTGCGTGCGCTATCGCGTGCCGTACCTGAAAGCAGTCGCGATGGGCGGTGGTGTCGATCCAGCTGCCGTGGCGCATGCGCATCCGGCGGCGGCGGGATTTCTCCTCGATGGCCACGCCGCCGGCGAGCAGGGCGGCGGCGGCAAAACGTTCGACTGGTCCGCGAGGGCGCATGCGTTCGCCAAGCCTGTAGTGCTTGCGGGCGGGCTGAACGCGGACAACGTCGGCGCGGCAATTCGCGCCCTGCGCCCGTATGCGGTTGATGTGTCCAGCGGCATCGAATCTTCTGCGGGCATCAAGGACGCGGCCAGGCTGCGCGCCTTCGTCGACGCCGTGCGCGCGGCCGATTCGGCCTAGACGCGGCATGGCCGGCGCGATCGAGGAGTTCGCGGACAACGGTCGCGCGTTCGCACGCGAGGACCTGATCGGGCGCGAACTGCCGCTCGTGATCCGCGGCCTGGCACGGCAATGGCCGCTCGTTCGCGAGCGTCTGACCGATGCGCAGTTCGTCGCGCGTCTCATCGCCTTTGACAACGGCACGCCGGTCGATGCGCTGGTGATGCGGCCCGAAGAAGACGGCGTGATCGGCTACAACGCGGGCTTCGACGGCTTCAACTACGAGCATCATCGCGTCTCGATAGGCAAAGGGCTGCAGCGCCTGCTGGATTTGAGCGGGCAGCAGCGCGTACCGGGCATTGCGATCCAGAGCGCGCCAATTACGAAATGCCTGCCGCGCTTTCTTGGCGAGCACACCCTGCCGTTCCTCGATGCTGGTGTCGAGCCGCGCATCTGGATCAGCAACCAAGTCACCACGCCCGCGCATTTCGACGAGTATCACAACATCGCCTGCGTACTGCGCGGGCGGCGGCGCTTCACCCTGTTCGCACCCGAGCAGGTCGGCAACCTGTACATCGGGCCGCTCGAATTTGCGCCGACCGGTGCGGCAATCAGCCTGGCGCGGCTCGACCGCCCGGACGATCCGCGCTACCCGCGCCTGCGGGCGGCGCTGGCCGCGGCGCAGGTCGCCGAGCTTGAGGCCGGCGACGCGATCTACATTCCGCCGATGTGGTGGCATCACGTTGCCTCACTCGACCGGATCAACGCGCTGGTCAACTACTGGTGGAAGTTCGTGCGCAGCGACGGCTACGCACCGCCAACGGCGCTCGGCTGCCTCATGCACGACATTCTCGCGTTCCGTTCGCTGCCGCCGGCCGAAAAACGCGCGTGGAAGGCATTGCTGGAACACTACGTCTTCGGCGAGGACGACCCGGCGGCGCATATCCCGCCCGCGCGCCGCGGTATGCTCGGTGCGCTGACCTCCGAGCAGGTGGCCAAGCTGCGCGAGACGATCCGGCGCTACCTGTGAGCCCGGTTTTGCGTGCCGGGGCGGCGCGGGCGGGAAAGATTGTGTACGCTATAGCCACGCCATGAGCATTTCGCCCCGTCCATTGCCGCCGTCCGGTCGCTCGTTGCGCCGCTGGCGCCGCGTGCCCGCGGCTGCGGTCCGGTAGCGCGCGGTTGCGCGCGGGGCCTGCACGGCCCGATCACGAATTGAAGCCGAACCCGCACGACGTTGCGGTTGCGGCGCAAACCGATCCGGAGAATCTCATGTTGGCAAAACCCTTCGACACGGCCGCGGCTGCTGCGGCCATCGACTACTCGAACTACCCCGACGAGCACGGTCGCTTCGGCGACTACGGCGGCCTCTATGTCGCCGAAACCCTGATGGAACCGCTGGCAGAACTGCGCGACGCGTATCTGCGCCTGCGCCGCGATCCCGAGTTCATCGCCGAACTCGATCGCGACCTCAAGCATTACGTCGGCCGACCCAGTCCGATCTACCATGCCGAGCGCCTGTCGAAAAAAATCGGCGGCGCGCAGATCCTGTTCAAGCGCGAAGACCTGAACCATACCGGCGCACACAAGATCAACAACACCGTGGGCCAGGCGCTCGTCGCCAAGCGCATGGGCAAGCGCCGCATCATCGCCGAGACCGGCGCGGGCCAGCACGGCGTCGCCAGCGCGACCGTGGCGACGCGCCTCGGCCTCGAATGCGTGGTCTACATGGGCGCGGTCGACATCGAGCGGCAGAAGATCAATGTCTATCGCATGAAGCTGCTCGGCGCCGAAGTGGTGCCGGTGACGTCGGGGTCGAAGACCTTGAAGGACGCGCTCAACGAAGCGATGCGCGACTGGGTCACCAATGTCACCGACACGTTCTACATCATCGGCACGGTCGCGGGCCCGCATCCGTATCCGATGATGGTGCGCGACTTCAACGCGATCGTCGGCCGCGAAGCGCGCGCGCAGATGCTCGAGGAATACGGCCGCCTGCCCGACGTGATCACCGCCTGCGTCGGCGGCGGCTCGAACGCGATCGGCTTGTTCCATGCGTTTCTCAACGACCGCGAGGTCAAAATCATCGGCGCCGAGGCCGCCGGTGACGGCATCGAAACCGGACGCCACGCCGCCTCGCTCGCCGCCGGCCGTCCCGGCGTACTGCACGGCAACCGCACCTACGTGATCTGCGACGACGACGGCCAGATCACCGAGACGCATTCGATTTCCGCGGGCCTCGATTATCCCGGCGTCGGCCCCGAGCATGCCTGGTTGAAAGACACGGGCCGCGCGAGCTATGTCGGCATCACCGACGAGGAGGCGCTGGCCGCGTTCCACGAACTCGCGCGCAGCGAGGGCATCCTCGCCGCGCTCGAGTCGAGCCATGCCGTTGCTCAGGGCATCAAACTCGCGCGCGAGCTGCCGAAGGATCAATTGGTACTGGTCAATCTGTCGGGGCGTGGCGACAAGGACGTGCACACGATCGCCGCGCGCGAGGGGATTTCGCTGTGAACCGCATCGACCAGCGTTTTGCCGAACTCAAGTCCGCCGGCCGTACCGGCCTGATTCCATTCGTCACCGCCGGCGATCCCTCGCCCGACCATGTCGTGCCGTTGATGCATGCCCTGGTCGAAGCCGGTGCCGACCTGATCGAACTCGGCGTGCCGTTCTCCGATCCAATGGCCGACGGCCCGGTGATCCAGCATGCCAGCGAACGCGCGCTCGCCAAAGGCGTGGGCCTTGCGCAGATCCTCGGCTGGGTCGGCGAGTTCCGAGAGAAAGACAAGAACACGCCGATCGTGCTGATGGGTTATCTCAATCCGATCGAAATCCACGGCTATGCGAAATTTGCCGACGAAGCGGTTGCTGTCGGCGTGGACGGCGTGCTGCTCGTCGATTGCCCGCTCGAGGAATCGGCGACGATCAAGCCGCTGGCCGATGCCGGACTGCATCGCATCTTCCTCGCCGCGCCGACCACGCACGACGCGCGCCTCGCGGCGCTGACCCGCGAGGCGAGTGGATTTTTATACTATGTCTCGTTTGCCGGCGTGACCGGGGCGAACCGGCTCGATCTCGCGCCCGTGCGCGCGCGCGTCGCGGCGATCAAGGCGCTGGCGCCGGCATTGCCGGTGGCGGTCGGCTTCGGCGTACGCGACGCGGCATCGGCGGTCGCGATCGCCGAATTCGCCGATGCGGTTGTGATCGGCAGCGCACTGGTCGAACACTTGGCGAACTCTTCGCCTGCTGCCGCTGTCACAGCTGCAGTGCGCGATTTCCTCGCGCCGGTCCGCCAGGCGCTCGATGCGCGTTCGGCGCGCCATGCCGCGTAAATCGAACCGTGAAGGTGTCCCCAAGCCGCAACAGCCGGTAGAATCGCATGTTTCCGATTCGGCCTCGTCCGGGCCGGCGCCGACGGAACCGGCGCTGCCCGAACGCATCGTGACCGCGATGCCCGATGCCGAACTTTTCGATGACGAGAACGACATGAGCTGGCTTACCAAACTGATGCCCTCGCGCATCCGCACCGAAGGCAAGGGAGACCCTTCCGGTAAGGGCAAGGTGCCCGAGGGCCTGTGGGAGAAATGCGAGGGTTGCGGCGCCGTGCTCTACGGGCCGGAACTCGAGCGCAACCTGCAGGTCTGCCCGAAGTGCGGCCATCATCACCCGATCGCGGCGCGCAAGCGCCTGACAGCGTTGTTCGACGAAGGCCCGACCGAAGAGCTGTTCGCCTTGCTCGAACCGGTCGACGCGCTCAAGTTCAAGGACTCGAAAACCTACAAGGCCCGCATCGCCATCGCGCAGAAGAACACCGGCGAGAAGGACGCGCTGATCGCGATGCAGGGCAAGCTCAAGGCGCAGCCGCTGATCGCGGTCGCGTTCGAGTTCGCCTACATGGGCGGTTCGATGGGCTCGGTCGTCGGCGAGAAGTTCACGCTTGCCGCCGAGCGCGCGCTCGAGCAGCGCGCGCCATTCGTCTGCTTCTCCGCCACCGGCGGCGCGCGCATGCAGGAAGGCCTGTTCTCGCTGATGCAGATGGCCAAGACCTCGGCCGCGATCGCGCGCCTGCGCCGCGCCGGCGTGCCGTTCATCTCGGTGCTGACCGACCCGACCACGGGCGGCGTCTCCGCCAGCCTCGGCATGCTCGGCGACATCAACATCGGCGAGCCGAAGGCGCTGATCGGTTTCGCCGGTCCGCGCGTGATCGAACAGACCGTGCGCGAGACGCTGCCGGAAGGCTTCCAGCGCTCCGAATTCCTCGTCGAGCACGGCGCCATCGATCTGATCGTCGATCGGCGCGACATGCGCGATCGGCTCGCTGCGCTGACCGCGTTGCTGATGCGCCAACCGCGCGTAGCCTAGGAAACTACTCCTCGTCGAAGGCGAGCGCCGCGGCCTGGAAGTCGCCGCGCAACAGCAGGTCGATGCCCGCATTCATCCAGTAGGCACCGCTCGCCGTCGTCGGCGTGCGTTCGTCGAATTTGCCTTCGATTGCGCGCACGCGGTATTTCGCGTCGGGATCCAGACCCTGCAGGCGCACCGTGGGGTAGGGATACTTTTCCGTGCTCGAATGCAGGAAAGCGAACAGCACGGCGTGGGCGCGATCGGCGCTGACGCTTTCGGTGGCCGACTGCTCGCTGCCGCCCTGTGGCGAGATGAGGCGGTAGAGTCGACCTTGCTGCACGGTTTTGCGCATTGCCTTGTACTCGGCGACGAGGCGACGCGCGGTGGCGAAATCCTGCGGCTGCCATTTGTTCAGATTCGCGCCGAGGCCGAGCGAGCCCTGCATCGAAGACAGGAACCGGTACTCGAGCGAGAGCGCACGGTTGTTGACCCAGGTCGGCGAGTCGGTGACCCAAGCCATCATCGCGGCCGGTGTCCAAGCCTGAGTGAAGCCGTCCTGGATGCGCAGGCGATCAAACGCATCGGTGTTGTCGGAGGTCCATACCTCATCGGTCAGATACATCACACCGAGGTCGATGCGGCCGCCACCGCTTGAGCACGACTCGATCTCGACCTTCGGATGTTTTTTGCGCAGCGTTTCGAGGATGCCGTAGTAGTTGCGGATGAAGTCGACATAGACGTTCTTCTGCTGGTCGGGCGCGACTTCGGGCCAGCCGGGCTCCGACCAGCTGCGGTTGTAGTCCCATTTGAGGAAGGCGATGTCGTTTTCGCTGAGCAGCTTATCGAGCGCGTCGAACAGGTAGGCACGCACGTCGGCGCGAGCGAGATTGAGCACGAGCTGATTGCGCCCCTCGGTGCGCGGCCGGCCGGTCATGTGCAGGATCCAGTCGGGATGCGCGCGGTAGAGATCGCTGTCCGCATTGACCATCTCCGGCTCCACCCACAGGCCGAAATCCATGCCGAGCGCATGGACCCGCTCAATGAGCGGCTGCAGACCGTGCGGAAACTTCTGGGGATTGACGACCCAATCACCGAGTCCCGCGTGGTCGTTGTTGCGGGCGCCGAACCAGCCATCGT
>Ga0207678_10004800_pt1 | contig 12137 bp, 19 predicted proteins | sample KBSC63metaG_FD_184319 | JGI IMG/M metagenome (GOLD analysis project Ga0207678, IMG submission 184319) | Corn rhizosphere microbial communities from Kellogg Biological Station, Michigan, USA - KBS C6-3 metaG (SPAdes) (version 2) | ecosystem: Host-associated > Plants > Roots > Rhizosphere > Soil ... | reverse complement strand
CTTCTCGATCAGCATGCGGTCGTCGCCGAACGCTGCTTTGGCTTCGCGCTTGGCGCTGACGATGGCCGGAGCCAGTTCAACAGCCGAGCGCACCACGCGCATGCCACGCCCGCCGCCGCCCGCTGAGGCCTTCACCAGAACCGGGAAGCCGATCTTGTCGGCTGCCTTGGCCAATGTCGCGTCGTCCTGCGCTTCGCCATGGAAGCCCGGCACCAGCGGCACGCCAGCCTTCTCCATCAGCGCCTTGGAGCCCGACTTCGAGCCCATCGCAGTGATCATCTCCGCAGTAGGTCCAACGAAGATCAGGCCGGCATCGGCACAAGCCTGCGCGAACTCGGCGCTCTCGGAGAGAAAGCCGTAGCCGGGATGGATCGCCTCGGCGCCGGTCTTCTTTGCAGCTTCGAGAATGCGCTCGATATTGAGATAGCTGTCGCGCGCACGCGCTGGGCCGATCAACACGGCCTCGTCGGCTTCCGCGACATGCAGCGCATTGGCATCTGCCTCGGAATAGACCGCGACGGTGCGCAAGCCCATGGCCCGCGCGGTACGGATGACGCGGCAGGCTATCTCGCCGCGATTGGCGATCAGGAGCGTGCGAAAGCGGCGATATAAAGCTTTTGAAATTTCGGCTTTGGCCATCATCACATCCTGAACAGGCCGAAGCGCGTCGGCTCGATCGGCGCATTGGCCGACGCTGACAAACCAAGTCCGAGCACCAGGCGCGTATCTGCGGGATCGATCACGCCATCATCCCAGAGGCGCGCCGTTGCGTAATACGGGCTGCCCTGGGTCTCGAACTGGTCGCGTGTCGGCTTGCGAAACGCTTCCTCCTCTTCGGTCGACCAGGTGCCGCCCTTGGCTTCGATATTGTCGCGGCGCAGCTGACTCAGCACCATCGCTGCCTGCTCGCCGCCCATCACCGAGATACGGGCATTGGGCCACATCCACAGAAAGCGCGGGCTGTAGGCGCGGCCGCACATGCCGTAATTGCCGGCGCCGTAGGAGCCGCCAACCACCACAGTGAATTTCGGGACGTTGGCCGTGGCGACAGCTGTCACCAGCTTGGCGCCATCGCGCGCAATGCCGCCGGCTTCGTATTTCTTGCCGACCATGAAGCCGGTGATGTTCTGCAGGAACACCAGCGGGATGTTGCGCTGGCAGCAGAGCTCGATGAAATGCGCGCCCTTCAGCGAGCTCTCGCTGAACAGGATTCCGTTGTTGGCGATGATGCCGACCGGGAAACCCCAGATATGCGCGAAGCCGCAGATCAGCGTCGTGCCGTAGAGCTTCTTGAATTCGTCGAATTCGGAGCCGTCGACAATGCGCGCGATGATGTCGTGCATATCGAACGGCTTGCGCGCGTCGGCAGGAATGACACCGTAGAGTTCTTCAGCTGCATACAGGGGATCGCGCGGCGACTGCATGTTCAGTGTGGCCCGCTGTGGTGGCTTCAGCGTTGCGACGATTTTTCGCGCGATGCCGATGGCGTGGCCATCGTTCTGTGCGTAGTGATCGGTGACGCCAGACTGCCGCGAATGTACATCCGCGCCGCCAAGTTCTTCGGCGGTGACCACTTCGCCGGTTGCGGCCTTCACCAGCGGCGGACCGCCGAGGAAGATCGTGCCCTGATTGCGCACGATGATGCTCTCGTCGGACATCGCCGGCATATAGGCGCCGCCGGCGGTGCACGAGCCCATCACGACCGCAATCTGCGGAATGCCCTGCGCCGACATCTGCGCCTGATTGTAGAAGATGCGGCCGAAATGGCGCTCATCCGGAAAGATGTCGTCCTGCTGCGGCAAGAACGCACCGCCGGAGTCCACCATATAGATACACGGCAGATTGTTCTGCCGCGCGATGTCCTGCGCGCGCAGATGCTTCTTCACCGTCATCGGATAGTAAGTGCCGCCCTTGATGGTCGCATCATTGGCGACGATCATGCACTCCCTGCCCGACACCCGGCCGACGCCAGTGATAACGCTGGCGGAATGGACATCGCCGCCATAGAGGCCGTTGGCGGCCAATGGCGAGAGTTCGAGGAAGGCCGTGCCGGGATCGATCATCAGATCGACACGCTCGCGGGCCAGCATCTTGCCGCGCGCGGTGTGCTTGGCGCGGGACGCCTTGCCGCCGCCCCCGGCGACCGCACCGAGCTTGTCCTTGAGCTCGGCAACCTGCGCCTTCATCACATCGACATTGCGTTTGAACTCGGCCGAGGTGGGATCGATCGTGGAGCGAAGCGACATCGGCTTCCGTTTCCTGCAGGGTCTGTTTCTTGTTTGCACGGCGGCCCGGCAACGGGCCTGCCATGATGGTGTCACCCCGTCGTGGCGGGACGCAACCCTAACTTTCGGTGCTGGTCAGGGTGAGATTTGGAGCGTTACGGAGGCTGATTTGCCCGCAAACCGGTCGTCAGTGCGACCATGGCTCCGAGCGGCGGAACGCAAAATTGTCGGCATAGGCGATGGTCCGGGGCGCACGCACCTTGGGCTCGATCACCTGATAGGCAATGCCTTCGCGCTCGCAGTAGGCGACCGCCTCTTCCTTACTGTCGAAGTGGATGGACAGCTGCTGCTTCATGTCACCGGACGACGTCCAGCCCATCAGGGGCTCGATCACCCGCGCCTGCTCCGGCTCATAATCGAGCTGCCAGTCCTTGGTCTTGGCGAGGCCTGCCTGCATGGCATTCTTTGGGGCTTTGAAGATACGTGCGGTCATGGAATGCGATAGCCTTTTAAGGATGGGCCTTCGTCTCGGGATTAGCGTCTCGGGATCGGCCTTGGTCAGCTGCGACACTGCGACAAATTGGTGAAAACGGCGGGGCTGGTATATCCAATTGTCACGAATTTGATCCGTGATTCCGTCGTTTGGCGGCTTCGTTATTGTGTATATTCGTTCCACGGCGTCGTGACAATCGGGGCACGAAGCGGTCTATCTGATCTCGCAATTCGGCATCACGAAGGGCTCCTGAAGCGGCACCCATGGATATTCACGCCATCCTTCCCCCCAAAGGCCGAGACCTTCGGCTGGACCTGTTCCGCGGTATCGCCAACTGGGCGATCTACCTCGATCACATCCCCGACAATGTGGTGAACTGGGTCACCACCCGGAACTATGGCTTCTCCGACGCGGCCGACCTGTTCGTCTTCATCTCCGGCTACACGGCGTCCTTCGTCTACGCCAAGATGATGCTGGAGCGGGGCTTCATCGTCGGCGCTACGCGCCTCACCAAGCGGGTCTGGCAGCTCTATGTCGCCCACGTTATCCTGTTCGTGATCTACATCGCCGCCATCGGCTATGTGGCGCAGCGCTATAACGACCCCGACATCATCAACGAGTTCAACGTTGCCGGTCTGGTCGACAATCCGATCCAGACGCTGACGCAAGGTCTGCTGCTCAAGTTCAAGCCGCTCAATCTCGACGTGCTGCCACTCTATATTGTGCTGATGGGCCTGTTCCCGCCGGTGCTGTGGATGATGCTGCGCAAGCCGGATCTGACGATGCTGGCGTCGCTGGCGCTGTATTTCGCGGCACGCCAGTTCGGCTGGAATCTGCCCGCCTATCCCTACGGCGTCTGGTACTTCAACCCGTTCACCTGGCAATTACTGTTTGTGTTCGGCGCCTGGTTCGCGCTCGGCGGCGCGCTCGAGTCACGCTCGGTGATCCGCTCCAAGGTGCTGCTGTATTTCGGCATCGCCTATCTCTTGTTCTCGCTTGTCATGACCATGGCCGGTCGCTTCCCGGACACTGGCCACATGATCATGCCGGACTGGTTGTTCGACGCGTTCAATCCAAACGACAAGACCAACCTCGCGCCCTATCGCGTGCTGCATTTCGTGATCATCGCCTTCTTCGTCACCCGCTTCGTGCCGAAGGAATGGAAAGGCCTGGAGTGGCCGGTGTTTCAGCCGCTCATCAAATGCGGCCAGCAGTCGCTCGCCGTATTCTGCGTCGGCGTGTTCCTGTCCTTCGTCGGCCACTTCCAGCTGATGATGTCGTCTGGCTCGTTGCTCGCGCAAATATTCGTCAGCGCCGCCGGCATCGGCATCATGACCTGCGTGGCCTATTACATCTCGTGGTCGAAGAAGCAGGACAAGCCGTTGCCGAAGCCGGCTGCTCCCGCAGCGTCAGAACAGCAGGCATCGCCGTCGAAAGCCGCAGAATAGACCCGTTGTCGAACATGGTGCGGGACAGGCGAGAAATCGCCGGCAGATGCCTTGCTGCCCCCGGCCTAAGCGTGTATCGACACCGCATCGTCGGGGTATAGCGCAGCCTGGTAGCGCGGCGGTTTTGGGTACCGCAGGTCCTAGGTTCGAATCCTAGTGCCCCGACCATCCCCCATAATATTCAATGACTTAGCGCTTCTTGAACAGCGGATGGACCACTTGGTCTCCCGGCGCGATTCCGTATTTTTTGGCGGTGCCTGCGACCACTTCGAGAACAGCCCGTGCCAGGCCTCCCGATGAAATGATCTTGAGGGATTGTGGCTCGGTATTCTCCGCGATCCGGAGCACCCGGCCGTCGCCGGTAATGAAGACCATGTCGAGCGAAACGAAGGTGTTCTTCATCCACATGGAGACCTGCTGCTCCGGCGTGAAGTCGAACAGCATGCCGCGGCCGTCCGCGAGCTCCTTGCGATACATCAGACCGGTCGCCCGCTCCTCGTCGGTCTTGGCGATTTCGACGGAGAACATCCGCACACCTGACTTGGTGACGATTTCGAGCGGCTGGAATTCGGCGGCTGCGGCTGGCTTATAAGGGCCGACAAGGGCCAGAGCGGCGATCACCGCCAGCATCGAGAGGCGGCAGCGGGCGGCGAAGCGAAACAGACTCATGAAGGGCAATCCACGCAAAGAGCCCGGTCAGGACGCCGGGCGGCGCGACCCTAGCCTGACGACGCGTGCCAGCGCCAGACGGTCGTGATGCACAGCCGCGTGATGGCCTCGACGGCAAGGCTGGCAGGAAACCCGCAAGAAACTTGGAAAACCGCGGACGGCTTAGTGCGACGAAAGACCCGGCGTACCGCCTTCGGGCTGGATCTCGGCAGCCATCATGCCCTTGGAGCCGGGCCCGAAGCGCACCAGCACATACTGGCCGGGACGCAGCTCGGTCATGCCGAAGCGGCGCAGGGTTTCCATGTGGACGAAGATATCCGGCGTGCCTTCGCCGCAGCTGAGGAAGCCGAAGCCACGCAGCCGGTTGAACCACTTCACCTGCGCCCGCTCGAGGCCACTGGTAGGCGTCACGCTGACATGAGTGCGCGGCGGCAACATCTGCGCGGGATGAATGGCAGTCGACTCGTCCATCGAGACAACGCGGAAAGCCTGATAGCCCTTGGACCGCTGGGTGCATTCAACGACCACACGGGCACCTTCATAGGCCGTCTGGTAGCCGTCGCGGCGAAGCACGGTCACATGCAGGAGCACGTCGGCTGCGCCATTGTCAGGAATGATGAAGCCATAACCCTTGGAAGCATCGAACCACTTGATAACACCGCTGATCTCGACGAGATCGACGGCGTTGCCTTCGCCGACACCCGCAAAGGGGTCGAGTGCGTCGCGGCTTGCGTTGCCTGAAAGCTCATTCCCTGGTCGGGGACCACCCGCTCCGGGAATCAGTCCCCCCAACCGCTTGGACTCAAATGCGTCCGACCCCATGGCCCCGGATCCCACTATCATTTGCGCTGTCAGCCCTGTCAGCGCCATCTCACATGCCCCATCGAAGCTAATTCACGATGGCGCGGTGCGAATCTTTCGATTCGAAGATAACACTGTCGCCTGATCAGCAAAGACAAAAAACGAACACAGTGACAGCTATGAACAGCTTGCGCTCAAACGAATCAGATGCGCATCAATTTCCGACGAATGGTCCGAGCGTTTCGCCGATATCATGGCGAATGACAAGGTCAGCGTGATCGTCCTGCTCGGTCGCCTCATTGTTGATGATGACAAGACGTGCACCGGCATGTTTCGCCATCATCGGGAATCCCGCTGCGGGCCACACGACGAGCGACGATCCAATCGCAATGAACAGATCGCAGTGCTGCGATAGCTCAGCTGCGCGACGCATCTCATCTTCAGGCATCGCCTGACCGAATGAGATCGTCGCAGCCTTCACGGGCTCGCCGCATACCGTGCAGTCTGGCGCCTGTCTTTCGGAATCGAATCTGCTCTTCACCCAATCGAGCTCATAGCGCCTCGCGCAACCGATGCAGCGCGCATAGGTCGTATTGCCGTGCAGCTCGATCACAGCGTCAGCCTTGAAGCCGGACGCTTGATGCAGGTTGTCGATGTTCTGGGTGATCACAGCGGGAATCTTGCCGGCCTTGTAGAGTGAGGCGAGCGCGCGATGCCCGCGACCAGGCTTGGCCGCAGCGAATGTCTCTTCCATCGCAAAGCGCCGGCGCCAGGCTTCATCGCGCGCATCCTGACTGGCGACGAACTCGTCGAACGGAATTGGCCGGTTACGGGTCCACAAGCCACCAGGCGAACGGAAATCGGGAATGCCCGTTTCGGTCGAGATCCCCGCGCCGGTGAACGGCACGATGGTTCTGGCTTCGGCGATCATCTCGCCAAGACGATCCACGCCAGTGCGAAGGTCAGTTGCAATCATTGGAAGGTCCGAGAGGAAGTGATCCAACGACAATGCCGCAGACCGGGATCCGGTGCCATGCCGGGATCAACGCATGTTTTGCTTCGTCGCCACGTTTCCAGGATCTATTTCGCTTTGGCGCGTCCATTCCTGGCGGGCTTGTCGATCAAAAAGTCTTCCCGCTTGCGACCGGCGGCGATCTCCTTCGCGAGCCAGCCCGCAACACCGCCGCGCCCGGTCCAGGTGTCTCCCGTTTTGGGATGGCGATACTTCGCCGGAACCTTGATGCCTTTGACGCGGCTGGTTTTGCCATCGACGCTTCTGATCTGTGCGAGTTGCGCCTGCAATTCGGCACGGTGGGCTTGCAGTTGCTTGTCGATATCCTCCCGCAATGCGAGGAGTTCGGGAACTGAAAGAGATTTGATATCAAGGGTCGGCATAAACAAGCTCCGATCAAATACGTCCGCACTCCTTCCCAAGGCGCGCAAAATACGCGCCAGCGTGCGTCAATTAAATGAAATGCGGGCGGTGTCAAAACACCACATCAAAATCAAATATCGGGGCGAAGCTGAAATGAGCTCCGCCTTTAAGTAATTAAATACCGATTTGCGAAATCTTTATGCAGCCCGCGAGACATCGGCGGAGAGCTCGCTCTTCGGCAGATCGTCCTTCTTCGGCTTTGCCACCGGCGTTGCCTGAGACTTCTTCACGGACTTGCCGTACTGCGCGAGCTTATCGAGCTCGGCTTCGAGCTCAGCCTGACGCGTAGCAACTTTTTCCGCCAGCTTGTCGGATGCATGATCGCGCAGTGCCGCAAGTTCCTCGATGCTCAGTGAGTCCAGATCGATCTTGGCCATGGAAATCTCCGTTTGTTCCGAACTAGCGGTAACATCCATGCGCCGCAAGCGCGGCAGCGGGATCATCCACCGAAGACATCATGATGGATGCAATTCAATTGACGTCGAGCTCACGCTTCGCAGAGAATGCATGCGGGATTGGGGAAACGCGTCATGGCATCTTGGAAAGAAGAGCGTGACCGGCTGGTCGCGCAGACGCTCGCATTCGTACAGGAAGTCGCCGCAGCGCATCCGGTCGCGGCCCAGCGACTGAACATCTGGCAACCGCCGAGCCACGCGCCGTCGCACGCATCCGATCCAACGGAAACCGTCACCTCGCCCGCCATCGCGGGCGCCGATCGCTTGACGGCCCCTACATTGATTGTACATGCGGCGAACGCGGCAATTGAAACCTCGGAGCGTAGTTCGCAGGTCATTCCTGTTGCAGTTCCAACCAACGTGCCATCTCCTGCCCGGAGAGATCCGCTTTATTCGGGCCCATCCGAGCGGGCCGAGATCCTCAAGCGCGTTGCTTCGTTCAAGGCTCGCCAGGCCCAGATGATCCATGAGCGCGACGTCTACTACGAAGCCATGCAGACGCGTATCCGAACAACGCTGCGGAACGATTCCGGGCGCGACCGGTTGTAAAGCCGGAGCAGTTTCCCCGATGCTCTGTTTTCAGAAAGCCCCGTCCTCCCCCGGCGGGGCTTTCGCCTTGCGGGCTTCAACGTGAGGAGACGGTCTGTCGGTTCGGGTTATTTGCCGAGGTGTCGCCGCACGGCGGCAACCGACGAGCCGACCTTTTCGATCGCGGCGTTCAATTCGGTCGGCGAGACGCTCAGCCGATAGGCCCAATAGTCGCGTTGGGAAGCATCACTGGAATCGATCACCGGCGCCGGCCGGACGCCACGTTCGGACGCCAGGACGGCGGCGACTGGGACGAGACTGATCATGCCGGCAGGGTAACACGTCGCCCGTACAGCCCAAGCGAGTGCACACTCCAACGTTAACAGGCGATTGATGCGATCTCGGAAAGTCGTCCAGCCAAAGCAAGCCTTGCCGCGAGCGGCTACTGAACCACCGAGCCCAGCGAGGCCTGGATCTCATTGAGCGGGATGCACAGCTTCTTGCGGCGCAGGCCACGAATGGCGCCGGTCACCTTCAAGATCTTGCCAGCGGCACATGAACCGTCCTGGACCAGCGCGCTCTCGTAAGGCGCCAGGATGAGCGGTTCAGCTGTCCGAATGGACTGAGCGGCGGAAGGTGTGGCCAACGCCACCAGAGAAATTCCGAAAGTCCCCAAAACCCAAAAACGCATGGTCGTCCCCAACACAGCAAATACGCACCGGTCCAAGGGTAATCGTTCACGCCCTTCAATTTTTGCAGTCAGCTCTCCCCGAGCCGTTACCGCAATTATTGCCCCGGACCACCGCGAAACACAAAGCAATTTTCGCGCCGATTTCCGGTCTCAGCATAGGGTCAGAGCGTGACCTGCTCGTGACCGCACTCCTTGCAGGTGAAAGACACCCGCGCGACACCCTTTGGCGCCGAGACCTTGTTCGCCGCGCCGCACTTGCCGCAGGTCGTCATAATCCGTGTGTCGCCCTGCTTCACCACCAGCGCCTTGCGCTCCATAGTCTCGCGGATCAGACGCTCGGCCTCTTCGCGCATTGCCTGCTTGCTCATGCAGCTCTCCTGACAGACGCCGAAGCAAAAGGCCCCGAGCGAGCGGCCTTATAGCCGATGACGATGACACTCTCCATCGCGATCAAAATCGGGACCCCGGATCGCACCATTCCCCTGCAGAATTTCCGTGCATTCCAATCTGCCGCAGCGAGATCCCGATGGACAGAATGGCTGACCTGAACTAGAACAAATGGAGAACATCATTCGCCAATATTTTATCGGGACGTCACAGGAATCGCCGGGTTGGCGGGGCATACGCGGCTGGAAAACAGGGAGACTGACATGGATTTGCAGGCACGTATCGACCTTTGGAAAAGCATCGATCCGGATCCGGAATTCTGCCGCAAGGCAGAACGAGAAATGCTGCTGTTGAGTTGTCAGGACGAAGACTGGGTCAACGCGCGGATGCGGGATTTCGAACAGGCGCTCGCGTTGGAGAGTGCTGAATAACGGAACCCTTTGGCGGCGGCGTTACGTCTGCGCTGGAATATCCAACCTCGCTTCACAGCGGTGATGCGAGGTTTTGTTTTGCCGGTGATTCGGTGTGGGAGATCTCAGCTTGTGTGAGCGTCGCGCGCTGCAACTTATCCACCGGTCGCCTTGCAAAGATCGGATTGATGCCGCATTCGGCATTGATGCTCTCCTTGGGGAGCGAAACGAAGAGAAGAGAATGAACGAAGAAAGAATTTCAGCGGCACGCGCCGACATGGAACGCCGGGTGGCAGAATTTCGCGAGAAACAGGCGAAGTTCCAGCGCGAACGTGAAGACTATTACGAGACCACGATCGAAAAGGTACGGGCAACCGACTGGAACGAGTTCGTGACACCCCGTCAGGAGCGCCGTGTACGGCACTAGCTACGATCTGCTCGCAGCAGCGACCAATAAAAAGCCCGCCATTTCTGGCGGGCTTTTTATTGAATGCGCGTCACGCGCGTGCAGCGCAATAGGCCCGAAGCAATGCTCCGGGCCGTGTTCGGCCCTACCAATAGCCATAGCTGCGATAGTAACGCGGGCCATAGGCATAGGGGCCGGGACCATAGTAACCGCCATAGTAAGCCGGACGGTAATAGCGCGGTCGGTAATAGCCGTAGCCGGGACCGTAGCCATAATAGCGTGGGCCATATCCGTATCCGTACGGTCCGTACGCACCATAGGCCCCCGCGGCCAGCGCACCTGCGGCAATACCAAAGCCGATTGCGGGACCCGGTCCCCAACCTCTACCCCATCCGCGCGCTTCAGCAGACGCCGTCATGGCGGTCGTGCCGATCGCTGCGACAGTGGCCAGGATCAATACTGCCTTTTTCATGTGATACCCTTTCTGTTCACCACCGGCCAAATAACGCCAAGCTTTTTTGTTGGTTTCAGGGCCTGTAAGATTTCACCGCTCGGGTTCCGGACCGGAGGTGCGTCATGATGCCCATTCGCTATCGTCGTGCGCAGCTCGCACGCCAGCTTCAGGCCTTTCACGCGGCGCACCCCGAATTCATCCGAGAGCGGCTTCGCGCTTTCGATGAACACAACGGACGCGACAAGATGATTCCCGTGACGCATCGCAAAATGAAACCGTCACCCTATACGCGTCGCTTGGCTGCGCTCCCCCGCGACAAGGCGCCGATTAGCTCGGGGTGAAGCCTTAACGCGCCCCATATCGCCTTCACGTTTCATTCACCATGAGGGGCCGGTTATCGGAACGGCTCGCAAAGCCGACGCTTTCCTCTCCATGAATGTACGCGGTGTCGCACGGACACGCGTGCGAGCAGTGGAGTAATGGCGATGATTGAACAGATCGCAAAGATCGACAAGGCGCTCGATGAATTGCTCGTCGGCCTTGGCCAGATGGTGCTGCGCCTATCGAGTCCGCATGTCACGCGTACGCGCGAGGAACGCGAGGCTCTTGTCCGCTCAGTCAATCAGTTCTCAACCTGCGCAGCCCGCTCCAGCGATCCGCGGGTCCTCAAGCTTGCTGACGACTTGCAAAATACGCTGAAGCCGCGCCTGCATCTCGTGGCCAGTCGCTGACGACGCTGGGCGTCCCAAAACATTTGCGGGGCAACGACGTAGGAACGTTTCTCCCTTTTACCTGTTGGCCAGACACAACCAAAAGGGAGGCTCTACATGCCCATCGAAGCAAGTGAACAAGGTAACCTGATTGGCAGCGACAAGGTCGAAGGCACCGCAGTGTTCGGCGCTGACGACCAGAAGATCGGTTCAATCGAGCGCGTGATGATCGACAAGAAGAGTGGCCGGGTGTCCTACGCTGTGCTCAGCTTTGGCGGCTTTCTCGGCATCGGCGACGATCACTATCCCCTGCCCTGGCAGTCGCTGAAATATGATACCGCACTGGGCGGTTATCGCACTGGCGTAACGCAGCAGCAGCTGGAGAACGCTCCCAAATACGGCAACGACAATAGTTGGAATTGGGCTGACACATCGCGGGCCCGCGCGGTGAACGATTACTACGGCGTTCCCATCTGACGCCCGGGATATACCATACAGCAGAACGGCACCCGATCGGGTGCCGTTCTTGTTTGTTCACCCAGTCCGATGCATCGGCTCTAGTGCGCCAGTTCCTTGCGCACTGCCGCAGCCGCATTGCCGACTTTCTCTACTGTTGCCTGCAGCTTCTCGCGGGACACACCGAGCTGATGGGTCCAGTATTTCACCTCATGCGCCTCGTGCATGTTGATCTTGCTGCGATCCGGCTGACCCTTGTTCTTCCGGTCGTCCATCGTCGTCGGCCTCTTCAATTAACTGGTTGATATAAATGGCGAGCTGCTCGCCGGCGTCATTGAAATCTTCGTCCACGCAAGGTGTCCCATATGCCGTTTGGTGAGTGCAAAACATGCACGACTGTGACTTGTTCCGGGCGCCGCTCACCTGCCACACAAGTAATCGTTCAAATGCCGGAGATTCCGCCAACCCGGCTTTAACTGCACTTCCAGAGCTCGGAGAACCCAATCGCACCCGCGGCATTATGGGAGATGATGTCCACAGCCCTTGTCGTTCAAACCGTCGAACTGAGG
>Ga0207678_10004797_pt1 | contig 12140 bp, 10 predicted proteins | sample KBSC63metaG_FD_184319 | JGI IMG/M metagenome (GOLD analysis project Ga0207678, IMG submission 184319) | Corn rhizosphere microbial communities from Kellogg Biological Station, Michigan, USA - KBS C6-3 metaG (SPAdes) (version 2) | ecosystem: Host-associated > Plants > Roots > Rhizosphere > Soil ... | reverse complement strand
GCTGGGCCGCCACAACCTCGCCGTCGTGCTGGGCAAGGGCTCCAACGCCTACTCGTACGGAGGCAACAGCGGTCTCCAGCCGTACGAGGGCAACCGCAACGTCTCCATCACGGTGGGCGACGGCAAGGAAGCCGGGGCGGTGGGCAATCACCGATTCGCCCTCGGCAAGAAGTAGGACGACTAGTGCCCGGCGGCGAGACTATGTCTCGTCGGCGACCTGTTTGTGCGTCTGATGGCCGCCCGGCGCGTCCGGGTCGTCGTCCTGATGTTCGAGCTCGTCCTGCAGCTCACGCTGCTCGTCGGTCGCCTCGGAGGCGTCCTTCGGCGTTGCCGGTGGATCGTTGGGCTGTCCCATGCCGCGAGGGTCGCCAGAACTCCGCCCGCGTAAACAAAGCGCACTTGCGAACTGGCCGCCGCTGAGCGACTTTGTCGCTGGTACTGAAACGGAATCGAGAAGAGCGAATTATTCGCGCGGAGGCGGGCAGTTCGAGGACGCGTCCCTCGGGCTATCGCGAGCCGTACTGCAGCGCAGGCTCGTCGGAGTCCACTCCGCCGTTGCTGAGGATCCGCAGCCGGTCGGGCCGCACCTCGTAGTGCGCGCCGTCGGCCGGGTTGGTGGCGTCGAATCCCCCACCGGCGGGCACCGCACTGTCCAGCTGAATGTTGGCGCCGTCGCGCAGCCGCTCACCCCGGTACTGGTACCTGCCCGGCGCGGTCTCGCACACCACCGCCATCGACTGCGACGTCTCGATCGCCGTCACCAGTGAACTGCCCGCGTCGCAGCGGGTCGTATGGCCGACGAACCCCTGGCCGTCGGTCCCCGTCATCCCGGCAAGAGCTGCCGCACTGGTCGTCGACGTGCTGGTCGGCGACCCTGACGTCGTGGTGACTGTCTTTGTCGTCGTGCTCGCCGACGGCGGCACCGCCAGCGGGGTCGGCCGCGGCGGACCGGTGTCGTCGCCGCTGGAAATCAGTAACGACGCCAGCACCGCAGCCACGGCGAACAGCACGATCACCGCCCCTGCCAGCGCCATCTGTGGCCTGCCGAGGCGCCTATTGCGCGGGGCGGGCAGCGCCGGCGGCGGCGCGGGATACGGCGTGTACCCGGTACCGGCGGGATTCTCGTAGACCGCCGAGAACTGCCTCGTGTTCGTCGGCGGGCCCGGCACAGGAAGTGGCGGCCGCGGCGCCTCGACCGCACCCACGGCCGCATTCGCCGCCTTGGCCAGCGCCCCGGCCGTCGGGTATCTGTCCGACGGCTCCTTCGCCATGCCCCGCGCGATGACCTCGTCGAACGCCCGCGAGATGCCGCGTCGCATGATGCTCGGCCGCGGCGGCGGCGAGAACATGTGCGCGCTCATCAGCTGTCGCAGATCACCGTCAGCCTCGAAAGGCGCCCTACCGGTAAGGCATTCGTACAGCAGGCACGTCAACGAGTAGATGTCGGCTGCAGGCCCGACCCGGCCGCCCGCAAAACGCTCCGCGGCCATGTACGCACACGACCCGATGATCAGCCCCGTCGACGTGACGCTCGCGTCGCCCTCGCCGTGCGCGATGCCGAAGTCCACGAGATAGGCGAAGTCGTCGTGTGTCAGCAGCACGTTCTCGGGCTTGATGTCCCGGTGGACCAGGCCGTCGGCGTGCGCGGCGTCCAGCGCCGCAGCCACCTGCGCGATGATCGACACCGCTCGCCGCGGCTCCAGCGGACCGTTCGCGGCCAGCTCGTCTTTCAGGCTCGCACCGTCGACCAGCCGCATGTCGATGTACAGCGTGCCGTCGATCTCGCCGAAGTCGTGGACGGGGATGACGTGCGGCTCCTGCAACCGCGCGGCCATTTTCGACTCGCGGCGGAATCGGGCCTGATAGCTGGTGTCGGCCGCCATCTCCGCGCGAAGCACCTTCACGGCGACCATGCGATCTCTGACGGTGTCATACGCGCGGTACACCTCGCCCATGCCACCGACCCCGATCAGAGTCTGCAGCTCATACGGGCCGAATCGCGTGCCCAGCCGCGAGCCGCCCTGCGCGGAGGTCATTCACAATCCTTTCCGTTCTTCCCGACCTGGGATGGCGTTGCGGTGCAACGTGCGGCCCTGGTTATGTTCCCGTTTCGCAGGCCGTTTAACGTTCCTACCGGATATGGCAGATAACTTCGTCATCGAAGTTTGCTGCGGCGCAGTATGTTCGGCAGTTCGGCACATCGCGCACACTTGACGTCATACGGTAGCGGCATGACAGATCAGTTGCCTGCGGTCAGCATCGCGCACCCGCCTGAGGGGCTCCTGAGAGCCGTCAATCCCGCCGTGAAGTTCCTGCTGGGCACGCCATTGGGTGGCGGCCTGAAGCGGCAGATGATGGTGCTCAATTTCACAGGTCGCAAGAGCGGACACCAGTACTCGATTCCGGTCAGCGCACATCAGCTCGACAACGCCCTCTACGCGCTGGCCAGCGCGGGCTGGACGGCCAATTTCCGCGACGGCGCCAAGGCCGAAGTGCTCTGGGACGGGAAGAGGACCGCCATGCGCGGCGAACTCATCCGCGACCCCGCCACCGTCGCCGACCTCGGCCACCGCGTCGCCGAGTCCTATGGACCGAAGAAGGCCCAGCGCATGATGGGCCTGAAGTTCCGCGACAACCGGGTGCCCACACTCGCAGAGTTCACCGAGGCAGCGCAGCGCGAAGGTATGCGGGCCGTCAAGCTCACGCCAGCCTAGGACGCCGCGCTAATACGTGGCGGCAGCCAGTTCGAGGATTTCCGAACGGTCCGCCCGCACCAGAAAGCCCGCGCGGATCGTCGCGTCCAGGGACTCCGTGAACCGTTCGAGGTATTCGCTCTTGCCGCCGGGATAGAGCCGGCGGCGCGTTGCCGCGTCGAACGGCTCCCCCGACCCGAAGAGGTGCGCCAGGACGTTGTCACTCTCGGCGATCCCCGACGTTTTGGCGATCGGCACGTCGACCCACGGCGTGCGGACGCCACCCTTCGCGATCCCGTTCGCGTCGAGAACCAGAGGTGGCGGATCGCCGTCGCCGATCTCGATGCGGGGCGCACTCGGCGGTGCTGTGCCGGTGCGGACCCAGTTTTCGAGGCCGGCGATCGCCGCCTGCAGCACGTAATGATGCTGCGGGGCGAAGTTGATGAAGTAGCCCATGTCCTGACCCATCAGCATTCTGGTCGGGGCGTACGCGGCCGCAAGTTGCGCCACCGGTGTGGAACCGCCGTCGATGAAGCCGACCGCGATGGTGTAGGCGTCGGCGTGCGCGGTCCCCGGGATCTCCCACGTCCGCAGCCGGTCGTTGTCGGGCTGCCTGGACCGGTAGTAGCCGGCCAGCACCGCGCCGACGAGGTCGGTCTCGGTGATGATGTTGACCACAGGGACGCGCAGATCCGTCCGGAACGGGGCCGGATCCGACGTGCCCTCCTGCAGGGCCTCCAACGCCGACACGCCGTCGAGCGGTGCCGCGGCGCCGAAGCGGGAGTGGACCAGGAAGCCGTCGTAGACGCCGGCGATGCGGTCCACCGAGTTGATGTACGTGGTCAGGAACATCGCCGACTGCGATTCACCCACTGCCACAAAGTTTTCGGGATGTAGCCGACCGAGGATCGCCGTCGATGCGTCCCGCACCAGTTTGCCCGCCTGGCTGAAGATGTCGTACGCGTATGCGTCACCTGGATGGCTGAGACTCGAATACCGTTCCGGATCCTGCTTTTTCAGTGACAGATCCATGCCGGTGATGGTCAGCCCGCCGTCGACCCCGACTTTCTGCGCCGAGACGACGACATAGGCGTAGCCCTCGCGGGCGATCTCGCGGTGGGCCATCATCCAGACTGCGGGCGTGTCGATCCCGCCGCTGACGTTGAGCCACTCGACGAGAACGGTGCCGTTGAACGCCGACGCGTCGATCGGCGTCAGCGCGACGATGCGGGTGGTGTACTCCGCCTCACCGGCGACGCCTTCCCCTGCATAGGACGACGCTGTTCCGGAGATGAAGAACTCGCTCGCGGCGTAGCCGAGGTCTGCGAGGTCGTAGCCGCCGATGAGCAGATTCGGTTTGCCCGCGACGGGCGTGACGGTTGGCATGCCACGACCCTAGTCATCGGGCGATACTGAGCCGATGCCGGATCTGAACGTGCTGGGCACCCCGATGGAGCCGTGCGGCACCGACCCGCTGACAGGTTTCTACCGCGACGGCTGCTGCTCCTCGGCGGCCGAGGACGTCGGACTGCACACCATCTGCGCGGTGATGACCTCCGAGTTCCTCGAACACCAGGGCCGCATCGGCAACGACCTGTCGACGCCGCGTCCGGAATACCGCTTCCCCGGGCTCGTGCCCGGCGACCGCTGGTGCGTCACCGCCGCGAACTGGCTGCAGGCCTACGCGGACGGCCTTGCCGCACCCGTCGTGATGGCGTCGACGCACGAGCGCACGCTCGAGGTGGTGCCGCTCGAGGCCCTCGCCGAGCACGCCGTCGACGTCCCGGACGACGCGAGCGACCTCTAGCCCTAACGCGCGTCAGCGGCCTTGACCGCGTCCGGCCCGAGGGCGTGGAGACCGAGGAGCACCTCGAACAGGCGCTCGCGGTCGGCGCCGGATTGGCGCAGGGCTTCCGCTTCGGCCATGCCGCACCACTGAACCGACACCAGTGCGCCGAAGGCTTGCCGCGGCTTGTGCACGCAGCGCGGCGGGGCGGCGGATCCGCCGAAGGGCCGGAACACCGCAAGGCTCTGCGGGTCGCGCGCAAGGAGATCGTGACCGCGTTCTCCCACCACATCGAGGAGCAGGCGCGCCACGCCGTCGACCATCCGATGGTGCTGGCGGCGGTGCAGCGGATCGACAACTTCTCGGAGAGCTCGCGCTATCTGTATCAGGAGTTGGCGAAGATGTCGCCACTGGTCGTCGTGTTCGGCGGCGACATGCCTGCCGATTTCGGCGGCGGCGTCCGTGGGGTCGCGCTGGCGGCCGACGATCCGCTGCGCAAGGAGTGGGCGGTGGTGACGCTGGGCGCCGACACCTGCCGCGCGCTCGTCGCACGCCAGGTCGCCGACGCTGTGGACCGCCCGGGTGAACGACGCTTCGAGTTTCTCGTCACCACCGATCGCACGATGGTGACCAGAGCCGCGCGCGACCTGCTTGCCCGTGTGCCGTAGCTCTCCGGCTGCGCCGCCCGTTACCGTTGGGGCATCACGGATTATCGGCGAATGGCGATCGTGGCGGTGCTGGCCGCCATGAGTGCCACCGTGCTGCAATGCCGCGCTCCTGAGTCCGCCCAACCGACCTCGTCGTCCACCGCGACGACACGGTCGACGACGACGCCGCACGCCACACCGACGAGCACGTCACCCACACCGGCGCCCGCTGTTGTCCACCCCGTCACCGTCGACGAGCTGGGTGCGACGTGGAGGCCCGGGTGTCCCGTCGGTCCGGAGCTGTTGCGTCGGGTCGAGGTGAACTACGTCGGCTTCGACGGGCAGACGCACCGCGGCGAGCTCGTTGTGCACCAAGACGTGGTCGCCGACGTCACCGCTATTTTCGAGCAGCTGCACCGAATGCACTATCCGATCGCAAAGATGCACACTGTCGCCGACTATCCCGGCGCCGAGGACGAGCTGTCGATGGAGGACAACAACACCTCAGCGTTCAACTGCCGGCTGCTGCCGTCCGGACGCGCGTGGGCACTGCACGCCTACGGCCGCGCGATCGACGTCAACCCGCTGATCAATCCGTTCATCGACGGTGGCGGCGACATTCAGCCGAAGACGGCCGGACCGTACCTCGACCGCAACCGCACCGATCCTGGAATCCTGCACGGAGGCGACCCCGCTGTGCGAACGTTCACCGACCGCGGGTGGCGCTGGGGTGGCGACTGGCGAAGCCCGAAGGACTATCAACATTTCGAGCGCAGCTAGCGCTGGAGGGAGCTAGCCCGGCGGGTACATCGGTTGCGGGTCGTGGAACCTGTTGATGATCGGTATGCGCTCGATGATCTTGTCGCGCAGCCGCGGCTCCGGCTGCACGGCAGGGACTTGCGGCTGCGGCGGCACATACGCCGGGGGCGGCGTGTAGGCGGGTGCAGGCGGAACATAGGCGGGCGCGGGCGGAACATAGGCGGGCACGTCGGCATCCGGAACCGCTGCGGGTGCGGACGGCACCGCCACCATCGTCTGCGCGACCGGTGGACCGGCGGGCACAGGGGCAGCAGGCTCGGGGGCGGCGGGACGTGCTGCGGGTAGGGGCTTGCCGGCCGGACGCTGCTCCAGCTTGGGCGCGGCCATCGCGGCCCTCGCCTTCGACGGCGCAGTCATCTCCTTGATCTGCTCGCCGGTGGCGCTGGCGTTCTGTGCCTCAGACGGCGAATCCGGTGTCGCCTGCAGGCCGAGAGCGACCGAGAGCGAGATCACCAGGGTGACCCCCGCGGCAACCAGGACAGACGCCAACACGCTGGTCTTCGACATCCCGCGCAGCCGCATCATCATCGTCGGATCGCCGGCCAGTGCATTCACCGCCATGGCCGACGCCACCGCCGCGCCGCGCGACATGGCCATATCGGCTTCGGCGGCGGAGATCACCGGCGCCGCCGCAACGGTGTCCATCGAGGCGACAACCGGATCGAGGTCGGCCGAGCCGACGACGAAGATGGCGTCCAACTGGCGGTCGTTGAGGTCAAGGGCGATCACGCTGGCCGCCAACTCGACATCGTCGGGCAGGTTCTGCGGCTCGGCGGTCACTCCGTCGGCGTTGACCACCGCGACCATCGTGTAGCCGGGCTCGAAGACGCAGACGGCGACATTGTCGAATCCACCAAGGTCGGCGATACCGCTGGCCAGCGCCTCTGCGGCCTCCAACTCCGAGACTGAGATGGCGTTCTGCACGCCCCGCTCCTGCAACGCCTCGACGATCGGACCCGCGATCGGCTCCCCGGCGGGAGTCCACGTCACGCCGACGGCGTGCACGCCGTTCTCGATGACCGCCTCGTTGGCATCCAGCAACACCGTGAGCAGGGCGTCAGCGTCGAATTCCACGCCGTCGACGATGTCGAGCGCACCGCGGTCGACGGCATCGCCGTCGCCTGTCACGCCTTCGACGAGCACCCACCGGACGGCCGTCGAGGTGACCGACAGACCGAGCACCAGGTCCATTCGCTATCCCCCTCTGCCTTTCATCCGGGTCAGACATTACCGCCGTGGCCCGTCACTTGGACATTCAATGAGTGAGCGGCTGGTCGGCACCGCCGCTCGATACCATGACTGCCACGATGCCCGACACTGTGCTGACGGGACAGATGCTCATCGCCGGTAAACCCGTTCGGGGTTCCGGCCAACAGATCCGTGCCTTCGATCCCACCGCAGGCCAGGAACTCGAGCCCGCATACTTCTACGGCGACGCGACGGACGTCGAAGCCGCCTGCGCCGCCGCTGCGGCCGCCTTCGCCGACTACCGGTCGACGACCGCCGAGCAGCGCGCCCAGTTCCTCGAGGCGATCGCCGCCAATCTCGAGGCCGCCAAGGACGCCCTTGTCGAGCGCGCCGTCGCCGAAAGTGGACTGCCGCAGGCCCGCCTCACCGGTGAGGTCGGCCGCACGACCGGACAGCTTGAGCTGTTTGCCGGTGTTCTGCGTGAGGGCAGCTGGAACGGCGCGCGCATCGACCAAGCGCTGCCCGATCGAACCCCGTTGCCCCGGCCCGACATCCGGCAGCGCTCCATTCCGCTGGGACCTGTCGCGGTCTTCGGCGCCAGCAACTTCCCGCTGGCCTTCTCGGTCGCAGGCGGAGACACCGCATCGGCGCTCGCCGCGGGATGCCCCGTCGTCGTCAAGGCCCACGACGCCCATCCCGGCACGTCCGAGCTCGTCGGCCGCGCCATCGCCGACGCCGTCGCCACCACCGGTCTGCCCGCAGGCACCTTCTCGCTGCTGTACGGATACGGCCCCGAACTCGGGGTCGCGCTGGTGACCGACCCGCGCATCAAGGCCGTCGGCTTCACCGGATCCCGCTCCGGCGGAATGGCACTCGTCGCCGCGGCGGCCGGTCGACCCGAGCCGATTCCGGTGTACGCCGAGATGAGTTCGATCAACCCGGTGTTCCTGCTCGACGGCGCACTGGCCAGTCGTGGCGCCGACCTCGGTCGCGCATTCGTCGGTTCGCTCACGCTCGGCTCGGGGCAGTATTGCACCAATCCCGGCCTGGTGATCGCCGCCGACGGACCCGGACTCGACGCGTTCATCGCCGCCGCCCATGACGCGCTGGTGCGGTCGCCGGCAACGCCAATGCTGACCCCCGGCATTGCCGAAGCATTCGCCGCGGGAGTCACCCGCCTGACCGGCGAAGCGGACCTGGTCGTCCGCGGTGAGACGAGTGATAATGAAACAGCCTGTCGTGCCGCTCTTTTCGCGACCGAGGTGAACAGCTTCCTGAAATCCGAGACGCTACAGGCCGAAGTCTTCGGCTCCTCGAGCCTGATCGTCCGCTGCGCAGACGCCGCCGAGATGCGGACCGTCGCCGAGAACATCGAGGGCCAGCTCACCGCGACGGTGCATGCCGACGAGTCCGACTACGACGAGGTGCGGCAGCTGGTGCCGCTGCTCGAACTCAAGGCGGGCCGGATACTGTTCGACGGCTGGCCCACCGGTGTCGAGGTGTGCCACGCGATGGTGCACGGCGGCCCGTCACCCGCGACGTCAGATTCGCGTACCACATCGGTCGGCGCGCGTGCGATCGAACGCTATCTGCGGCCCGTCTGCTATCAGGATATGCCGAAGTCGTTGCTGCCCAGCGCAATCGCTGACGGCAATCCCGATAATTTGTGGCGGCGCGTCGACGGCCGGCTCCAGCAAGATTGACCCAAGCACCCAAGGCCCCTTCAGGAGGCGCCCTGGCCGCGGCGGGCCCGCTTGGCCTGATACATCGCGAGATCCGCGTCGCGCAGAATCTCATCCGCCGTCCGCCCGTCGCCGGGTTGCACCTCGATCACGCCCACGCTGGCGCCGACCCGCACGCTGCTCGCACCAACGGTGACCGGAGCATCCAGTTCACCGCGCAGCTGCTCGACCATGCCGTCGAGTTCGCCCTCAACGAGGTCGCGGAAGACGAGGACGACGAACTCGTCGCCGCCGAGTCGGCCTGCCACATCGGCTGCCGGCACCACGCGACGCAGGCTCGCCGCCACCGCGCGGAGCAGCTCGTCGCCCGCCGTGTGGCCCAAGGTGTCGTTGGTCGACTTGAGGTCGTCGATGTCGATGAAGAGCACCGCGCGCAACCGGTCACCTTCGTCGGGCGCTGCGAGAGCTTTCCTGAGCCTGCGCAGGACCGACACCCGGTTGGGCAGCTCGGTCAGCGCATCGTGCGTCGCATAGAACAGCACCTTCTCGGTGGTCTTACGTTCGGCGGTGACATCGGTGAACGTCATGAGCATGTCGGACTCCCCCGGCAGGTCCGGGTTCAGCAGACGGCAGCTCGACATCAACCAGATGCGGTCCCGGCCCATCCTGTCGAACCCGAACACCTGGTTGAAGAACGGCACACCGGTTCGCAGCACTGCCAGCGCCGGCCGTAGCTCGGCGGGGATGTTCACGCCATCGGAGTCGTAGAACGGCAACTGCCCTGTGAGTGCGAAGAAGTCGCCGCCGAGGTGCTCGGGCCCGGTGCCCATGATCTGCACTGCCGCGGGATTGATCGATTTGATGCACCCGTCCTTGTCGGTGACGATGATGCCTTCCGACATCGTCGTCACGACAGCCTCGTAATGCTGTTCTGCGCGGTGCAGAGCGGTCAGATCGCAGCACACGAACACATATCCGTGTGCCATCGCGGCGGCCGAGACACGAACGTCCAGCGACGTGCCGTCTGCGCTGCGGTGGGCGCTGTGCACGACTCCGCCCGATGCCACGATCGCGACCGGATCCATCGCAGCGCCGACCGCCTCGCTGATGAGTGTGCCGTGCGCCTCGTCGGCGGATCGACCGTAGATGGCTTCGGCCGCGGGATTCCAACTGGTGATCACGCCCGTTCGCGTCGTCCCGATGATGGCATCGCTGACGTGATTGACCAGCGCCGCCTGATATCTCAGGGCGACGTCGGTGGCGTGGCGCGAGCTGACGTCTCGGGTTATCACCTGGTGGGCGAGTTCGTCGTCCCACATCGTCAGCACGATGACGATCTCGACCGCAAGCAACGTGCCGTCGGTCCGGATCATCTGCGCCGGATAGTGCGGGGAGCAGTCGCCGACTTCTCGCAGTGCGGCGACGCCCGCCTGCATCGGCGGGATCGACTCCGGCGACAGGAAATCGGTGACCGGGCGGCCGGTGATCGACTCAGGAGAGTCCGCCAGCATCAGCCGCACACCGGCGTCGTTGACGTAGACAATGCGGCCGTCCCTGTGAACACAGATGCCGTCGGGGCTGCGTTCGACCAGGCGGCGATAGCGTTCTTCGGTCAGCACCTGATGGGGCTGCCGATGATCCACCCTCGCAAAGGTACCGGGTTGCGGGAAAAAGCCGTACGCGATTCCCGAGCACTAAACCGATGCTCACCTGTTGCATAGGAAAGGGCAGTAACGCGCAGCGTGCATCCGTTCATCGCTAGCCGGGCGCAGCACGCTCGTTGGCAGCAGTCTTGTCCAGGGTTCGATTGCAGCAAGAGTCATTTCACGCAGCCGCTCGCGCCGAACACGTCGCTGTCGTACACCCGAACCTGGCGGGAACGATTTCGGTCACGTGAGGAGGCGTGCAAAAAGGGGAACAACGACCTGTGCGACGCTGCGCAATGTCGTGCACGGCAGCCGAGCCTGTCGGTGTTAACTAGTCGGCGTGCGAGTCGACGGGCGGGAAATCACCGTTTCGGGCAGCTTGCTGCAGCCGTTGACCCGGCGCACCAGCGACATCCTGCGGCTACTGCTGGCGGCGATGTTCCTCGGCCTCGTCATCACCAGTTCGCTGATCACCCGATATGACTGGGTATCCCTGGAGAGGTCGATCTCCGACATCGTCGGAGTCCTCACCCCCACCCAGTCCAACCTGGTCTACCTGGCCTACGGCATCGCGATCCTGGCGTTGCCGTTCGCCATCCTGATCGGGCTGATCGCCGGTAGGCACTGGAAGCTGCTCGGGGCGTATGCGGCGGCGGGCGTGATCGCGCTGCTGGCGTTGTCGATCAGGCCGGGGGGCTTCGCGGCGCCGCAATGGCACTGGGACCTGGCAGACCAACCCAAGACCTTCCTCTCCCAATTTCTCGACGACCCGCGCTGGATCGCCATGCTCGCCGCGATGCTGACGGTGTCCGGCCCGTGGCTGCCTGCACGGTGGCGGCACTGGTGGTGGGCGCTGCTGCTGGCCTTCGTGCCCATCCATCTGGTCGTCAGCGCCGTGGTGCCCGCCCGCTCGCTGCTCGGGCTCGCGGTGGGGTGGTTCGTTGGTGCACTGGTGATCCTGGTTGTCGGCACACCCGCCCTTGAAGTGCCACTCGAAGGTGCGGTGCGGGCCATGCACCGGCGGGGTTGCACGGTGACGGGGCTGACTGTGCTGCGACAGGCCGGGCGCGGATCGCTGCTGCTCGCCGCTGACTGTTGCGACGGCGCTACCACCTCGATCGAGTTGTACAGCCCGAATCAGCGCAGCGGCGGCGCAGTGCGCCAGCTGTGGCGGAAGTTCACGCTGCGCGGCGGGGAAACGGCGCCGTTCCACGCGTCGATGCGGCGCATCGTCGAGCACCGCGCATTGATGGCGATCGCCATCGGCGATCTCGGGATCGCCAACACCTCGCCGATGGCCGTCACGCCGCTTGATCGGGGCTGGACGTTGTACGCGCACACGCCGGAGGATTCCACGATCCGCGGCAGCACTTCGCGCGGCACGTCGAAGAGCGCGAGCAGCTCGTCGTCCCAGTCGCCGCGCGCGAGATCGAACAGCAGCGTGCGGCTTGCGTTCGACGCATCGGTGACGTGGTCGGTGCCGCCGGTGAGGTGCCACACCAGCCAGCTGTCCACCGTGCCGAACGCGAGGTCGCCGCGGTTCGCGCGCTCGCGCGCGCCGGGCACGTTGTCGAGCAGCCACTTGAGCTTGGTGCCCGAGAAGTACGCGTCGATCACGAGGCCCGTCTTGCGCGCGATGAGCTCGGCCTTGCCTTCCGCGCGCAGCCGATCGCACATCG
>Ga0207678_10004795_pt1 | contig 12143 bp, 12 predicted proteins | sample KBSC63metaG_FD_184319 | JGI IMG/M metagenome (GOLD analysis project Ga0207678, IMG submission 184319) | Corn rhizosphere microbial communities from Kellogg Biological Station, Michigan, USA - KBS C6-3 metaG (SPAdes) (version 2) | ecosystem: Host-associated > Plants > Roots > Rhizosphere > Soil ... | reverse complement strand
ACGTGCTTTGGCAGCCTGGCGCGACCCGAGCCTAATCCTTCGCGACTCGGCACAAAGCGGGCACCGGGCCGTTGTCCCGCCGTTCCGCACTCGAAACGGGAGGGTCTCGGATGCCGCTCAGCGCCACCGCCATCAACTGCACGCTAAAGGCCAGTGGCGGCGAGCCATCGTCGACGGACCGCATGATCGGCCTGATCGCCGATGAACTTCGCAAACATGACGTGGAGGTGCGGGACACCATCCGCATCGCCGATCACGACATCAAGCCCGGAGTGACATCCGACGAGGGCCCCGGCGACGCGTGGCCCGATATCCGTCGCCGAATCCTCGATGCCGACATCCTGATATTCGGAACACCGATCTGGCTCGGCCAGCCGTCCAGCCTCGCCAAACGCGTGGTCGAGCGCATGGACGCCTTCTTCAGCGAGACCGACGAGAATGGCCGCATGCCGAGCTTCGGCAAGGTTGCTGCCGTCGCCATCGTCGGCAACGAGGACGGCGCGCACCACGTCACCGCCGAGTTGCTCCAGGCGCTGAACGACACCGGCTGGACGGCGCCGGCCCAGGCGGCCTGCTATTGGGTCGGCGAAGCGATGCACAAGACGGACTTCAAGGACCTGCCGAAAGTGCCGGACAACGTGCAGGGACTGGCAGCCATCCTCGCGTCCGATGCCGCTCACCTGGCAAATCTGCTAAAGCAGCAGCCTTATCCTGGAGTGCCGAAGTCCTCGTGAACGCCGCTTTCCCGTCACCATCTGCAGCCGAGGCGGGCAATCTCGCCGCGCGGCTGCTTGCGACTCGCAAGCTGACGCTCGATCTCGCCGCGCCGCTCAGCGATGCCGATGCCAGTCTCCAGCCGTTCACCGAAGCCTCGCCGGCCAAGTGGCACCTCGCCCACACGACCTGGTTCTTCGAGGCGTTCGTGCTTCGCGATCACGTGCCGGGCTACCGGCCGTTCGACGAGCGATTCCATTACCTGTTCAACAGCTATTACGAGGGAGAGGGCGCGCGGCTCGACCGCTCCCGGCGCGGGATGATCAGCCGTCCGTCGCTCGACGAGGTGCGCAATTATCGCGCCGCGGTCGACGAAGCTCTGGACCGCGCCTTTTCCGTTCTCGAGCCCGATGCGCAGGCATTGGTGGAGCTCGGCATCAACCACGAACAGCAGCATCAGGAATTGCTGCTCACCGACCTGCTCGCAGCATTCGCCGAGAACCCGCTCGAGCCCGCTTATGGCGAGTTGCCGCCGCCGACCTGTTTCGCCGCCGAGCCGCTCACATTTCATGCAGGCCGCGACGGCGTCGTCGAGATCGGCGCCGGCGAGACTCGCTTCGCCTTCGACAGCGAGCGGCCGCGGCACCGGTTCTTCCTCGAGCCGCACGAGATCGCCGGACGCCGTGTCACCAACGGCGAGTGGCGCGAGTTCATCGCCGACGGCGGCTACCGAAGCCCCGCCCTGTGGTTGTCGGAAGGCTGGGATTGGGTCCGCAGCTCCGGCGTCGATGCGCCGCTCTACTGGCGCGCCGATGAGACCGCATTCACGCTTGCCGGTCGGCGCGCCATCGACTGGACCGCGCCCGTCGCCCACGTGAGCTATTACGAAGCGGATGCCTTCGCGCGCTGGGCCGGAGCGCGGCTGCCGACGGAGGCGGAATGGGAGGACTTTGCCGCCTCCGCCGACCCCAACCTCGGCAATCAGCTCGACCAGGCCGGACCGGTACTGCCGAGGCCCGGCGGCGGCATGTTCGGCGACGTCTGGGAATGGACCCGAAGCGCCTTCACATCCTATCCCGGCTTCGCTCCAGTCGAAGGCGCCGTCGGAGAATACAATGGCAAGTTCATGTGCGGCCAGTTCGTGTTGAAGGGCGCCAGCTGCGCCACGCCGCGCGGACACAGCCGGGCGTCCTATCGCAACTTCTTCCCGCCGCACGCCCGCTGGCAATTCACCGGACTCCGCCTTGCTCGCGATTCCTGACGCACAGACGAGAGCGTTCCGCGACGACGTGATCGCGGGGCTGTCGTCGAGCATCCCCGCGATTCCTGCGCGCTGGCTCTACGACCAGCGTGGATCGGAGCTGTTCGATGCGATTACGCGCCTGCCGAGCTACTATCCGACCCGCACCGAGACGACCCTCCTTGGTTCCATCATGCCGGAAGTGGCGATGCACGTTCCGGCGGGAGCCGCGGTCGTCGAGTTCGGCGCCGGATCGGCAACGAAGACCCCGGTGCTCCTCGAAGCCGTGCGCCCTTCAGCCTACGTCCCGGTCGACATTTCGGGCGAGTATCTCGAGCAGAGCGCCGCCGAGGTCCAGCAGCGCTTTCCCTCGATCGAGGTCCTGCCGGTCACCGCCGATTTCGCCCGCCCCTTCGCGCTTCCCGAAGCGGTTGCGAGCCTCCCCAAGCTCGGCTTTTTCCCCGGCTCTACCATCGGCAATTTCGTGCCCTGGAGCGGTACCGACCTGCTCCGCAGCTTCCACGACTTGCTCGGCACCGGTGCGCAGCTGCTGATCGGAATGGATCGGGTCAAACCGGTCGACCGCCTGATCGCCGCCTATGACGAGGCGGAAGGCGTGACCGCGGCCTTCAACCTCAATCTGCTCGAGCGCATCAACCGCGAGCTTGACGGCGACATTCCGGCCGATGCGTTCCGCCACGAAGCGCGCTGGAACGAGATTCTGTCGCGGGTCGAGATGCATCTCGTCGCGACCCGCGATGTCCAGTTTGCGATTGCCGGCCATAGCTTCCGCTTTGCCCGGGGGAGCTCGATCCACACCGAGAACAGCTACAAATACGGGCCCCGCGGCGCCCGCCTGCTTTTGCTTGCCGGCGGCTGGACCCCGATCGTGGAATGGACGGACGCAGACCAGGATTTCGCAATCATTCTCGCCGAGGCGCAACCGGAGCGATTCGCACCCTGATTTGCCCGTCCGCATCCGCCCCGCTAAGCCGCCGCCATGCTCCACGCGCTTTTCCAGATCGCCCATCTCCTGCTCGACATCCTGTGGTGGGTCGTGATCGTCCAGGTTGTCCTGAGCTGGCTCTTCGTTCTGAACATCCTCAACACGAGCTCGCCGGGCGTGCGTGCCTTCGCTCTGGGACTCGAGCGGGTTCTCGCACCGATCTACCGGCCGATCCGGGCCGTCCTGCCCGACTTCGGCGGCATCGATTTCTCGCCGCTCGTCCTCCTGATCCTGATCCAGGTCGCCGACATTCTATTGGGCGGAGCGGAGGCAAGCCTGATCCAGTACGGCCAATGACGGCGAAGCTGATCGACGGGCGCGCCGCCGCCGCTCGCCTCCGCGCATCGGTTGCGGAGCTGGTCGTGGACTTCAAGGCCGCCACCGGGCGGGCGCCCGGCCTCGCCGTGGTTCTGGTCGGCGAGCACCCGCCGAGTGCCGCCTACGTCCGCTCCAAGATCAAGGCGACCCTCGAAGCGGGCATGGAAAGTTTCGAGCACCGGCTTCCGGCAACGGTCAGCCAGGCCGAACTGATCGACGTCGTCGATCGCCTGAATGCGGACTCGGCGGTCGACGGGATCCTCGTCCAGATGCCGCTGCCGCCGCAGATCGACGAGCGCGCGATCATCACCCGCATTTCGCCCGACAAGGACGTCGACGGCTTCCATCCAGAGAATGCCGGGCGCCTGGCGATCGGACTGCCCGGGTTCGTGCCGTGCACGCCGCTGGGCTGCCTGATGCTGCTCCAACAGGAACTTGGCGACCTTTCCGGCCTCGATGCGATCGTCGTCGGCCGGTCCAACATCGTCGGCAAACCGATGGCGCAGCTTCTTCTTCAGGCGAGCTGCACGGTTACGATTGCCCATTCACGAACGCGCGACCTGCCCGCCGCCGTGCACCGGTCGGACATCGTCGTCGCGGCCGTCGGCCGTCCCGAGCTCATCCGCGGCAGCTGGATCAAGCCCGGCGCGACGGTCATCGACGTCGGCCAGGAGCGCGTCGAACAGCCGGATGGCACCCGCAAGCTGCTTGGCGACGTCGCCTTCGACGAAGCCGTCGAAGTCGCCGGGGCGATCACGCCTGTTCCGGGCGGTGTCGGTCCGATGACCATCGCCTGCCTGATCCGCAATACGTTCGTGTCGGCTGGCCGCCGCGATAACTTCCGATACGAGGCATCGTTATGATCCTTGCCGCATTTCTGCTCGCCGGAGCGCCTCACGGAACCGCAATCGACGCCGAGCACGCCTTCGCCGCCGATGCCCAGAGGATCGGCCAATGGAGCGCCTTTCGCAAATATGCGGACCGCGACGCGGTGATCTTCACGCCGCAGGCGTCCTGGGCGCGCGATTTCCTCAAGGGCCGCAAGGACCCGCCACGCGCCATCCGCTGGCACCCGGCGAAGAGCTTCGTGTCCTGCGATGGCCGCACCGCCGTCAACACCGGCCCTTGGTTCGGGGTAAAGGGCCACGTTGGCGGGTCGTTCACGACCGTCTGGCAAAAAACTCCTGCGGGCTGGCGCTGGGTCTATGACGGCGGCGGCCCGCTTGCCGGATCATCCTCCCGAACGGCGCTACCGGTCGTGCGCCGAGCGGTGTGCACCGGCAAGCCGACCGGAGCGCCGATCGCGCCGCCGCCCCGTCTGACCAATCATAAGGCGCGGACGACTCGGATCGACAACGGCCGCGGCGAGTCCGCCGACGGGACGCTCGGTTGGGACTGGCGCGTCGACGCCAAAGGCAATCGCCGCTTCCGGCTATTCCAGTGGACCGGCCACCGCTACGCCGAGGTTCTCAGCAGGCTGACGCGCGCGAAATGATCGAGCTGTTCGGTTCGGCGCTGGTCACCTTCCTGGTGATCATCGATCCGCCGGGCTGCGCGCCGATCTTCGCCAGCCTGACTCGCGGCGCGACTCCGGCGCATCGCCGGACGATGGCGATTCGCTCGTCGCTGATCGCCTGGGCAATCCTGATGTTCTTCGCCGTCCTCGGGAAGCCGCTCCTTCACGCACTCGGGATCAGCCTCGCAAGCTTCCGAATTGCCGGCGGCATCATGCTGTTCTTCATCGCCATCGACATGGTGTTCGAGCGGCGAACCGAACGTCGGGAGAAGCGCGCCGAGGAGATCGAGGGCACCCCCGAAGCCGACGACATCAGCGTCTTCCCGATGGCGATGCCGATGATCAGCGGCCCCGGCTCGATTGCCAGTGCGATGCTGTGGGTGAGCCGGGCCGAAACGCTTGCCAACGTCGCGGTGGTCCTTGCCGCCATCACCGCCGTCATCCTCATGACATTGGCGACGCTCCTTGCCGCCGGGCCGATGATGCGGCTGATCGGCGATAAGGTCGAAGCGGCGATCACCCGCATTCTCGGCGTCATTCTGGCAGCGCTTGCGGCGCAATTCGTTGTCGACGGCCTGAAGCAGAGCTTCCCGCACGTCCTCGCCTGAGGCCTAGCCGACCACCCGCCACATCTTGAAGGGGGAATCCTTCCCGAGGTCCACTGGCGCCAGCCAATCCGGCACCTTGCCGTTCGCGAGCTGCGCGTAAAACCCCTTCGGCGTTTCGGCCATGAAGATCGTCGTCGTCGAGCTGTTGGGGCAGGTCAGCACATAGTTGGAATGATATTTGGCGATCAGCGCATGCGCCTGCGCCTCGCTGCCGCGGAAGGCGTTCATGACATCGGCAATCTGCTGGCCGTTACGATGATAGGGACCGGCGATGGCATCGTGATGAGTGACGGTGATCAGCCGCGGTCCGAAGTCGACGAAGGTGAACACCACGCCCTTCGGCTGGAGCGCGACGGGATGGTATGCCCACATCGTGTTGCACAGCCGGTTGGCGCGCCCGATGGCGATGTCGCGCGCGCTCGCCTTCTTGCCGGGGATATTGTCGACGATCAGCGGAACGATCGCTCCGGCGCCAATGACCACGACGATGGCCGTGACGAACGGACGCAGGCGATATTCACCGAAGCCGATGTTCGCCCACTTCGCCTCCCAGACAATGGGGACCAGAATCCACGTGAGGGTGGCAGCGCCGACGACGCCGAGCATTTGCGCGGCCGGGCCGGTTCGAACCTGCCAGAATAGGAGCGCCGTCGCCGCGAGGCAGAGCAGGGCTGCACCAAGGATGCGTCGCAGCGTTTCCGCGTCCCGCCGGCGGGTCCACATCAGAGTCAGCCAGCCGATGCAGCCGGTGACCGGCAGTGCGAGCGTGATTGCCATCGTCTGCCACGTCTGGACATACACCGGCCGAGCTTCGCGAACGTGGCTGAGCCACAGCCGATCGACTTCCGGCGAGACGCCTTCGAGCCGTTGCGTGCAGTGCGGCCAGGTCAAGCCGTGGAACGCGGCGATGATCACTCCAGCGACCAGCGCAAGCAGCAGCCGTCGCCCGCGCTGCTCCGGCGATAGCCAAGCCAATCCGTACATCAGCGCGCCGCCGATCAGGGCATCCGATAGCCACACCGGAGAGAGTGCATCGCACACCGCCTGCCGATTCGCGTATGATGTGAAGGCGAGGAAACAGACGGCCGTCGCTGCAACCAGCGACAGCGCATAGGCGGAGAGTCGCGGCCGCTCGTCGCGGTCAGCGACCCAGAACAGCACCATCGCGACGCCCGCCAGCGCGAGGTAGATGATCATCTCCAGGCCGATGGCAAGCGAAAGGGCGGTGGAAATGCCGAGCACCAGCCCCCCGCGTGCCCGCTTCGGGTCGGCGAGGGAGGCCATGGACAGCGCCAGCAAGGCCAGCTGCCAGCCGTGATGGTCGATCCGCTCCGGCATGAACATGCTGTTGGTCGAGCCGGCGAAGTAGATGCCGAGCAAGGCGATCGGGTAGGCGAGGGGATGGATCAGCCGGCGCGCCGTGAGCGCCAGCGAGAACAGCAGCAGAAGATAGGGCAGCAACGGGGCGATGCCGACCGCGATGCGCTCCGCCCCGGGCCCTCCAAGCAGCGGCCGAAGCAGCAGGATGAGACCGGCGATCGGAAGGTCGACCAGGCGCGACCAGTGGATGTTCGCACCGAATGGCGGGTTCATCCGGTAATCGCGAAGGTCGAACCAGCCCTGCCCGTGAAGCAGTCCGCGGACCTGCATCATCCGCATGTTGTCGTCGGTATCGCCGAGATTGAAAAAGCGAATGTCAGCCCAGCGACTATAGATGAACCAGGCGCAGAACAGCAGCCAGGCGGCCACGACCACCCACTTCCACCGCCGCTCCAGCAAGGTCAGGCCCCACCCGGCGTTCACGTCCTGCTTGCGCTGCAGCATGATCGCGCTGTAGCCGCTCGGATGCACAGGGCAAACAGGCCGCTTCCAGGTTTAATCGACAATCCATCTTGATGCTTGCGACCATTCCCCAGGACCGCCGGGCGATGCTTTTCCAGCTCGCTCGCTTCGTGATCAGCGGCGTCGTCGTCACGGTGCTCGGGCTCGGCGTCTATGCGCTGATCGCCCTGGTCCTCCGCTGGAACCCGCAGATCGGCAATTTCCTCGCCTATGTCGTTGCCGTGGCGACCGGCTATGTGATGCACAGCCGCTGGAGCTTCGGCGATCATGGCGGGACACGCGACCATCGCACCAAGATGCGCTTCACCATCGTCTCGCTGATCAGCTTCGCCCTCAACAGTTTCTGGGTGTGGCTTTTGACCCACCCGCTCCACTTGGGCCCCGCGTGGCCGATGTTGCCGATGGTGTTCGCCACGCCGCTGGTCACCTTCACCCTCAATCGGCAGTGGGTTTTCCGCTGATGGAACGCGTCGTCTATGAGCAGATGGCAGAGCTCGACCAGCGCCATTGGTGGTACCGCGCGCGGCGCCAGGTCCTCGCCGAGCTGATCCGCCGCAAGGCCCCGCCGCCGCCCGGCGCGCGCCTGCTCGAGATCGGCTGCGGGACTGGCCACAACCTCGCCATGCTCGGCCAGTTCGGCCCGGTCGATGGCCTCGAGCTCGACGACCAGGCCCGCGCCATCGCCGAACGACGGCTCGGCCGCACAGTCATGAGCGCTCCGCTGCCCGAACTCGCCGGCGTGCCGGAGCATTATTACGACCTCGTCGGCGCGTTCGACGTGATCGAGCATATCGATGACGACGAGGCCGCTCTCGAGTCCATTGCGACGCGCCTCAAGCCCGGCGGCAAGTTCGTGATGACCGTGCCCGCTCACCGGTGGATGTGGTCGGCGCACGACGTCGTCAACCACCACAAGCGCCGCTATTCGAAGTCGGCGCTGAAGAAGTTGATCGACAATTCGCCACTGCGCCTGGAATCGATTGGCTACTTCAACAGCCTGCTGTTCCCCCTCGCGGTTGCGGAGCGCATGGCCTCGAAAGCCCGGGGCAAGGACGACGCAAATCTGTCCTTGCCGTCGGCGCCGCTCAATTCAGCGCTCGAACACGCTTTCGCCGTCGAGCGTCATCTGATCGGACGGGTTCCGCTTTCGCCCGGCCTGTCGCTCTTCGCCGTCGCCTCGGCGACATAGCCGAGGCGGACCGGCGGCCGCTCGGCGCGCCCGGCGATCTCCTGCACGATGTAGAGCGGCCGCTGCTTCGCCTCGTTGTAAAGGCGGCCGATATATTCGCCCATCAGCGCCAGCACGAACATCTGCACCGCCCCGATGATGACGACGACCAGCATCAGCGACGTCCAGCCCTGGATGTTGTGGCCAGCGAGCCAGGCGTAAGCGATGTAGAGGATCAGGATCACCGAGCCGATCGACAGCGCCAGGCCGACGTGGCTGGCGAGCTTGAGTGGCGCCGACGAAAAGCCGGTGAGCGCGTCCAGCGCGAAGCGGACCATCTTCTTGAGCGGATACTTGGTCTCGCCGGCAAACCGCTCGTCGCGGTCATAGGCGAACGGCACCTGCCGAAATCCAATCCAGGCGACCATGCCGCGGATAAAGCGCGCCTGTTCCGGCAAGGCGAGCAGCGCATCTAGCGAGCGGCGGCTCATCAACCGGAAATCTCCGGCGTCGAGCGGGATATCGACATCCGTGGCCCGCGACAGCAGCCGGTAGAAGCCATGCGCCGTCGCCCGCTTGAACGCGGTTTCGCCGGCCCGGCTCTTGCGGACGCCATAGACGACGTCGGCGTCCTCGCGCTCCATCGTTTCCAGCATTGCAGGAAGCAGTTCGGGCGGGTCCTGAAGATCGGCGTCGATGATCAGGATCCGCTCGCCGCGGCAGATGTCGAGGCCGGCAGTCAGCGCCAGCTGATGACCGTGGTTGCGGGACAGATTGACCGCAACGACGTGCGGGTCCGCGGCCGCCAGGTCACGCATCATCGCCCATGATTTGTCGCGCGACCCGTCGTTGATGAGGAGGATTTCGTAATCGTCGCCCGCGCTCGCTCGCGCAGCTGCAGTGATTCGTCCGTAGAGCTGCGCCAGGCACGGCTCCTCATTGTAGCAAGGGATGACGATCGACAGCTTCATGGGTGCAACCGATAGAGGATCGACCCGCCGCCGCGCCAGACCGGCTGCATGCCCTGCGTCGCGGACTCGTCGTACGGCGCGGGATCGACCAGCCAGACATAGTCGAAGTCGCCGCGCGGAATGAGCCTGAGCGAGGTATTGATCTGGCGGTGCAGGCCGTCCCGGCAGTTGTTCGGGCGCACCAGTTCCGACGGGTCGGACGAATAATAGCCGCCGCGGGTGTATTTGAGATCGAGCAGGTTCATGCCCTCCAGGACCCACTGATCGTTGGCGAACCCTTGCCGCCGAACGGTAACCATCGAACCGAGATGGCTGTTTCGCGGCAGCGCCCACGTGTTCGTGCAAGGCAGCGTATAGAGGGTGACCACGCGAGCGCCGTCGGGAACATGGTCGAGGGCCTCGAGCTTGGCGGCCTGGTCGTTCGCTGCGATCGCGAGGCTCAGCGTGTTCCCGCCGAGGCGCACGAGGAAGAAGGCAAGCCCAAGCACGGCGAGCACCCGCGCGACTTTGAGATCCATCGGACCGCGGAAGCGGATTGCGAGAACGATCGTCGCGATGACGTAAGGCAGGAGCCTCATGTCGGCATAGGTCGACCCGAACACGGTGCGCGGCAGCAGCAGGAAACACAACAGCAGCACGAACGCCGTGAACAGCAGGTTGCGCGAAAAGGTCAGGCGCCGGCTGAACAGCGCGTAGACGAGAACCAGCCCGACGACACACAACGACCCGACGTCGAAAACATGCCAGCGGTCGCGCAGGCAGTCCTGGAGCCACATCCATTTGAGCTTCCAGTTGAACCAGTCGGCGGTCATTCCGCCGTGGGCCTCGCTTCGCCAGACCAGGGTAATCAGGATCGGCAATGCCATCACCGACGCGTGCAGGGCGGCGTTGACCCCTGAGCGAAACCAGCCGCGCCCGCTGTCGTGCTGACGGATCGCTTCGGCGGAAAAGCACAGCAGCCCGAGCATCCCCCACCCGAAGGTGTGCGCGAAGAACACGATGAGCGAGATCGGCACGAACAGCACGGACCGCAGCCGCAGGCTGCCGAGCCGGCCGAGACGGAGCCACAATCCGAAAGCAAGGAAGGCCAGCGCCACCGACAGTGCAAAATTGACGAAGCCGAACATGAACGGGTGGCTGTAGGCGAACGGCAAGGCGAACAGCGCGGTCGGCGGGATTCGACCGTGCACTTCGCGGGCGACCCACAGGAATCCGAAGACGGTCATCGGCGGGATGGCGAGCACGATCAGCTTGACCGCGGGCTCTAGCCCAATCAGCCGGCCCAGCGGCATCACGAGCAGGTCGACCCCGAGGTTGCCGATCGCCGCCCAGTGAAACCCATAATAAAGGTGAAGCCAGGGCGACCTGCCGATGTCGAGCTGCACGCGGTATCGGCCCATGTGCCCGAGCAGGTCCACCAGCGGCGGCACTCGCGGATACAGCAAAGGCACCGCCGCGAGCAGCACGATGAGGGCGACGAACCATCGCCGCTCCCACCAATTTGCCGGCCGTGCGGCGGCCTGGATCATGTCGGTGCGAGCGTTGAGCATTCTGCCCTATCGAATGCGGAGACGAGGTTCGGCGCCGTTAGCAGGCAATTGCCGCAGATAGCTAGAAGCCCCGACGGCGAGCATGCCCCGCGGGCGCGCCATGACCCATCCATCGACTTTCACTTGAAAACTTCTCGTTAACCTTGTTTATCTACCAGTCCACGCTTGAGAGGGGGCAACGTGGGCAACAACTTGAAGCTTCGACGCGAGGAGGCTGCGCCAGTCGGCGCCCCCGAAACGGCCAGGCTTCACGCCGATCTTGCCGGCCACGTTGTCGCGCCAGCCCGCGGCCATCCGCCGCTTCTCCTCTACGGTGTTCTCCTCTTCTGCCTTGGCATCGCCGCCTATCTGTTCGGCGTCCTTCTCGTCTTCCCGCGTTACCTGCTTGGCCTCAACGCAGTGCTCTATCCGGTCAGCGAGTGGATCGTCTGGTACAGCGGGGTGCCGATCGTCGCCGGCGTCGGTCTCGCACTCGTCGACCTGCTGCTGTTCCTCGGCCACAAGAAGCCGAACGTTCCGGTCCGCTACCGGCCGCTGCCCAATCGCAATGTCACCGTCGCGCTGACCGCCTACAATGACGAGGACAGCATCGCCGACGCCGTCGCCGACTTCCAGTCGCATCCGTTGGTCAAGCGCGTCATCGTCGTCAGCAACAACAGCCGCGATGCGACCTTCGAGCGCGCCGAGCAGGCCGGGGCCATTACCCTCAACGAGACGGCAGCCGGCTATGGCCGCTGCGTCTACCGCTGCCTCGAGGAAGCCGCCCACTTCGACGACACAGACCTCATCGTCCTGTGCGAAGGCGACCTCACCTTCCGCTCTTACGACATCGACAAGCTACTGGCCTATGCGCCGCACGGTGACATCGTGAACGGCACCCGCACCGTCGAGCCGCTCCGCCAGTATGTGACGCAGCTCAGCACCTTCATGTATTACGGCAACGTCTTCGTGGGAAAGCTGCTGGAAGCGAAGCACCTCGGGCGCGGCACCATCACCGACGTCGGCACGACCTACAAGCTGTGCCGGCGCGACTCGCTGATGCGGCTGCTCCCGGCCCTCGATCCGGCCGTGAACCTGGAGTTCAACGCCCACTTCCTCGACACCGCGCTTGCCCAGGGGCAGGTTCTGGTGGAATGCCCGATCACCTTCCACCAGCGGGTCGGGGTCAGCAAGGGCGGCAATATCAACAACTTGCGCGGGCTGACGGTCG
>Ga0207678_10004794_pt1 | contig 12144 bp, 7 predicted proteins | sample KBSC63metaG_FD_184319 | JGI IMG/M metagenome (GOLD analysis project Ga0207678, IMG submission 184319) | Corn rhizosphere microbial communities from Kellogg Biological Station, Michigan, USA - KBS C6-3 metaG (SPAdes) (version 2) | ecosystem: Host-associated > Plants > Roots > Rhizosphere > Soil ... | reverse complement strand
GTGATTTCAACTGGGAAGGAGGATGCGGACCGGCCTACGTTTAAGAAGCCCGGTGAGAGCGCGAGTGGGCAGACGACAGCGAGTGCGGGGACGGGGAACACGCCGGTGGATGATCCTGATCGTCCTACGATGAAACGGGCCTCCGATAGCGCGGGTGCAGGGACACCAGCGAGTGGCGGATCGAGTGGCGCTCCGGAAGATGATCCGGATCGGCCTACGTTGAAGAGGCGCTCTCCGGAGGATGCGAAGAGGGCGGCGCAGGCGGCGAATGCGGATGCTTCGGTGTCGGGCGTGGCGGCGTTGAATGATGATCCGAATCGTCCGAAGCTGCACTATGGGAGGCCGGCGGGCGTGGTGACGGGGATGGAGCTGCCGCAGTTGAAGGGGTTGCCGAAGGACTTGCACCAGATGGTGGCGGTGTCGGATGCGGCGACACGCGAGCCTCATGATTTTGCGCGGGCGTGGGAGGATGCGGCGGAGAGGGCTGCGGTGCTGACGAAGATGGAGGCTTTGGCGCGGGAGAAGCTGGCGGCGTATGGGGGGACGGCTCCTGTTGCCGAGGCTCCGGCGGCACCGGTGAAGGGACGGCGGACGACGAGCAAGCTGCGGCGAGCTGTTCCGCGGACTGCCGCTCCGGTGGCCGCGCCTGTGGCTTTGATGGATGAGGTGCTGAAGGGGTATACGCTGAGCTATGGCGGCGATCCCACGTATGTGTTGATGGCGCATACGGCGGGGACGGGTGCGGCGCTGCGTTATGTGACGATTGTGGCGCAGACGGATTCGATGGGCGGAATGAAGGCGGCGATCGAGAGTGTGACGGATGCGGCGCATCTGGACCGGACGCCTCGGATGAGGCTTGTGGATGTGGTGGATGCGGAGGCGAGCAACCGGGCGAGCCTGCTGATGGAGCTGCGGTGGCAGAGTTCGCGGCAGTTTGCGCTGTACCGCGTGATTGCGGCGAAGGCGGACCAGGTGTTTGTTTCGGGAACGACGCAGTAACGGGCGAAATTGCGACTGGCGCGTGATGTGCGGATGGAGTTAGTATTCCGGCATGGTTGCGCGGCGGCATGTTGCAATGACCGCCACTGTCCGCAACAGAGAGATGGCGCCGGGATGAGTCCTGGCGCCATTTCTTTTAATTGTGATTGCGATGCGGCTTAGTCGGCGATGCCTACGTCGGGGACGTCGATGCCGAGGGCGGTGGCGAGGGAGATCTGGTGATCCTGCTCCTGGAGGAGGATGTCGCGGATGTGCTCGGCGGTGGCGAACTCGCCTAGTTCGTCGCACTGCTTGACGCGGCGGCGGTACTGGCGGATGGTCTCGTTCTCGCTTTCGAGATCGAAGTGAAGCATGTCGGTAGCCTTCTCGGAGGTCTTGACGGGCTTGTGTGTGACGCAGGGCATGCCACCGAGATAGTCGATCTGGTTAGCGATGGTGATGGCGTGGGCCAGCTCTTCGCCGGCGTGGACGGCGAGTTCGGCAGCGATGTTCATGTAAGCCGCTCCCTTGAGGACCTGGGAGTAGTTCACGTAGGCGATGATGGCCTGATATTCGCGGGCCAGATCTTCGTTGAGGAGGTCAATGAGCTGCTTGCGGGTGATGGAGGTTCCGGTTGCGAGTGCCTTCTTCTTATCCTTTGCCATTTCTTCTCCAGTGCCTCTGTTTTTTTTGTCGCTTCTCTTTGATGCTTAATGGGGTGAAAAGAGTTTATCGGTTATATCGAAGGATGCCTGTCGCCGTCAGATGGGAAAGGTTTTTAGCCATTCGCGGAAGGGTGGGCCGAGGTCGTCGCGCTTGAGGGCGAACTCTACGGTGGCTTTGAGGAAGCCGAGCTTGTCGCCGGCGTCGTGGCGCTTGCCTTCGTAGCTGAAGCCGTAGACCTTCTCGTAGGCGAGCAGGGCCTTGATGGCGTCGGTGAGCTGGAGTTCGCCGCCCGCGCCGGGGGTGAGGTGTTCGAGCATGTCGAAGATGCGCGGGGTGAGGATGTAGCGGCCGATGATGGCGTGGTTGGAGGGAGCGTCTTCGAAGCGAGGCTTTTCGACCATGTTGGTGACGTCGAAGAGGCGGGGGTTGCTGGCGATGGGTGTGCAGTCGAGGACGCCGTAGGAGGAGATGGCGGGGCCTTCGATGACCTCGGAGCCGAGGATGCTGCAGTGAATCTCGTTGAAGGCTTCGACCATTTGCTTCATGCAGGGGACGGTGGAGTCGACGATGTCGTCGGGGAGGAGGATGGCGAAGGGCTGGTCGCCGACGAGCTCCTTGGCCATGAGGACGGCGTGACCAAGGCCGAGGGGTTCGGGCTGGCGGGTGTAAGTGACGCGGGCGAGGTTGTTGACGGAGTGGACGATGTCGAGGAGAGCTTGTTTGTTCTTGGCTTCGAGATTGGCTTCGAGCTCGGGGCTGGCATCGAAGTGGTCTTCCATGGTGGACTTGCCGCGGCCGGTGATGAGGATGATCTCGGTGCAGCCGGCGGCGACGGCCTCTTCGACACCGTATTGGATGAGGGGCTTGTCGACGAGGCAGAGCATCTCCTTGGGCATGGCCTTGGTGGCCGGGAGAAAGCGAGTGCCCAGACCTGCGGCGGGGAAGACGGCTTTGCGGATTTTCTGGGGGGTCATGTGTTCCTTGGATGCAGTTTTTGCTGTGGGAATGGTAGCAGGGGTAGATTACAGGGGATAGCACGTTCGGGTTGAGAGAAGGCTTAACACCGATTTTGCACCGATGACACCGATCTGTTTCTTGCGCATCTGCATCGTCCGTGGCCGCTGAGAATGAAGGAAACGACCACGGATTGCGCGGATAAGAGCGGATTTGTCTTTTGCGTATTATTTCTCTTTTTGCGTATTAGAGGACCGGGGAGTCGTTGTGGAGCATGGCTTTGCGGATGACTTTGATGGGGGCGAAGCCCTGGCGCATGAAGTCGTCGTGGAACTGTTCGAGGTTGAAGGCGGGACCTTCTTTCTTCTTGAGGTCATCGCGGAGCTTCATGATTTCGAGCTTGCCAAGCGTGTAGTAGAGGTAGGTGGGGTCAGAGGTGCCGCGCTTGGTTTCGACGAGAGCGATGGAGGGCGACTGGTAACCCTGCTTGATGAAGAAGTCGACGGATTGCTGGATCGTCCACTTGCCGCCGGGCTCGCCTTCGCCGGTGTGGAGCTTGATGGCGTTGACGAAGCGGGCGTCGCGGAGGAGCGCGTCCTGTAGCTGGCCGAGGCGGATGAGATGGGCTTCGCGGATTTGTGCTGGGGTGGCATTGGGTGGCGCGGCGGCGTAGCCCTCGTCGAGCATCATCTGCTCGGTGTAGTGGGCCCAGCCTTCGATGTTGGTGTTGGCTCCGAGGACCTTGCGGATCTTGCTGGGGAACTGGTCTTGCCAGAGGAACTGGACGTAGTGGCCGGGGTAGGCCTCGTGCACGCTGGTGCTGATGATGGTGCCGACGTTGAAGGCGGCCATGTGCTGGGCTATGTGCTGCGCGGTCCAGGTTTTTTCGGGCAGGGTGACGTTGAAGTAGGCCTTGGTGGAGTGGGTTTCGAAGGGGCCGGGGGAGTCCATGGAGGCCTGGGTGGTGGCGCGCATGAAGGGCGGCGTCTCTTCGAGGGTGGGCTCGACCGTGCTGGGGATGGTGATGATGTGGTGGGTTTCGATGAAGGTGATGAGTGAGTTGAAGGTGTCCCGAAATGCGCTGAGGAGCTTGTCGGGCGCGGGGTGGATGGTGGCGAGTTCGGCGAGGACTTCGGTGGGGGTCTTGGTGGGATCGACTTCTTTGGCCACGCGGGCGAATTCGGCTTGATTTTTGTGGAGGTCGTCGAAGGCGATCTGGAGGAGGCGATCGAGAGGGATATCAACCATCTCGTCGTCGGCAAGTTTTTTGCGGAAGGTGTCGGCGCCGAGGCGGAAGTCGCCGTTGGAGCGGGGGAGGAGGTCGGACTTCATCCAGGCGGCGTAGGACTGGAGGGCCTCGATGACGGCGGCGTTGGATTTGGCGAAGTCAGACCTGGCGTCCTGGTCGGTTGCAGCTCCGGGGCCAGACAGGAAGGCGTTGGGGACGTCGGTCTGGAAGAAGGAGATGAGATCGTTGATCTGTTCGAGGGCGATCTCGGTGTAGATGTGCGGCGGGTTCTTGAGATTCTTGCGGGCTTCGACGAAGACTTGCGGGATGAGTTTCTCGCGGGCGATGGCGGCGCGCAGGCGGGCGTTGATGGGAGCGTAGGGGCGCTCCATGATGACGAAGATGGAGTTGGTGATGCCGGAGGAGTAGGTGTCGGGATTGTTCTCCCAGGGGCGGATAACTTCGAGGGTGAGGAGCTGGGAGCGGATGTTGTTGATAAGGATGTCGCGGTCGGCGGCGATGGAGGCGTCGAGTGCGGTGGGGTCGATGGCTGCGATTTTTTTCTCGTAGTCGTGTAGGGCAGCAACGTGCTTCTGGATGCTGGCGGCGGAGTAATCTTCGAGCTGGTTGTCGTACAGGTGCAGGCCTGCGCTGGTGGCAGCGGTGGGAGCGAAGCGGAAATAGACGTCGGAGAAGTACTGGTCGGAGAGGAAGGTGAAGGTCTGGGGTGCTCCGTCGGAGGAGAGGTGCTGGGCTGGTGCGGTACTGGGCATGAGGAGGACGGCGATTCCGATTGCGAGAGGGGGAAGGAGTTTGCGAAGCATCGTTACAGCAAGTTTACGGCAGTGATATGGGCCACGGCCAGGTTCAGGAATCGATACGGTTGTAGGGGAACTGGGCCGGAGGCTGAGTTCGCGGCGGGCTGACGGAAAGGTCTTCGGTTGTGGGCGGCAGGATGGCGGAGGGGATGACGCCGTAGCGGGTCATGATGGCGCCCATGTCCGCGGTGATGTCCGCCGGGCCGGTGGAGCGGGTGGCGACAGCGGCGAGCTCGCGGAAGTATTCGGGGCCAACGAGGCCGGGGGCGAAGATGCACATCATCCGCGCGGTGATGGCGTGGAGGTTGGCGTAGCTGTGGGCGACGCCGCGGGGGATGTGGAGTTGATCGCCAGGGCCAATCTGAATTTGCCTGCCTTCAACGGTCCAGGTGACGATGCCGTCCATGCCGATGACGGTCTCGTCGTAGTCGCGGTGAAGATGCGAGACGAAGAGTTGCGCTTGCGGGGGAACAGTGATCTCGAAGAGGTCGAAGGTGCCGTGAGTTTCGTGACGGCTCTTGAGGAAGGTGATACTCAAATTCCCGATCTGGATGGGGTGGTGCATGAGATACCTTCCTTTGCCTGTGATGATCTCGGGGGAGCCAGGCTTGGGACCGAAAGCGGATTTGTTTTTACTATAGAGGAATTGCGACCCGTCCAGAAGATTATTGTGGAATTGAGATGCCGGGAAGGTGTGGCGGGTTATCGGGTTGGTGATCGATGTGAAGCGGAACGACGGCCCGGCCGGTACTGTCCCCCCCGTTTTTCCGTAAAGTATTCTATATAAATATGTTATGTCCTTACCAGCCTGGCGGTACTTTTGTAAAGTCTTCATTTCAAAGTGTTTACCGGAGAGTACTTCGCTAAAGTCTTCATTATATGGTTCTTGGTGCGAAGTTGGTTCTAAAGAGAAGACCCCGGGGCTTTCCCCTTTAATCATCTAAACCTTTTAGAAAGAAGAATTTGCCTATAACCCATGTAGAACGAAGAATTTACAGACGCCAAAAAAACAGCATCTCATTGAATCCAGGCACCTTAGCATGGGGCACCCCCCAGGGGGGAGGGGGCCTCAGCCATCAAGCTTCTTCGCCACCAGTTCGTTCAACAGCGCGGGATTCGCCTGCCCCTTCGACAGCCGCATCACCTGCCCGACGAAGAACGCCGCCACCGTCTTCTTCCCCCCGCGATACTGCTCCACCTGTTTTGGATTCGCTGCAATCACCTCGTCGATCATCGCCTCGATCGCGCCCGTATCCGAGATCTGCTGCGGCTTCTCCCGCTCATACACCGCGGGAAAATCCTCGCTCGTCTCAAAGCAGCGATCCAGCAACTGCTTCAGCATCTTGCTCGAAAGCTCGCCCGACTCCGCCAGATCCGCAGCCAGCACAATCCCGGCCATCGACACCGGCGACTGCTCCTGCTCCAGTCCCGCTGCTCGCAGCCGCATCGTCAACTCGCTCGTCAGCAGCGCCGCCACGCGCCGCGGACTCTTCGCCTTCTTCGCCGCCGTCTCAAACCGGTCCGCAAACTCCCGCGTCGCCGTCAGCGTAGCCGCATCCTGCGCCGAGATCTCGTACTCCGCGATCATCCGCGCCCGCCGCGCCTCCGGCAACTCCGGCAGCGCCTTCAGGATCTCCGCCTGCCACTCCGCCCCCACCACCAGCGGCGGCAAGTCCGGCTCCGGAAAGTACCGATAGTCATGCGCCTGCTCCTTCGAGCGCATCGAGTACGTCCGTCCCTCACCGCTATTCCACAGCCGCGACTCCTGCACCACCCGGCCACCCTCTTCGATCACGCCAATCTGCCGCTCAATCTCGTACTCCACCGCCGCGCGAATATACCGAAAGCTGTTGACGTTTTTCACTTCAGCCTTCGTCCCAAATTCTTTTGCGCCCTTCAGCATCACGCTCACATTCGCATCGCAGCGCAGCGACCCTTCTTCCATATTGCAGTCGCTCACACCCGTATAAAGCAGGATCTCCTTCAGCTTCGTCAGGTACTCGAACACTTCATCCGCAGTCCGCAGATCAGGCTCGCTCACAATCTCCACCAGCGGAGTTCCGCACCGATTCAGGTCGATATACGTCTTCGACACCGAGTCCGCAAACCCATCATGCACGCTCTTGCCCGCATCCTCTTCCATGTGCAGCCGCGTCACGCCAATCCGCTTCGCCGCGCCGCTCGCATCCGGAACGTCAATCCATCCATGTTCCGCGATCGGCCTGTCGAACTGCGAGATCTGATATCCCTTCGGCGAATCGGGATAGAAGTAGTTCTTCCGCGAGAAGATACTTGTCTCCCGAATCTCGCAGTGGATCGCCTTCGCCGCCAGCACCGCATACTCCACAGCCTTGCGATTGAGCACCGGCAAAGCGCCCGGCAAACCAAGGCAAGTCGGACACACATGCGTATTCGGCTCGCCGCCGTATCGATTCACGCAGCCACAGAAAGCCTTCGTCTCCGTCAGGAGCTGAACGTGGACCTCCAGCCCGATCACAGGCTGATACTTGGCAAGAACCTCAGGCGAAAGTGCGGTAGCAGTCGGCATAATCAACTTGATTCTAACAAGCGCGTCTGGGCGGCGCGATTTCTGCATCTCACCCTCTGTCACCAGAGGACGCCTGTGCTCTTCCATCTTCGCCGCCACAAGTCTTCACCCGCGAAGGAAGCGACACGCAGCGCAGCGCGTCATCTCCGGTAGGATCTGGCCTCTACGCATCCTGAGTCTTCCCGCAAGCGCCGTCATCCAATCCAACACAGCATCAAGAGGTGCCTCATGTCCGCAACCGAAACCGCCGCAACCACGAAACAGACCGCAAAGATCATCCGCTTCCATACCCTGGGCGGACCGGAAGTTCTCCAATTCGATGAGCTCCCCCTCCCCGAGCCAGCCGCGGGAGAAGTCCGTCTCCGCGTCAAAGCCATCGGGCTCAATCGTGCCGAAACCCTGTTCCGGCAGGGACACTATCTCGTCGACCCCATTCTCCCCTCCAGGCTGGGCTACGAGGCCTCCGGCACCGTCGAAGCCATCGGCCCCGGCGTCGACTCCTCCTGGCTGGGCAAGACCGTCAGCACGGTTCCCGCCTTCCCCGCAGATCGCTACGGCGTCTACGGCGAAGTCGCCATCGTTCCCGCCAGCGCCATCGCGGAGTACCCCGCAAACCTCTCACCCGAAGAAGGCACGTCCATCTGGATGCAGTACATCACGGCCTATGGAGCCCTCATTCCGCACGGTCACATCGGCAAAGGCGACTTCGTCCTCATCACCGCCGCCAGCAGCAGCGTAGGCATCGCCGCCATTGAGATCGTCCGCGCCGAAGGTGCCACCAGCATCGCCACCACCCGCACCGCCGCCAAGAAGGCCGAACTCCTCGCTCTGGGAGCCAATCACGTCATCGTCACCGACGAAGAAGACCTCGTCGCGCGCGTCAAGGAAATCACCGCAGGCAAAGGCGCGCGCGTCATCTTCGACCCCATTGCCGGCAAAGGCCTCGAAGCCCTCGCCAATGCCGCATCTTTTGGTGCCACCCTCATCGAGTACGGGTCGCTCGCCGGCATTGCCACCCCGTTCCCCCTCTTCGCCGCTCTCAGCAAGAGCCTCGAAATCCGCGGCTACACCCTCTTTGAAGTGGTCTCCAACCCGGACGCCTTCACCAAAGCGAAAAAGTATGTCTACGATCACCTTGCCGCAGGCAGCTTTAAACCCCGCATCGACAAGATCTTTCCCTTCGCCCAGATCGTCGAAGCCCATCGCTACATGGAATCCAACCAGCAGATCGGCAAGATCGTCGTCACCGTCTAGAGGCCAGGCAATGACCTGTGGTCCACCACAGGTCAATTGCCGCCATCGTTCTGAACCGCACTCGCTTTTGCACCAACCCGACTCTAAGGCGCCGTCGTGTTTCCAGCGTCTTTATCGTGATTCTGAATCGTGTCCAGATTGGTCTTATCGACCAGCGCAACACCGGTATCGACGAAAGCGGGAAAGGGCGAGAAGGGATCCAGCGCGAAATCTGCCGCCAGCGGCTTCACCGGGTAATGATGAACATCATCCAACGCCTTCAGCCCAAGAAACGCCATCGTGTAGGGCTTCTGCGAGATGGTCGAATCGATCGTCCCATCTTTGATCAGTTGCAGCGTATCCGCGTCCACGTCCATCGCGATCAGTGTTCGTCCCGTAGCACTCTTCCGCTTGAACGCTTCAGCCACATTCACACCCGACCGCGAATCCAGGCAGATGAACCCATCGATCTGGTCCTTCCCTGTTCGCGCCAGATATGCCATCGACTGGTCGAGCGCCGTGCCCGGATCGGACTTAATGTCGAACACCTCGACGATCTTGATCCCCGGATAACCCGCGAACACATCCTTGTAGCCCTTCAATCGCTCTTCAAGATTCGGCTGCCCTGGATTCGTGAAGAAAACTACGTTCCCTTTGCCATTCAGCCGTGCCGCCATCCGGTGGGCACCCAGCTTGCCAGCCTCCAGATTATTCGTCCCGATAAAGTAGAGCCGCTTGCTCTCCGGAGCATCCGAGTCGATCGTAATCACCGGAATCCCCGCCGCCACAGCCGCATCGATCTGCGGAGTCATCAGCTGCGAGTTCGCCACCGAAACCAGAATCCCGGCTGGCTTCCTCGCCACCATCGCCTTGAACTCTTCCACCTCAGCCTGCGGATCCAGCCCGTCCGGCCCTCGCGTATCGACCGAGACCCCATATTGCGCCCCAGCCGCAGTTAATCCATCCGCTGCTGCCTTCCAATAAGGCACCTTCGTGTTCGTGGCGACCAGGTAATATTGCTCTTTCTTACTATGGCGGGTGCATCCTGCAAGCACTGGAAGCACCGTTGCGAGAAGCGCAATGCCAACTCTCTTCTTCGAAATGTTCATCGTTGTCCTCCCTTAAATCCTCGCACATTCCCCAGATCGGCCGCCACACAGGTGATTTTTCCCTGCGGGGGCAAGATACTACTCCTCACACCGCAGCTCTGGCACGGCACTTCAACTAAAATCAACTCAGCATGATCCTTCCCTTCGTCCGCGAACTGCTCGCGGACCTGGAACACTCAGACGCCTTCGAGCGTGTACGCCGCCATCTCGGCGGAGGCACGGGGCGCAGACGTGTGTCCGGCCTCACCTTCACCGCCCGCGCCCTCTACCTTCCCTTCTTCGTCCGCGCCGCCGCCGCCCCTTGCCTCATCATCGTCGCCGACAACAAGGCCGCCGAAGCCCTCCACGCCGCCGTCCTCAGCGCCTGCGAGCTCACCGGCGCGCTCCCCGCCGAAGCCGTCCTCCGCCTCCCCGCGCACGATGTCCTCCCCTTCGAAAATCTTTCCCCCCATCCCGAAATTCAGGAAACCCGCGCCGCCACTCTCTGGAAGCTCACCGCCCACACCAACACCCCGCGCCTCGTCATCGCCCCTGTCGAAGCCGCCTGCATGAAGCTCTTCCCCCGCGACTACTACCGCGCCCTCGCCCTCCACCTCCGCACCGGCGAAGAGTACATGCCCGACATGCTCGTAGAGCATCTCCTCTCCGTCGGCTACACCAAGGTCGACGTAGTCGAGATGCCCGGCCAGGTCACTCTCCGCGGCGGCATCCTCGACGTCTACTCTCCCGAGATGGACCGCCCCGTCCGCATCGACTTCTTCGGCGACGAGATCGAATCCATTCGCAAGTTCGACCCCGAAACCCAGCGCAGCAGCAGCCCTCTCGACGACGCCCTCCTCCTCCCGCTCACCGAAACCCCAGTCACGGAAAAAATCCTCACCGCCATCAACGCCCGCCTCACCCGCGCAGGCACAGCGGGAGCGGCGCTCGAAGGTGGAGAAGAGCCCGCCGAACTCCAGACCCACATCAGCACCCGCACTGGTGAAGCCACCGTCTTCCCCGGCTGGGAGTTCTTCGCCCCGGTAGCCGGAGCCACCCACACCCTCCTCGATCTCCTCGGCCCCACCACCCGCGTCTTCCTCGAAGAGCCCGCCATGGTCAAAAACCAGGGTGAGCGCTGGTGGAACAAGGTCGAGCAGCGCCACGACCGCTCCGGCATCGGCAACCTCGTCCGCCCCGACGACATCTACCTCTCCCCCTGGGATCTCGACGACCGCCTCCGCAAATTCACCGGCTGCGAACTCGATCAGCTCGGCGCCGTCGACATCCTCGACGCCGACCGCAGCGACCTCTCCGAAGTCGACTTCGCCACCCGCCCCACGCAGCGCTTCCATGGCAGCATCCCCGCGCTCATCGACGCACTCAACGCGCTCATGAAGCAGGAAGCCCGCATCCTCCTCACCGCCCCAAATCAGGGCGAAGTCGAGCGCCTCGCCGGACTCCTCCAGGAGTACAAGATCCCCTACCGCCTCGGCTCGCGCAGCGAAGCCCCCGGCAGCACCACCGTCTACAGCGAGTCCAGCCACCTCGCCGGAGACCTCCGCACCCCGGTCATCGTAAAAACCACCATGGCCGCAGGCGTCCAGATCCTCGATCTAGACCGAACCACCGCGCGCCAGGTCGTCATCTTCGGCGCGCAGGATCTCATCGACGACGCCGACGTTACCGCCCGCCCCGTCCGCCGCGGCAAATCCAAAACCTCCGCCTTCATCTCCGACTTCCGCGATCTCGCCGTAGGCGACTACGTCGTCCACGTAGAACACGGCATAGCCCGCTACTGCGGCCTCCGCGTCATCGAAGAAAACGACGCACCCCCGCTCGAACTCATGATCCTGGAGTTCGCCGAAGAGGCCAAGCTCTACGTCCCTCTCACCCGTCTCGACCTCATCCAGAAGTATCGCTCCAGCGAAACCGGCCCCCCGCCGGAATTGAATCGCCTCGGCACGCAAGGCTGGCAAAAAACCAAGGCCAAAGTAAAAAAGGCCATGGCCGACATGACCGCCGAGCTCCTCAAGCTCTACGCTCAGCGCCAGGCCGCCGCCGGCACGCCCTTCTCCCCCGACACCAACATGCAGCGCGAGTTCGAAGACGCCTTCGACTTCAACGAAACCGACGACCAGCTCTCTGCCATCGCCGACATCAAGGCCGACATGGAATCCCCCCGGCCCATGGACCGTCTCCTCTGCGGCGACGTCGGCTACGGCAAAACAGAAGTCGCCATGCGCGCAGCCTTCAAGGCCGTGCAGGATAGCAAACAAGTAGCGGTCCTCACACCAACAACAGTCCTCTCCTTCCAGCACTACGAATCCTTCAAACGCCGCTTCGCCAACTTCCCCGTCACCATCGAGATGATCTCCCGCTTCCGTACTCCCAAAGAGCAAAAGGAGATCCTCGAAAAAGTCGAAGCCGGAAAAGTCGACATCCTCATCGGCACTCACCGCGTCCTCTCGAAAGACCTCAAGTTTCAGGACCTCGGCCTCCTCGTAGTCGACGAAGAGCAGCGCTTCGGCGTCCGCCACAAAGAGCGCCTCAAGCAGATGCGCGCCGCCATCGACGTCCTCAGCATGTCGGCCACGCCCATCCCGCGTACGCTCCACATGTCGCTCATCG
>Ga0207678_10004790_pt1 | contig 12146 bp, 13 predicted proteins | sample KBSC63metaG_FD_184319 | JGI IMG/M metagenome (GOLD analysis project Ga0207678, IMG submission 184319) | Corn rhizosphere microbial communities from Kellogg Biological Station, Michigan, USA - KBS C6-3 metaG (SPAdes) (version 2) | ecosystem: Host-associated > Plants > Roots > Rhizosphere > Soil ... | reverse complement strand
TTATTACGATCCAACCATCCCGCTGACCGACAAGCGCTGTACATCCCACTTCCGGGCAATGCCCTTCTATCCGTGCGAACCCGTGCACAGCAACGCCTGGGGCGTGAGCTCCAGCGGGATCACCGCCGGGCACAGCGTCACCAAAGAGGCGTTCGGCGAAATCCAGATCCCGCTTCTGAAGGATCGGCCTTTCTTCAAGGATTTGTCGCTCAGCGGCGCGGCGCGGCTGACCAACGTCGAAACCGTCCAGCGGGACACCGGAATCACCGACAAGGATACCGGGAAATGGACCTATAAGCTGGGCGGCAACTGGGCGGTGAACCGGTGGCTCCGGTTCCGCGGGACCTACGGCACCTCGTTCCGCGCGCCGGCGCTGTTCGAAGAGGTCAAAGCGAACGAATCAGGCTTCGTGACGACGTCCCGCATCGATCCATGCGTCAGGGTCGATCAGAACCTTGCTCAAGGCAATATCGGTCAGGTGCAGCATGACCGCTGCATTACCGATCTGACGTCGATCGGGGTGCCCAATCCCGGAAACTATTTGGGCGGCACGATTTCTGCCAACGTGCGATCGCAAGGCGGCATTGGTGCTCTCGATCCGGAAACTTCGAAGGCGAAGACGGCGAGCGTCATCCTGACGCCGAGCTTTGCCTTCCTGCCGGACACGAAGTTCAGCGTCGCCGTCGATTATTTCGACATCTCGGTTAAGGGAGAAGTTTCGCAGCTCGGCGCGTCGGCAATTCTGACCCAGTGCTATCGGTCTGCCAACTTCCCCAATCCCTATTGCGACCTGTTTACGCGTGCCGGTCCGGGCGCGCCGGACCCGGGCCAGATCCTGACGATCAACGACAGGTATATCAACATCGCCAACCAGACGACGAAGGGAATCGACGTCACCGGGCTTGTCCAGCACCGGCTGGGCGGCCTTGGTTCGCTCAGCTTCCTCGCGAACATGAGTTGGACGCTCAAGCAGAATTTCGCGTTGTTCCCGGATCAGCAGGAGGATCTGCTCGGCGTCATCGACATCGACAGCCGGGCGCGGACCGGCACCAGGAGATGGGTCGGCGACTTCCGGCTGACCTGGCGCATACCGGGCGGCTGGTCCGCCTTCTGGGGCACGGAAGTGTTCAGCGGCGCCAGCAACAACAAGGAATTCAAGGCCAATCACGGCGGGACGCTGTGCAACGACTCCTTCAACACCGACATCAACGGAGACCCGACCACCATCCCGATCTATGGTCACTATTGCGTCGACGTGACGGTGCCGACCGCCTGGTATCACAATGCGTCGATCACCAAGGAAATCGGCGACAAGTTCGAGGCGACCATCGGCATGCGGAATATCTTCGATAAGAAGCCGCCCAAGGTTAGCCTGTTCGGCACCGGCTCGCCGGGAACCATCGGACCCGTGGTCGCGACCTCGCAATACGATTTCCTGGGACGACGGATGTTCTTCAGCGTCACCAAGAAGTTCTGATCCTTACCGCTTGGCTTTGCAGGGGGTGGCACTATTCTGCCGCCCCCTTTTTCATGGGAATTTTAAACCGTGGCTATGCAGGCCGTCGTCAAGGTCAAGCCGGACACGCTGGACGCGGAAACGGTCCGTTTCGCTCCGGAGCCGCTCCGGCACCCGCTGTTCCTGAACAGCATCCCCAAGAGCGGGAGCCACCTGCTTCGCAACATCCTGCGGATGTTCGTCCCGATCGATCAGCAATACCGCGAGCAGTTCATCCAGTGGCCCAACCTCGCGCAGCATCTCGATGCGTTCAGCCCCGCCCGCAATTACATGAGCTTCGGCCATCTGTTCTTCACCGACGGCCCGGCCATCGAGCTCGCTCACGTCCGCAAGATCCTCCTCTACCGCGACCCGTACGATTGGGTGCTGTCTCGTGCGCGCTTCTATCTTTCCGATGAGTTCCAGGGAGAATTGGAGCATCTGAAGGATGGGCGGATCAGCGTCGACGACCTCCTGACGCTGATGATCTTCGGCATCCGCACGGTCGTTCCGTCGATGAACCATATGTACGAACTGAACGTCGTCGCCTGGCTCGCGTCGGACGTCTTTCCGCTGCGCTACGAAGAGCTCCGCGAGCAGGTGAATGCGATTGAAGCTCCGGCCGCCGAGCCATATTTCTCCGCATTGTTCAGGGCCTGCGGGATTGAAACCCTGCCGGAGGATTGGCGGGAGCGCGTGGCGGTTGGCGCCGACCGGCGGCAGAGCGGCACGGCGCGCGAGAACCTGACCGGAATCCGGGTCGAGATTCCCGATGTCCTTCCCGACAAGCACCGGCGATTGATCGAATATGCCGCGCCCGGATTGCGGAGCCTGCTCGGCTATGCGGATCGCTAGGGCGTGACCGGAATCGCCGCCTATCCGCGGCTCCTCCAGGCCGAGAAGGCGCTCGCCGGAGGACGGCTCGAAGCGGCCTCGTCGATTGTCGTTCAGCATCTTCGGGAGAACCGCAACGAGCCGCGGGGGCTCGCTCTTCTCGGCTCGATTGCTTTCCAGGGCGGCGCGCTCGTCCAGGCCGAGCAATTCCTGCGCCAGGCGATTGGCAATGGGTACCGATCGCTGGAAGTCCAGCGGGAGCTCGCCTCCGTCATGCACCATCAGGAGCGCCTGGCCGAGGCGCTAAGCGCGCTGAGCGTGCTTCAGCAGCATATCCCCGATCCCGCGATACGAGGTTCGAAAGCCCTCATTCTCGATAAACTCGGACGAAGCGAAGACGCGCTGCGAGAACATGAGAAGCTCGTGACCGAGCATCCCGATCAGCCTCGCGTCTGGCTCGGCTATGGCAACAGTCTTCGCTGGGCCGGCCGCAATGACGAAGCGATCGCCGCGTATCGCCGTGCCATCTCCATCGATCCCGAGCACGGCGACGTCTGGTGGGCGCTCGCGAACATCAAGGCGAAAGTCCTCACCGACGAGGACATCGTGCTCATGAAAGCCCAGCTGAACATCGCGGTCGACGAACGCAACGTCGTCCCGCTGCACTTCGCGCTCGGCCGCGCGCTCCACGATCGCAAGGATTACCGGGGCGCGTTTCAGCACTTCGAAACCGGCAACCGCCTTCGCGCGGATAGTATCAATTACAAGCCCGAGGACCTCAGCGCCGAGGTCGATGAGATCAGCCGGCTATTCGACCGCCAGTTTTTCGAGCGCCGTGAGCGCCCGGCGCCCCGCGACGAGCCGACACCGATCTTCCTGATCAGCATGCCCCGCGCCGGGTCGACATTGCTCGAGCAGATGCTCGACCGCCATCCGGACATCGAGGCGGTCGGGGAGCTTCCCTATGTGCGCGCGCTGGTCCGCAGCGCCCTCGAGATTCACACGCGCCGCCGGCCCATCACCGTCCCCCAGATGGTGCTCGCTATGAGCCCCGAAGAGGCGCGGGCTTACGGCCAGGATTATATGCACCGGGCTTCGCTGCACTGGACCGGCCGGCCGCGCTATTTCGTCGACAAGATGCCGATGAACTGGAGCGAGGTGCCGTTCATCTGGCGCATCCTCCCGCAAGCGCGCTTCATCGAGATTCGCCGCAACGCGATGGACTGCTGCTTCTCCAACTACATGCACTATTTCTCGCGCGCCCACTCCTCGTCCTTCTCGCTGAACAACATCGGCCACGCCTATGTCGACAAGGTGCGCTTGATGGATCACCTCGGCGCCGTCGCGCCCGGCCTGGTCCATCATGTTCGCTACGAGGAGCTGATCGAACGGCCCGAGCCGATCCTGCGCGGGACGCTCGACTATCTCGGCCTGGAGTGGGACCCGGCCGTTCTCAAATTCTACGAATCCGGCCGCGTCGTCCGCACGCCGAGCGTCGAGCAGGTGCAGCAGCCGCTCAACCGCAAGGGCATCGGCACGTGGAAGCCGTACGCGCAGTGGCTCGGCCCGCTGCGCGACGCGCTGGGCCCCCTCGCCGACGCCTGATCAGTAGCGGTAGTGGTCGGGCTTGAACGGCCCGTCCTGCGATACCCCGATATAGCTCGCCTGCTTGTCGTTGAGTTTGGTCAGCTTCACGCCGAGCTTGTCGAGGTGCAGCCGCGCGACCTTCTCGTCGAGGTGCTTGGGCAGCACATAGACGTCGTTCTTGTACTTGTCGGCGCCGGTCCACAACTCAATCTGCGCCAGCACCTGGTTGGTGAAGCTCGAGCTCATGACGAAGCTCGGGTGACCCGTCGCATTGCCCAGGTTCACCAGCCGCCCCTTCGACAGCACGATGATCTTCTTGCCGTCGGGAAACTCGACCTCGTCGACCTGCGGCTTGATCTCGGTCCACTTCATGTTGGCAAGCGCACCGATTTGAATTTCAGAGTCGAAGTGGCCGATGTTGCACACGATCGCCATGTTCTTCATCGCCCGCATGTGGTCGAGCGTGATCACGTCCATGTTACCGGTCGCGGTGCAGAAGATGTCGGCGCGGGTCACCGCTTCCTCCATCGTCACCACCTCATAGCCCTCCATCGCCGCCTGCAGCGCGCAGATCGGGTCGACCTCGGTCACCAGCACGCGCGCGCCGCCGTTGCGCAGCGATTGGGCCGAGCCCTTGCCGACATCGCCGAAGCCGGCGACGCAGGCGACCTTGCCGGCCAGCATCACGTCGGTCGCGCGACGGATCGCGTCGACCAGGCTCTCGCGGCAGCCGTAGAGGTTGTCGAACTTCGACTTGGTCACGCTGTCGTTGACGTTGATCGCCGGGAACGGGAGCTTGCCGGTCTTGGCCAGCTCATACAGCCGGTGGACGCCGGTCGTCGTCTCTTCGCTGACGCCCTTGATCGCCTCGACCGTCTTGGTGAGATAGCCCGGCCGCTCGGCGAGGAAGCGCTTCAGCGTCGCGGCGAAAATCTCTTCTTCCTCGTTCGACGGCGCGAACAGCTCTTCGCCCGCCTCGACCCGCGCGCCCCACAAAGCGAACATGGTCGCGTCGCCGCCGTCGTCGAGGATCATGTTGCAGGTCTGGTTCTGGCCCCAGTCGAAGATGCGCGCCGCATAGTCCCAGTAGTCCTCGAGCGTTTCGCCCTTGATCGCGAACACCGGGATGCCGCGCGCGGCGATCGCCGCCGCCGCATGGTCCTGCGTCGAGAAGATGTTGCAGCTCGCCCAGCGCACTTCGGCGCCGAGTTCGGTCAGAGTCTCGATCAGCACCGCGGTCTGGATCGTCATGTGCAGCGATCCGGTGATCCGCGCGCCCTTGAGCGGCTTCGAAGCCCCGAATTCCTCGCGCAGCGCCATCAGGCCCGGCATCTCGGTCTCGGCGATCTCGATCTCCTTGCGGCCGAAATCGGCAAGGCCGATGTCCTTCACGACATAGTCGTTGAACCGTGCTTCAGCCTGCGTCGCCACGTCGAAATTCTCCAATTGTGAGGTGCGCGGCGCTCTGCCGCGCCAGCATTCGCGGCGCCCCTAGCGCGGCACGACATATAAAGAAAGCTTTATATGATGCTGGTGCTCACTCGGCTGCACGCAAGCTCATGCGCAATTGCGCGATCCGTCCGGGGTAATCGCCTCCCCGCTAGCGGCACCTTTCGACCCAATACTGCCATTAGCCAGTCAGGCCCGAGCCGCCTCGTACCAACGCCTAGTGCGCTTAACAAACGCGACGACCGACAGCATGACGGGCACCTCGACGAGTACTCCGACGACGGTCGCGAGCGCCGCGCCCGAGTTCAAGCCGAACAGCGAGATTGCCGCCGCAACAGCCAGTTCGAAGAAGTTGGATGCGCCGATCAAGGCGGCCGGTGCTGCGACACACCAAGCGACGTTGAACCTGCGGCTGAGCAAGTATGCGATGCCCGCGTTAAAATAGACTTGGATGAGAATGGGAACGGCGAGGAGCACGATTACGAGGGGCTGCTGGAGGATTGCGTTTCCTTGAAACCCGAACAGCAACACCAGCGTCGTGAGCAGCGACACGAGGGACACAGGGCCAAGTAGCTGCAAGAGCCGATCAAGTGCCGATCGACCGTTCTGTAGCACTTGTCTTCGAAGCACCTGCGCAATCAACACGGGGACCACGATGTAGAGCACCACGGACAGGAGCAGCGTCGCCCAGGGCACTGTGATGGAGGCGACGCCAAGTAGCAGAGCAACGATGGGCGCAAACGCGAACACCATGATCAGGTCGTTCAAAGCGACCTGGCTAAGCGTGTAGTGCGGCTCGCCTTCGCAGAGGTTCGACCAGACGAAGACCATCGCCGTGCAGGGTGCAGCGGCTAAGATGATCAAGCCCGCGATGTAGCTCTGGATTTGATCAGCCGGGAGCAGCGGACGGAACAGCCATCCAATGAACCCCGTGGCAAGCAGCGCCATCGAGAATGGCTTAACCGCCCAGTTCACGAACAAGGTCACGCCGACACCACGAAGGTGCTGACGAACCTGTCCAAGTGCGCCGAAGTCGATCTTGAGCAGCATGGGAATGATCATCAGCCAGATTAGGATGGCGACGGGGAGATTGACGCGCGCGATCTGGGCAGCAGCAATTCCCTCGAACAGCCGAGGGATTGCTGCACCGAGGGCGATGCCCACGACGATGCAGAGCGCCACCCATACGGACAGATAGCGTTCGAAGTTTGTCATGCCCGGGCGAGCGGGCGCGGTGTTGCTCTTTGTGGCCAAGGGTTAGGCTTCCGCTTTCGCGCCGATTTCCCGCAGCCGGTTTGCGAGCGTCATCCCGTCAATGCTCTCTAGCGGCAGGGCGATGAGCAGGCCGATGCGGCGTTGCAGCGCCTGGTAGGCGTTCCAGAATGCTGCTCGCTGTCGGTCGCCTTTGACGGCTGCCGGGTCTTCGATGCCCCAATGCGCCGTGACGGGCTTCCCCGACCAAATGGGGCAGACCTCGCCCGCAGCGTTGTCGCAGACGGTGAAGATGAAATCGAGTTGCGGAGCGCCATCGGCTGCAAACTCGTCCCAACTCTTCGACCGGAATCCGTCAGTCGAATAGCCAAGCTCAAGAAGGAGATTCAGCGCCGCGGGGTGCACCTCGCCCTTGGGAAAGCTGCCTGCGGAGAAGGCGCGGAAGCGACCCGCGCCCTCCTTGTTCAGTATCGCCTCCGCCAAGATCGACCGTGCCGAGTTGCCGGTGCACAGGAACAGGACGTTGTAGGTGCGGCTCATGCAGCAGCTTTCGGCAGGCAGCACTTGTCTTCGCTAAGGCTGTCGCCAAGCGTTCCGAGCGCAGGGCTGTCGCCGTAGCTTGTTGCCTCGCCGTCCGTAAAAAACGTCTCCCAAACGAGGCCGTCCGGATCAGCAATCCAGCTCTTCTCAGACTTCGCGTAGCAGCAGGTGGTGCGGCCTTCTTCAAGGACCGGGCGATCAGCCGCTTTGAGGCGACCATATACCTCGGCAAGCTCGTCCGTGTTCTCGGCCTGAACGCCGAGGTGTTGGATGCCTTTCGACGAATGCTGCCCCGCCGAGATGGCGAAGTTCACGCGCGGATCGTCGAGCATCCACTTCGCATAGTCGTCCTTCTTCACGGTTGGCTCCGCCGCGAACAGCGTCGAGTAAAACCGAATTGACTGATCGAGGTTGTTCACTCCGACATGCACATGCAGGCGCTTCATGCTCTCTTCCTTTCTTGACCAGCCTCGGCCTCGCGGGCGCTCGTCGAGCACTCTGCACCGCCGCAGCAGTTTTCCATGAGATAGCCGACGAGGGCGTTCATCGCGGTGTAGTCGGCCGAGTAGATCAGCCACCGGCTGTGCCGTTCTTTCCGGATGAGACCGGCCTTCGTCAGGGCCGCTAGGTGGAAGGACGAGGATGAGTTGGGGATGCCGAGCGCATCCGCGATTTCTCCTGCCGACATGCCTTGCTCGCCCGCCTGAACGAGCAGCCGGAACAAAGCGAGCCTATGTTCTTGGGCCAGAGCGCTGAGTGCGTTGACGACCGCCGGGCTGTCCATATCCATCCTTTCCATGATTCTCGAAATATGCGGAGTGTCAGCCCGAGTCAACGGTATTTCGAGTAATATCGAACAATCATGGTCAAGAATGCTAACGTCAGCCTTCCACCCGAAGCAGACGCGGCCGGCGCCCCCACGAGACGAGCGCCGGCCGTAGGTCAGACTTCCGTTCCTTCCGCGAGCGCCAAGGCATCTTCGATATCGACTCCGAGGTATCGCACGGTGCTTTCGATCTTCGTGTGGCCGAGCAGGATCTGAACGGCACGCAGGTTGCCAGTCTGCTTGTAGATCAGCGCTGCCTTTGTCCGGCGGAGTGAGTGCGTTCCATAATCCTCTCGCCGTAAGCCGATCCCGGTGACCCACTCGTCAACAAGCCTCGCATATTGCCTGGTGCTGAGATGGTCGGCGTGATCGACTCGGCTCGGAAAGGCGAAGCTGTCGACCGATCCGCCACGACGTTCGAGCCATGCCAAGATGCTCGATCGAGCCGGCTCCAGCAACTCGAATTTGACGGGGGCGCTTGGTCTTCTGCTGTATGACCATCGCACGGTTTCGCACGCGACCCCCAGCGACGAGGTCGCCGATGCGAACCCTGACGAGATCGCAGCCGCGAAGTTTGCTGTCGATGGCAAGGTCGAACAAGGCTCTGTCGCGAAGTCGATGCTCTTGATCCAACATGAAGCGGATGGCCCAGATCTCCTTCGGCTTCAGCGGCCGTTTTGCACCGAACTTTCTCCCTGCGTTCCATGCAGGTCCCTGTTCCACAGGGTCATGTGACGAGTGTCCCATCATCATTCTCCGTTGGCCGGAATGGCCGCCGGGAAAACAGATCTGGTAGGGCTCCTGGCCGTAAGCAGAACGTCCGCCTAGTGGCAGCTTTCGACCCATTGCGGACATTAGGAACGGCGCTACTCTGGCCAGCAATGACTTCCCGAGCGCACATGGTCGGACTTGCTCTCTCGTTCGCGGTATTCGCAGCGTGCTGTGTCGTCATGCTGCGGTTTGGTTCGCAGATGAACTCGGAGGCGTTCGTCTATCCATTCATGGCAGTTTGGGGCGTCAGCGCACTCGTGTGGCCGTTCTTCGCTTTGAAGGTAATTAGAGCCTCTTTGTCGAGTGCCTTTGCCTCGATGCGCAGAGGGCGACAGGGTCGCCGGGGCGGCTACTACTAATGTCTGCTTCCCACCCAAGCAGACATTAGAAAATCCTGTCCTACAGCCCCCGACATGAGATAACTGCTTCGCCTCCTTTCGAGTGGAGGCACATGAGTGCACGAACAACCCGAACTCGCCGCCTCGCCTGCCCTCGCGCGCGTACGCGCATGTGCTGCCAACTTTGCCAACTTCCGGGCATCCGGAAACAGCCGGGTCACCGCGAACATTCGCGAAGATTGGGGCGCCGCGCCGCACGCGCCCGCACGGTCAACTTGCTCAACTTCCCCTCGCGGCGAATCCAACATTTGACCGGTGCCGAGCTAGGCCGCGCCGGTCTCGCTCGTCAGCAGCCGCGGGTCGATGCCTTCGGCCTTGAACGCTGCGATCCAGCGCTCGTCGGTCGGGGTGTCGAACAGGATTTTCGCGTCGCCGCGCGCCGCGAACCAGCCGTGGCGGGTCATTTCCTCGTCGAGCTGGCCTTCGCCCCAGCCCGCGTAGCCGAGCGCCGCGATCCATTGCGACGGGCCCCGTCCCTCGGTGATCGCGCGCAGCACGTCGATTGTTCCGGTCATCGCGAACAGCGGCCCGTCCGGCCCCGCGACATGCAGCGTGTCCTGCCCGCCCCAATCCTCGGAATGGAGGATGAAGCCGCGCCCGGGCTCGACCGGACCGCCGTGATGGACCGCGCTGTCCGGCGCCTGGCCCGGCTCGATCTCGAGCTGGCGAAGCAGCCCGCGGAAGGTGATTCCGGGACGTTTCTGGCCGACCCCGATGCCGATCGCCCCGTTCTCGTCGTGGACGCACAAGGCGATCACCGCGCGCTCGAAGCGGGGGTCGCCCATTCCGGGCATCGCAAGCAACAGCTTGCCGGATAGGAACAAAGGTTGCTCGGTCACGGGTGGCTCGGTCACGGATGGCTCGGTCACTGGGGCGACCATGAAACGGCGAAGCGGGCCGGGCAAGGCTTGAGACGCCCATCCCCCGCGCCTATCTGCCGCTTCAACCGACGCGAAGGAGATTTCTGAAATGACGATCCAGGCCGGCGACCGCCTCCCCGACGTTCCCTTGTCCCTGGCCGGCCCCGACGGGCCCCAGCCGACGACCAGCAGCGAATATTTCAAGGGCAAGCGCGTCGCGCTATTCGCGGTCCCGGGCGCCTTCACCCCGACCTGCTCGGCCCGCCACCTGCCGTCCTATGTCGAAAAGGCCGGGGAGCTGAAGGGCACGGGCATCGACGAAATCGCCTGCATCTCGGTCAACGACCCATTCGTCATGGCCGCCTGGGGCGAGCGCGACGGGTCCGCCGACATCACCATGCTGGCCGACGGCAATGGCGCCTTCGCCGAAGCGACCGGCCTCACCATGGACGGCAGCAAGTTCGGCATGGGCCAGCGCTCGCAGCGCTACTCGATGATCGTCGATGACGGCGTGGTCGAACAGCTTAATGTCGAGGCGCCGGGCGAGTATCGGGCGTCGAGCGCGGAGCATATGCTGGACCAACTGGCAACCGCCTGACCGCCCTGCCGCTGCCCTGCTTCCCTTTGCCGCTGATCGGCAACGCGCGGGCCTCCCAAGCGTTGGTCGGGCACGGTCAACAGTAAGGAGTAAATAGCATGGCGACCAACAATCGCGGACGCAGCAATCGTGGCGGTAACAGTGGACGTCGCGGCCAGAACAACAACCCGGAAGGCTACAACCAGTACAACAGCAGCTGGATCGACAGCGCGCGCGAGCGGCCCATCGCCGCGGCGGCAGCGGTCGGCGGCGCGGTTGCCGCCGGGGTCTTCCTGTGGTCCCGCCGCAACCAGATCAGCGAACAGCTCAGCGACTTGTCCGACCAGATCAGCGAATGGCGCGAAGGCAGCGGCTCCTCGTTCGATTCGACAGCGGAGGACACGGGTTCGAGTGGCAGCTTCATGGCCAGCTCGAGCAGTCGCGGCCGCAAGGACCAGTCGCAAATCGCCGAGGAGGCGCTGACCTTGAAGGAGACTGGCAAGAAGGGCCGGCGACCGACCGCCATGGCCGGCAACCAGTCGAGCTTCTAGTTATCTGAGCAAATCCAGGGCGCCCCTCGCCGGGCGCCCTTTTTCAGGCGGCGAGGAAGCTGGCGATCGCTTCACCGAACTCAGGCTTGGTGACCGAGCTCATATGGGTCCCGGGGACTTCCTCAAACACGGCGTGGGGCAGCACGTTGGCAAGCTCTTCCGCCGAGCCGTTGTCGTCGTCCTTGTCGCCGCACAGCACCAGCGTCGGCATGGTGAAGGCTTCGAGCCAGTTCATGAACGCATCCTCGAAGCTGTCGAGCAGTTGCGCGGCGGCGACGCGGTCGACCTTCTGGCTTTTCATGAACTGGATCGACAGCCAGTGCGGATCGCCGCGCTGGACGGTGTCGAACTGCGCGATCGCCTCGACGAAGAAGGTCTTGCGCCGCTTCCAATTGCGCAGGCCCTCGAGCCCCGCCCCCCCGAGGATCGCCCGGCGCGGCCGCAGCCCCTCGCCCACGCCCTCGACTGTCGTGCGAGCACCGAGCGAGAAGCCACCGAGATCGAACTCGCCGAGCTCGAGATGCGCGATCAGCTCGCGCAGGTCGCGGGCGAGAATGCCCTTGGGATAGTATTGCTCGCCGTGCGGCTTTCCGCTCAGCCCGTGAGCGCGCAGGTCCGGCATGATCACCCGGAAACCATCCCGCGCAATCCGCTCCGCGTGGCCGAACTTGATCCAGTTGACGAAGGCGTCCGAGAAGAGGCCGTGGAGGAGGATCACCGGCCGGCCGGCACCGGTCTCGCGCCAGACGAGATCGACCTCGTCGGACGCGGTCCAATGATGGGTCGTCGGCTCGGCCATTCCTCCTCCCTTGGAGGGCCGCACCTTGCGCGGCCAAGGGGCGGGATGTCCAGCGCTCCAGACGCCGATCAGAGAGGGTTGGACAGGCCAGCTCGCCCAGAACCAGCTGATGCGCTACTGGGCGGAAACGCCCTAGGCGGCCTTCTGCAGGTGCTTGCGGCCGAGGAGCTCGGCGATCTGGACGGCATTCAGCGCGGCGCCCTTGCGCAGATTGTCGCTGACGACCCATAGCGACAGGCCGTTGTCG
>Ga0207678_10004789_pt1 | contig 12146 bp, 12 predicted proteins | sample KBSC63metaG_FD_184319 | JGI IMG/M metagenome (GOLD analysis project Ga0207678, IMG submission 184319) | Corn rhizosphere microbial communities from Kellogg Biological Station, Michigan, USA - KBS C6-3 metaG (SPAdes) (version 2) | ecosystem: Host-associated > Plants > Roots > Rhizosphere > Soil ... | reverse complement strand
TGACGCTCGGCGTGCTCTGGACACCCTGCGCCGGGCCGGTGCTCGGCTCCATTCTCACGCTGATCGCCACGTCTGAAAACCTGACACGCGCCGCGCTGCTGCTCGTCACATACGCGATCGGCGCCGGCATGCCGATCCTGCTCATCGCCTATGGCGGACAATACGCGACCACCCAGGTGCGCAGGTTCACGCCCTATACCCCTGCCTTGCAAAGAACTTTTGGTGTGGCGGTGCTGCTCGTCGCCCTCGCCTTCTACACGCAATACGACACGGTCGTGGCGGTGTGGCTCTCGGATTTTTATCCGAATCTTCAACTGGGATTATGACAATGCGCAAGCTTCTCGGCCTGATCGTCCTCGTCATCGTTGCCATTCTCGCCATCACGCAGTTTGGCCCATCCGCGCTGCTCAGCGAAGAAACGACGCGGCAGGACTCCCGACCCGTGCCGGAGTTTTCCGGGATTTCCGCGTGGCTGAATTCGCCGCCGCTGACGATGGAAAGCCTCCACGGCAAGGTCGTGCTGGTGCAGTTCTGGACCTATTCCTGCATCAACTGCCTGCGCACGCTGCCCTACGTCACCAAGTGGCACGAGCAATACAAGGACAAAGGCCTCGTCGTGGTCGGCGTGCACACGCCCGAATTCGCCTTCGAGAAGGAGCGCGCCAATCTCGAGACCGCGATCAAGCGGCTGGGCATCCATTATCCGGTCGCGCAGGACAATCAGTACCGCACCTGGCGCGCCTTCGGAAATCAGTACTGGCCCGCCGCATATCTGACCGACCGGTCCGGTACCGTCGTCGCAACGCAGTTCGGCGAAGGCGGCTACCAGCAGATGGAAAACGCCATCGCGCGCCTCGTCGGCGAGCGCGCACCCATCGCGCAAACCAGCGATCCGGATCTGAGCGCCGTCGCAACGCCCGAGATGTATCTTGGTTCGGAGAAGAACGATGGCGCCATCGTGGATCAGCAGATCGCCACATCAGGCGAACGGCCCTATGCGCTGCCGGACAGCGTGCCGCAGAACAGGTTCGCGCTCTCCGGCCGCTGGGATGTGACCGGAGACCGTGCCACCTCGTCGGCGGACGGCAACGAAATCGTGCTGCGTTTCAACGCCCCCAAGGTCAATCTCGTGGCCGGCAGCGTTTCGCCGCAGACATTGTCCGTGATCGTCGACGGCGTACAGCAGCCGCCGGTCGTCGTCGATGGAAGCAGGCTTTATTCCCTCTACAGCGGCGCCGTTGGCGAGCACGAGTTGCGCCTGCGCGTGCCCAAGGCCGGCCTCAGCGCCTACAGTTTTACGTTCGGCTGAATGCGATCGAGCGATGCAATCCTGAGCCGCCGCCGGCGCGCTTTCGTCAGATCGATTTCACCTCACCGCCATCCATGCGAAGTGTCGAACCGGTCATCCAGCGCGCGCCAGGCGAAACCAGGAACGCCATCAACTCCGCGATTTCTTCCGGCTCGCCATAGCGGGCAATGCCGGCTTCTTTCGGGAAGTTGGCCGTCGCCTCCTCCACCGTCATGCTGTGCAGCGGCGCCCAATGCTGGAGGTAGGAGCGGCGGCGGCCCGTCATGACAGGACCAGGCAGGACGCTGTTCACCTGCACGCCGTCGGCGATGCCGCGATCGGAGAACGCTTTTGCCAGCGCGACGATGGCGGCATTGATCGTTCCCACCGCCGCGTAAGGCGCTTTCGGGAACAGCGCCGAATTGCCCGACATCAGCACCACCGAACCCTTTGCCGCCTTCAGCGCCGGCCACGCGGCGATCGTGAGCCGCCGCGCACCGTGCAGCTTCAGGGAGAGGCCGCCCTCCCACTGTTCGTCGGTCATCTCGAACAGATCGATCTGCGGCACGGCGCCCGCAATATTGAGCAGCGCGTCGATGCGGTTAAATGCGCCCAGCGTCCGATCGACCACCGTCCGCGCAGCCGAAGGCTGGCTCAGATCGGCATCGACGACCAGCGCTTCTGCGCCGGCGGCCTTCACCGCCGCGGCCGTCTCATCCAGATGCGCGCGGTCCCGCGCCACCAGGACCAGCGCAGAAAAATCGCGCGCGAGGCGGATGGCCGTGGCCCGGCCGATGCCCTGGCTGGCGCCTGTGACGATCGCTACTGAGTTCGACATTTCCATTCTCCTGATTCGAAAGCGTAAGTGTCAGTCGTGAATCACAACCATTTTTCCGCGGGCCTCGTTGGCCTCCATGGCGCGATGCGCCTCGCGGATCTCGTCGAAGTGGAAGACGCGAACCGGCTTGACGTCGAGCCGGCCGGCGGCTGCGTCCTCCGCGATCTGTTGCAGCGGCACGTCAGAGAGCGGAAAGCCTGGCGTGCCGAACACGAAGCTGCCGAAGAAGGTGAGATAGACGCCGCTTGCCATCTGCAGCAGCGGGTTGAAATCGGGGATCGGATCGAGCCCACCCAACCAGCCGGCCAGACAGGAACGGCCGCCGCGGCGAAGCATGGCGAGGGAGTCGAGCACGACGGAGTTGCCTACGAGGTCGAGCACCGCGTCGATTTCCTTGGCTTCGGCGATATGCTTTGAGAGGTCAGGACGTTCGATCTCGCAGCGTGCGGCGCCGAGCTTTTCCAGCATGGCGAAGCGATCGCGGCTACGGGTCGTTGCGATCACCCGGGCTCCGGCATTGACCGCCATCTTGAGCGCAGCCTGGCCGAAGGATGACGTCGCGCCGCGAATGACGAGCAACTGCCCTTTCTTGATCTCCAGATTGCGGAACAGGCAAGTCCAGGCCGTCGCGTAGGTCTCCGGGATCGCCGCAAGCTCGGCCCACGGAAGATCGGCGTCGATCAGCGCGACATTCGACACCGGTGCCCGGGTATATTGGGCGTAGCTGCCATTGATGGTGCGGCCCAGGCCGCCCATCAGCGCCGCCACCTTCGCACCGATCGGAAATTCGCCGCCGGGACAGGATTTCACGATGCCGACGCATTCGATGCCGCTGACCGGCGCCGCCTCGGCCCATTCGCCGCGGCGCATGTGTATTTCGGCGTGGTTGATCCCGAACGCCTTGATTTCAATCACCACGTGACCGGCCTTGGGCTCCGGCTCCGGGATGTCCTTGTAGACCAGACTGTCCAGCCCGCCGAATTTCTCGAGAATGATGGCACGCATGATGAACTCTCCATGAGTTTCGGGCCTGCCCTTGCGAGCGCAAGCAGGCGCGATCTGGCGGCGTCAGCGGGGCAGGAAATCGCGGATGGCCTCGGCGATCTCGGCGGCGTGGGTCTCCAGCGCGAAATGGCCGGTGTCGAAGAAGCGCACCGTTGCGTTCGGGATGTCGCGCTTGAATGCTTCCGCGCCCGGCGGCAGGAAGAACGGATCGTTCCTGCCCCACGCCGCGAGGAACGGCGGCTTGTGGGTGCGGAAATAATTCTGGAAGGCCGGGTAGAGCGCGACGTTGCTCTTGTAGTCGCCGAACAGATCAAGCTGCACCTCATCGGCGCCGGGCCGCGAGAGATAGAAGTTGTCGAGCGAGTAGCCGTCCGGCGACACCTTCGTCGCGTCAGGAACGCCGTGCGTATATTGCCAGACCGTCGTCTCGGGCTTCAGGAAAGCGCGTAGCGCCTCGCGGTTCTTCGGCGACGCGTCTTCCCAGTAGGCGCGGATCGGCGTCCAGCCGTCGCTCAACCCCTCCTCGTAGGCATTGCCGTTCTGGGAGATGATTGCCGTGATCCGCTCCGGATGTTTTGCCGCGATCCGGAAACCGGTCGGCGCGCCATAGTCGAAGACATAGATTGCGAAGCGCTTGAGGCCGATCACCTCGGTGAAGCGGTCGATGACCTCGGCGATGTGATCGAAGGTGTAGGCGAACATGCCGCGCGCCACCAAGTCGGACTGTCCGAAGCCGGGCAGATCGGGAGCCACGATATGATAGCGATCGGCAAGATGCGGGATGAGGTCACGAAACATGTGGCCCGCGCTCGGGAAGCCGTGTAGCAGCAGCAGCGCCGGCGCGTCCTTGCGCCCTGCTTCGCGATAGAAGATCTTCCAGCCGTCGACGTCGGCGGTGCGATAGTTGATGGCAGCCATTGGCTTTCTCCCTGGTTTGGTAACTTTCTGAATCGCTTTAAAGAGGTTACGACCGCGGCGTTTGCCGCGTGGCTGCGTCACGCACGGCATCGCGAATGATTTCCACGACGACACCGGGCGCGGTGACGATCGGGGTATGATCGACCTGGTGCGATCGGACGCGCGCCTTCATTCGCGTCGCCATGAAGCGTTGAGTTTCGGGAACGATCATGCGGTCCTCCTCCGCGACGAGAAACCAGGAGGGAAGGTCCTTCCACAACGGCCGGTCGACCGCGACGGTGATGCAGGCCGTCGAAATCGGCCGCTGAACCGCCGCCAGCAGAGTCTGCTCTTCGGCAGCGGCATGCTGCGCGAAGGCGGCAGCGAAAGCCGCCTCAGGCAGGTAGATCAACCCGTGATCGTCGGGCGCGAGCTTGGGCGCCTGCGGATGCGGCTCAGTACGATAGAAAACGTCGGCAACGGTTTCGCCCTCGTCCGGAGCGAGAGCAGCCACGTAAACGAGTGCCCTCACCTTCTCGTTCCCTGTGGCCCCGATCACGGCCCCGGCATAGGCGTGGCCGGCGAGAACGACCGGCCCCGTCACGCGCGCGAGCGTTCGTTCGAGCGCCGCGACGTCGTCGCTGAACGATGTCAGCGGCAGCGGCGCCGCCACCACCTTGATGCACTCTGCGACGAGGGAACCGATGACCTTCGCCCAGCTCGATCCATCGGCCCATGCGCCATGGGCAAGCACAACAGTCACATCGTTCGATGACATCGCAGCTCTCCTTCGAGGAATAGTAACCTTCTTAATTGTATTTTGATGGTTACTGCGAACAAGCGTAACTTGTCAACGGCCTTTAAGGAGGTTATCTAGGGAACATGTTCACGGATGGGTGATGGGATCGGCCGCCGGCGCCCGGAACAGGAGATGAGATGGACCAACGCCCTCCCGCGATTTTTGTCGGCGACGCGCTCGGACTGGATTTCCTCAATTCAATCGCGACGCCGATAGACACGCCGATCGACTGGATCGATGACGGCGACGGCTTGCTGAACTGGCTGGAACAGGCGCAGCTCGCGCCTGCGGACGCGATCAAGCGCATTCGGGCAGAGGCGCTCCCCGGTGAACTCGACAAGGTTGCCGATCAGGCGCGGAGTCTGCGCGAGTGGTTCAGAGGCTTTGTGCGCAAGCACAAGGGGCGTCCGCTGACGGCGAAGAGTCCTGCCGAGCTTGAGCCACTGAATCGCTTGCTGGAGCGCGATGACTCCTTCAAGCGGGTCGGTCCCGGGCCAAAGGGAGAAAAGAATCCGCTTCAGCATCAGACGATCCGCCGATGGCGTACGCCCGAAGCCCTGCTCTCCCCGATCGCCGAGGCGCTGGCGCAGCTTGTCTGTACGGAAGACTTCTCAGACGTGAAGGCCTGCGAAGGGCCGGCCTGCACGCTTCTCTTTGCCGATCATACGCGCGGCCGGACGCGACGGTGGTGCAGCATGGCGCTCTGCGGCAATCGCGCGAAGCAGGCGGCTCACCGACACCGGCTGAAGGAGCAACACTAGACTGCGCATCCAGCGCGCATGAGGCACCAGGCAACACCTTCGCGCTCACGCCGGTACTGGCGCAGCCCGTGTCACCGTCATCGGCCTGAACGTCAGGATGATCAGGAACGCGCCGAGCCCCATCAGCCACGAGCCGATATAGAGCCAAGCGTAGCTGGCAAAGGTGTCGTAGATCAGGCCGCCGGCGAGCGGACCCGTCGCCATGCCGAGGCTGCCGGCCATCGCCGTGCCGCCGATCACGGTGCCCATCATCCGCAGCGGAAAGTTTTCGCGCACCAGAACGGCGTAGAGCGGCATGGTGCCGGCATAGATGAAGCCGAACAGCGCCGCGACCGCATAGAACGCGGCGAGCTCGCGCACGAAGACATAACCGAGCGCTCCGAACGCCTGCGCCAGCAAGCCGAACACGAGCACGCGCTTGGCGCCAAAGCGGTCGCCGAGCAGGCCGAAGGCGATACGGCCGCCCATCCCGGCGAGGCCCTCCGCGCTGTAGATGGTGACGGCGGCGATCATCGGGATGCCGCAACTGATGGCGTAGCTCACCGTGTGAATGATCGGGCCCGAATGCGTGGCGCAGCAGAAGAAATTTGTCGCGATCAGGATGATGAATTGCGGCGAGCGCAGCGCCTGCGCGAGCGTCATGTCCGGTTCCGCCGCGGCATTGGACAGCGTGGACGCCCCGCTCTCGAGCGCGGGCGCGCGGCGCACCAGCAGCGAGACCGGGATCATGATCGCGGCGACGACGAGTGCCACGATCTGCATCGAGGTCCGCCAGTCATGGTTTGAGACCAGCCAGGCGGCGAGCGGCGACATGGTCATCGGCGCCATGCCCATGCCGGCTGAGACCAGCGACACGGCCAGGCTTCGATGGGTATCGAACCAGCCGGTGACGGTCGCCATCATCGGCGCGAAGATCGCAGCGGCGGCGCTGCCGACCAGCAGCCCAAAGACGAACTGAAATACGACCAGCGATGTCGCAAGGCTGGCGAGCCCGAGGCTCACTGCCAGCACGACCGATCCGGTCAATACCACCGGCAGCGGCCCAAATCGGTCGGACAAGGTGCCCCAGATCATGCTGGTGAATGCCATGGCGAGAAAGCCGATGGTCATGGCGCTGGATATGCCGGTCACCGACCAGCCGGTATCCCGCGCAATCGGCTGCAGGAACACCGGCAGCGAAAACATGCCGCCAATTGCGACGCAGCCGAGCAAGCCCCCGGCCGCGACGATTACCCAGCGATATCTAGAATTTTCCATCCCTGATCTCCACTGTAGCCCTGTCTGGGTGGAAGACGAACGGGATGGGCTGGAACCGACAGTTTGATGGCCGTACCAGATTATTTTTTCGGAGCCTGGTCCATCACGGCCACGGCTAGCTCCTTGCGAAACAGCGCAGCGCACTGCGCGGGCGATATCCGATTGGGCGGAATAGGCATCGCTATTCCGCCCTGCGGGTTGCTTTTCTTGCGGCTTTCCGAGCCGCCCAATGCGCTCGAAACCGCTTCAAGGCGCGAAACGTCATGGGGGCGACCACCTGAAGCGCGAGTGAAGCAGCTCCGGCTACCAGCCCCTTGACAAGATCAAATGCTAAATCGGGCCAAAAGTACCACATGACCCCTGTCCTTCTTCACAGGGGCACCGCCGGGCAACAGTGGGCAGAAAAACGAAATAGAAAAGCCCCGTCCGTCGCCGGCGGGGCCCAGAAAATCTCTGTACGCGTAGTCAGCGCACGCGAAACCTCATTGGTTCACCCGCTCAAGGTGGACTGGATAAGTGAGGTGCACATCACAACAGCCGTGCGATTGAAACCGCGCATGGTAATTCTCCCAAAACGAAAACGAACGGCTAGCAACAGACCTTCACCCACCGAGGGGCGACCATCCACTTAACAAAACCAGACCGAGCGGCTCCTGTCTGTGCGCCATTTCACAATCGGGATCATATATCAGCCGGAACGATACGGCTTGCGACCTGATTAAATCAACTTGACGCCGCATCATCTGAGGCATATATTTGCCTCAATTGATGCAGAGGACTTCATGCGCTACCAGGCCGCAACCGCCGCCGAACTGCTCGGCGTCAAACCGAAGAACACCGAGACGACGCTGACGCTGGCCTACTCCGTCGAGAAGGGCCTGCCGGTCTCGGCGCTGGACAAATTCGCGGACCGTGTCAGCCCGAACGATGCCCGCCGCTTCACCTATCAGGTCGTGCCGAAGCCGACACTCGAACGCCGGCGCAAGCACAAGCAGCTCCTGACCAGCGAGGAAAGCGACCGCCTTGCACGCGTCGCCAAGGTGTTCGCCTTCGGGATCGACGTCTTCCGTGACGAGGCCAAGGTCCGCGCTTTTCTCGAGCGGCCGCACCCGATGCTGGACGAAAAGGCGCCACTCGAGGTAGCGCTGGCGACCGGCCCCGGCGCCGACGCGGTGATCAACCTGATGGGCCGGGCGGCGTATAGCGGCGGCGTATGAGCGTTCAGAAGACCGACCGCGTCCTGACATGCTATCGCATCGGGGACCCGGACGGCGCCTTCCCGATCTATGATGTCGAAGGCGCCCGCCTCTACCCGGGCCGCTGGAACACGCATAGCAGCCCGATGATCTACACCGCGGAGCACTATTCCACCGCGCTCCTGGAAAAGCTGGTGCACACCAATCTGGTGATGCCGGCCAATCAGCACTTCATCGAGATCACGATTCCAAACGGCGTCGCGTATGAAATTTTTCAGACCGCGGCGCATCCCGGCTGGGATTCGCGGAACGAAACGATCTGCCAGACCTTCGGCCAGCAATGGTGCGAGGAGAGGCGTTCGGCGCTCCTGATCGTCCCCTCCATCCCGGCGCGGCTGGAGCGCAATCTCCTGATCAACCCGGCGCACCCCGACGCCAAGGGCATCACGCACACCCTGCCCGAGCCGGTGTGGTGGGATGAACGGCTCTACGGGCACAATTAGATCATGACCATCCGTCCGATCGTCCGTTATCCCGACCCTCGGCTTGCACTCCCGGCGCAGCCTGTGACCGTGTTTGACGACGCGCTGCGCGACCTTGCGGCGGATCTGCTGGAGACGATGCACGCCGCGCCGGGGATCGGGATCACGGCGCCGCATATCGGTATCTCCCTGCGGGTCGTGGTGCTTGACCTCGACGCGACCGAGGGCGCGCGGACCTATATCAATCCGGAGATCATCTGGGTGTCGCCCGAAATGATCCTGCATCGGGAAGGCAGCGTCTCGATGCCTGGGGTCAATGACGAGGTCAGCCGTCACGCGCGGGTCCGGATCAGCTATCAGGACGTCCACGGCAACCGGCAGACCGAAGAATCGGACAGTCTGCGCGCGGTCTGCCACCAGCACGAGATCGATCAGCTCAACGGCCTGTTCTGGATCCATCGGCTCTCCCGCCTCAAGCGCGAGCGGCTGATCAAGCGGTTTGAAAAGATGTCGCGGAGTTGAGATCAATATGACGAACGACGGGATCGACCGGGCACCACGCCTGCATTAAGATTACGCCTTAACCAATAATTAAGTATGCCTTTGCGGGCACGAAAGGCACGGCTTAGCGTTTTAGGGATGCTGTTCAGTAACCTGCGAATGGTGAGTGCCATGGCCTATAGAACAACGTTTATCGCGTCTCTCGGTGTAGTCGCGCTTATCCTTGCCGCGGGCGAGGCATTCGCCGATCCGGGAGCAGCGCGCGGTGCAGCGGTTGCTCCGGCAGTTGCTCCGGCGCGCCCGGCTTTCCCGTCATTCCCCCGATCGATGAATCATCACCATCTGCGGGGACCAGGCGCTTTCTGGCCGGCAGGTGGGGGAGTCTTCTATGGCCTACCACCGGATGCGGTCGACGAACCGGTGGTGGCTCCGCCGCTAAAGCAATCGGACGATCTCCGTTACACCTGCGTATATGATATTCCCTGGGACTACGTGCATCGTTGTCCGCAGTTTCGGTAATAGTTTCGGAGCATGGTGTGCACTACGAGTTGGGCCCGACCTTGCGGCCCGAAACGCCCGTTGCGCAGCCGAAGAAGTATTTCGAGAATTCCACCTCAAGCCCGTGGCTGCGCAACGTAGCCGCGATCTCCGCGGCGCTTCCGAAGTTGGTGCTGTAGGTGCCGATCATCGAAAAATCCTGTGCGCCGCGCAGGAAGATGCGCTCGATGAGCGGCAAAATCACCTTGAGATGAAACAGATATAGCGGCCGAAGCCACCACCCTTTCGGATCGGACGCCTCGATCATGGAGAACACGCCGCCGGGCTTCAGCACGCGCGCGATCAGGGCGGCCAACCGCACATGCTGCTCGGGATTGAACGTCTTCAGTCCGAACGTGGAGATGACGAAGTCCACGCTCTCCGGCGGCAGATCGCTTGCCAGCACGTCATCCTCGATGAATTGGATCCGGTGGGCACGGTGGGCGTGAAGCCGCTCCATGGCGCGGCGGTGCATGCCGGCGGAGATGTCGACGGCCGTGATGGATCCAATATCGTCAAAGCGCTTCAACAGATGCGGCCAGACCTCGCCGGTCCCCGCCATCAGATCGTAGCCGCGCGCGCCGCCGGGCGGAGGCGCGGGCATCGCCGCCACGCATTGCTGGCGCCAGCGCTCGGTGAAACCGAACGAGCAGATCAGGCTGAAGGTGATGTAGCGATCCGAGCAGCGATCGAACACGGCCTTCACGAATTGGGGGTCGTAGATGTCGCTCATTGCGGCTTATGCCCTCACTGCCACTCGATCATCCCGCTGTATCACAGCTATTGTTTTTCCGTGTGAAGAGGTCCGCCTGCGCCAAGGCCTGGCCGCGCACCGCTGGCGCAGGCCTGCTCGACGCAGCGGCTCGCCCGAAAAATGTTCGGCTCGGCGAACATCGGCCCCACGATCTGCAACCCGATCGGCATTCCCCCGACAAACCCGCAAGGCACCGAGGCCGCAGGCTGACGGGTGAGGTTGAACGGCCAGGTCAACGGCGTCCAATCGAACCATTGCGGGAAGCGCGTGACGTCGGGCGTATCGACGCCGGCCGCGAAGGCGGTGATGGGAACGGTCGGCGTCAGCAGCAGGTCATAATCCTGATGAAACAGCTGCATCTTCTGGCTCAGCGTGCGCATCTCGGCATAGGCCGCCTGCAATTCGCTCGCGGAAATATTTTGGGCCGATATGACCAGCCGCAGCAGGCCGGGATCGAGCGCCGCCAGTTGCGCGCCGTCGAAATCACGCACGACCGCAGCATGCGATGCGCCCCAGATCACTTCCAGCGCTGGCTGCGCACCGGAAAGATCGAGAGCAACATTCTGCACGTCGGCACCGGCCTTCACCAGCGCGTCGATCGCCGGCTGCATGCCGGCCACGACGGCAGGCTCAGCGACCGGAAAGCCGAGACCGGGCGACCACGCGATGCGCATGCCCGCCACCCCCCCGTCGAGGCCGTCGAGATAATCGATGCCGCGATAGGGAATGGCGAAGGAATCACGTACGTCCGGCCGCGTCAGCACGTTCAACAGCAAGGCGCTGTCAGCGACATCGCGCGACAGGCCGCCATAGACCGCCAACGTGCCCATTGGACCTAAGAAATTCGGCACCACGCCGTAGCTCGGCTTCAAACCGAACACGCCGCTGAACGCCGCAGGAATCCGGATCGAGCCGCCGCCATCGCCGCCGGTGGCCAGCGGCACGACGCCTGCCGCCACCAATGCAGCCGAGCCGCCGCTGGAGCCGCCGGGCGTTCGGGAAACATCCCAGGGGTTACGCGTGATGCCGGTCAGCGGGCCGTGCGTGATGCCCTTCCAGCCGAATTCGGGCGTAGCTGTCTTGCAGAAAAACACGGCACCGGCCTCACGCAGCCGGGCGACACCGGGCGTATCCTCCGTGCTCGGCGCTGATGCTGTCGCGTGCGAACCGATGCGCGTCGGCCAGCCCGCAACATGCGCCGTGTCCTTGATGGCGACAGGCACGCCGTCGAGCGGCCCGAGCGGCGCACCGCGACGCCAACGTTCCGCCGACTCTGCGGCCATGCGCTGCGCCAGCGCTTCATCCAGCAGGCAAATGGCATTGAGAGCCGGATTGACCGCGTGCAGTTGCGCCAGCGTGGCTTCCAGCACATCGACCGGCGACAAATCGCCCTTGGCGAAGCGCCGCGTCATCTCGCGGGCGGAAAGCCAGTTCAAATCGTCAGACATGCCGCCCGATCCGAAAATGTGGTGAAGCCTTCGAACACTCTGTCGAGCATGCCACGACAGGCATTGCGCCGCAGCCCCTCGGCCAGAATGGCAGACCTGCCGCACGTCCGTGCGCGATCTCCTTCAAGCCCTCTTCCCGGGACGTTTGGTCATTGGCGCATTTCGCCGCTCTCGCTTGCCTCGCGCGATCTCCGTCGCCAGTGCGTCGAGCTTCGGCTCCCAAAAGCTCCTGAACTTTCCGATCCACGCATCCACCGCCTGAAGCCCCGCGGCATCCACCGAATAGAGCCGTCTTTGCGCGTCAGCCCGGACCTTTGCAAAGCCGCTCTCGCGCAGCACCTTCAGATGCTGAGACACCGCCGCCTGCGTGATCCCGAACTCGG
>Ga0207678_10004788_pt1 | contig 12151 bp, 11 predicted proteins | sample KBSC63metaG_FD_184319 | JGI IMG/M metagenome (GOLD analysis project Ga0207678, IMG submission 184319) | Corn rhizosphere microbial communities from Kellogg Biological Station, Michigan, USA - KBS C6-3 metaG (SPAdes) (version 2) | ecosystem: Host-associated > Plants > Roots > Rhizosphere > Soil ... | reverse complement strand
CGCTTCAGCGCTTCGTCGACGATCACCGCGACGACGCCGATGATCGCGCCCTGCCGGATCATCGGCCAGTCCAGGTTCCCGCCGAGCACGCCCTGGGCAATCGTCGAAATGATCGCCGCCTGGGGCGCGGCGAGCGCCGTGTCCTTGGCGTTGGGCGCGCCCTGGAAGGTGAAGGCGGTGTTCATGAGGTCGAGGATCGGCGGGATGACGATCGCGCCGAACACCACGCCGAGGATCAACGCGACCTGCTGCCGCCACGGGGTCGCGTCGACCAGCTGCCCGGTCTTGAGGTCCTGCAGGTTGTTGTTGGAGATGGTCGCGACGCCGAAGATGATCGCGGTGACGAACAGGGCGAAGGCGACCAGCGACTTGGTCTGGTCGCCGCTCATCCCCGGGAACAGTGCGGCAAGGATCAGCGCGATGCCCAGGACCGAGAGGATGCCGACGCCCGAGATCGGGCTGTTGGAGGCGCCGATCAGCCCGGCCATGTAGCCACACACGGCGGCGATCACGACGCCGGCGATCAGCGTGTAGACGATGCTCAAAGCGATCGTCAGGCCCGGCTCGGCGGCGATCGGCGCGGTGTTGCCGAATGCGTAGAGCAGCAGACCGATCGGGATCATCGAGACGAGAATGGTGGCGGTGACGATGCCGATCGGGATGTCGCGCTCGGTGATCGGCAGGTCGGCGGCGCGGCCGGCCTTGCGCTCGCGATTGGCGGCAAGCGCGCCTTTGATTCCGGCGACGATCGGCCCGATGATCCTCAGCAGGGTCCAGATGGCGGCGACGCCGATCGTGCCCGCGCCGACCATCCGCGCCTTTTGGCGGAAGGCGGCGCTGACCAGAGTCTCGAGATCCGGCGCGGCGATCTGGGAAACGAACGCGGCATCCTGCGTCCAGTGCGGGACGATCACCACCCAGGTGATCAGCATCCCGACGACCATCGCGAGGCCGACCGCGACGCCGACCAGGTGGCCGACGCCGATCAAGGCCATCGACAGGCTGGCGGAAATCGCCGAGCCGCCGGTCCCGACGCGGAAGGTCTTGGCGGCCGTGTCCGTCAGCAGCCGCGTCTTGGCGAGGAAGAAATAAAGCGCGGCAACGAGGGTCGAACCGCCGATCAAAACGAGCCCGCGGCGGTTCTCCTCGGCCCCGCCGACACCCGAGCCGACCTTCAGCACCTCGGCCGCGGCGACGCCTTCCGGATAAGGCAGGTCGGTGCCGGTCACCAGCGCGCGCCGGAGCGGCACCGAGTACATGACGCCAAGGATGCCGCCGATGCCGATGACGGCGACCGACAGCCAATAGGGAAAGCCGGTCCACCAGCCGACCATGATGAGGCCGGGAAGGACGAAGATGATCGCCGACAGCGTTCCCGCCGCCGAGGCGATCGTCTGGACGATATTGTTTTCCTGGATGGTCGCGTCGCGGAACGCCTTGAGCACGGCCATCGAGATGACCGCCGCCGGGATCGAAGTCGCGAAGGTGATGCCGATCTTCAAGCCCAGGTAGACGTTGGCGGCGGTGAAGACGACGGTGATCAGGGCGCCAAGGATGATGCCGCGAACCGTCAGTTCCTTGACATGTTCGCCCGCGCGCAACGCCTGAGTAGCCATCAACCTCTCCCCTTCATGAACCCTTGGCGCATTCGCCCGCGGGCGCCGGCGTCGAGTGGCGTCGGATCGCCTGCCAGCGGCCCTCGTCGTGCACCCAGACGTCGGTCAGAAGCACGCAGTCCTCGATGATCCGGCCGAGATATTTGACGCGCCAGCGGGCAAGCACAGTGCCGACCATCACGCTTTCGAGGGTGGTCGCGTCGCGCACCTCGAGCTCGATGGCGTCGACGTCGCGCCGCTGGATCGCCTCGAGCCAATCGTCGCGGCCCATCATGAACGCGCCCGTCGCGCGCGACCCGATGAGCACGAAATCCCGGTGCACCAGCGCGCGCAGCCGGTCCATGTCGCGGCTGCACAAAGCATCGCGCCATTCGTTCTCGAGCGCCTCGATTACTTCACGGCTATGGTTCGCCACGCATTCCTCTTCGCCCCCTCTTTACGGCGGAAGAAAAAGAAAGCGAGTCGCCGAAACGAGCGGTTGGCGCGCAGGTGCTTTGAAGTTTGTCCGTATCGGGTTACGCTCCCGCTTCGACGCCCGTCGTGGGGGAGCTGAACATGACCGACAACAGGCCGGAAGCAGAAGTCGACGTCACCAAGGAATGGCGCGCGACGCATGGCCAAAAATCCGCCGCGACACGCCTGCGGATTTTCGCCGCCATTGCGTGGCTCATCGCCATCGGCACCGAGATCGCCGGGGTCGTCCTGCTCCGCCAGCACAAGTTCGATCACGGCAACCTGCCGCTGCTGATCGGTCTGCTGGTCGTCATCGCGGTCTTCGCGATCGCCGGCAGCCTGATGTGGAAGGCGGCCAACAAGCACGACCCGGCCCGCGAGTCCGACAAGGCGCGGTTCTTCTTCCAGAACCAGCTCGGCGCGATCATCACCGTGATCGCCTTCCTGCCGCTCATTGTCCTGATCTTCATGGACAAGGACATGGACCCCAAGAACAAGAAGATCGCCGGCGGCATCGGCGTGGTGCTGGCCGCGGTCGCGGCCTTCATCGGGATCGATTTCAACCCGCCGTCGGTCGAGCAGTACACCCAGGACATGAACAAGTGCGCGGCCGAGATCAAAGGCGGCCAGCCGACCACCGACTGCTCACCCGAGGTCGCCGATCAGGCCAAGGCCATCGCCGAGGATTCGAAAACGGTGGCCGACGCGACCAAGAGCGCCGCCAATCCCAACGGCCTCGACGTCGTCTACTGGATCGCGCCCGAGAACGGCGCGAAGAAGGCCGCGACGCCGCACGTCTTCCACATCTGCCAGAACGTCAGTCCGCTGCGCGGCAAGCAGGTGAACAGCGGCTCGGTGACGCAGGCCTATGCGGAGAACGCGACCCGCATCACCAAGCAGATCCCGATGGAACAGAAGCAGTGCGGGTTCGCCAATCCGGCGGCCGACAGCGCGGCGGGGCAGGCGGCGGGATAAGCGCGCCGCTCAGCGGTTCCCGATATCGACTCCGATGAACTGCTCGGGCGTGTTCCCGCGCTTTGCCAACAGGAGCACGCTCGACCGGCCGGCCTTGCGCGCAACATCGACCGCGGCGACGACCTGGGCCGGCGTCGTCACCAGCTGGTTGTTGACGGAGAGGATGAGGTCGCCGCGCTGCAGGCCCTTGTCGGACGCATCGCTGTTGGGATCGACGGCGGTAATGATCACGCCGCGCGTGCCGGCCGGAAGGTTCGCCGCGCGTGCAAGCTCTGGCGTGAGGTTGGTCAGCGACAGGCCGAGCGCGCGCTGCGGCGCCGCGGCGGAGCTGTCCGGAGTGCCGTTGGGGGTCGCGCCGCTGCCGATCTGGGCGAGTTGATCCTCGGGCGGACGCTCGCCGACCTGGATCATCAGCGTCGCGCGCTTGCCGGCGCGGATGATCTCGAACGGGACGCGCGAGCCGGCCTGCGTATTGGCGACAAGGTATGAAACCGTCTGGTCGGGCGTGACCGGCTGGCTGTTGACCTTCACGATCACGTCGCCTTGCTGGAGGCCGGCGCGGGCGCCGGGGCCGCCCGGAACCACGGAGCGAACGATCTCGCCACTGTCTTTCGGCAGACCGAGGCTCGGCGCGAGATCTTCGTCCAGCGCCTGCAAGCCGGCGCCGAGATAACCGCGCGACGGCCGCTGGCCGCGGCGGAGCGAGTCGATCACCGGCTTGGCGAGCTCGGCAGGGATGGCGAGGCCGATGCCGACCGACGCGCCGGTCGGGGAGATCAGCGCGGAGTTGATGCCGATGACGTTGCCGTTCAAATCGAACATCGGGCCGCCCGAATTGCCCATGTTGATGGCGGCGTCGGTCTGGATGTAGCGGTCGTAGGCGCCCTGGTTGGTGATCGCGCGATGAAGCGCGGAGATGATGCCGGCGGTGACCGTGCTGCCGACGCCATAGGGGTCGCCGATGGCGATGACCCAGTCGCCGACCCGCGCGCGGGTGCTGTCGCCCCATTGCACGAAGGGAAGGTTCGCGCCGTCGATCTTGAGAAGCGCGAGGTCCGAGGTTTCGTCGCGGCCGATGATGCGCGCCGAATATTCCTTGCGGTCGATGGTCGTGACCGTGACCGTGTCGACCGTGCCGGTGCCGGTCAGCCCCTGGATCAGGTGGTTGTTGGTGACGATGTAGCCGTCGGGCGAGATGATGAAGCCCGAGCCGAGCGAGCCCGCTTCTCGCGTGCGCGGCTGGCCCTGCTGTCCCTGCTGACCCTGCTGCGTGCCCCCTTGCGGGATGGTCGGGTCGAAGCGCCGGAAGAATTCTTCGAACGGATCGCTCTGCGCCTTCACCGGGATGCGCTGCTTGGTCGAGATGTTGACCACCGCGGGCTGGAGCTTCGCGACGAGGTCCGCGAACGACATGGGCGCGCCGGGCCGCGGAGCAAGCGCCGAGGTGCCGGGTGCGTTTTGTGGGACTTGAGCGCCGGCCTGGCCCGTAACGAGCGAGAAAGCCGTTCCCCCCAAGAGCAGGGCCATTGCGACCCCATAGGCGTAGCGCACTTTTCCGGACTCCTTCGGTCTCATCGATACTCCATCAATTGGCTCGGGACGCAAGCTATGACTTTGGGGCGCTAAATGTCGCCATCGCCTGAACGCCATTTGAACACCGGAAGTTCAGCGGCTGCGTCCAGTGAATTCCCTTAAATAGTCATTCTGGGGCGACAAAACGATGGTCGTCGGGGCTACGGTCGTCCCCGGATCGCCAATGAAGGTGCTGCGGTAGCTCTGCATCGCGCGGTAGAAATCGTAGAAGTCCGGATCCTTTCCGAAGCTCGCCGCGTAGGTCTGTGCAGCCTCCGCGTCAGCTTCCGCCTTGATGATCTGCGCCTGCTTCGCGCCCTCGGCGAGGATCGAGCGGGCTTCCTGTTCGCGCGCGGTGCGCATGCGGTCGAACGCCGCGTCCAGGGGCGCCCCGTCGGGCAGGTCGGTGCGCTTGATCCGGACGTCGATGATCTCGACGCCATATTGGCGGGCGATGCGGTTCAGCGACGTCCGCACGCTGTCCATGATGCCCTGGCGTTCGGGCGTCAGCAGCGAGGCGAACTGGATCCGCCCGAGCTCGTTGCGGACTTCCGACCCGAGGATCGGCCGCAGCTGGTCGGTCAGCTGCGCTTCCGAGCGGGCCCGGATGTACATCAGCAGCGGGTCGACGATGCGGTAGCGGGCGAAGGCGTCGACCTCGAGCCGGCGCTGATCGGTCGAGATCACCTGCTGGCGCTGCATGTCGACGTTCTGCACGCGCTTGTCGATCCACACGACCTGCTCGGCGAAGGGGATGCGCCACGAAATGCCGGCGCCCGGCGAACCGATCGGGGAGCCCGGCGCGTAGCGATTGAGGATGCGCACCGGCTTGCCGAAGCGGACAACGACGGCCTGCTTGGTCTCGGGCACGATCGGGAAGCTGCCCAAAAGGATGAACAGCAGGATGAAGGCGACGATCGCCGAAACGAGCGGGCGGCGGCGGATGAAGTCCGTCATTGCGCGCGCTCCTGCGGCTGGGTTTTCTGGATCTGCGGAAGCGGCAGGTAGGGCGTCACTCCCGGCGCTTCGATGACCGTCTTGTCGACCTTCGAGAGGACGTCTTCCATCGTCTCGTAATACATGCGCCGGCGGGTGACTTCGGGCGCAAGCTTGTATTGCTCATAGACCTTGTCGAACGCGGTCGCTTCGCCCTGCGCCTTCTGGCGCAGCTGCAGCGCATAAGCGTTGGCGTTGTTGATGAACGACTGCGCCTGCTGCTGCGCGGCGGTGACCTTCTTGAACGCGTCGTTGACGGCGTCGGGCGGATCGGCCTGCTTGATCGCAATGCCCTGGATCTGGATGCCCGACCGATAGCCGTCGAGAATGCGCTGCATGTTCTCGGCAACCTTGGTCTCGATGTCGGCGCGGCGGTCGCCCATGGCATCGTTGAGGCTGACCTGGCTGATCACCGCGCGCATCGCGCTGTTGGCGACTTCGCTGATGGTCTCGTCGGGTTGGGCGAGCTGGAACAAATAGAGCTCCGGCGTGCGGATGTTCCAGCGGACCGAATAAGCGATGTCGAGCAGGTTCTGGTCCCCGGTCAGCATGAGGTCGTCCGAATTTCCCGATCCGAGGTCGACCGAGCGGATATTCTCGACGTCGATTTTCTTCACCCGGTCGATCGGCGAGGGCAAGGTAAAGCCGACGCCGGGACCGAGCGTATAACTGTAGCGGCCGAAGCGGGTGACGACGCCGCGCTGGCCGGGCGCGATCGAGTGCAGCATCGTGACCAGCAGCCACAGGCAGACGACCGCGACGGTCGCCCAGGCGATGATCGACCGGTCCGGACGCCCGGGCATGCCGCCGCCATCGCCGCCGAAGCGCATCCGGCTGCGGCGCAGCCACTCGTCGAGCGAGGAGACACTGCCGGCGGGGCCCGTCGCGCCGCGGCGGCCGCGACGCGGAGGCTCGCCCCACGGGCCGGAATTGCTGCCCTCGTCTTCGGGAGGCTCGCCTTCGCCGCCGCCCGAACCCCAGGGACCTTTGCTGTTGGCGAACAGACCGCGGACGCGATCCCCCCACCCGATCAAAATGCTCATCGAGCGCGAATATAGAGGGCCGGCCCGCGAAAAACAGTGGCAAGCGGCGGGAGGCTTCCTATGTCGCGGTCATGGCGCATCCCGTCGATCCTCTTGTCGACCTTCCGCACGACCAGCGCATCCGCTCGCGCAAGCTCGCCGGCGGGGTAGCGACGATCATCGCCGATGCGACCGGGCTGTCGAAGGCGGACAGCCAGGCGCTCGAGGCGGAGCTCAAGTCGGCAGCGCTGACGATTCCCGGCGTCGAGGAAGCGCGCGTTGCGATCACCGCGGCGCAAATCCATCGCACGCTGGTCGCGATCGGCAGCGGCAAGGGCGGTGTCGGCAAGTCCACGGTCACGGCCAACCTGGCGGTCGCGCTGGCGCGGGCGGGAAAGAAGGTCGGGCTGATCGACGCCGATGTCTACGGTCCTTCGCAGCCGACGTTGCTCGGCAAGCACGACAAGCCCGAGGGCCGCGACGAGAAGCTGGTGCCGGTCGAAGCGCATGGAATTAAATTCTTGTCACTGGGCCAATTGGTCTCGCCGGGCCACGCGCTCGCCTGGCGCGGGCCGATGGCGACGGGCGCGCTCGCCAATCTGGTCGAGGCGGACTGGGGCGACGCCGAGCTGCTGCTGGTCGACCTGCCGCCGGGCACCGGCGACGTGCAATTGTCGCTGATCCAGCGCTCGCGGCCAGCGGGGGCGGTGATCGTCTCGACCCCGCAGGACCTGTCGCTGATCGACGCGCGCCGCGCGGTCGACCTGTTCAACAAGATGAGCGTGCCGGTGCTCGGCATCATCGAGAACATGGCCACCTACACCTGCCCGCATTGCGGCGAGCCGTCGCACCCCTTTGGGACGGGCGGCGCCGAAGCGGCAGCGAAGGAAATGGGCGTGCCCTTCCTCGGGCGGCTGCCGTTGTCGCTCAACATCCGCGAGCAGTCCGACGCAGGCGTACCGCCCGCGGCCGGCGAGGGCGCGGAAGCCGAGGCCTTCGCCGCGATCGCGTCGCGCCTGCTCGAAGCCTTGGAAACCCCGGTCCACTGAACCGTTATGTCCCCATGCCATTGACCCGCGACGAAGACATCCACGAGCTTCTTTCCAATGCGCGCACGATCGCGATGGTCGGCGCGTCGGATCGGCCCGACCGCGCCTCGCACGGCGTAATGAAGTTCCTCCAGGACTGGGGCTACCGCGTCATCCCGGTGAACCCGCAGATCACCGGCGAGCATGTCCACGGCGAGTTCGTGTGGCGCGAGCTGGCTCAGATTGGCGTGCCGATCGATATCGTCGATATTTTCCGCCGCCCCGAAGCTGCCGGCGATGCGGTCGACCAGGCGATCTTCGTCGGCGCGAAGGCGGTGTGGATGCAGATCGGGGTGATCAACGAGGAAGCCGCGGCGCGCGCCGAAGCCGCCGGGCTCAAGGTCGTGATGGACCGCTGCCCGAAGATCGAAATCCCGCGGCTCGGCGTGCCGCGGATTAGCCAAACTGCGTAGTCGTCATTGCGAGGAGCCGAAGGCGACGCGGCAATCCAGCTGGATTGCTTCGCTTCGCTCGTAATGACAGCTAAGCCGCAGCCACCACCATCTCCGGAATGAGCACCGTCGGCGCGTCGATGCCGCGACGAAGCTCGAGATCGCTCGCAGGCTCGAGCGTCGCGAACATCTCGACCAGGTTCGATGCGATGGTGATCTCCGACACCGGCTCGGCAACCTCCCCGCCGCGAACCATGAAGCCGACCGCCCCACGGCTGTAGTCGCCGGTCACCGGGTTCACGCCCTGGCCGATCAGTTCGATCACCAGCAGCGCCTCGGGAAAGGCCGCGAGCAGCTCCTCGCGGCTCCGCGCCCCCGCCTCCATGAAGAAATTGTTCGGGCTCGCGCCCGGCGAACCGCCCGCGCCGCGCGCGGCGTGCCCGGTCGGCAGGATGCCGAGCTGGCGCGCGGATTCGCTTTCCGCAAGCCAGGTCGTGAGAGCGCCGTCGCGGACGATCTCCCGCCGCGCGACCTTCACGCCCTCGCCGTCGAACGGCCGCGAACGCAGCCCGCGCGGACGAAGCGGATCGTCGACGATGGTCACGCCGCTGCCGAACACCTGGCTGTCGAGCTTGTCCTGCAGGAAGCTCGTCTTGCGCGCGATCGCCGACCCGGTGATCGCACCCGAGAAATGGCCGAGCAGCGTCGAAGCCACGCGCGCGTCGAACAGGACCGGGTAGCGCCCGGGTTTCGGGCGTGACGGGTTGAGACGCGCGACCGCACGCTCGCCGGCGCGCCGCCCGATGTCACCTGCAGCTTCGAGGTCGGCGAGGTGGCGGACGCTGTGGAAGGCATAGTCGCGCTGCATCGCGCCGCCCTCGCCCGCGACGACCGCGGCCGAGCAACTGTGACCGGTGCGGCGGTACGCACCCGAGAAACCGCCCGAGGTGGCCAGGGCGACTGCGCTCGCGGACGCGCTGGCGCTGGCGCCACTCGAGTTGGCGACGCCGGCAACGCCGAGCGCGGCGGTTTCCGCTTCCAGGGCCCGCGCGCGCAGTTCGGCGGGGTCGGGCTCGCCGCGATCCTCGAGGTCGAGCGACGGCGGCTCCCCGCGTTCCAGCAGCTCGGACGGGGCGAGACCCGCATAAGGATCCTCGGGGGCCTCGCGAGCCATCGCCATGCAGCGTTCGACCAGGGTCTGCAGCGCTTCGCCGGACAGATCGGAGGAAGCGACGGTTGCCGAACGCCGGCCGTCGAACAGCCGCAAACCGATCTGCTCGCCTTCGGACCGGTCGAGGCTCTCGATCTCGCCCAGGCGCACGCCGACGCTGGAGGAGGCGTCGGCAACATAGAGCACGTCCGCGGCACTGGCCCCGGCGGCCATGCCGCGCTCGACGAGGCTTTCAGCGGTTTTTCGAGCGGCGTCAGGGGATTGCATGCCGGGCTGCGCCTAGCGCGCGGAGAGGCCCACGACCAGCATCGCGAGGAACACGAGCAGGCCGCACGTCCGGTTCGAGCGGAACAGGTTCAGCGCGAGCGAACCGTCGTTCGGGTCTGCCCGCAGCGCCTGGTTGGCGAGGTGGAGCGCCGCCGGCACCAGCGCCGCGAGCGCGAGCCAGTCGGGACGGACGGACCAGATCGCCGCGCCCCACAGGACCAAAGCCAGCGCGTAGAAGAGCGCGATACCGGCCGGCGCTTTGTCGCCGAGGCGGCGGGCGCTGCTCTTCACGCCGACCAGCGCGTCATCCTCCATGTCCTGGATCGCATAGAGTGTGTCGTAGCCGACCACCCAGGCGATGCTGCCGAGCCACAGCAGCGCGGGCGTCCACGCGAAGCTGCCTGTCACGGCCGGCCAGCCAACCAAGGCGCCCCACGAGAAGACCAGCCCAAGCCACGCCTGGGGCCACCACGTGATCCGCTTCATGAAGGGATAGGCGGCGACGGGGATCACGCTGGCCAGCGCAATCACGGCCGCGGTCGGGTTGAGCTGGAGCAGGACAATCAGGCCAAGGAGGCACAATGCGCCGATCAGCATCCACGCCGAACGCAATGAGACGCGGCCGCTCGCGAGGGGCCGCAACCGCGTCCGCTCGACCCGCTTGTCGAGGTCGCGGTCGACAATGTCGTTATACACGCATCCGGCGCTGCGCGTCGCGAAGGCGCCGAGGGCAAACCACGCGAACAAGTCCCACCGGCCGCCGACCCCGGCCAGCGCGACGCTCCACGCGCACGGCCAGTACAGCAGCCAGCTGCCGATCGGACGGTCGAGCCGCATCAGGCTGGCGTAGGGCCTGAGGCGCGGCGGAAGCGCGCCGATGAAGCCGCGCCGCTCGCTGTCGGGGACGATGTCGGAAGCGACGCTCACACGTCGCGATTAGCAGGGGCGCGAGCCAAGTGCATCCGCGAGCGGCTCGGACTCGTAGCTATCCTCTGGAGCCAGGCGGATGACGCAGATCGTTCGTGATGCGCTCCTGCAAGGAGGAGCAAAACATGACCAAATCCAGGCACATGCATCGGTGCGGCTTGGCCACGACGGCGATCGTCGCGGCAGCGCTTGCGAGCTCGGCGGCCGCGGCGCCAAGCGGCATCGCAACGGAAACCCAGCGCGGAACGCTGACCGCGCTCAACGGCACCGGAGCGCACGGCACGATCAGCATGCAATTGCGCGGCAATCGCTATCTGACGGTCCAGATCGATGCGACCGGGCTCGAGCCGGGCATCCAGCATCTGGGCCATATCCATGGGCTGGCATCGCCCGGAAATGTCCAGAACTCTGTTTGCCCAACGACTGCCCAGGACGCCGACCACGACAATTATGTCGAGCTCGCCGAAGGGCTCGTGACGTATGGGCCGATCATCATCGGCTTCGGCAATACCGATCCCGACATGGACGGGACGGTGCATTTCAAACATACTTACGACCTCAACGACCCGAGCATCTACCAGCCCGGCTACAGCAAGGCGGACGTGGTTCCGCTCGACTTGCGTGAAGTGGTGCTTCACGGCTTGACGCTGCAGGCTGGCCAGGGCGCAACCAACGCCGACAGCATTGCCCCGAATGAAGCGGACGGCACCGCCGGCGAAAAGGCCGTTCTGCCGGTGACTTGCGGCGACATCGAAAATGCGGCGCACTATCCGCACATCGTGAACAACCCGCACAATCACTAGCAGGCGGGCGGCCTAGCCGCTCTCGCGAGGAGCGGCTAGGTGCCGGGCCCATGCCCGCGACCCCCGCATGGCCCCCGAAAAGCCTCCCGCGACTGTTCGTGCGCCGGCCGCTGAGCGAAGGAGGACAGGTCGAGCTCGACGCGAACCAGGCCAATTACCTCGGCAACGTGATGCGGCTCGGCGTCGGTGCGGAAGTGCTTCTGTTCGATGGGCGCTCGGGCGAATGGCTGGCGCGCATCGGGGAGGCGGGAAAGAAGCGCATGACGCTGGGCGTCGAAGGCAAGACGCGCGAGCCTGAGAGCGTCCCGGACGTGCGGCTAGCTTTCGCGCCGGTCAAGCGCGCGCAGACCGACTGGCTGGTCGAGAAAGCGACCGAGCTCGGCGCGGCGCGGCTGATCCCGGTGATGACGCAGCGCACGATTGCCGAGCGGGTCAAGCTCGAACGCCTGGGGGCCATTGCCATTGAGGCGGCCGAGCAGTGCGGGCGAACCGTACTGCCTGAGATCGCCGAACCGACGGCGCTAAGAGACCTGCTCCGCGATACAACTCGCACGCTTTACTTTGCCGACGAAAGTGGCGGGTTGCCCGCAGCCGACGCTTTCAAGCCCGGGCCTGCGACGATCCTCACCGGCCCTGAAGGCGGCTTCACCGACGAGGAGCGGGCCGCGGTTCGCGCGACGCGAAACGCCGTCCCCATCTCGCTCGGCCCGCGCATCCTGCGCGCGGAAACGGCCGCGCTGGCCGCGCTCGCCGCCTATATGGCTATTGCCGGGGACTGGCGCTAAGCGCCCGCGTCCCATGACCCAGCGCACCGACACCGGTTACAGCCCGCCGATCGAAGGCCGCGCCGACCTGCTGTCGGTGTTCGA
>Ga0207678_10004786_pt1 | contig 12152 bp, 11 predicted proteins | sample KBSC63metaG_FD_184319 | JGI IMG/M metagenome (GOLD analysis project Ga0207678, IMG submission 184319) | Corn rhizosphere microbial communities from Kellogg Biological Station, Michigan, USA - KBS C6-3 metaG (SPAdes) (version 2) | ecosystem: Host-associated > Plants > Roots > Rhizosphere > Soil ... | reverse complement strand
CAAGCAGATCGAGATCGGCGTCAAGCAATCGTTCTGGGGCGGCCGCGGCGAATGGACTCTGGCCGGCTATGAGATCGTGAAGAACAACCTGCTCGCACGTGATCCCAACATTCCGTCACTGACCGTCCAGGTCGGCCAGCAATCGTCGCGCGGTGTCGAAGCATCGGTCGGCCTCCTGCTCGATTATGGCTGGCGAATCGATGCCAACACCGCCTTCCTGCGCGCGAAGTATGACGACTTCGTGCAGGCGGTCGGCAACGGAAGCGTGAACTACGCCGGCAACGTGCCTGTCAATGTGCCGCAGAACGTCTCCAACATCTGGGCGACCTGGGCCTTTGCACCGAATTGGTCGGCCAATGCGGGCGTACAGATCGTCGGCAAGACCTATGCGGACAATGCCAACACCATGACGCGTCCGGCCTACAACATTGTCAATGCCAGCGTGCAGTGGAAGCCCGACCTCAACACCACCGTGTCGTTCCGCGTCTACAATCTTTTCGATGAGGTTTACACGACGTCGGGCGGCACCGCTCAGTGGCTGCTCGGCATGCCGCGCACGGCTCAGCTCGCGGTCAACGTGAAGTTCTGAGCGTGGCACGCGGTCTGAAACGAACACTCCGGCGGTGGCTGTATATCGGCCACCGCTGGGTCGGCATCGTCACCTGCCTGTTCTTCGCGATGTGGTTCATTTCCGGCGTGGTGATGATGTATGTCGCCTTTCCCGGCCTTTCCGACAAGGAAAGGCTGGCAGCGCTTCCACATATTCAGTGGGAGAAGGTGGCGCTATCGCCGGACGACGCGATGAAGGCAGCGGGCGCTACACGCTATCCGCGCGATCTCAGGCTTTCGATGCTCGCCGACGAACCGGTCTATCGGATGACCGCCTGGGACGGAAAACGGCAGACGATCTCTGCGGCCGATGGCCGCACGATTGTCGACGTGTCCGAGCAGCAGGCGCTTGCGGTCGCGCGACACCATCGCGCGAGTAGATCACCTCAGCTCGAAGAGATCATCGATCGTGACCAGTGGAGCGTCACTGCCCGCTACGATCCGCTGCGACCGCTGTATTTGATTGCACTCGGGGACGATGCCGGCACCAAACTCTATATCTCCTCGCGCACCGGCGAGATCGCGCTCGACACCAACCGCACCGAACGCGTCTGGAACTGGCTCGGCTCGATTCCGCACTGGATCTACCCCACCGTGCTGCGCAAAGACGGACCGTTGTGGCGGCTGGTGGTGCTGTGGATCTCCGGCATCTGCCTGATCGTCAGCGTCACCGGCATCTGGATCGGCATCCTGCGCGTGCGGCTGAAGCAGCGTTATGCGAGCGGCAGGATCACGCCATATCGCGGCTGGATGGCATGGCATCACCTCACCGGCCTGATTGCCGGCATCTTCGTGCTGACCTGGATGTTCTCCGGCTGGCTGTCGCTCAATCCCGGCGAATATTTTGCAGGCCGCAACACGACGCCCGAGGTGCTGCAACGTTATGCTGGCCACGATGCGCCGACCATTGCGGCGAAGCTGCCAACACCACAATCTCAAATGGTCGAAGCGCGCTTCGTCTGGCTCGATGGCAGCCCGATGATGATCGTCGCATCGAGCGACGGCGTGCAAACGCCGCTGGATGCGATATCGGGCGAATCTGCAAAACTGACAAAGGATCGCCTCGGAGCTGCCGCGGCGAAATTGCTGCCGCGATCTCGGATCACGGAGCAACTAATCCTCCGACAATATGACGCTTATTGGTACGCACATCATCACGACCGCGAATTGCCGGTGCTGCGTGCGATGTTTGATGACGACGCGAAGACGTGGTTTCACATCAGCCCGGTCACGGGCGACATCGTTGGCCGCGTGGACAGCAGCCGGCGCACATATCGCTGGCTGTTCAACGCACTGCACAGTTTCGATTTTCAACTACTGCTGATGTATCGCCCGGCGTGGGACATTGTGGTGTGGCTGCTGTCGATCCTCGGTACCATCGTGTCGGTGAGCGGTGTCGTGATCGGCTGGCGCTATCTGCGCGGCTGAAGCGAATCCGCCCCACAGAGGTCCGTGTATCCGGGATCACCCCAGGCCGCGTAGAGCTTGTTGGTGAGGCTCTTGACGCGGAAGTGCGTCATAAGCGCATGTGCTCGTCGATCCGCGCGGCCGAACCGACATCGACCGATCCGGTATCCACTACCTCGCCGCGTTTGAACACCGCAAACCGATCCGCAAGTCCGAGAACAAAGGACAAATGCTGCTCGACTACCAGCATCGCGGTACCGCGGTCGCGCCTGACCGCCGCCAGTACTTCGGCGAGCCGGTCAACGACCGAAGGCTGCAGCCCTTCGGTCACCTCGTCGAGAAGAAACAGGCGCGGTTCGGCGATTAGTCCTCGCGCCACGATCAGCATCTTCTGCTCGCCGCCCGACAGCGTGCCGGCACGCTGGTAGAGCCGCGCGGTGATTACGGGAAACCAGTTGTTGATATCGGCGAGCCTGGCTTCGAAGCCGCGATCATCGCTGAGACCGAGCCGGAGGTTGTCGCGCACGCTGAGATCCTGGAACAGCGCCTGCTCCTGCGGGGCGTAAGCCAGGCCCAACGCGCGTTTGCGGAACGGAGCGAGCCGCGTGACGTCGCGTCCATCAAGGCGGACTGCCCCGTCCCATGCCGGCAGGAACGAAAGGATCGTTTTCAGCAGCGATGACTTGCCCATGCCGTTCTTGCCGACAAGGGCGACGATCTCGCCGGGCCCAACCTGCAGCGAAACCCCGTGAATCACGGTCGAACTGCCGTAGCCGCTGGTCAGATTGACGAGTTCGAGCGCAGCGGTCATGGCGTCACCCCTGCTTGCTTCGGCCGGGTGCTGCCGGTGTAGATCTCGCGGATCAGCGGGTCATCGACAATTTCGGCCACCGGCCCGTCGAGGGCGACCCGCCCCTGGTGCAGCAGGATGATGCGCGAGGAGATCCGGCGGACGAAATCGAGATCATGCTCGATGATCAACACGCATAGCCGCTCACGCGCCACCAGATCGGTGAGAACCGTAGCGAACCCCTGACGTTCGGCGCGCGTCAGCCCCGCCGTCGGTTCGTCCAGCAGCAGCACCTGCGGCTCAAGCGCCAGGACCATCGCGAGTTCAAGGGCCTGTTTCAGGCCGTGGCTGAGAAAGCGCGCCTCCTGGTCCAGCCGTTCGGCCAGACCCGAACTCTCCACCACGGCGCGCGCCGCTGCCGGCAGGGCCAGCACCGGCGAGGCTGCGATCAGGGATGGCCGCTCACTCCTCGTCCGCGCGACGCGCAGGCAATCGGCCACGCTCAACGTCTCGAAAACGGATGCCGCCTGAAACTTGCGTCCAAGGCCAAGGCCCACGATGCGATCGGGCGACAGACGGCCGATCGACTGTCCACAAATGCGCACGGCACCTTCCGAGCGCTCGCGCCCGTCAGCCAGACAGCGGATCAATGTCGTCTTGCCGGCGCCATTCGGCCCGACAATGCTGACGAGCTCGCCCTGCCGCGCCGTGAAGGAAACGCCTGATAGCACCGAAAGACTGCCGAAATGTCTGGAGACGCTGTCGACCTCCACCACGACGGCGTCGCGGTCCGGCGCTGGGGCGGTGCGTTCGAGCGTCGCCAGACTGACGGGCGAAAGGGTGCGCCCAAGCAACACCCGCAGGCGGGGATGTATCGCCGCGCTTGCGTCGCGCAAACTGCCAAACAGTCCGCCCGGCAGCACCACGATGACCAGCACGAACGCCACGCCCACAATCAGCTCCCACACAAAGGGCAGACTGCTTGAGAGATAGGCGCTTGCAACTTCAATCACCAAGGCGCCGACGACCGCACCTATCAGGGATCCGCGTCCCCCCAGCGCCACCATGACGACGAGTTGGGTGCCAAATACGAAGCCGGCATTTTCGGGCGCGGCGACGCCGCTGAAGCCGACATAGCCGAACCCGGCCAAAGCCGCGACGACGCCCATCACGACGCTGAGAGCGATGCGCACCCGCGCCGTATCGATTCCCAGATAGGTGCAGCGCTCGTCGTTGTCGCGCATCGCACCCAGCACCCGACCTGCATCACTCGAGAGCGCGATCCAGGCGATAACGAGCGTGGCGAGGACGGCGCCCCCGGCGAGGCGGAACCAGTTCTCGAGCGAAAGGTCGAAGCTTTCGAAACCGACCAGCCCGCTGGAAGAGCCTGTAAACGTGCCGCCCGAGTAAAGTAGCTGTACCAGGACGATCGGAAGGACCAGCGAGACCACGGAGGCATAGAGCGGCGTCGATCCCGGATAGAAAGAAAGCCAGCCGACAAATCCCGCTACAACGGCGGCAAGTCCGACCGCCGCGCCGAGCGCCAGCAGCGCTTGCCACGGCCCGAAGCCGAACTGGGTGAAACCGATCGCCAGGGCATAGGCGCCGATGCCGAAAAAGGCGGACTGCCCGAAGGTGAGCGTGCCGCTGTATCCCCACAGCACATCCACCGTCAGCGCGGCGATCGCGACAAACAGCGCACGGACCAGGATATTCAAGGTGTAGGTATCGAGTATCCATGGGCCGACGACGACAAGCGCCGCCGCCAGGAGCGAAGGAATCGCAACGCGGACAAGTGCGCGCGGCAAGCCCGGCAACGACAGCGACGCGTGGGACCAGAGGGCGGAGCCGAGGTCAGGCACGGGCGAATCCTTCCGGTCGAAGCCGCAGCGCCACGGCAGCAAGCACGGCGATGGTGAGCCCGCCGAGGATCGGGCTGATGAACGTCGAGGCCAGCACCTGCAGCCCGCCGAGCACGAGGCAGGATAGGCCGAGTGTCGGCAGCGACCCGCCTGAAATCATGACCAGCATGAACGCGCCGATCAACCAGGACAGCCCCATATTGGGATCGACGCTCGCCAGCGGCGTGATCAGCGCACCTGCGATGGCCGCCAGGCCGCAACCGATGCCGAAGGTGATGAGACGAACACGCGTGCTGTCGATACCGAGACCCTGCGCCAGGTTCTCGTTCATGATGACGGCGCGGGTGGAGAGACCAAGCCGCGTGCCGTTGAGCAGCATCGTGAACAGTCCGGCGATGACGAACGCCGCCACCACCAGCAGCAGGCGATAGCTCGAATAGTCCTCGCTGAAGATCGCCAGCGTGCCCGAGACAGGAGCCGGCACAAACTGCACTTCCCGCCCGAAGCCGAGGGTCACCAGTTGGCCGATGACGATGCTCAGACCCCAAGTCGCCAGGATCGCGTCCAGCGGACGACCGTAGAGCTGCCGCACCACGATGCGTTCGGCCGCAGCCCCGATCAATCCGCCGACCAGGAAGGCAACAGCAGGAGCCAGCACCGGCGGCAAACCGAAGCGGGAGGCAACCAGTGCGGTGTAGGCCCCGATGGTGATGAACGATGCGTGGGCAAAGTTGATGATCTTCATCACGCCGAACACAATCAACAAACCGGCGGACACGATGAAGAGGATCGCAGCCGTGGTGACGATATCGAGCACGAGTGTGATCATGAGGGCGAACCAGGTTGGGCCGCGGCGGAAGAAGGCACTATCCTCCTCCCGCCGCGGATGGTCGACATCAATTCTTCAGGTTCGGGCACTGTTCGCCCGGATCGACGTTGGCAAAGCTCTTGATGACCCTTACCCCGCCGTCGGCCTGCACCTGGCCGAGATACATCGTTAACGGCGCGTGATGCTGCTTTGACATCGCAATCTTGCCGCGCGGACCTTCCACCGAGATCTCGGCGAGCGCTTTCAGAACCTTGGTAGCGTCGGTACCGCCGGCCTTCTCGACCGCCGCCTTGTAGGCATAGACCGCTTCATATTCCGGCACCGAAAGGTCGTTCGGGGTCTTCAGCTCGGTGCCGAACTTCTTCTGCATGGCGGCAAGGAAGGCCTTGTTCGCGGGACTGTCGATGCCGGTGACATAGGAAGCCGACAGATAGATGCCTTCCGCGTCGGCTCCCATGCCCTTGGCGGTGCCCTCGTCGACCGCGAGATTGCCGTAGGGAAGCGTGACGCCGGCGGCGCGAAGCTGCTTGGTCAAGGTGACGTTCGGCGCCCCACCGGCGGTCGACGTGATCAGCGCGTCGGGCGCCGCGCCCTTCAGCTTCGAGATGATCGGCGTCCAGTCGCTGCCATCCATCGGCAGATATTCCTCGCCGACCACCTTGCCTCCGATTTTCTCGACATAGGCCTTGGTGAAGGCCAGCATGCCCCGACCAAAGGCATAATCGGAACCGATCAGGAAGAACTTCGAGGCCTTTTTCTCCTTGGCGAAATAGTCGACGATCGGCGGCACCTGCTGTTCGGGCACCCAGGCGTTGACATACAGGAACGGACTGCACGACTTGCCTTCGTAGAACGAGGTGTAGATGTAGGGCAGCTTGCCGCGCGTTACGATCGGCAGGCCCGCATTGCGCGCCGCGCTCGTCTCCATCGAGATCAGCACGTCGACCTTTTTCTGGAACACCAGACTGTCGAAAGCCTTCTGGGCACCGGCGGCGCCGGACGCATCATCGGCGACCTCCAGCGCCAATTGACGGCCAAGAACGCCACCCTTGGCATTGATCTCGTCGACGGCGAGTTGTGCCGACTGCACCACCGAGGGGGCAACTACGCTGTTTGCACCGGACAAACCGACCGGCACACCAATCTTGATGGGATCCGCCGCCGGCGCCGCAGAGGCTAGGAGCGCTGTGCATGCCGCGGCGGCCAGCAGCGTCGAAAGCGAACGGGTAAGCGTCATGATCGATACTCCTGTGGGTTCAATGAAACTGATCTGGATGGGCAAGCAAGGGTCAGTACCAGCCGCGCTTGGTGCCGGAGCCGAGCATCTCGTCATAGACGTCGACGCGGCGGTCGCGCAGAACCTGGTTGAAGGCATTCCAATTGCGTCTGCGCCGGGCCTCGCCGAGATCGACCTCGGCGATGAGGATGTCTTCTGTGTCCCGGCTGGCCGGCCCGACCACAGGCCACCCGGTATAACTGACGATCACGCTCTGGCCCTCGAAGGGCTGTCCGCGCTCGACACCGACGCGATCGGCGCAGGCGATGAAGATCGAATTGCTGTGGGCGGCGGCCATCGCCAGCACGTTGGCCATCGCTTCGCGGCCTTCGGCCTGTCCAGGAATCGGGACCCAGTTGGTCGGCACGCAGACGATATCGGCGCCCTGCAGCGCGCAGAGTCGAAAACTCTCAGGAAACCAGCCATCGTAGCAGATCGCGACGCCAATGCGGCCGATCGGCGTGTGGAACACCGGAAAGCCGAGATTCCCGGGTTCAAAGAAGAGGTTCTCTTCGTTCCAGAGATGCACTTTCCTGAACGTGCCGACATGGCCTTCGGGGCCGATCACGACAGCACTGTTGTAGAGATCCGGCCCTGAACGTTCGGCGATGCCGGCGACGATATGCATGCGGTGCCGCGCGGCCCGCTCCGCCCAGGCCGCGACCGATGGTCCTCCCGGAATCGGCTCGGCCAGACCGAAGGCTTCCTCGCGCGAGGCGAACATGTAGCCGGTGTTGGCCAATTCCGGCAGCACGACAAGATTGGCGCCGCGCGACGCGGCCCGATCGATCAGCTCCAGGCTGTGCGCCACATTCGCAGCGACGTTTCCGAATGCCGGCTGCATCTGGATGCAGGCAACGACGATCGATCCGGTCGCGGTATTGCTAGAGACGTGCGACGTCATCGCGCGAAACTCCTGGAGTGCGCAAAACAAAAACCCCCGATAGCGCCGTCAGGCACCTATCGAGGGCTACATAGCCACATTTGAAAACGGCCAACCGGCCGCCGCGACAATCTCGACCGCGAGGGGGCGAGCATTGCCGACTTCCAAAGTAGAGCAGTAACGCGATGAAAATGTCAATCGCGTGACCGGACGGAATTATCGGCACCGGTGATGATGGATTGTGCAAGCGCCAGAGACGCCCGCTGTCTCAACGTTCGTTGATCAGGCCCAATCCGGCCATGACATCCTGAGCGCTGATGATCGTGGCGGCGATCTCGGCCATGGACAACCGCTTCTGCGTGGCTTGCGAGCGGATCAATTCATAGGCCTCGGCCTCGCCGATCTTCTTCAGGGCCACCAGTATCTTCACCGCCTTGTCGACATCGCGGCGCGCCTTCAGCGTCTCCTCGAGCTTTTGAACCTTGCTCTCCAGACGGCGGGTGTAGCCGCGCATTGAACGGGCGAGGACCATCGACGAGAGGATGCCGAACGGGCGGATCGGCTTGTTGATGACGCCGTGGGCATTACTGTCGAGCAGCCGCCGAAGCACGGTCGGATTCTCATAGTCGACGATCGCGACGAAGGTCGGCCCGCCCTCGGACGCGGAGGCGACGAAGGCCGGCGTCTCGGCGGTCTCCACCAAATGAAATACCGTGTCGACATCACCGGGTATTTCCACCGGCGGCGGCCAGATGCCGCGCACGTTGCAGCCGATGCGCTTCAACTGATCGAGCAGCGCGTCGCCTTCCGCGTCGCGCGGGTGCACGACAAGGACGCGCGCGCCGCGCAGTTCTTCGATCAGGCGGCGGATGCCCGGCTTCATGCGACCGATGCCTCCTCCCCGATCCAGCGCCCGCCCAGCGGCGACACCGCCAGATAGGGATCCGGCTTCACTGCCGCCTTCGCTTCCCAGACCACGTCGAAACCGCCGTCACTGCGAACCCGCCCGATACGCGGCGTCAGCCAGGTGTGGCTGTTATCGGGATCGATCTGGATTTGACCTTCCGGCGCCTCGAATGACAGGCCGAGCGCCGCCTCGACCAGCCGTTGCGTGTCGAGCGTTCCGGCGCGCGCAAGCGCAAGCGCGAACAAGTGGACCTGAGCATAGGCGCCGGCGCTCCACATGCTGATCGGCCGGTCCGCACCGAATTCGCTTTTGAAGCTGTCCGCGAAACGGCGATTGGTCGGCCCCTGCAACGACCCGAAATAGGTCGCCGCCGTGATATGTCCCTCGCATAGCGCTGCACCGATCTCGCGCACCTCGCCTTCCGCCATGGTGAGGCTGGCGATCGGCATCGCTGCCGGATCGAGACCGGCCTCCCGATAGAGCCGATAAAAGATCTGGGCCGAACGTCCGACCACGGTGGAGAAGATCACGTCGGGCGCCAGATCCTTTGCCCGCACCACGATCTCACGCAGGCGCGCCTCCGTCGCAGCCATGGGCACGTAAACCTCGTCAACGATCTTGCCGCCATAGGACTCGACGAGATCACGCATGATGCGGTTCGACTCCCGCGGATAGATGTAATCGGAGCCGACCAGGAACACGCGGCGCCCATGGTTGCGGACGATATATTCGGCGAGCGGAAAACTGTTCTGGTTCGGCGAAGCACCCGTATAGATCACGTTGGGGGAATACTCGAAGCCCTCGTAGAGGGATGGATACCACAATAGCCCGTTGCGGCGTTCGATCGCCGGCAACACGGCCTTGCGTTCGGCCGATGAGCTGCAGCCGAACACCACCGAAATGCCGTCATCGGTCAACATCCGGTCGGCCAACCTGCGATAGGTCTCCGGATCGGATTGAGGATCGTAGGCGACCACCTCGATCTCGCGCCCGAGGATTCCGCCGGCTTGATTGATTTCCTGAATCGCGAGCGCCGTGCCCAGGAAGTGCTCGGTCTCAGTGACAGCCGTCAGCCCCACGCGGGAGAACAGGACACCCACCCTCCACGTGTCTGACGAAGGTGCTGTACCGCTGACCATCATCACGCCTCTCCCCAGGAGCCCGAAACAGCTTATCGTTAACAACCCTTGTTCGATGAGTCACTAAGGAGAGTGAATTTGGCATGTGAATTTGGCTCAAGGCGTGAAGTTGGCGAGAAGTTGCGCTGGACCGTCAAGGAGATGTGGACCAACATGCTCGAGACCGGCGGGAGCCAGACACTGCACTCCCACGCCAACAGTTTTGTCTCCGTGCAAGGCGATCCCTTTGCCCAGAGTCGGCTCGGTCTGAGCTATGACAAGGGCCACGGCGTGCCGCAGGACGTCGTGCTGGCCTACAAATGGCTCGACCTCGCCGCGGCACATGCCACAAGGCGCAAGCGTGACTATTATCTCAGGCTTCGCAACGCAGTGGCTTCCAAGATGTCGACCAGTCAGATCGTCGAAGGCCAGCGGCTGGCCTTGTACTGGGCGCCGGGCCGGTGGTGACCGGGACACGGTCGCCACGCTTTCGACACAACGCGAATTCCGCCTGAGCGCGATCGCGTCGCCCGCCCTGCGCACAAGGGTGCAACTCCCAGCCGCTGTTTTTGGTTGTCCGGGGACTTTTTCCGTCCCGCCGAAAATGCTCCCGGTCGCGATGACGACTGTGGTGACGACAAACGGCGCGAAGCCGCCAATCAAGCCGATGGTCGCCAGGCGTTGATCAAATATTGATCCAGTCATGGCAACGTTGGAACGTCGAGGACCGCTGCTTGGCAACGGGGTCTTTCGATTGAATGAACAAGGAGACGCCGTGTACCGCAGTCTGCATGATCGATCCCAAAACCAGCCCTTGTTTTGGCCGCGGCCGCACACTCCCCAAGATCGCGCGCTGGCACGGCATGGACGGCGCCGAGCAGCGCGCCGTTATAGCGGAACAACGCATGGCGGACGCCGGCTTGCCGACGACAGCGACGGATCCAGAGTGCGAGCAAGGCATCGCCGCGCCGTTGGAGGGGTCAAACCATGAGGCGCCTGCTGATTTTGCTGTTTCTGCTGTTATTGCTGGCCTTAATCGCCGTTATTGCTCCCAAGGGTCCGGAGCGGACCGCTCGTGCCAAAGACACTGTTTCGGATTCTTGGCGCCAGCCTGAGCCGGTCCACGCGATGCAGATCCCGCGCGGCTCGAACGGCGGGTTCGCCGTGCAGGCCAGGATTAACGGGATTGCCGTGGCGATGGTGGTCGATACCGGGGCGACCTCGGTCGTCTTGACTTACGAAACCGCAAAGGCCGTCGGTCTCCCGCTAGAGCTGCTCGAATACAATGTGGATGTTCAAACCGCGAGCGGGCAGACCAAGGCGGCGCGGCTATGGCTCGATCGGATGGCGATCGGCAAGCTGGTCGAACGCTCGGTGCCGGCGCTGGTGGTGCCACGCGGTCAAATGAAGACCAACCTGCTCGGCATGAGCTTTCTCGATCGGCTCGATAGCTTCGAGGTGCGCGCCAACCATCTGATGCTGCGCGGCTTTCAGGAGCCGGTTGCTTTACGCAGCGATCGCCGCAGTTCGATCCTCAATTAGTCCGTGTATTCACTATCGATATCGCGCCAAAGTACAGGCAACTTTTTGAAGGAGATTGGCGCGCCGTCGGAGGCATCATTGAAGTTGGTAAGTGGTGGCACTCGCGTCAATCCGAACGGACCTTGGCCAACGCCCAGAATAGAGGCAGAGCGAAATCACTTGCATGGATTTCCCTGGCTCGATGCCCACCACTTCCATCGGGAAGCGCCACCGGACCAACAGGATGCAGGCAGAAGTTTGATGCTGGAATTCGACGGCGCCGTTTCTGGATACGATCCTTCGGCGACCTTCGGTCCTTCAACGACCTTCGGTTTGAAACGAGAGTCGGAAAATTCGTTCGGTGGCCGTGGAGAGCCGTTTGCCGTATCGGCCTCGCCAGCCCCGCTGGGTGCGCGCAGCGCGTTGGCGGGCGGCCTGACATCGGCGAGTAAACGACGCTCGGCCGGCGCCGGCCTGGGCGGCAAGGCACTTTTCGCGGCAATCAGCCGGTAACGCGGTGCAGGAGGCAGGTTAGCCATGTCACCGGGGACCGGATAACGCACTTTCCTCGGCATGGGCTGGTTCACACCTGATCCCGCAGCGATCTCGCGCCTGAGCAACGCTGGCTCAGGGCGTCCCTGGTCTGTTATTTCGATGCTCGTCCGGTTCGGACCTTCCTGTTGCACCAGGTCGAAGAGTATTGCGGCGTGATGGGGATGCAACCGTACGCATCCATGCGATGCGGGTCCTCCAAGTCGATCGATCGCGTAGCTGCCGTGAATCGCGTAACCATTGTAGAAGAAGATCGAAAACGGCATCGGCGAGTCGTAGTACGCGGTGGAGGACCAGTTGCGCTCCAATCGCTGCGGAGAATAGACCCCGTTTGGGGTTTGCGTGGCATCGCGCCCGGTGGATACGGGCCACATAAAGCGAATGTAGCCGTCCTGGAT
>Ga0207678_10004781_pt1 | contig 12158 bp, 7 predicted proteins | sample KBSC63metaG_FD_184319 | JGI IMG/M metagenome (GOLD analysis project Ga0207678, IMG submission 184319) | Corn rhizosphere microbial communities from Kellogg Biological Station, Michigan, USA - KBS C6-3 metaG (SPAdes) (version 2) | ecosystem: Host-associated > Plants > Roots > Rhizosphere > Soil ... | reverse complement strand
CAGGACGCTGGCGTCCATCTGGCGGCGCATGATGTCGATGTCGTTGCGCTCGTTGTTGAGCGCAGTGGTCTGGGCGGTGACGACCTGCAGATAGGTGTCGATGCCGCCGACGTAGCGATTGTTAAAGATCTGCTGTGCGGCCTGCGCGGAGAGCGTGGCCTGGCGCTGGTGCTGGGCTTCGAGCCGGAGCACGCGCAGGGCGGCGAGATTGTCTTCGACCTGCTGGAAGGCGGAGAGCGAGGTTTGGCGATAGTTGGCTACCGTTTCGTCGAAGGCGGCGTAGGCCTGCTCGGAGACGGAGCGGCGGCGGCCTGCGTCGAAGAGGGTTTGCGACAGGGTTGGACCGACGGCCCAGAGGAAGCTGGAGCGGCTGATCAGGCTGGTGAGCGCGGTGGACTCGTAGCCCACGGATGCGCCCAGCGAGAGCGTGGGGAAGAATGCCGCGCGGGCGATGCCGACGCGGTCATTGGCTTCGGCGACGCGGCGTTCGGCGGCGGCGATGTCGGGGCGGCGTTCCAGCAACTCGGAGGGAAGACCGACCGGAATCGCGGGAGGACGGGCGTGGAGCGGGGCTTCGCCCAAAGTGAAAGTCGCCGGAGGCTGGCCGAGGAGAACGGCGATGGCGTGCTCGTATTGCGCGCGGCGCAGTGTGACGTCGCTGGCCTCGACGCGGGCGGCTTCGAGCTGGGTGCGCGCCTGGTCGACGTCGGACTGCGGAGCGACGCCGCCCTGGAAGCGGTTGGTGGTGATGCGGTAGGCCTCTTCGTAATCTTTGACCGTATCTTTGAGCAGCTTCTCGTCGGCGTCGGCGCTGCGCGCTTCAAAGTAGTCGATGGCAAGCTCGGCCTGTAGGCTGAGCAGGGCGGTCTGCACGTCGGCGGCGCTGGCCTGGGCCTGCTCGCGAGCGGCGCTGACGCCGTGACGGATGCGCCCCCAGAGATCGATCTCGTAGTTGAAGTCGAGCGGGAGCTGGAGGTCGGCGAGGGAGTTGCTGCCATTCGCCTTATTGAAGTAGGGGCGATTGGCAGACGCCCGCTCGCCGCCAACCGCAGGAGAGACGCCGATGGTGGGTGCAAGGCCGGAGCGGCTGTACTGGATGAGAGCGCGGGCCTGGCGGAAGCGGGCCTCTGCCGCCTTGAGGTCCTGGTTGGCGGCGGCTACTTTGGGCTCAAGCTCGTTGAGCTGAGGATCGCCGAAGATGGTCCACCAGTCGCCGCGAAGAGCGGTGTCGGCTGGCTGGGCGGGGTGCCAATTGGGATCTTCCTTGAAGGAATCGGCAGGCGGAGCAGTCTCTTTATAAGAAGGCGCGAGAGGGACGGTGGGTTTGACGTACTTGGGGCCGACCATGCAGCCGGAGAGGAACACCGCGGCCAGACTGTATAGGGCGATTGGGTAGCGGGTCATTCTTATTCACCCGCCTGTTGCTTCTGGCTGATCTGGTTGACGTGGACCTGCTGACCGTCGACGAGGGAGTCGGAAGGATCGAGGACGACCTGGTCTGAAGGCTTGAGGTCGGAAGCGGCGATCTCAACGACCTGGCCGGCATCGTGGGTGATGGTGACGGGAACCAGAGAGACTCGCCCGTTGCGGACGACGCCCACGCGCAGGCCTTCGCTGCGGAAGAGGAGCGTGTTGGACGGAATGGTGAGATTAGCGATGCGCTCCGGCACTTTGAAGTGAACGAAGACATAGGAGCCGGGGAGCAGTTGGCCTTTGGAGTTGTCGACGTCAACCTCAACATTCAGAGTGCGGGATGCGGGGTCGATCATGCTGGAATTGCGGGCGATGGTTCCTTCGAACGATTGGCCGTTGGATTCGCCGAGCGTCAGCGTGGCCTTGCCGCCGTTTTTGATGTCGCCGGCGTAGGCCTCGGGAACAGCGACATAGACGCGGAGCCGATTGATGGCAGCGACGTGGAAGAGTTCTTTGGGCGCGGAGCCGGAACCGGCTTCGATGAGCGCACCGACATCGGTGTTGCGGACGGTGACGATGCCGTCGAACGGGGCGTAGACCTTTTCGAACGATTGCAACTGCTGGAGACGGCGGACGTTGGCCATGGCCGCGTCGACGGCGGCTTTTTTGGCGGCGGCATCGCCGGTAGCCTGATCGGTCTCCTGCTTGGAGACGGAGTTGGTCTTGAGCAGGTTGAGATAACGGGAGGCGGTGGTGTTGGCCAGGTCGAGATTGGCTTCGGTGCTCTTAAGATCGGCCTCGGCAACCTGAAGCTGCTGGTCGAGTTCCGGGGTTTCGATCTCGGCCATCAACTGGCCCTTGCGAACGCGCGCGCCGATGTCGAAGTACCAGTGCTTGAGATAGCCGCTGGTGCGGGCGTAAATGGGCGTATCCATAAATGCCTGGGTGTTGCCGGGGAGAGAGATCTCGGGCGAGAGCGGAGCGTCAGAAGGATGGATGACGTTTACGGTCAGGATGGCCGCGGCTTCGGTGCGCTTTTCGAGGTGGCGCTCGTCGGCGGCGCGGGAGGTGATACCGAGAAGGATGACGACCACGAGCGCGATGGCGACCACCGCCAGAGTGATCCAGACGCCGCGGGAGAAGCCCCGCTTTTCAGGCGCAGGATTCGGCGATGAGAACCGGTCGTGCGATGGGCTGGTCGTCTCGGTGTTGAATTCGGTCATGGTGCTTACTCCTGAAATTCTTTCTGCTCCGCGCTTAGTCGCCTGCGGTCAACTGGGGCTGCAATGTCTCGGGGGCGTCGGTCGAATGCTTGCGCCGGCCATGCAGCAGGCTGAAGACCGCCGGAACGAAGATAAGGGTGGCCACGGTGGCGCAGGTGAGGCCGCCGATGACGGCCCGGCCAAGAGGCGCGTTCTGCTCGCCGCCTTCGCCGAGACCAAGCGCCATGGGAACCATGCCGATGATCATGGCAAGCGCGGTCATAATGACGGGACGGAAGCGGGTAGCGCCGGCTTCGAGCGCAGCGGTGACAGCATCACCGTGGTGCTCAAGGCGCTCTTTCGCAAACGAGACCACGAGGATGCTGTTGGCCGTGGCGACGCCCATGCACATGATGGCTCCCATCAACGCGGGGACGCTGAGCGTTGTGTGGGTGACGAAGAGGAAGAGCACAATTCCGGCAAGCGCGGCGGGTAGCGCAGTGATGATGATGAAGGGATCGAGCCAGGACTGGAAGTTGACGACGATCAGCAGGTAGACAAGAACGATGGCGAAACCGAGGCCGGAGAGCAGGCCAAGGTAAGAGGCGCGCATGGTTTCGACCTGTCCACGGACCCGGATAAAGCTGCCGCGCGGCAGCGATTTCCGGCTGGCATCGACGATCTTATCGATCTGGCGGGAGATGGAGCCGAGGTCGCGGTCCTGCACGTTGCCATAGATGTCGAGGACGCGGCGGAGATTGTAGTGGTTGACAACCGCCATCTCCGAGCCGCGGCTGATATCGGCGACGTCGGCGAGGATTTCGGGGCGCTTCATGCCCGGCGAGGTGATGGGAATGTTGCGCAGATCGCTGAGCGACTGGATGTTGTACTGCGGAGTCTGAGCCACGATGCTGTAGTTCACGCCGTTCTTCGTGTTGAGAAAGAACATGGGGCTGAGCTGGGAACTTCCGCTGAGGATATTGACGATGCTGCCGCCCACATCGCGCTCGGTGTAGCCGCCCTGCGAGGCCTTGGTGCGGTCTACATTGATCTTCAGGGTGGGATAGTCGTCGGGCTGCTGGATGCGGAGGTCGGTCAGGCCCGGCACCTGCCGGAACTGGCGCAGGAGGTCATTGGCGACCTTACGGTTGCCGGCGATATCCGCGCCTTCCAACTGCACGTCGATCGGAGAGGGTAAGCCGAAGTTGAGAATCTGGCTGACGATGTCGGACGGCAGGAAGTAAAAGATGGTGCCGGGAAACTCGCGCGAGAGCGAGTCGCGCAGGATGCGCACATAGTCCTCTGTGGGACGATGGTTTTCCTTGAGCGAGACCATGATGTCCGCATCGCCCGAACCGATGAGGCCGGAGGTGGAGTGCTGGAAGTTCATCGGGCTGTAAGGCAGGCCGATGTTGTCGAGGATATTGTCCAACTGCTCCGGAGGGACGGCCCTGCGAATGGCCTGTTCGACCAGATCGCAGAGGCGGGCGGTCTCTTCGATGCGGGTCCCGCTTTTGGCGCGGACGTGCAGAATGAACGAACCGTTGTCGCTGCTGGGGAAGAAGTTCTGCCCAAGAAATGGAAGCAGAATGAAGCCGCAGAGACAGATGACTAGAAAGACCGGGACGAAGATACGGCGTGCGTGAACGAGACGGCCGAGGACATCCTGGTAGGTGAGGCGAACGCGCTCAAAACCGCGCTCGAACCAGCGCTGAAAGCGGGCAAAGATGTTGCGCGATGGCACCGCGTCGTGATCGTGCTTCTTGAGCAGATACATCGCCATGGTCGGCACCAGGGTCCGCGAGAGCACGTATGACGCGAGCATGGCGAAGACCACCGCTTCCGCAAGCGGCACGAACAGGAAGCGGGAGACGCCGCTGAGAAAGAACATTGGCAGAAACACGATGCAGATGCAAAGCGTGGAGACGAGTGCGGGAACGGAGATCTGCGCTGCGCCATGAAGAATGGCGTCGTGCAGCTCTTCTCCCTCTTCGAGATAGCGCTCGATGTTTTCGATCGTGACGGTGGCGTCATCGACCAGGATGCCCACCGCAAGGGCGAGACCTCCAAGCGTCATGATGTTGATCGTCTGCCCGAGGAAGCTGAGCACGATGACCGAGGTGAGGATCGACAGGGGAATGGAGATGGCGATGATGACCGTGCTGCGCCAACTGCCGAGAAAGAGCAGGATCATCAGGCCGGTGAGGACGGCGGCGATGACGGCCTCGCGAATGACACCGTCGATGGAGGCGCGGACGAAGATCGACTGGTCGCCGATCTGGCGAATCTTGAGTTCGGGCGGAAGAGTGGTCAGCAGCCGCGGCAACATGCTGCGAATGCCGTCGACGACGCTGAGAGTTGAGGCGTTGCCGGATTTGAGAACGCTCAGCAGCACGCCGCGATTCCCGTCCTGGCGGACGACGTTGGTCTGGGGAATGCTGCCATCGGTCACGGTAGCGACGTCGCGGATGTAGACGGTCGCGCCATTGACCTGGCGGATGGGCAGGTTGCCGATTCCCGCGATCGATAAAGGTGAGGCGTTGAGCAGGATGTCGTACTCGTCCCGTCCGATCTTCGCGGTTCCGCCCGGCTGCACCACATTCTGCTGGGACATGGCGGTAAGGACGTCGACGGGCGACAGTCCCTTGGCCTGCAGCATCTTGGGGTTGAGAAAAATCATGACCGAGCGTTGCTTGCCCCCGTAGACATTGGGGACGATAGCGCCGGGAACGGTGATGAGCTGGGGGCGAACGAAGTTGAGACCGAGATCGTTTAACTGCTGCTCCGACATGCCCTTTCCGGAGAGGCCGAGCTGCAGAATGGGAACGCTGGAGGCGCTGAAGTTGATAATCTCCGGCGGCAGAATGCCCGGAGGCAGCGACTTCAGCATGAATTGCGAGGTGGAGCTGACCTGGGCGTTTGCGGTGTCGAGGCTGGCTCCGGGCTGAAGATAGATCTTGACTACGACCCAGCCGCGAACCGTGGTCGATTCGACGTGCTGGACGTTATCGACGAGCGCGGTAACGGCCTTCTCAAAAGGCGTGGTGACGCGGCCTTCGAGTTCCTCCGGGTTGAGGCCGGTGTAGCTCCAGGCAACTGAGACGACCGGAATATCGATATTGGGGAAGATGTCGGTCGGCGTGCGCAGAATGACCACCGGAGCGGCGATAAGGATGAGGATCGCCAGCACAATGAAGGTATAGGGCCGGTTGAGCGCTAGTTTTACGATCCACATGCAGGAAAGCCTCTTACGCTGGCCGGAGCAGCGGTATTAGATAGGGTAAGCCAGTTCTGCGTTACTTCAATTAGACACAATTGCGTTAAAAATATGTGCAGATTGGGCGATAAGCGCACACTTTGAGCGGATATCGCGGATGGGGGTACCTTGGCGGCATCCCGGACGGCACCTGCAAGGCGTCCCGCGAGGCACCTCCGCGTGGTATACTTGAGATATCGAAAACCACGGCCGGATGTGAGCAAAGTGCTGGATTGACGCGGCTTTTGTGAATTTACGAGCGGCACCGTTCCGAGTGGTTTTCCGAGCATCTCAGCTACGGCTGCATGGAGTTACATGGCAACGACGGCGATCCCCACCGAGACCGAACTTTTAGCATCGCAACCAGACGCAGCAACCACAGCCCCCAAAAAAGAGGGTGGCGGGTATTCTGCTGAAAACATTACGGTTCTTGAAGGTTTGGCGGCGGTGCGTCTGCGCCCGGCCATGTATATCGGCTCGACCGGCGAGCAGGGACTGCACCATCTGGTCTATGAAGTCGTCGATAATTCTGTGGACGAGGCCCTGGGCGGCCATGCCACCCGGATCGACGTCACCATCCACGTCGACAACTCGATTACGGTGATTGACGATGGCCGCGGTATTCCCGTCGACGACAAGGTCATCAATGGAGAGAAGATGCCAGCGGTGCAGGTGGTCCTGACCATGCTGCATGCCGGAGGCAAGTTCGATGCCTCCAACTACAAGGTTTCGGGTGGACTGCACGGCGTTGGCGTAAGCTGCGTCAACGCCCTCAGCGAAGAGTTCGATGTCGAAATCTGGCGCGATGGCCACGCCTGGGAACAGGACTACTCCAAGGGGGCGCCCATCAGCAAGCTGCGCAAGATGGGGCCGAGCAAACGCAAGGGCACGAAGATCCACTTTCTGCCGGACAAGAGCATCTTTACCGTCACCGAGTTCAGCTACGACACGCTGGCACAGCGGCTGCGCGAGCTGGCCTTTCTGAACAAGGGTCTCGAGATCCACCTGACGGACGAGCGCACCACCGATACCAAGACCGGCGAGAGCAAGCACCAGGAGTTCAAGTATGTCGGGGGCATCGCGGAGTTCATCAAGCTTCTGAACAAGGGTAAGGCGGTCCTGCACGATAAGCCGATCTACATGGAAGCCGAACGCGACAACGTGGCCATGGAGATTGCGCTGCAGTATAACGACGCTTATTCCGAGACGGTGTTCACGTTTGCGAACAATATCAATACCGTCGATGGTGGAACCCACCTTTCTGGCTTCAAGACGGCGCTGACCCGTACCATCAATGCGGCGGGGCAGTCGCTTGGGCTATTCAAGGACGTGAAGGAGAACCTGAGCGGCGACGACGTTCGCGAAGGCCTGGTGGTCGTCATCAGCGTGAAGCTGTCGCAGCCCCAGTTTGAAGGCCAGACCAAGGGCAAGCTGAACTCCGATATCGCCGGAACGGTGCAGGCGTTTGTGAACGAACGCCTCGGCGGCTTCCTCGAACAGAATCCGCAGGTCGCGAAGAAGATTATCAACAAGGCCATCGATGCAGCCCGTGCCCGCGAAGCGGCGCGCAAGGCCCGCGACCTGACCCGGCGCAAGGGCGCGCTCGACGGCGGCGGACTGCCGGGCAAGCTGGCGGACTGCTCCGAGCGGCAGCCGGACCGCTGCGAACTCTACCTGGTTGAGGGAGAGAGCGCGGGCGGAACTGCCAAGCAAGGCCGCGATCGCAAATTCCAGGCGATTCTTCCGCTGAAGGGTAAGATTCTCAATGTCGAGAAGGCCCGCTACGACAAGATGCTGGGCCACGAAGAAATTCGCGCCATGATTACGGCGCTCGGCTGCGGCATCGGCAAGGACGATTTTGATGCGAGCAAGCTGCGCTACGGCAAGCTAATTCTGATGACCGATGCCGACGTCGACGGATCGCACATCCGCACGCTGCTGCTGACCTTCTTCTTCCGCCATATGACGGAGTTGATCAAGCGCGGGCACGTCTACATTGCACAGCCGCCGCTCTATCGCATCAAGAAGGGCAAGTTCGAGCAGTACATCAAGGACGACCGCGAATATGTGAACGTGATGGTGAAACGCGCCTCCGATGGCATGGTGATCCACTATGGCGACGGCGGGGCCAGACTTGAAGGCGCGGCGCTGACCAGGTTCATGACGAAGTTGAATGAGTATCTTGGCTTCTTCGACAAGGTGCAGAAGCGGCTGCGTAACGAAGAGGTGACGCAGGCGTTTGCCGAGCTGTTCGCGCAGGAAGGCAAGGATTCGGCGCGACGCGTGGACTTTGAATCTCCGGCAAAGCTCGAAGCCATGCGGACACGGCTGCAGGCGATGGCCAAGACTTACCAGTTCAAGCATGTAAGCGATGTGCTGCTGGATGAAGAGCACGGCATGTACTCGGTCAATTTCACCGATGCGCAGGGCGCGGTGCGGTCAATCGACTGGACGCTGGCGTCAACGGCGGAGAGCCGTCAGATGCTGGCCAAGCATGCGCAGATCCGGGAAGAGTTGCAGGGGCCGTTCCTGATCGAGTATGCAGCGAAGGTCTCGAAGCAGGAGGCTGCGGAAGACGCCGAAGAGGCCGCCTCGGAAGAGGGCGTGGCCGAGACCGCTGCGGCTCCGGGCACGGCGCTCGAGGCGAAACCGGGCAAGCGTCAGGGCAAGGCGCCCAGCGATCCAGTAGAGAAGAAGACCGCGCGCGAAGTGTTCGAGTACGTCATCGAGCAGGGACGCAAAGAGTACCAGGTACAGCGCTACAAGGGCCTGGGCGAGATGACGGCTCCGCAGCTTTGGGAGACGACCATGGACCCGGAACGGCGCACGCTGCTTCAGGTCAAGCTCGAAGACATCGCAGCCTGCGAGGAGATCTTTACTACGCTGATGGGCGAAGACGTCGAGAGCCGCCGCAAGTTCATTGAAGAAAATGCTCTGGATGTAAAGAACCTCGATATCTAGATCGAGAGAAATTATGGAAGCGGTAGGCCGGCCTTTTCGTAAAGGGCCGGCCGATGTTTTTTCCAGTGCTCGTCGAGCCACGCGTCGGCGGGGCGATCGTAATAATTCCAGGGAATATGGTGGGCGTTCATTCCTACGAAATGTGCGCCGCAGGTACCAAGCTCGGGAGAGCGCGGCCAGAACGGCGAACACAGGCTGACCTCACTGGTCCGCACCAGAAACAGCTTCTCCATCTGAGAGATGGCGGCGGCCTGCAGGCCCTGTTCTTCGATCTCCGAAGATAACCGCAGCGGAGCATCAGCCTGTTCGCTTGCGCCGCTGAGGACGGTTTCTAATTCTGCTTCGAGATCGACGCCCGGGGGCAGGCCGCGAATGCCTGCATTGAGATTTCCCGGACGGCAGAGCGCGTCGAAACTTCCCAGGCAGCGGTCTACGTCTTCCGCGAACAGGCAGCCATCGCGCGACCCAAGCCACTGCCGCATGCCCTCCGGCAGGTCCCAGATGATGCAGTCGTTGTCGAGTGCGAGTTCGTATCGCTCGGGGCGGGTGCGCAGAGGCGCGAGCTTCCATCCCATGCCTTCCATCACCGAGGCGTCACAGTGCGCCGTCAGCACGTCGGGCAGATCGTCGCGTGTCACCTCTCGCCATTCGATATTGGGCGGCAACGGGCCGGTACGCGCCTGGGCCTCCTTTACAGGAATCGAGTTGACGCATACCAGGTACTCTGCCGAGGGGCCGAACAGGCGACAGGCGCATGCAATCGAGAGGCGAAGCATCTCGAAGCCGCGGGCGCGCACATCGCCGATGGTCCACCGCAGTGCAAGCTGTTCTGAATGATTCATGCACTCATCTCCACCACGCAGGCAGGCTCTCCATCCTGCGAAGCAGAAGGCAAAGCGAAGCCGTAGGTGGAGACCGGCTCCACGTGCCAGATCTTCTTGTAAGCTTCATTGCCGCGCAACATATCGATGGTCTTTACGCCTTCCTGCGCGGCGTGCTCGATGGCGAAGCCTAGCAGGAGAGTGCCGGGGCGCAGGTCGGCGTGCTCGATGGAGAAGGCCGTCAGATAGAAGTACTGGGTTCGCTCGGGCTTTGACGCAGGATCGATGAGCGAATAGAGGACGCCAATGATCTTGCCGTTCAGGCGGAGGCAGCACAGCCGCAGAAGCCCGGCGGCTTCCAGCAGCGGCAACGCCTTGTGATGCCACGCCAGCACCTTTGGGTCGGCGAGCACACCCGGTTCGCCGAAACTCTGCCATCGCGCAGTATGCAGGCGTTCGAGCGCGTCGAATGATTCCGCCCAGCTCGATGCATCCGCAACGGTGAACTCCAGTTTGCCTTGCCGCATAGCGCGATTGCGATAGTACATGGCGTTGCGGCGAATCTTGACCGGCAGTCCGGCCATGCTGACGGCGGGCATCTGCGAACAACTTTCGGTCTCGAAGCGCCAGAGGTCCGGAGCGCCGTGAGAGTTGAACGCCTGGAAGAGCATCGACTCGGGTCGAAGCTGGGAAGTGTACAGAACATCCCAGTCGGCTTCCGACCTGAGCAGATCGATTGCATGATGAACGTGCTCCGGCGTGCAATCGGGCGAAAAGATTCCGTCGAGATAGTCGGTCGTGCCTGCGCCCATGAGCAGAAGCTGACGCTCACCTGATGCCGGCTCGCGATAGATATAGAAGGGCAGAAAGGCGACCGGCCTGCCTTGCTGCAATATAACAACCGACCGCAGATCCGGCTGTCCAAACTGATGCCACCATGGCAGCAGCCACTCCGGCCGTTGGAATGGGGTCGCATGCGCATCTTCGCTCCACAACGTTTGCCAAGAGGCCTGGAAAGCTTCCAGCTCAGACGTGGTTCGGATGAGTTCGCAGCGGAGGCCCTTATGCATAGAGCTTCTCCGGTCGCCTTGTCCCCGTGAGTTGGCCGTAGAGGTCGAAGTAGTCCCGAACCATTCGCTCTCTCGAAAACCGGCGGCGCGCTGTGCTGCGGCAGACCTCGGGGTTGATCGTATGTACCTTTCGGATCGCAGCTGCCATCGCTTCTGCGGTGTCCACGAGAAAGCCCGTAACTCCGTCTTCGACGATCTCGGGCAGCGCTCCCGAACGATACGCGATCACGGGCGTACCGGCTGCAAGGGCTTCCATAGCGACAAGAGAGCTTGTCTCGGGAGCGAGCGTCGGGTGCAGAAGGCACTTCGCCCGCGCCAGCAGACGCTGCTTGGGCTCGGGCAGGAGGGGGCCGAGGAATGCGTGTCCTGCATCCGACGCACCGAGCAGAGGCTCTATCTTTTCACGGAAGTACTGTTCGTGGCTTGGATAGGGAAACACGCTGCCGCCCAGCAGAACACGCGTGTTGGCGAGCGTCCCCGCCTCCAGCGCCACATGCTGGTTCTTTTCAGGGCAGATACGTCCGAGCGCGATAGCGAAGTCTCCTGTCTTTGCAACAGCCGCTGGCTGGGCTACTCCATTCGTCACCAGCGCAACGTCACGCAACTCCGGCGGGCAGGTGAGCCGCTGGGTTTCGGAGACGCACTGAAACTGCACGTTAGGCCCATACTTCGCCCAGACGTCCTGTGGATACCAGGCGATCGGAAGGTGCAGCGTCACCAGTACAGGGATGTTCGGCGGCAGCTTGTACTCATGAAAGTTGAGCCCATGCATGTGAATCAGATCCACAGGCTGCGAAGACAACGCGCGATCGATTGCGGCCTGAAACCTATTGCGCGACCAGAGGCGGTCGGCATCCTTCAATAAATCGCCGGGTTGTGGTGCAGAGTAGAGCGTTCCCGCAGCCTGCGATCCCTCGCAGGCCACCACCAGCGAGACATGACCGGCGGACACCAAGGCATGGTCGAGATCGCTGAGAATCTGTTCCGCGCCACCAACGGCCTGAGGTCCGGTTGGCGCGAACGGATAGGCAATGCTGAGGACGGTCAGCGGCATATGCTCATCGCCTCCTCCTGCAATGCGTTCTCGGCTTCGGCGGCGAGTTCGCAAAAGCGCTGCGCGGTCATGCCCCATGGAAACCTGTCATAGAAAACCTGCCCGTCGTGCGGCGGCCTTCGGAAGTTGTACTCCGGGGCGATGCGAAAGCGCTCCTCTTCAACCTTGAAGCAGCTCAACGTCTCCTGCTGCGTCGTAAAGCATGCAAGCAGCGCCTGCTTGCGCATCCGCTCCTCCGGTGATGTGATTCAACAACGCACCGAAAGCCGTGGTGGGCGGCGGCAACGCAACGGCCGATCCCTTCATCTCCGCCGCCGCGAACCGTCCGGCGAGAAGTCCGATCGCGGCGCTTTCGACATAGCCTTCGACGCCCGTCACCTG
>Ga0207678_10004779_pt1 | contig 12159 bp, 14 predicted proteins | sample KBSC63metaG_FD_184319 | JGI IMG/M metagenome (GOLD analysis project Ga0207678, IMG submission 184319) | Corn rhizosphere microbial communities from Kellogg Biological Station, Michigan, USA - KBS C6-3 metaG (SPAdes) (version 2) | ecosystem: Host-associated > Plants > Roots > Rhizosphere > Soil ... | reverse complement strand
TTCGGCAACCTGATCTTCGGCTTCGCCGTGACCGAAGCGCTCGGCATTTTCTCGCTGCTGATCGCGCTGCTGCTGCTGTTCGTTCCGCTCTGAGGACGATTCTTCGCGCCGCTTCAACCGAAGCGACGCGCATGACAGCAACAGGAGTAATCCATGGCTGAAAGTCATGGCGGCGCAAAAGGTCCGGCGGCGGGCGCCCACACCGGGGCCGAAGGCGGTCACGGTGGCGGTTTTCCGCCGTTCGAGAGCAGCACCTACGCTTCACAGCTGGTGTCGCTCGCGATCTTCTTCGTCGCGCTTTACGTGATCGTGTCCAAGCTCGCTCTGCCGCGCGTCGGCGGGGCGATCGAGGCGCGTCAGAACAAGATCGAGGGCGACCTCGCCGAAGCGCAGAAGCTGAAGGACCAGTCCGAAGCGGCGCTGAAGGCCTATGAAAGCGAGCTTGCTTCGGCACGCTCGCGCGCGCAGGCCATCGGCAACGAATCCCGCGACAAGGCGAATGCGCAGGCGGACGCCGAGCGCAAGGCGCTGGAAGAGCAACTGGCGGCCAAGCTCGCCGAGGCGGAGAAGACCATCGCCTCGACCCGTGCGACCGCCATGAGCAACGTCCGCGGCATCGCGGCCGATGCGGCAGGCACGATCGTGCAGCAGCTCACCGGCGTGGTTCCGGACGCGGCGCTGGTCAATGCCGCCGTTGATGCGTCCTTGAAGGGTTAATCGATATGTTCTTCGATCCTGAAACCTGGGTCGCCATCGCCTTCGTGATCCTGATGGTCGTGTTCGGCTATCTCGGGGTCTTCAAGAAGGCCATGACTGCGCTCGACCATCGCGCCGAGCGCATCAAGGCCGAGCTCGACGACGCGACGCGCCTCAAGCAGGAAGCCGCCAAGGTGCTCGCCGACTACAAGGCGCGCACCGCCTCGGCCGAACGCGAGGCCGCCGACATCATCGCCAACGCGAAGAGCGAAGCCGAACGCATCGCAACCGAGGCCAAGGCCAAGGTGGAAGATTTCGTCGCTCGCCGCACCAAGACCGCGGAGGGCAAGATCGCGCTCGCCGAGGCCCAGGCGGTGGCCGATGTTCGCGCCGCAGCCGCGGAAGCCGCCGTCCAGGCCGCCTCCACGATCCTGTCGCAGTCGGTCAGAGGCCAGGTCGCCGACGATCTGCTCGCCAAGGGCATCACCGAAGTCAGGCAGAAGCTGAACTGAGGGGCCTCGCCTTTACTCATCAAAAAGCCGGCGCGATGAGCGCCGGCTTTTTTGTTTGGCGGTCACTGCATCGGCAAATCTGATGTCATCGCCCGCGAAGGCGGGCGATCCAGTATTCCAGAGACAGCCCTGATCAATCGAGAAGCCGCGGCGTACTGGATGCCCCGCCTTCGCGGGGCATGACGAGTATCGTGGCTACTTCTTCTTCGCCCGCGCCTTCGGCTCGGGCGACAGCGCCTGAGGATCGAAGCCGACATAGAAGATGTAGCTATCGGCGTCCTTGGCCGAAGGCATCGGATAGACCAGATCCTCGGCCACGAAGGTGAACGGCACGCTGCCGCCCTCCGACATTCCGACCGTGGTCCGGTAGGCCTTGGAAGCGATCACCTTCTCGCCGATGCCGCCGTGCACCACGGCGACGCGCAGCGGCACCTCGACGGTCGCAGGCGCGCCGGCGGGACCGGCGATGACGCGGCCCTGGATGCCGATCCGGGCCGTGATATCGCCGCCGTTGCGGGTGCATTCGCGGGCCATCTTGGTGATGGTGGCCTGAAAGCGGATCTCGTTGCCGACGGCCGGCTTGCCGGTGGCACCGACCGCATAGGTGGAGGCTCCGGCACGCACCGTGACCTGCGGGCAATCGAGATCGTCATCGGCCGCCGGCTGGCCGGGCGCAGGCGCCGACTTGGGTTGGGCCGGCTCGTCCGACTTGCCGCCGAACAGGCCCTTGAATCGATCGGTCAGCGACTGCGCCGCGACCGGCGAGACGGAGACGAGCGCAACTGACAACGCCAGCGCGACCGCTGCCCCCCGCCGCAACGCAGTCCGCGATGACCGAAGCTCCTGCACCATCAACGCCCATACTCCATGACGACATCCCGGCCGATCACCGGCCGGCTTGCGCCGTTATATCGTCAAAACCGGCGAACCCAAGGCAAGCAAACAAGGAGACTTTGGCCGCATCAATGAACGGACTCAGCCGCGGAAATCCTCGTGCAGCAGGCCGAACAGCAAATGGTCCTGCCAGACCCCGTTGATGCAGAGATAGCGGCGCGCCAGCCCCTCGCGGGAGAAACCGCACTTCTCCAGCACCCGGATCGAGGGCGCATTGGTCGGGATGCAGGCGGCCTCGACCCGGTGCAGATTGAGCTCGCCGAACAGCGTCGGCAGCAGCACCCGCAGCGCGGCCGTCATGTAGCCCCGCTGGGCGTGGGGCTTGCCGACCCAATAGCCGATGGTGCCGGCCTGGACGATGCCGCGGCGGACATTGGCGAGCGTGATGCCGCCGACCATGGCGCCGTCGAGCTCCCGGAAGATCAGAAAGGGATAGGACCGGTCCGCGGCGATGTCCTCGGAATAGCGGCGCAGGCGACGGCGGAAACCGGAGCGGGTGAGATCGTCCGACGGCCAGATCGGCTCCCAGGGCGTCAGGTAATCGCGGCTGGACTCGCGCAGATGGGCCCACTGCAGGAAGTCCGACATCTGCGGCGCGCGTAGTAACAGGCCGTTGCCGCGCGGCGCGAGAGCGGCGGGTCCACTGGATGGCAGGCGAAAGAGGGCCATGGTGATGCTTCCCGGGGCGGATCAACCCGTGCGCGGCTCCTAATGCAGCCGCGCCTTGGCGCGTGCCCGGGTCAATCCTTCCGCAAAAGACACCGCCGTGTCCAGACCCCTGCCACTGCCCAATGCGACAACCGCAGGGCGGCTGCGCGAAAGCAGCGCACGCGCCGCATCACGGGTGGATTCGACGCTGACGGCGTCGATCCGGGCCACCAGCTCCTCGGCGGTCTGGGGCCGGCCATAGGCCAGCACGTGGCGGGCGAGCTGCTCGGCGCGGGACGAACAGCTCTCCAGCGCCATCAGCAGCCCCGCCTTCATCTGCGCCTTGGCCCGCGCGATCTCGACCTCGGTCAGGGTCTCGACCGAATCATTCATGATGTCGACCACGACCTCCATCATCTCGGGCGCATCGGCCGGATCGGTGCCGGTGTAGAGGCCGAAGAAGCCGGTATCGGTATAGGGGGCGTGGAACGAGTAGATCGAGTAACAGAGGCCGCGCTTCTCGCGCACCTCCTGGAACAGCCGCGACGACATCCCGCCGCCGAGGATGTTGGTGAAGACCTGGAGCGAGAATAACGACAGATCGCTCTGCGGCACGCCTTCCAGCGCCAGCGTCAGATGCGCCTGCTCGAGCTCGCGATGCACCACCTTGGCGCCGCCCTTGCCGAACTGGGCGGCTTGCGGCTTCGGACCCGGCGTCCCTTCGAAGCTCGCAAAGCGCTTCTCGACCTCGGCGACGACCTGCTTGTGATTGACCGCGCCGGCTGCCGCCACCACCATGTCGGGGCCGCGATAATGCGTCGACAGATAGCCGCGCAGCATGTCGCGGTTGAAGGCGCGCAGGGTCTTGGCGGTGCCGAGCAGCGAGCGGCCCATCGGCTGGTCGGGATAGCAGAGCTCGTTGAGATGCTCGAACACGACGTCGTCGGGCGTGTCCTGCGCGGCACCGATCTCCTGCACGATGACGTTCTTCTCGCGCTCCAGCTCGTCGGGCTCGAAGGCGGGATTGGCCAGGATGTCGGCGAGCACGTCGAGCGCCAGCGGCACGTCGGCCTTCAGCACCCGCGCATAATAGGACGTGGTCTCGGTCGAGGTGCCGGCATTGAGGTCGCCGCCGACCGCCTCGATCTCCTCGACGATCTCGCGCGAGGAGCGCTTGGTCGTGCCCTTGAACGCCATGTGCTCGAGCAGATGCGAGATGCCGTGCTCGTTCGGCTTCTCGTCGCGCCCGCCAACGCCGGCCCAGACGCCGAGCGCCGCGGTCTCGAGATGGGGCATCTCGTCGGTGACGACGGTCAGGCCGGAGGCAAGCTTGGACATCTCGACACTCATCCGGCAACTCCCTGTTTTGCGGCCCGGCTGACCGACAGCACGAACCGCTCGACCTCGGCCTGATCGTTCTTCATCACCTTCATGTGTTCGGATTTGGTCATGAGACCGTCGAGCCAGGCGGGCAATTGCGGCCGCTGGCCGCAGGCTGCCTCGACCGCATCGGGGAATTTGGCCGGATGGGCGGTGGAGAGCACGATGCTGGGCACCGTCGTATCGGTGGTGTCGCGGTCAGCGACAGCAAGCGCGACCGCGGTATGGGGATCGACCAGCTCGCCCGCCTCGCGCCAGGCGGCGCGGATCGCGGCTGCGGTTTCGGTCTCGTCGGCCCGGCCGGCGTCGAATTCTTCACGGATTGCGGCCAGCATCGCGTCAGGCAACACGAAGCGCCCCGACTGCTTCAGCGAGTCCATCAGACGGCGCACGCCGGCCGCATCGCGCCGGCCGGCCTCGAACAGCAGCCGCTCGAAATTCGAGGAGATCTGGATGTCCATCGATGGCGACGCGGTGGCGTGCACCTCGCGCACCTCGTAGATCCCGGTCTTGAGCGTGCGCGCCAGGATGTCGTTGACGTTGGCGGCGATGCGCAGCGTGCGCACCGGCAGCCCCATCCGCTTGGCGACATAACCGGCAAAGATGTCGCCGAAATTTCCGGTCGGCACGACGAAATCCACCGTGCGCGCCGGCGCGCCGGCGGCGACGGCGGAGGTGAAGTAGTAGACCACCTGGGCGACGATGCGCGCCCAGTTGATGGAGTTGACGCCGGAGAGCGAGGTCGCATCGCGGAAGCGATGGTTGTTGAACATCCCCTTCACGAGCGCCTGGCAGTCGTCGAAATTGCCCTCGATGGCGAGCGCATGGACGTTGGCCGCGCCCGTGGTCGTCATCATCCGCTGCTGCACTTCGGAGATGCGGCCGTGCGGGAACAGCACGATGAGATCGACATTCTCCAGGCCCGCGAACGCGTCGACCGCGGCGCCACCGGTGTCGCCGGAGGTCGCGACCACGATGGTGGTGCGCTGGCCGCGCTTGGCGAGCACGTGGTCCATCAGCCGCGAGATCAGCTGCATCGCCACGTCCTTGAAGGCGAGCGTCGGGCCGTGGAACAGCTCCAGCACGAATTGATGCGGCGTCATCTGGCGCAGCGGCACCACCGCCGGATGGCGGAAGGTGGCATAGGCCTCGTTCGCCATGCGGCCGAGCTCGGCATCCGAAATCTCGCCGCCTGCGAACGGACGGATCACGTCGACTGCGACCTCCCAATAGGGGCGGCCGAAGAAGCCAGCGATGGCCTCGGTCGAGAGCTGGGGCCAGGTCACTGGCACATACAGGCCGCCGTCACGGGCAAGCCCAGTCAGCATCACGTCACAGAAGCCGAGTTCTGGGGCCTCACCCCGGGTCGAGATATAGCGAGTCAAACTGCCCTCCAAAGGCCGGCCGGCCTTGAGCCAGATCCATAAGCCTTTGATTTCATGAAACTACTTGTTAACGGCCAGAGGCGTTGGGCCACCATAAAGTGTTTTGCGGCATCGGGAAACCGCTTCCCGCCTGTGCCCCGCTCAACGAAAAAGGGCTGCGGCGATACCGCAGCCCTTCTCTTGGAAGGTCTGTCGTTGATATGTGCAGACCCGGTTTGCCTCGTGCGGGTTGCCGGCCCGCCAAAACTGTCGGCCAAGTTCTCGGCGCCCGTCACGAAATCGTCAAGAGCCAAAACGGCGGGGGCAAGAAAATGTTCCTATTTTTCCCGGCGCGTTACGAGTTTCGCAAAGGCATCCCTGCGAGCGCTCGCGCACCATTGCCGCTTTTTCCCGAAATTTCGGGTGGTTCAGGAACGAATAGCACTCCGGCCCATTGTGTCGGCGGATGGTGTCGGCGCTGTCCATGCATTGCCCGGCTAAGCGTCGAGACCCGATCCGCCCGGCCGGACCGGCTGCATCCTGGAGCAGCCGGTTCGGTGCCGGGCCGCAAGTGCGCGGGCGTCAGCTCATCCCGATTTCGACCGCGATCCTGATCAGGTCGGAATGGTTCTTGGCGCCGAGCTTCTGCTTGAGCAGGGACGTGGTGTTGGCGACCGTCTTGTAGGAGATGCCGAGCGCCTCGGCGACCTCGACGATCTTGTCGCCACGGCCGAGCAGGCGGAGAATCTCGAGCTCCCGCGGCGTCATCTGCGAGGCCGGATTGGCCTTGATCGCCGCACCGGAGAACGTGACCGCCTCCGCGAGCTGCGGCGAGATGAAATTGTCGCCGGCGACCACCTTGCGCACCGCCTTGAGCAGAATCCGGGGATCGTCGCCCTTGGAGACATAGCCCTGCGCGCCAAGCTCGACCGCCCGCACCACGAAGGCCGGATCGTCGTTCATGCTGAACATGATGATCTTGGCATCAGGGTCGTCCTTGCGGATCCGCCGCATCAGCTCGAAGCCGGAGACGTCGGGCAGGCTGATGTCGATGACGGTGACGTCGGGCCGCTTGCTGATATAGGCGCGATGCCCGGATTTGGCGTCGGTCGCCTCGTCGATACGGATCGAGTGGTCGGACGCGAAAAGGGTGCGGCATCCTGACAGCACCACGGGATGGTCGTCGACGATCAGAACTCGGGTCGCCGGTTTGGCGGTATCTTGCATCGCGCGCTCTCTTGTTTTTCGACTCATAGACCGACGGGAACAAATGGAAAGAGCAAATCCCGCCAATGCGCGTTAGAATTGACCTAATGTGGCAGCGGCTCTCATTCAGAACACAATTGTTTCTTCCGCTCGGCTTGAGCTTCCTCGCCGCACTGGTCATGGGCGGCGTGCTGCTCCAGAGCTTCGCGACGGGGCAGCTTGCCGACGAGAATGAGCCGGGCCGACGCTCGACCCGGACGGTCGCCGAGGCCCTCAACAACAGCCTGAAGGCCTCGGACGACCCGCGGAAGATACTCGATGCATTTGTCCATTCTTTGGACAGCTCCTCGGATATTCAATTCCGTTCAGTGGAAGCAGGTCCCGCCCCCTCTCCAAAGGACAGCCTGCGTGATCTGCATGGCGTGCCGCATTGGTTCGTGGACCTGATCGCCATCCCGGAGATGGACGCAGCATCTCCCGTCATCATCGACGGCAGGCGCGTCGGCGACATCGTGTTCATGCCGGACCTGTCAGCCGATCTGTTCGAGAAATGGATCGGCTTCCTGGCGCTGACGAGCCTCATCGCCGTGCTGATGATGCTGACTGGGACCATTGCCTATCTCTTTGCGGGATCGGTGCTGCGTCCCCTGCAAGATCTCGGCGCAGGCCTCACGCGAATCCGGCGCGGCGATTATGCAACGCCTATCCCGGTCGCAGGACCGCAGGAGATCCGGCAGAGCTGCGAGGAAGCCAATGCGCTGGCGATGACGCTCGCGCAATTGAGTCAGGATAATCGCGACCTGCTGCACCGCCTGGTGTCGCTCCAGGACGACGAGCGGCGCGATCTCGCGCGCGAGCTGCACGACGAGCTCGGACCGCTATTGTTCGGCATCCGCGCCAGCACGATCGCGCTGAGCGAGGCCTCGGGAAATCTCGGCAACCCGGCGCAGGAGGTGATGCGATCTGTCGAGGCGCTCCAGCAGACCAACCGCCGCATCCTCGACCGGCTGCGGCCGCTCTACATCGAGGAATTGGGGCTCGAGACCAGCGTGCAGACGCTGCTCCAGAACTTTCGCAGACAGGCGCCGCATATCAGCCTGACGGCCACGATCGATCCTGGCCTGAACGAGATCGACCGACCGCTGGCCCAGACCGTCTATCGCCTGATCCAGGAGGCGCTGACCAACGTGCTGCGCCACGCCGGGGCGAACAATGTCCATGTGCTGGCGACCATGGCCGGCAAGGTGCTCACGATTGAGATCTCCGACGACGGCGGCGGCTTTCCCGCCGACAACGTCTTCGGCCGCGGCCTGACGGGCATGCACGAGCGCGTGCGCGCGCTCAGCGGATCGCTGTCACTGCTGCGCGCCGACGAGCGAACCTATGTGCGCTGTCGCCTGCCGGTCGAGACGGCGCGAGACGCGCCATCGGCCGGCTAGCACACACCATCAGCATGCGGGGACTGCCGCGCCGGCTCGCACAGGGTGCTGTAGATCTTGCCTTCGGGACTGAAGCGAAACGAGGCGTGGATACGCAGCGAGCCCGCGACGGAATATTCGAGATCGATGCCATGCGGCACTGGATTGATCTCCTCAAGACCGAAGCCTGCCGACGAGAAGGTGCTGAGCCGCGGTCCCCAATAGGTTTCGAGCTCGCGCCGCCCGCGATAATGTCGCTTGCCGTTGCACATGCATTCGACCCGGGCGTCGTCCGCATAGAGATCGAGGAGCGTCGCGAGGTCGCCCTTCCGGCAGGCGTCCACCCAGTCGACGACAATTCCCATCTGGTCGAAATCGCTCACACCAAAATCCTGTCTGCCGCGAAAAATTTGCGTGCGGCTTAGGACCACCCTCGTGAATATGTCCTGAATAATAAACCCCGGGCGATACCGGGTTCCCTCCGGGAGCCTACGGAAATTTTCAGGCCGGACGCCGCCCCCTCGCCCAGACCCCGAATGCGATCAGCACCGCGCCGGCGAGCGCGAACCAGGTGATGGCGTATTGCAGATGATCGTCCTTCAGATGGACGTCGAGCGGGCCGGGACGCGGAATGCCGTTCTCGGGGACGGGTTGCTCGAGATCGACGTAGAACGGTGCGACCGTGCCCCAGCCGAGCGCCCGGGACATGGCGAGATGATCGCGGGTGAACCACAGCCGTTTGTCACGCTCAGCGTCAGGCATCAGCACGCTGGCTGTTTCGGGGAAACGGACGTAGCCGGTCAACATCGCCGGCTTGTTGGTAATGAGTCGCGCGACCGCCCGATCCTGCAGGGCGCGGTCCTGTTGGGTGTTCGGCACGAAGCCCGCGTTGACCGCGACCATATCGCCGCCAGGCAGCCGTGCGGGAAGGAAAGCCCAGGTGCCGGGGCCGGAAATGTCGGAGCGGATGGCGGAGCCGGAACTGTAGACCATCGCATCCAGACGGGACTCGTAGGTCGCCGTAAATGTGACCCGACGGAATTCGTCCCGCTCCGGCGTCAGCGTGCTCCATTGCGACGGCGGCGGCAACGCAACAGGTGCCGCCGCGAGACGCTCGGTCAATGCGGCGATCAACTGATGTTTCGCGACGCGGCGCTGCAATTGCCAGACGCCGAGCGCGACCAAGACGGCGGCCAGGAAAAGCGTGAACAGCGCGAAGCCGGCCACGCGGGGCTTGCGCGCGGTCTCGTTCATTTCGCGCGGTCGACCAGCCGGCCCGGCGCCGCCTTGTGGTGGAATTGCAGCGCGATCAGCAGCGACTTCATCGCGCGCAGCGGCAAGAGCGTGGTCACGAGGATCAGCGGCAGCCACAGCGCGGCATGCAGCCAGTACGGCGGCTGGTATTTGACCTCGACGATCAGCGCGCACGCAACGACGATCCCGCCGGCCAGCATGATGATGAAGATCGCAGGACCGTCGCCGGTGTCGATGAAGGCATAGTCGAGGCCGCAGCGGTCGCAGCTGGGCGCGAGCGTCAGGAAGCCCGCATAGAGCTTGCCCTTGCCGCAGCGCGGGCACTTGCAGGCAAGCCCGCGCAGCGCGCTTTGCAGGACGGTCGTCTCGGGCTCGGATGGGCCGGCGGTATCGTTCATGATGACGGACTCTAGAGCATTATCGGTTCTGATTGAATCAGAACCGAAGCTCTAGATTCTTGTTTTGACGCGTTTTCTTCACGCGAACCGGTATCCGCTTCGCTCGAAAACGCTCGATCACAGTTTCCGCCGAAGCTTCCGGCGGCCCAAAAGCGAAAGGGCGGCCCTGCGGCCGCCCTTTCTGATCGGTCCAATGCGGCTCAGTGCGCGCCGTGGGCCATGGTCTCGGCGCCGTGTCCCCACACATAGATGCAGAGGAACAGGAACAGCCAGACCACGTCGACGAAGTGCCAGTACCAGGCGGCGAACTCGAAGCCGAGGTGCTGTGTCGGGGTGAAGTGGCCGGCATAGGCGCGGAACAGGCAGACCAGCAGGAAGATGGTGCCGACCAGCACATGGAAACCGTGGAAGCCGGTCGCCATGAAGAAGGTCGCGCCATAGACGTTGCCGCCGAACGAGAACGCCGCGTGGCTGTACTCATAGGCCTGCACGCAGGTGAAGAGCGCGCCGAGCACGACGGTGAGGATCAGGCCGTATTTCAGGCCCTGGCGATCGTTCTCGAGCAACGCGTGGTGCGCCCAGGTCACGGTGGTGCCCGACGTCAGCAGGATCAGCGTGTTCAGGAGCGGCAGATGCCAGGGATCGAAGGTCTCGATGCCATGCGGCGGCCAGGTGCCGGGCACGGCGCAGGCGCCAGCCGCGGTGCCGAGACCGCAGCCGAACACGGCGTCGCGTGTGGCGTGGACGGCGTCGGCCGGGAACAGCGCCGCGTTGAAATAGGCCCAGAACCAGGCGACGAAGAACATCACCTCGGAGGCGATGAACAGGATCATGCCGTAGCGGTGATGCAGCTGCACGACGCGGGTGTGATCGCCCTTGTACTGGGCTTCCCTGATCACATCGCCCCACCAGCTCACCATGGTGTAGATCACGCCGACGGTGCCGGCACCGAAGATGATCGGCGCGGCCGAGAACATGTGGTGCATCCAGGTGATCGCGCCGACCGCCATGACGAAGGCCGAGATGGAGCCGACGACGGGCCACGGGGAGGGATCCACCAGGTGGTAGTCGTGATGCTTGGTGTGCGCCGTTGCCATTTGCGGTCTCTCTCCTCAATCCCGTGCCTGTCCGGCACTTATCCCCTTGTGTCCGACCCCCGCGGCATGAGCCCGGCGGTCAGAGATTTCCCTTGCGTTTGTCGTCCTCGCCCGACGCCAGCGGCTTCACCACGGGATCGCGCACCGGATAGAACGTGTAGGACAACGTGATCGTGTTCAGCCCGTCGTTCTCGTGATCGTCGGCGATCGACGGATCGACGTAGAACACGACCGGCATCTCGCGCTTCTCGCCCGGCGCCATGGTCTGTTCGGTGAAGCAGAAGCAGTTGATCTTCTGGAAGTAGGAGCCGACCGTCAGGGGCGCGACGTTGTAGGCCGCCTGGCCCGCGGTGGTGCGCGCGGCCTGGTTGGTCACGGTGTAAAAGACCGTCACGACCTGGCCGATATTGACCTCGATCTCGCTCTGCTCCGGCTCGAACTTCCAGGGCAGGCCGGGCGCGACGTTGGAATCGAAGCGCACCGCGATCTTCCGCGCGATCGGGCCGGTGGCCGGCGCCGAGGTCGCAACCTGCGTCGTGCCGTTGAAGCCGGTGGCGCGGCAGAACCAGTTGTAGAACGGCACCGCCGCGTAGGAGGCACCGACCATCAGCGCCACCACGCCGCCGCAGATCGAGGCGACCAGCACGTCGCGGCCAAGACCCTTGGAAGGCCCCCGCCCCTGCTTGGCCGTCCGGCTCTGATCCCGCGATATGGTGGGCTCTCGATCCATGTTTCCTACATCGGCCGGACGAGTACTGCCGGTCCCTTGACGATGGTGACGGCGAAGAACAGCACCACGAGCACGCCGAGCGCGAGCGCGATCGCGATCGAGCGCTGGCGGCGGCTCTTCTTCTGCGCCTCCGTGAGGACGATTCCATTCATCTCAGGTTTGTCGGCCATTCCAGCGATCATGCGCCCCCTACCATCGGAGCAAGCGCCCGGAACACGACTTCGGCCAGCAGGGTCGCAAACAGTGCGAACAGATAAAGGATGGAGAAGGCGAACAGCTTGCGGGTCGCGCGCAGCGATTGGCTGCGCTCGCGGCGCATATAGACGTTGATCGCGAGCACAAGCATGCCGGCGCCGAGGATCAGCGAGACGATGCCGTAGATGGCGTCGAAATAGCCGAGCGCCCACGGGGCGGCGGCGACCGCGATCAGCACGATGGTGTAGAGCAGGATCTGAAGCCGCGTCGCGTCGGGACCGGCGACGTTGGGCAGCATCGGAATGCCGGCACGCGCATAGTCGTCGGAGCGGAACAGCGCCAGCGCCCAGAAGTGCGGCGGCGTCCA
>Ga0207678_10004778_pt1 | contig 12159 bp, 14 predicted proteins | sample KBSC63metaG_FD_184319 | JGI IMG/M metagenome (GOLD analysis project Ga0207678, IMG submission 184319) | Corn rhizosphere microbial communities from Kellogg Biological Station, Michigan, USA - KBS C6-3 metaG (SPAdes) (version 2) | ecosystem: Host-associated > Plants > Roots > Rhizosphere > Soil ... | reverse complement strand
AATACTTCTTTTACCGAGTATAATGATGATGGAACAACAGAAGAATACCGTTCAGGGAAATATGTTACCACATTGATTGAATCCAATGCCAATAAGGGCCACGTCCAGGTTACCATTCATCCAACGAAAGGAAATTTTAATGGATTTGTGAAAAGTAAGGCAACAGAATTTTGGATAAATGTAACCGCTAAACCGACAAAAATATCTGCCCAAATTGGAACCAAAAAAGTAAAACTGAAAGAAGTACATTCGATGGATGAATTTTTGAAAAAAGAAAATGTATTCTTCTATGAAGCGGCTCCTAATATCAATCAATTCGCAACAAAGGGAAGTGAATTTGCAAAAAAAGTAATTACTAAGAATCCGGTGTTACGGGTAAAACTGGCCCCTGCAGATATTACAGCAAACAAAGAAATACTGGACATTTCTAATTTCATTTTTGCACCTTCTGATAAAAGCCTCGTCACCAATGGGTCCTTGACCGCGCCTGTTTCTGCAAACGTAAAAGAAGAGAATGGGACAGCCTTCACCTTGAAACCAACATGGGAAAAAGTAGCCAACGCAGACTATTACGAAATAGAATTTAATGGAATGCTTTATTCTACCATTAAGGATACACAATTGTTATTTGACGACCTGAATCCAAAGACTGTCTATTCTTTTAAAATACGGGCGGTAAATAAAGACCATATTTCCGGTTGGAATGCATTCCAGGGAGAAACGAAGGCCAATCCATTAGATCTTGCGATTCATGGTATTGTAGCAGAAACGACAGCCAAAAGCCAGGACGATGAATCGGAAATTGACAAGCTGTTTGATTTTGACAAAACCACAATGTGGCATACCAAATGGGGCGTAAATTCGGTTCCCTTTGATATCGTAATGAACCTGAAAACCGTCAACCAGCTGGACAGATTGGAATACTTACCGCGCGAGAATGGCAGAAACGGAGTTTGGCTAAAAGGCCATGTTTATTATAGTAATGATAAAGAAAATTGGACAGATGCGGGTGCATTTGACTGGGCAAAAAACGGAGACACCAAAACATTTGATTTTAAAAATCATCCTGTTGCCCAGTATATCAAGTTATCTGTTTCTGAAAGCGCAGGCGGCTTCGGTTCGGGCAGGGAGTTGTATGTATTCAAAGTACCGAACACCACAAGTTATCTTCCCGGAGATATTAACAATGACCACCTGATTGATAACAATGACCTCACTTCTTATATCAATTATACCGGTTTGAGAAAAGGAGATGCTGATTTTGAAGGATACATCAGCAAGGGAGATATAAACAAAAACGGCCTCATTGACGCTTACGACATTTCGGTGGTGGCTACCCAATTGGCTGGCGGCGCAGATCATAACGAAATAAAGAAAGTAGGAGGGAAGATCACTTTGAATACTGCCAGGCAAAGCTTTAGCAAAGGAGAAGCTATTGATGTTGTTGTAAAGGGAGATAGTTTATCCTCGGTAAATGCGCTCAGTTTTGCGTTGCCCTATAATTCGTCCGAGTATGAATTTGTCGGTGTAAAGCCACTCAATATGAAGCAGATGGACAACCCTACTAACGACCGGCTTCATACGAATGGTGAAAAAGTATTGTATCCTACGTTTCTGAATATCGGCAACGAAGAGCCGCTTGAAGGAACTTTTGATCTGTTTATCCTGAAATTCAAGGCCAGGAAGAACCTGAAATTTGATTTGAAGATGAGTGATGGGCTACTGGTCGATAAAGATTTGAATATTATTAAGTTTTAGAATCTTAAAAAAGCAGAAAGACGCATTTTGACTTTACTAAAGTGCAATCACTGGATGGTAAAGTGGTTGTTTCCAGGTGCAAATTCGAATCCTTTTCGAATGCTCTCAAAATGTATCAAAAAAATGGATACAAATGCCGGATTACAGTACATCATGAGGTATAGGTTGCTGCCTTAAAATATTACTGTCTAATCTCTTGTTTAACGGCATTTTCATCAGCGTCAACGCACTTGAATCTCATCGGCAAGATTTGTAAAAAAATTGATCTTTGCGTTATAGAGTTGCCCGGATTATGACATTGAAAAAATAAAACATTTTAAGAGAGTTGCCTCAAATGCAATTTCTCTAATACAAGTTCTAAACTTTCATTATATTTGAAACATGACTGAATTAACATCTATAAAAGATAGGCTCGCCAAACTAAAGCCTGAGCTGCAAGAGCGTTTTTTTGTAAATTCAATCGGGCTCTTTGGGTCTGTTGTCAGGGAAGACTTTACTCCGTCAAGCGATATGATAACGTATCGGATTTAATAATGACTTTGAAAGACTGGAGAAAAAACAGAAAATGACTTCTCGGTTGTGCCAGTAAACCAATAAATATATTCATTGCATCTTACTCCCTGCTGGTGTTGTCGTTCGCGCCAATAGCCGTTCATTAACACATTAGGGGGTTAAAATTCCGGAATTCTAATGTGATTATTAGGCGGGGGTAAACCCTGCCCCTACGGGATGAGGCGAAACCGGCCGTAAATTAACTGGCAAAACTTTTGAATGGTAGTTAAGCATAAAAAAACTGAAAATCGTGACGAATCTAGAATTGGCAGAATTGTACCAAAGAGATATCGAAAAACTGGTCATTGAAATCGACCTATTCAAAAATGAGGAGAATGTTTGGAAGACTACAGGTAGCATCAAAAATTCATGTGGAAATTTAGCATTGCACATTATTGGAGGGCTAAGCTTTCATATCGGCGACACGCTCGCTGATACCGGTTATATAAGAGATCGGGACCAGGAATTTATTGCAAAAGGCATTTCCCGTAAATCATTGACAGAGCGGCTAAGAGCTTTGATCCCTTTGATAAAAGAGACAATTCTTTCCATGTCCGAAGAACGGCTCAATGAACCTCATCCAAAATTCTTTGACAAAGAAAACGCAACCATTAGCTATGTACTGACGCAACTGCTTTTACATCTAAACTATCATATGGGGCAGGTGAATTATCTTCGACGTGCGTTTGAATAAAAATAAACGTTTTAACGCTACAGAAAAGAAGTAGAGGTTAAATAATGTTACATTTAAACATTATAGCAAACGCGACTCAAACAGGCACTATTCATCTAAAAATATTACTGCTCAATAGCCGGCCATTTTCTTTTAAGGCTTAATTTTATAAAAGAAATTCCGGAAGCTATAGCATGAAATTGTAAAAGTGGCACAGGCGGGTGATCGCGTTGCATGACATGAATTTGCCGACTCTTCACGGATATTTTATGGTGGATAGAATTTTAATAACAAATGATGTAACAGATAACAACTAAATTAATTTTACTATGGCTACCAAAGGTCAGATACTTGACATGACGCCTGTGGGCATGAAGTTTACCGTTTTACAATCCGGTGCTGATACCGGTGGAAAATCGCTAGACCTCCATTGGGAATTGTTTCCGAAATGCAACATGAAAGATCCCTTGGTGCACGTTCATCCACATGCGATTGAAAGTTATGAGGTGCTGGAAGGGGAAATGGAATTTTTTGTAAAAGACAAATGGCTGCCGGCTAAAAAAGGAGACAAACTCTCCGTCCCCAAAGGGGTCACGCATTGCTTTCGAAATCCCACCGAAAGTGTAGTAACGGTTTACAACACACACGAGCCTGCCCTTCGTATGGAAAATTATTTTGAAGACGTTTGTAAAGTGCTTGATAAACTTACCGATAAGCGCACAAAAGAGCATAAAATGAACCTGAAAGCAATGCTGTATATGAGTGTGCTTATGAACAATTACCGAAACGAAATTATTGCTAAAAGTCGACCCGATGCAGCGATCAAAGTTCTTGGAGTGCTGGGCAAGGCGTTAGGAATAAACTACTGAGATCAGATAATAGCCAAGGATCTTAATTCTTGTCGCACCTTATGTACAGCCGTTTTCTATATTTCTGTTGTTTTCTTCCCGATATTAAAACCTACACGTGGTGACTACAATAATCACTTTCAGGCTGACAATGATGATTGAGTGAAAATCTTACAATCATTTAATACTGAAAATCGTAGTTCAGACAAACGGACCCGGCGAGCACGTTATTTCCCTGCCCAATAATCAACCACGCTTACATCCTCGGCAATGGCAAGGGAAAGCGGAAAAAGGCTGGCATACAAAGGTATCTTTCTGTATAAATTTAAGTCTTGCCTGGAAGCAAATGTAGTAACATAGATATGCTTACCACGCCGCTGTCGCGGGGAGAAACATTAGCACCCCATTCAAAATTTTTACCAAAGCGTTTTTTGAAAGCGTGCTATAGATCTTATCCAGTGCTTGTATGCTGTCGGCGGCAGCACCGGGCTTAAATGAATGATCAGGATGAAGCTGTACCTGTTCTTACCTGTTATGCAGGTTGAAATTTGGTTTTTTGCAAAACCGTTTATAAAATTGGAAATTAAGTACTGCTCATTTACAGGTTCGCAGCCTTAGCAACAGAAGCTCCTCGCATATAAGATTGCTGATAAAGAGGTTCAGTAAATGAATCAATATCGGCTTTTCGTATTTAACTTGCGCTGGTATCTGAAGCTTAATTGGAAGCCAAAGATTAATGAATATGACAGTAAGATAAAAAGCTGAACAACGAAAATTTAGTCACAACTTAGGAGACATGCGCCGGCACAGGAAAAGCAGTGAACTGATTTACTATTCTACGCTTCCACCGGCTCGTTCTTTTTCATGCTCTTTTTCACATTTTCCCGGTGCATCGTTCCCCATTCACTTAGCGACTGCAACACGCCGTTTAATGTTTCCGCATAGGCAGACAATTCATATTCAACGATCACAGGGGTGCCGGTGAATACATTGCGGCTTACAAAGCCGTTCAGCTCCAGGTCTTTTAATTCTGCAGAAAGAACCTTTGCAGAAATACCGTCTATCACGCGTTGAAGTTCGTTGAATCTTTTGTTGCCCTCCCTTAAAGCGACAATGATCCGCAATTTCCATTTTCCACCGATCACATAAAGCGCATCGGCGATCGCATTCAGGGTTGCTTTACATTGTGTTGGCGAAGGATGTTCGATCCTGGTTTTTGATACTGCCATAAAAATCGATTTAAAGTAACCCAAAGGTAAGTACTTACCTTTGGTATACTACTTACTTTTGGTGAGTGAAGGTAAATAATTTTGCTTTATCAATTTAAACAAACAAAAAAGAATAATTATGACAAAGACAAAATGGTTACTCGACCCGATGCACAGTGAATTGCAATTTAAGATTAAACACCTGATGATCAGCAATGTCTCCGGCGCCTTCAAAAACTTTCATGCAGAAGTAGAAACCGAAGAAGAAGATTTTAGCACAGCAGAAATTAACCTGGTTGCAGAAATGGATTCAATATCCACCAATAATGAGCAACGCGATGCCCATTTGCGTACCTCTGATTTCTTTGAAGTAGAAAAATATCCTGAGCTGAAATTTAAATCAACAAAAATTGAAAAAACAGGTAGTGATATTTTTACTTTACATGGAGAATTGACCCTGAAAGGCGTAACAAAACCAGCAAAACTGAACGTTGAGTTTAACGGAACAACCAAAGATCCATGGGGTGGAGAAAGAGCCGGATTTGTAGTTACCGGTAAAATTAATCGGGCGGATTGGGGCGTAAGCTTTAATAAGGCGCTGGAAACCGGCGGGGTGATGTTAGGCGACGAAATAAAGATCAATAGTGAAATCGAATTGGTAAAACAAGAGGTAGAGGTACTTGCTTGATCGGTAATAAATCGCAATGAAAGGTTGCCAACCACAGACAGGACGCGCTCTTAAGTTAAAGTGAACTGATTGCAGGTTGGCAACCTTAGCGCGTAAATAGATACCTTTAAAAAAATAAAAAAACATCATGTTAATCAAAAGGAAACTCACAAAAATACATACTCCACAGGTGCAACCTGGTTTTTTAGGACCGGGCCACATCGCAAGGCCTGTAATCAGCGGTAGTTTTTCGGAAAGCGACCCTTTTATCTTGCTGATGGATGACATGCTGGATAAAAAAGACGATGAGCCAGTCGGTGGGCCGCATCCACATGCCGGCTTTGAAACCGTCTCTCTTTTGCTGGAAGGTGAAATGGGCGATGAGCCGCACAAAATGAAATCCGGCGATTTTCAGATCATGACTGCCGGCAGCGGTATCATCCATACAGAAACGATTAAGCAGAGAGCTAAAATGAGGTTGCTACAGCTGTGGTTAAATCTTCCAAAGAAAGACAGGACGACGGTTCCGCGCCTTCAGGAATTATCTTTTGAGAATGCGCCGGCGCTATCGGAAAATGGCATTGCCATTAAATTGTACAGCGGTTCCCTGGCTGGTCTCAACTCGCCTATCGAAAATTATACGCCACTTATTGTAGCTGATATTACGATTGGCCCTGGTGTTAGCATTGTTCTGCAGATTCCGGCGAACTTTAATACCTTCCTCTATATACTGGCTGGGAATGTAAAAGTGAGCGATGAAAAAACGAAATTGAATGAAGGCCAGGCAGGTTGGCTGGATTTATTGGATGATGCGTTGCAAAGCGATCTGCAATTAACCGCAGGTGAAAACGGAACACGCTTTATTCTTTATGCCGGAAAACCTACCGGCGATCGCATCGTTTCTCATGGCCCATTCATTGCCGACAGTGCAGAAGATATTCAGAGGTTGTACCGGGAATACAGGCAAGGCACGATGAAACACATTTCAACAATTGCTGACTGAGAAGTTGAGTCAATTCTGATTCAGTTTGAACAGACTGAATCCGCCGGTTCGTCTTCAGGAACCAGAATGGCAGATAGTCTATGTCTTGTCCTAAATAGATTTAGGCAAATCAAGTCGTAAGTGTATAACCAACCGGCGCAGGTCTGGGCAACTGTGCCTTTATCTGATGATACGGGAAGAACCCACGGCCGCGACTAAAATTCATTTTGTTATACCTAGAAATTTAAAAATTGGATTTTTTGATCATCAAAAAAATCTTTGTTCAGTTTTTTATTCTATTTTCATATTCAGTAATGCTATTGGGATACGTGTCTGAGAATGTGAAGCCGACTGCTTTTTATTGAACGAATCAAAGTATCTTTTGAAGCAACCATAGTCCTGCCCGCGTGATCTGTGCCAGAATATACCTGGTATTTTATTATTTCAATTCATGAAATATTTTACATTACTTCTGCTCTTTCAATGCTATTTTAATAATGCTTTCTACGCCTGTACTGAGCGCAGCCGAGGTACAGTAAACGGCCGCCTGAACGAATCATTCGGGCAGGAACAAAAAAATTCAAATCCTGTTTCCTGTAATCCAACAGTTTCTGTAAAAACTGAAAAGTGCGACAAAAAAATCTATATCACGGTAAGGGACAATGGAAATGGGATTCCTCAAAAAATTATTGATAAGATTTTTCAACCGTTTTTTACCACAAAACCGGCAGGAGAGGGAACCGGCTTAGGTTTAAGTCTTAGTTATGATATTATCAAAGCGCATGGAGGCGAAATAAAAGTGGAGAGTAAAGAAAGCGAAGGAACCGAGTTTATTATTACGATGCCATTGGTGTGATTGAAGCACAACATTCGTTTTCATATTTTCTGCTTGCAGGAATCATTTAGAGGATTTGGAACGTTTCTTTTCAACTTTTCCGATTTTCTTTTCAACTTTCTCCATTTTCTTTTCAACCGTCTCTTTTCTTTTTTGCCATCTGTCTATTGGCTCCGGAGTGTATAAAGAATTTCCTTTTTTATCAACAAGGTGAAATGCTTTATTTAATTTTTGACTGATCTCAGAGATCTTTTTAGATGCTTTGCCGGACTGTTCTTTATAAAATTTTTCAAAAGCTTTGATTCCGGAATTAATAATGGAAAGTTCTTTCTGGTAATTTTTTTGCTGCCGGTAAATCACCATCAACCTGTCGTATGCATGAATTTGTAAAGGATCAGTTTTTATGATCTGCTGGTACAATTCTATTGCTGTGGAAGGATCCGATTTTTCTGCTTCAGCAGCATTGTTACTTAATTCATTCATGAAAGGTTCGATTTCAGATAAGTCAGGCATAAGTGACTTTTACTTTATTGTAATAAAAATATATGCCAATGTTTTGAAGCACTGAAGGTTCAGGAAGTAACACCTTTTTTTCAAAAGGCTCCCTCTGAAATAAATCCGAAAAGGTGTCACTTCTCATATAGCACCATTACTTAAACTTATCTTTGAATTAGTTTTCTATTTTTTATTAGCAGTAAATTTCAATGGCAAATGAACGATATCAACAAGATGTTCCGCGAGTTGTATCAAAATTTCAATGACCGGAGAATTGACCGGGTTATTTCAAAAATGACAAATGATGTGCAGTGGGCGAATGGAATGGAGGGAGGTTATGTTTACGTGCACAAAGAAGTTCAAAATTATTGGAAACGACAATTTACCATAGTAAGCTCGAATGTCACTCCTTTAGAGATCACAGAAAAAGATGGCGTTGTAAAAATTAAAGTCCGCCAGGTAGTTCATCATTTGAATGGAAAGATGTTAGCTGATGAGATCGTATATCATTATTTTCATCTGAAAGAAAATAAAATAGAGAAATTTTTGATTGGAGAAAAAACCGGAAACTCTGCGTAAGTACCGAACCATTTTGAAAATAGTTTCTTGCTCCTTTTAAAAAAAATCTTTAAAATGTTTTTTCACTTCCAATTTCTATCGTAATATTGCGATAGAAAACAGATTCATAATGGGAACAACAAAAGCAGAAGAATTTAAATTAAGGGAAAACCGCATGGCCAATTATGCAAAAGCATTGGCCCATCCTGCGAGGATCGCTATTCTTAATTTACTGATCAAAAAGAAAAGCTGCATTTGCGGCGATATTGTAGATGAGCTTCCCCTTTCGCAAAGCACGGTATCACAACATTTGAAAGAATTGAAGCAGGCTGGTTTGATCAAAGGAGATATTGAAGGAGCAAAGGTGTGTTACTGCATAGATGATAAAGAATGGAAAGCTGCAAAAGAAAGGTTCGATCAGCTTTTTGATTCTTTTAAACGAGGCCCTGGTTGCTGCTGATTTTTCTTAAACAATTAATCGAAATATTACGATAATAATAAAATAAAAAACAATGCAAAACGAAAACGAACTGAAAGAATTAGTAAAGCAAAAATATGGTGAGATTGCTTTACAGGACAAAGAAACCAATCAGTCATCCTGCTGCGGCTCCGGCTGTTGTTCCACGGATGTTTACAACATCATGAGCGATGATTACACTTCGCTTGAAGGATATAATCCCGATGCCGATCTGGGTTTAGGCTGTGGCTTACCTACGCAATTCGCGCGTATAAAAAAAGGGGACACAGTTATTGATTTGGGCAGCGGCGCCGGCAATGATTGCTTTGTGGCAGGAGCCGCAACAGGCGAAGATGGAAAAGTGATAGGTATTGACTTTACTCCAGCTATGATTGAGAAAGCAAGGGACAATGCAAAAAAGTTAGGGTACTACAATGTGGAGTTCAGGCAGGGGGATATTGAAAAAATACCGGTTTCTTCTAACCGCGCTGATGTGATTGTAAGCAACTGTGTTTTGAATCTGGTACCCAACAAAAATGAAGTATTTAAAGAGATCTTTCGTGTATTAAAACCCGGCGGACATTTCAGTATTTCAGATGTAGTATTAATCGGCAATTTGCCTGATGCGTTGCGCAAAGATGCAGAAATGTATGCAGGTTGCGTGGCAGGTGCGATACAAAAAGAAACGTATCTTGAACTGATCGAATTAAATGGTTTCACCAACATTACCGTTCAAAAGCAAAAACCTATCCACCTTCCTGACGATATTTTAAAAAACTATTTGAGCGAAAAAGAATTAGCTGACTTCAGAGCAGGAAACACAGGCATTTTCAGCATTACCGTCTATGCTGAAAAAAGTAAAACCTGCGGTTGTGGCAGCGATTGTTGCAATTAAAGATGGAAAAATTAGGTTTGTCGATTGCCTCACCAGCGTGCACCAATCCGAAAAATATTAGTGCTATTTTTCGTCTTGTGGGCATTTACAAAATGAACGACAAATCAATGATGGAATTTTACAAAGACGGAAACCTGATGTTTGTAAAGTGGAATGGCCAGATAAGAGAGGCTTTATCTTACAAAGGCAATAACGTATTTTCAGGAGGCGTCAACAATACGACAACAGCGCAATTCGAAGTTACCACCGACCAAAAAGTAAAAGTCACCTTTCATTTTTATGCGATCATTCTAAAGAAAGAAGTAACGCTTGAAGGGGAAAAGTATTCAAATATTAACGCAACAAAAGCTTTTTGCAAATTAGGCAGAAACGCTTCCGGCAGACAAATAAATGTCTGCTTTTTGTATTTACCCTGCGTCCAATCCCCTGGTTCGTGCACAGGAAACGTCTTCCAGTCAATGAAACAAGTTATTTAAAAATCCAAATTCATCAATACCTGTTTCATAAAATTGGGCAGTTGAATAATGCCAATTCTAACGATAGCATGGTTCGCTATTCTTTTGTCAGTAATTTATGAAGTGACTTCTTTAATACTCCATCCTTTTATTAATAGCCACAGCATAAACACCAATTCTCCATAAAATGTGTATCTAGCAAAATCAATATTTACGTTTGAAAATAAATACGGTTTGATAGTTGTCAATAAATAGCCTAAGCCGGTAATTATTAATAATATTCCAAGTATACCCGGCACGTAGCTCGACTTTATAACTAAATAACCCAGCAGTATAAGGTGAATACTAAAAAATACAAAGCCAAAATACCAACTGCCTTTAAATGACTTAAGCAAAAACATAATTAGAGTATTGACTTCGTTTGACTGAAAAAGCGTTGAATAATCGGAAGTATTTAATATCCTAAAAACAGTTACAAGATTAAGAAGTGCAATTAAGGCAATAATAGTATATACCCATCTGAATAAAGCGGTGAGGAAAGATAGCTGCTTATTTACTGGTTTCAATAAAATGTAAAGTGCCCAGGCAACAACAATATCACAAACAAATGTCAATAGGTAACCAAATATTACATAAACAAAAAGTCCTTTATTGTCTGTGATATTTTTTATTGTTTTTTCCACATTATCTGAAACAACAAGTTTTGGATAGGCAAAGAGTTCTACGAATGGTGCCGCTATTACCATAACAAGTAAGGCAAAACCCGCAACGAGAGCTGCAGTACGAAGAGAAGTGTTGCTTCCATTATTTGTCATTAAGATAAAAATAAATTATTAATTGTTTTGAGGGATAGAATTTTTGATATGCAGTGGATTAAATCTGTCTATAATCACACAACACAATATTATACGAAATCCACTTCCTTTCCAAAAGCGTTTTGCGGTAATAATATCACTGCGTCCTGAAGTATTATTGCCCTGCACAGCATTTCTTTGAACCATTCTAAGAATAGCAGTGGGCAAAAGAAAAAAGGATTTCGCCACCAGGGCTCAAAGGCACAAAGATTCACAAACGGATTATCTGAATCCCCTCGTTCGTGGCACACGAAACATCTTTCTATCAATGAAACAGGTTATTTAAAAATCTAAATTCGTCAATACCTGTTTCATAAAATCTGGCAGATGAATAATAAGGGAAGTACCGTCAAACCTTCCTTTTGGCCCCGGGAGGGTTTGTACCTATCTTCGGCTATGGTTTTTCAATTGACTAATGAATGCGGGCACAGCAGCAAGCGCGCATTGTAGCAGTCATTATAAAAAGACATTCAATATGAAGCTTCTTCTTACCAGCAGCGGAATCAGCAATACCAGCATTTACAACGCTTTAACCGACCTCCTGGGCAAACCCATCGCCGAATCCAATGCCCTCTTCATTCCGACAGCGATATACCCTTTCCCCTTTGGTGCCCGTTATGCATGGCAGCCAATCAGCGGAAAAGCCAAATCGCCATTCTGTGAACTGGGCTGGAAATCTTTAGGTCTCCTGGAACTCACTGCGCTTCCCAGTATCAAAAAGGAAGTGTGGATACAGGCAATCGACGATACGGATGCACTCCTGGTTTGGGGCGGGGATCCCCTGTATTTAAGCTACTGGCTGCAACAGTCAGGGCTGGCAGAACTGTTGCCATCGCTGCTGCGCGAAATGGTGTATGTGGGAGTGAGCGCCGGAAGCATGGCAGTGAGCTCTACCTTTGCAGAGACATATTCAACTCCTCCC
>Ga0207678_10004776_pt1 | contig 12161 bp, 13 predicted proteins | sample KBSC63metaG_FD_184319 | JGI IMG/M metagenome (GOLD analysis project Ga0207678, IMG submission 184319) | Corn rhizosphere microbial communities from Kellogg Biological Station, Michigan, USA - KBS C6-3 metaG (SPAdes) (version 2) | ecosystem: Host-associated > Plants > Roots > Rhizosphere > Soil ... | reverse complement strand
ATTTGTTGCGGAGAATCCTAACGCTTCAAACGATCACGATGTCACCATGAGTGGCAAGAATCCAATAGCCGAGAAGTACAACACGCTGGTAATGCGCGTCTACTTCCGGGATCGTGCCGAGCGCGATCGGCTGGCACAGGAACTCAGCGCCGAAGAAGTCCCCACAACAGCAGGGTATCTGACCGTAATCCGCGATCGCGACCTTTACTATGGGCTGACGGCGCGCGGCCTCCATGTGGAGATAGACGAGAACAGCAGTCGCAACCTCAGCGACCCTCAAATCATGCGCGACACTTTCTACGGCGGTTACAAGTCGGTGGAAGAAATATACGCCTTCCTCGACCAGAAGGCGGCCCAGTTCCCCGATCTGGTCGAGAAGATCGACATCGGCGACTCCTGGTGTAAAGCCAATCCAGGCTCGTGCGTCCTACCCAGTCCCTGGAACGGCTACGACCTGTTTGTGCTACACATCACAAACCGCAACATACCAGGCCCAAAACCGGTCTTCTGGGCGGACGGCAATATTCACGCCCGCGAGATTGCTACGCCAGAGGTCGTCATGCGCATGATCGACTACCTGCTCAATAACTACGATACCAATCCCGACGTTCACTGGCTCGTGGACTATCACGACATCTGGCTGATGCCCGAAGTCAACCCTGACGGCCATCACATCGTCGAGGCGGGTGGCGGCGGCAACAGCCCGTATTACTACCGCAAGAACAGCAACAACGTCGGAGGCGAGGGATGTTCCTGGCCCCCCACCGCATTTGACCACTTCGGCGTAGACAATAACCGCAATTTCCCATTCAAGTGGGGCTGCTGCGGTGGCTCGAGCGATTTTGTGTGCGACCAGACCTACCGAGGGACGTCAGCAGGATCGGACCCGGAGGACATGGCTATCGTCAACATGATTCGTACCCTCGTGCCCGACCAGCGCGGCCCCGGCGACACCGACCCGGCACCTATCACCGCCACAGGCGTTTACCAGAACATCCACACAAATGCCGCAGTCAATCTCTATACCTGGGGCTGGACTGCCACGCAGATGCCTAATTACGCTGAGACGCGCAACATCGCTGCGCACATGGCCGCTTCGAACGCGGGCGGGAACGGTTACCCCTATGGTTCGATCATCGAAGAGTTGTATCCGGTAGATGGAGGCTCGATTGACTGGGCGTACGGTGAGCTGGGCATGGCGGCCTTCTCCACCGAGTTGGGCGGCCAGGACTTCCTTCCTTCTTACTCGTGCATAGATAATCCAGGTTGCGGCTCGGCTCAGGGTCTCTGGCCTGAGAATCGGGGGATGCTTCTTTACCTGGCGAAGATAGCGCGCACGCCTTATCTGACTTCGCACGGACCAGATACCAACACCGTTGTCACCACCCCGCCATCAGTGCCTCAAGGCGTGCCATCACAGCTAACCGCCAGCACTAACTTCGCCTGGTTAAACAACACATTCAGCCAGAACGTGGGCGCAGCAGAATATTACATTGATACGCCTCCATGGGCTGGCGGCGCGGCCATCGCAATGAACGGCGCGTTCAATTCGCCGACCGTGGCCGTCGATGCAACCATAAACACTGCCAGCCTGTCGGCAGGTCGCCACGTCATCTTCGTACGCGGACGCGGCGTGAGCGACTTCCAAGGCTTCCAGACCTGGGGGCCAATCAGTGCGGCGTTCCTGGATGTGACTGGAGGTGCAACACCAACACCTACTGCCACGGCAACGACAACACCCACCGCCACACCGAGACCCACGCCATCGCCACGAGCCATTCCGTCCCCAAGGGCTCGTCCAACTCCTCTGCCGCGGCCGTAGCCGACTTCGCCCAAAGATTCGCGGCTGGATTTCAGGCAACAGTTGAATCGAAATCCTCTGCCTTTTGGCGATGACAAGCTGGCCGTGCAGATGCGAATTCTGTTAAATGTTTTGGGCCGGATTCTTTTGGGACAATTCTGTCGACCTTAGCAGTTCTTCAATCGCTTCGGCCTCTTTTTTAACGTTACGTTGAAGCACTCCAATCATTTCGACGCCTCGGGGCGACAAAGCTTCTTCGCGCAGCAAGACTTCGAGCCCAAGCAACAAGGGACCCAACGGCTCGCGCAAGAGATGCGTAACGCGCTGAACAAATTCCGCGTTGTGCATGACCTTCATTTCCAATCCGCTATTCGATTGACGCAGAGCTTCCTGGTATTCGTCAACGAACTGAACGGTCGCTTCGATAATGACGTTATCGAAAAAGCACTCCACAACTCTCCGCGCGGCACTCTGGGCGTCCAAGCCGAAATTTTTATCGACAGCGGCAAAGGCTTTAAGCCAGGTGTCAATGAAGTTTCGACGAATCAAACAAATCTCACGGATTAATTCGTCCAGCATGTAACCTTGGCGCCAGCGCTTCCAACCGTGCGCCCTTGCATCGTGCCTCGCCTCTCGCTTGATCTCTGGAGCATTGGGTTTTTTCAGTAGCGCCGCCAGCTCTGTGCATAGTTCCGGGAGATGATCCAGCAGCTGTGTATAAGTGAGATTGTCCGAGCTCGAAATGTCTGGATTCTTTTCGACCGCAGCGATCCAGGATTGGAGGATTTGCTCTCGTTGGGCGAGCACGAAATCAGCAAAGCCAGCGATTGCTGGCACCGCTGAACTTGTCTGATCGTAACGAGCGATAGACGGAATCCTCCCAATCTTATTTCGGAGGGAAGCCCTTTCGTGGCCTTAGGGTAAAATATTATCCGGCAAATTCCGCAAAACGAAAACAGGATGTTGCAATGGACACGCTGGATCCGGTGACAGGGACTACGGCGTAAGGAAAATTTTGCCTGTGTAAGGGTCTTCCACAGGAGTTCCAGGCGGGAAACCGAGGACTTGTACATATCCAGCATCCGGCGCGAATGGGCTTGTAACTAATCCGGGTTTACCGGGGACGGGCGTTCCATATGGGAGGTCACCTTTTTGATCGCTCGCGATCGAGCCGGCCTTCGCCCACCGAACATCGGACTGGCCCGACGCCGCAGGCGTTTGCTTGTCGGAAATCTCGGTATTTTGAGCATCGCTGGGCGGGCTCTTTTTACGCTTATGTGCGCTGCGGTGCGGCCGCGGCGTCTCTTTCGGCTGAACGATTGCGCTACGCAGCGTCTTGAAGAAATCCCGGAAGGGCCCCGCGTCCGCTGCATGAGTCACAGCAAGTAACGCGTAAATCGACAACCAGACTATGAGTGTATGGCGTCGTTGTTTCACCAAGACTGGTTCGTGCCACGCGCTTGCCATGCGCGTGTCGTAATTCGTTTAACGATTGGAAATTATACAACACTTCTTCATTTGTTTGGTTCTCGCCCATTAAGTTGTCCGCTGGTGTCGGGTCAGCAGCTGCTCGGATACTTTAGAAGCAAAGAAAAGCCGCAGGATTCATCCAGTCCTGCGGCTTTTTGCCGGTCGTATCTCAGACGCGCGTCAATCGACAACGACGTGGTCAACCGTACGCAAATCACCGGCGTTTGCGTAATAGATTTGCACCCGGGTACCGGGTTTGATCGCGGTTTGGACGATTTCGCCTTTCCTGTTAACAACATGGCCGCGCCCGCTAAGGACGTAGGTGCCGGGTGCATTGGAACGATCCTCGCGAACAACGAGAGTCCTGACCGGCTGGTAATTCGCTGCCGACCCTTCCTCGCTTGTCATTTTGATGATGGTTCCTGTCACCGTTATTTCTTCAGCAGTAGTTGCGCCCTGCTTTTTACTTTTCGACTCTGGTTGCGCGAACGCCAGCGGCGCCAGCAGTGCGCAGCAGAGAAGAACGGTAATTGGTTTCTTCATATCTATACCTCCTGTTGATGTTGATGGTTGCACGTAACGGTTGGTTACCCTTTACAAAGGGATTCCGGAGCGCGTGCTGCACGAAATTTAGATTTATCTCGGTCTGGGCCTATCTTCTGGGATCTTGAAAGAAGCCGGTAACCTGAATACAGGCACGGTAGACGGGCAGGGTCACAACGATTTGTTTCCTTCCACCCATTGGAGCGTGGTGCTCGCAGCTGGAAGTGAACCGGAGATCGCAAGTATCGCGCTGGCGGAGCTTTGCCGAGTCTATTGGGCGCCGCTTTACGGGTTCGTCCGCAGTCGCGGGCTCTCACTGCACGATGCGCAGGATCTCACGCAGAGTTTTTTTGCCTATGTGCTGGAACGTAAAGTTTACGCTCGTGTTGATCGACGGAAAGGGAGGTTCCGTTCATTTTTGCTCGCCTCTCTGAAAAATTTTCTCTCGGACGCTGCCGATAGAGAACGGACTATTAAGCGCGGTGGCGCACAGATTTTTCTGCCGCTCCATGAAGAACAAGTTCAAGAGGCGGAGTCGCTCTTCCAAACTCACAGCGGCATGGCCAACGAAGATCGGCTCTTCGATCGCGGCTGGGCCGAGGCGCTGGTTGCCGCTGCATTGGAACGGATCGCGACAGATTATAAACGGGAGGACAAGGAGCGGCTCTTCCATGAATTGAGAATATTTATAGCGGGTGGTGCGGAGCCGCCGCCCACTTATGCTGAGCTGACACATCGGTTGGGAGTAACCGAGTCCACCCTTCGCAGTCATGTCACTCGTCTTAGGGCGCGCTATCGGGAAGCGTTGCGAACTGAGGTGCGACGAACGGTAGATAGCGAAAAGCAGGTAGATCAAGAGTTGCGCGAGTTGCTTCACGTGTTAACGGAAATGTAAGGAACGCGCGCCATGGGAAAACCGCTGGCATCAGCCGTCGGAATTTGCTCGATCTGCGGCAAGCCATTGAACGCAAAAGGCGACTGTCTGGCTTGTCTGCTGCGGACGGGCTTAGACGAAGCAGCAGTCGGGATCAAACCAGATGTCCTGGCGTTCGGCGATTTCGAAGTCGAGCAACGCGCAGATGGATCCGGCTGGGAACTCGGCCATGGTGCAATTGGGGTGACTTACCTTGCCGCGGACAAAGTGTTACGTCGACGCGTCGCGCTTAAAGTCATCGAGGTGCCAGTGGCAGCACGCGGCTCACAAGCTGTTCGCGACCGTTTTTTACGTGAAGCCCGCGCTGCAGCTGCCTTACGTCATCCAAATGTAGCTGCCGTCTTCCAATTTGGTACTTCGCCGGATGCCAGCCACTGCTATTACGCGATGGAACTGATCGAAGGCGAGACGTTAGCGGCGCGCGTACGGAGGGACGGTCCCCTTAATGCAAAGGAAGCGCTAAAAATTGCTATGCAAATTGCGCGCGCCTTAGTCGCGGCTGCCGACCACGATTTGATCCATCGCGATCTAAAGCCGAGCAATATCATGCTGACGAATGACTCGGAAGTGAAAGTCATCGATTTCGGCCTGGCCAAAGCGATCACCCATGCAGGGGGAGAGATGGATTTGACGCACGGAGAATTTGTCGGCACGCCGACTTTCGCCAGCCCTGAGCAATTTGGGGGCGCCCCGGTGGATGCGCGCTCCGACATCTACGCACTGGGTGGTACCCTCTGGTTTGCGCTTACCGGTTTGGCACCACACCCAGGCAAAACGTTGGATGAAATTCGCGATCGTAAAACGCGCGATGGACTGCCCGTCGCGCAATTGATTGCCAGAAAGGTCCCTGAACCGCTGGTAAAACTTCTGCGTTCGGCACTTGCTATCGATCCGGGAAAAAGACCCGGATCGGCTCGCGAATTAATGGAAGCCTTGGAATCATGTCGCCGGAATCTTGCTCGCCGCACTGGCATCCGTTCGGATGAAGCGGCTCTTCGTAGCGAAGCGTTTTCCAGAGCGTTAAAGGACGCCAAAGCGTGCGTTGGCGATCCCGACGGGTTACAGGCGCTTTTCGAGAATGCAGCGAAGAAAGCAGCGGCTATCTCGAAGAAGCCGTTTAAACAGAACTGGGCTTATCTTCAAACAATGTTGCGTTTGATTCGCGCCTACCAGCGAGGGGAATATCGCCAAATTTCAAATGACGCGCTCGTTTGGATCATTGCAGCCTTGAACTATCTCGTGGATCCGTTCGATTTGATTCCGGACAACACTCCGTTTCTCGGTTTGGTCGATGATGCACATGTAGTCGAACTGGTGACGGACAAGACTCGAAGAACGCTCGATGCGTTCATGACGTGGGAAACAGCGACCCGTTAGTAGTCCGCGCCCCCCTGGCACCGATCGAAATCCCAACGGTTGCGCGATTTCGTCGTGCAACAGCGTTTACGTCAATAATTTTAGGACCACGCCAGCTTTGGCGGGAATGGCCAAATCCTGGCCGACAACAAACTCCTGCAGTGCAACCGTTAGCCATTCGCGCGACGAGGTCACCTCTTCAATGGTGATATAAGTCGTCTCGCTTCTCTCTTTCAAACTATACCGCAAGATATCAACGTCGATCGGTTCATTTTCCCCGAGCAATTCCATGCGTACGCGAACGCGTTTCTTTTTTGTGTCGATAAAAAGCTCAGTCATTTCCCCGAATGAGCGCAACTTTGTGTTGATTGCGACCCGCACCGAGAAAGCCACGGCCGCGTCTTTGGAACGATAAAAAACATCTCGCAGGCCCTTCGTAGCAGGAACTCCAGTCGGTTTATGATTTTCGCCGTCTGCTATTGATCGGGTGCCAGCAGCTCACGATTTCGCCACGCATAACCAAGCCCCGAATAGATGGTCAGAACAACAGTAATCCAGATCAGAACGGGACCGGCCTGGCCCCACGCCCGCAGCCACCAGTTAGGCGTCTCATTCGCGTGATAGAGTTCCGCAATCGATAGCAGCGTGAGAAAGAAGATGATGGTAACGATTTGCCATGACGTCTTTTGTTTGCCCAGGCTTTCTGCCGGCAGAATTCGTCCCTTGGCGCTCGCCATTAACCGCAGACCTGTGATCAGGAAATCGCGCGCCACGACTGTTGTCGCTGCCCACGCTGGCACTGCTTTCAAAGGAACCAGTGAAATAAACGCCGCCGCGACCATGATTTTATCTACCAACGGATCCATTAATTTGCCGAAGTTCGTGATGACTCCGTAACGTCGCGCGATCTCGCCGTCGATGAAATCGGTGAGACCAGCAATCAGGAAAATCACGAGTGCAGCGGTGCGCGCATAATGCCAGGACGAACTGAGCAGCAGTACAAAGAGCACCGTCAACGCCAACCGGCTAAGAGTGAGTCGGTTCGCCCAATTCATACTGTTGCCGTCTGCGTGCGTGAAGCATCGCGATAACTATCGAGCCGAAACCGTGGCCGTTTCCAAATCGGCGCTTTCTTCTTCAACTCATCCACGATCCATTGGCTTGCATGGAAGCCTTCGCTTCGATGGGGACTGGCCACCCTCAGAAAAAGAGAAGCTTCTCCGACTGCGATAAAACCAATCCGATGGTGAATAATAACCAAGTTAAGTCCAAATCGGCCGGCGGCCTGGTCGGCAACACGTTTCAGCTGGTGCTCAGCCATTTCTCGATGCGCCTCGTAATCGATTCCTTCGATTTCGCGGCCATTCTCATTTGGCCGCACTACCCCCAGGAAATCAACAACCGCGCCAGCGCCGGCGATGTCGTTTGCCCCCGTTCCAAGCGGCGCCGGTGTTACTGAAATTTCACAATCGACATTTGCCATGCGTTTAAAGTGCTCGTTACAGTGAGTGATTCTGAGTTGGGCACTACAATAGGAGATACAAAAATGAGCACGAATCAATGTGATATTGGCCTGATTGGCCTCGGCGTGATGGGCGAAAATCTCGTCCTGAATATGGAATCCAAGGGTTTTTCGGTCGCGGTATTCAATCGTACCACTGAGATCACCGAAAAATTCGCCGCTGAACGCGCCAAGGGGAAAAACATTCAACCCACCCGCACTTTAGAAGAATTCGTTGGGGCGCTTAAAAAGCCGCGGATAGCCATGATCATGGTGAAAGCGGGACCGCCGGTCGATTCCGTGATCGGACAACTGGCGCCGCTGCTCGAGAAAGGCGACGTGATCATCGACGGTGGAAATTCGTTGTTCACCGACACGCAGCGACGTGAACAGGAATTGCAAAGCAAAGGGATTCATTTTGTCGGCATGGGGGTATCCGGCGGGGAGGAAGGCGCCCTTAAAGGGCCGTCACTCATGCCGGGCGGGTCGCGCGAGTCGTGGGAAATCATCTCGCCGATTTTCCGCAAGATCGCTGCGCAAGTGGATGGCGAACCATGCTGTCGATACATGGGACCTGATGGCGCCGGTCACTACGTTAAGATGGTGCACAACGGCATTGAGTATGGCGACATCCAACTGATCTGCGAAGCGTACGCGATTCTGAAGGACATCCTGGGAATGGATGCGGCGCAACTTGCACACACTTTCGCAGAATGGAACAAAGGCGAGCTGGAAAGTTATCTGATTGAAATCACATCGCAGATTTTTCAAAAAATCGATCCCGAAACCGGCAAGCCGCTGGTGGACGTGATCCTCGACAAAGCGGGCCAAAAAGGAACCGGCATCTGGACGCTTCAGGCTGCCATCCAGCAATACATCGTCATTTCTACAATCAACGCTGCAGTGGAAGCGCGCGTGATTTCCTCGCGGAAAGAAGAAAGAGTTGCGGCATCGGAAATTCTGCCGCACCCGAGAGCTCGAACGTTCAAAGGTAATCGCGATCGTTTCGTCGACGCGGTGCGCGACGCCCTTTATGCGTCCAAAATCATCTCATACGCTCAGGGGATGGAGCTTCTTCGATCAGGAAGCACGACGTACGAATGGAGTCTGAACCTGAGCGACATTGCCACGATCTGGCGAGGCGGCTGCATCATTCGCGCCAAATTTTTGAATCGGATCGTTGAGGCATATAAGCGCAACCCTGCGCTGCAAAATCTTCTGCTCGACAAGTATTTCACGAGAGCCATCAAACGAACGCAGCCGAAATGGCGTCTCGTCGTTTCGACAGCTATCAAGTTCGGCGTTCCGGTTCCCGCGTTTTGCGCCTCGTTGGCGTATTACGACAGTTATCGTTCAGCTCGCCTTCCAGCGAATCTCCTGCAAGCGCAGCGTGATTTCTTTGGTGCGCACACTTACGAGCGCATTGATAAGCCCGGGGTCTTTCACACCGATTGGCTTGAGTCCGAACAAAAGCCAGTCGAAGAACCGGCCGAACCAAAAACGCCGGAGCCGCATCATGCCGGGGAGTAGCATTCATTGATCAGCGGCGATCGGCCTGATCGGAATTCGCCGGTGACAGGTGCGTCAGATGCGTCTTGTGGGGAGCGTTGGACAGGTGCCGGCGATTACAGCTAGCAGGTTGTGTTTTCAGGAATCAAAACTCCCAGCAAAATATGAGACCATTTGGCGCCGGACCAATTGGCCGATTTCTTCGATTAATTCGTTTTTCGCACACGATTTTCGCGCTCCCATTTGCGCTTGCAGCGCTGATCGTGGCTGCGGACGGCTGGCCTTCGATGAGAATTCTCTTGCTGGTGATCGTCTGCATGGTGTTCGCGCGCACGGCAGCCATGCTGTTCAACCGTCTCGTTGACTGGTCGCTTGATCAACGCAACCCGCGCACAGCTTCACGTCACTTGCTCGTGCCAAGATTGCCTGCCGCAATTTTACTGATTCTTAATTCCGTGGCGTTTCTACTGGCGGCGTCAGCAATCAATCGGCTGACCTTAATCCTTGCGCCTGTTGCGCTCGCATTGATTTTTTTCTATTCCGTTACGAAACGGTTCACGAGCGCTACGCATTTCTTCCTCGGATTGGCGCTGGCAATCGCTCCAATCGGCGCGTGGATCGCGCAGACGGGAAGGATTGATCTTGCGCCGATTGTGCTGGCGGCGGGCGTAATTTGCTGGGTGGCAGGATTCGATCTGATCTATGCTACCCAGGACTATGATTTTGATCGGCGCGAAGAGATTAGATCGCTGGTCGTGAAATTGGGTATCACGCGCAGCTTGCGTCTCGCGCAGCTATTACATCTACTGACGTTTGTGGCACTCGTCGGGTTTGGATTCGTCGCGAAACTGGGGGCGATCTACTACTGGTCTCTGCCTCTGATCGCGGCAGCCCTTGTTTACGAACATCGGACCGAAAAACGAGACCTGGCTGGAATCAATCGCGCATTCTTTCAGAGCAACGCATTTGTGAGCGCGGTCTTCTTACTCGCGGTGTGCTTCGATCGGCTGACCTAACGACTTTCAGCGACCCGTCACATCGCGTTCAACATCGCCACGCGTTTTTCGTGCCGGCCGCCATCGAAACCGGTCTCAAGCCAGATCCGCACGATTTTGAGTGCCAAATCTTCGGGAATCATGCGTTCACCCATCGACAGCACATTCGCGTCATTGTGTTGCCGCGAGAGCCGGGCTGAATCTTCGTTCCAGCAAAGTGCGCAACGCACGCCGTGCACCTTGTTCGCCACCATCGCTTCGCCATTGCCCGAACCACCGAAAACAATGCCGCGTTCACATTCGCCGCGCGCTACTGCTTCTGCCGCCGGACGAATGAACAGCGGATAGTCTACCGGTTCTTCGCTGAACGTGCCGCAGTCCTTCACTTCATGGCCGAGTGAGCCGAGCAATTCTTTTACCTTCTCCTTGTAACGGAAACCGGCGTGATCTGAGCCCAGGGAAATTTTCATAGGTCTGTCATTCCGAGCGAAGTCGAGGAATCTTTAATTGTTTACCGTCCACGCGTCGCGGAAAAGACAATAATCAGAGATGTCTTGATTTCGCTCGGAATGACAGACCTTACGCCCCGTGTAATTTCGCCAGTTCGCTCCAGAGTTCGCGTTCGCGTTCAGTTAGCTTCTTCGGGATGTTGATCTGAGCAACGACGTAGAGATCGCCGCGTTTCCCTGAGACTCCGGGCAGCCCGCGTTCACGCAGCCGAAACCGCTGCCCGCCTTGTGTGCCGGGCGGAATTTTCAGGCGTACCTTTCCCTCGAGAGTCGGCACAAGCAAATCGCCGCCCAGCGCCGCCTGAGACGGTTGGATCCGTACCTCATGAATCAAATCGCTGCCTTCGACTGAAAAATCCGGATGCTTGGCTAATCGCACCCGAAGGAAAAGGTCGCCGCTTTTTCCTCCAGCGGCGCCGGCTTCACCCTGGCCACGCAGACGGATCCGCTGACCCTCGCGGACGCCGCGGGGAATCTTGACTTGATACTGCTCCACCTTGTCTGAACCGGCCCGGCGTAGGGACACGGGCCTCGTAGACCCGTTTATCGCTTCCTCGAGTGTGACCATAATGTCCGCTTCGACATCAGCGCCGCGCTCGGCAGTCGCGGCGCGTCCGCCGAACCCGCCAAATGCGGAGCGACCGCGTCCACCGCCAAAAAAGGCTTCGAAGAAATCGCTGAACCCGGTCCCGCCAAACTCAAACTCAACTCCGCCGCCGCCATCGCCGCCCCATTGATGAAATCCGCCACCTGGTTGCTGGCCCTGCCACTGTGGCGGTGGCTGAAAACCTCCCGGCCGGTTCCAATCAGCGCCGAGCTGGTCATATTTCTTCCGCTTTTCAGGGTCGCTCAGAACTTCGTACGCTTCGTTGATCTCCTTAAATTTTTCTTCCGCGGACTTTTTGTCCTTGGCTACGTCCGGGTGATACTTGCGGGCCAGCTTGCGAAAAGCAGTGCGAATCTCGTCTTCGCTCGCCGTTTTCGGCACCCCCAGCGTCTCATAATAATCTCGAAACTGTACCGGCATTTGCTCTCAAGCTTGTGCCTCCGGTTGATTCGCGCAACTTTTCGAAACGTGCGCGAGCTTGGAAAGTTCATCGTAATCATCGGCGTGATAGCCACGCTCGCGGGTCTGGTGATGTGGAGCGGCATCGCGCCAAAATGGCTGGGTCGACTTCCTGGCGACATTCGGATCGAGCGCGAACATTCGTCCTTCTATTTTCCCATCGTTACCTGCATCGTTCTGAGCATTCTGCTCAGCCTGCTTTTCTCGCTCTTCTCAATCTTCAGGCGTTGATTTCTTCAACCTGCGATTTCGAACCTTGTAGCCGCGGCCCTGTGGGCCGTTCGATCTTGCGAGTTGCGTGGTCATGTGCGAACGGCCCACACGGCCGTGGCTACAGCAACATCCCAAAACCGACTCGACAAACATGTAAGGGCGCTGCTGCGCTGCCGGCGTTGTCCGCGCATGCAATCCAGGCCCGTTTCAGGCGGTCCCATTGTGAGCGACGTCATGATCATCGGGCAGGCACCCGGCCCGCGC
>Ga0207678_10004774_pt1 | contig 12163 bp, 8 predicted proteins | sample KBSC63metaG_FD_184319 | JGI IMG/M metagenome (GOLD analysis project Ga0207678, IMG submission 184319) | Corn rhizosphere microbial communities from Kellogg Biological Station, Michigan, USA - KBS C6-3 metaG (SPAdes) (version 2) | ecosystem: Host-associated > Plants > Roots > Rhizosphere > Soil ... | reverse complement strand
GTCAAGATTTGACTGCAGGTCCGCTGACGCAAGCCATCTACGCCGCCATTGTGATCGCGGCTCTGCTCCGCATCGCTGCAGCGTTCGCACCTGATGCAGCCGCGCTACTGCACGCAGCCGGCGCTGCCTGGATCGCGGCGTTTTGGGCGTTCGCCGTCAGCTACGGGCCACTGTTACTGCGGCCACGCATCAGCACGCAGCGACAGTAATCCTTGGGCGACGGGATCGCTGTACGCAAGCGCTAAGATCGGTGGGATCCATAAGCCGCTGCTGCCGTCGCGCCTCAGAATCGCGCTTTGATGCTCGACAGCAGTCGCGCCAAACGAAGCGATGATATATCGATCAAGGCCGATATCGGGGCAATCGGCGATTGATCTTAGTCAAAGTGGTGTCGGCCAAATAGGCGCCAGCATCAGGTCGCTTTGTTCTGAGCAAGCGGCGAAATTTGCCGATAAGGGAAATCAAGTCATGAAGCGGAATTCTCGTTTCGTTGCGGTGGCGCTGATCAGCGCCCTTTATCTCGGCGCGGGCGCGGGACTCGCCCAGCAGAGCCAGCAGTACATGCCCATGATGGGGGACGGAATGGGCCACATGGGAATGATGGCGCCGGGAATGCAAGGAACGATGGGACCGGGCACTATGATGGACTTCGGCCCGATGATGGAGGGACGGCTCGCGTACATCAAAGCCGAGCTGGGCGTCACTGAAGCGCAGACCGCAGCCTGGGACGACTACGCGAACGCAGTCAAAGTCCAAGCAACGACCATGCAAGGCATGCACACAGTGATGGTACAGACCATGCAGTCAGGAGACGCGCTCGAGCGCTTGGACGCTCGCACCAAGGCGACGGAACACATGGTCGAAAGCCTCAAGGCTTTGCGCCCCGTAACTGAGGCACTCTACAAGACGCTGAGCGATGATCAGAAAAAGAAGGCGGATCCATTACTCGGCATGAGCTGCTGCATGATGTGAGCGCCAAGCCGGAGGTGACGGCGCCGCGCGTTAAATGGAGACCTCAAGTCGATGCACGATTGGTGGACTGGCGGGCGCTGGCGTTTGGATTTTGGCTGATTGTTCATGCTGCTCCCTTTGGCCGTGCTTCTCCTCCTCATCGTCGGCCTCGTTCGGATTTACGAAAGTAATCACAACCGCGAACCAGGCCCGAGGACAGCGCGCGAAATCCTGGATGAGCGGTTCTCGAAAGGTGAGATCGATCGTGAAGACTACGAGATGAGGCGCAAGGCACTGAACGGCTGATACGCGGCCAAGGAGTTTTTTTGGGGGGCCTTCTAAACCATGTACTAGGCGTCACGGCGTGCTCCGCGCATCTCTTCTTTACTGAGGACGACGACATCGGCCGTAAACGTCAAGGGCGAACCCTACCGCAGGCATCGTTGCGTGCTCCAAGCGTCGCGCGATTCGCGGCTACTCTGCATGCCTAATAAATCCGATATTTGCCATTTCGCAATTACCGCCTATCGCCGTCGTGATTACAAGAGAGGGAGTATTTCTCGAACCAATTTTTGCCATTCTATCAGCGCTTTGTGTGTCTGGGGAGGCTTCGCATTTCAAGCGCATTCGGAATTGGGGGCGCAAAATGTGGAATTCCGCGAAGTTTATAGCGCTCGCAATGAGCGCAAGCTCAGGCACGCTCAGTTCGGCTTTTGACAGCGCGGTCCTCAACGCCAGTGAGATGCGGGAGGAAGCGTGATGACAACGTTTTTCGACCTGATCGTTATGCTCTTCTGGCCGGTCGTTTCGGCGGCTGCGGCTTGGGCAATCGCCATTTATGCGTTGGCTCAGAAAGATGAGATTTCAGAAGTCGTGGAGGCTCTGACCGGGCCGAATGGCGTTCATGAAAAACGGAAAGCTGGGAATGGTTTCTCTACGCCGCAGCAATTTGAGCGCAATTTTAAGCGGCGATCAGATCGGTTTCAGGTTCATTTCAGACGCATGCGGCACACAGCCCAACATATCAAGGGCGAAAGGCCGAGCGACGAAAAGAATGTTTTTGCGCGACGATGATCGCCGGCGTGACCGCGCCAGAGTAGCGGCACACCGCGCGATCACGAGCTCTCGGAGTAATATGTTGCCATGAAATGCACCGCCCCAATCATAGCGCCCGCCTATCTGCGAACGGCGCTTTCCGTGTTACTCGCGGCAGATCTGATTGCCGCCGCCGCGCCGACCGCGCACGCCGCCCGCTTCGAATTCGACAAGCGCCGCACCGAAGTTCGCTTCGTCTACAAGATGGCCTATTCGAAGCAGCGCGGCCGCTTCACCAAAGTCAGCGGCATGCTCGACTACGACGAAGCCGCGCCCGAAAAAAGCAAGATCAGTGCTTCGATCGCCGCGGCAAGCCTCACGACCGGGGAAGCACTCGTCGATAACGAACTCAAGGGCGCGGCGTTTTTTAACGTCGTGGCGTCGCCCGTCATCGCCTTCAAGAGCCTCGCCGTCCGACCGCTCTCGGCAACGGCCGCAGACGTTTCGGGCGAGATCACCGTCAACGGCATCACTCAACCCGTGGCGCTCAAAGTCAGCCTCGAGCCGCACGACGATCCAGCGCTCAAGTATGACGCCGGCGCACGCAAATTTATCGCCACGACGCGCATCAAGCGCAGCGCGTTCAACATGACGGACTATCAGTCGATGGTCGACGACGACATCGATATCGAGATCAACGCGATCGTCCGACCGAGATAAAACGCGCCGGACGTTCTGGCCGCCAACTCGTCGCATGTCCGAGGCGCTTTCGCCACCTCAGTAGACCGCTGACGAAGGTCGAGTGTTTGCTCGGCGGCGGCTGACTGGCGTGAATGTTCGAGGTCCGATTGCCTTGAGCTGAGCGGAAGCATTTTTCCGCTTCCCAGGTTCCCCGTCCTAAGCCAAACCGTCATTCGCGATCGATCAGAACTTCCTGCGGATCTCGGTGCGGATACCAAAGTTGTCCTCGCCGTTCTCGAGGATTTGATACGTAGCATCGGCGCGGAACAGCCAGGCCCGATCGATTGGGATCTGATAGCGAATACCGAAACCGTACTGAGGATCCCTGGCGCCGATGCCGTCATCTTCAAAGGGCTGCACCATGGCCACCTCGAAGACGAGCTGCTGATCGAGATTAAAGAGATACTCCAAGCCGAGCGCGCCGCCAAAGGCGTTGGAGGCGGTGTCGTCGAGTTTCGGATAGCCGGTCAGTGCATCAGTCTCGAAGTTGATGCCGACGTTTTTCAGTATCCCCGCGTTATTGCCATCTACAAGGGGCTTAGGGCTGCCGAAGCCGACGAAGAAGTTGGCGTAGGGGATCAGCGTGCTCGGCAAACCGGAGATCAGGCTGTTCTCTGAAATGATGGCAACGCCGTCGCCGTTCACGCCGCTACCGTTGCCGAAGTTTGCGAAAAAGCGGGTCGAGTTCGATATGGTGTTGGCATAGCGACGGGTATAAGCGGCGGTCAGGAAGTTCTCCATTAGGCCGTCCTGATCGTCGTAGCCCTGCACCAGGCCATAGCCCGCTTCGATATAGCCGCTGAAGGCGTCGATGAAGGTCGTTGCGCCAAAGAGATTGGCACTATGGTTGTCGACCTTGCCGTTCGCTCCGATGAGGCCTGCGTTATCGATATTGTCGAATCCGGCGAAGAAGGTGATGTCGAAGTTGGAAAGGCCCAACGCCGCCGAGTTCTTCGCGGGCAGGGTCACCGCGCCGCCGAGGATCGCATCGTTCGCCCAGATCCCGTTCTGCAGAAACAGCGGGAAGAGGCCGACAGTGAAGGGCAGGTCGAAACCGGCTTCCTTACCGGAGAAACCGGAATAGAGAGAGCCGAAGTCACCCTCGAAAAACAAAGTCTGCGGCTCGGCGTCGAACTCGGCAGTGAACTTGTCGTCGGCGCCGCCACCGCCGAACTCAAAACGGCTGAAATTTGCATTGCCCTGCTGAATCGGCGTGAAGAAGGCGTGTATTCGTTCGGTGCCGGTGATCTTGAAGTCGACGTCGATGTTCAGTCGTGTCGCGATCTGCGCAATATCCTTGCCATTGTTTTTGTTGTAGGCGACGGCCGTCCGCCAGTCGCCGTAGATGGCGAGGCCAGGGAGCAGCGGATTCAACTTACCCAGGAGGGTGCTGCTCTCGTCGTATAATCCCGAGGTGTATTGCTCGCGACCTATCTCAAGCAGCGGACGCGGCGGGTCGACCGCGCTCTTTCCGCCATAGATGTCAAGCTGCTCATCGGCATTGTACTTCGATTCGTACGTGGGACCGGGCCGGAAAGCATTTTGGACTGCCTTGTCTTCCTTTTGGGACTTGCTGTCTTTTTTTGCCGCGGTCGACTTGCCGTCCTTGCGATCCTGCTCCTGCGCGTCTTCTTTGTCGTCGGACTTCGGGCCGGCTAGAAAAGACTTTTCGATCGATGTCTCGTTCTTGCGGGAATTGTCGCTGCTTTTTGATGCCGCGACCTTCTCGATGTCCTTGCCATTCTTGTCGCCATTGTTGTCCGCCTCGGTGTCGGCCTGCTCCTGCGCATCGTTTTTGGCGTCTGACTCAGGTCCGGCCAGATAAGACTTCTCAATCCACGTTTCATTCTTACTGGGATTGGTCGTGCTTTCGCCCGCCGCAGGTTCTGCAGTCGAGCCGGAGATCACCAGGTAACCACCGGCTACCAGCGCGATAGTGGCGGTCGTGGACCTGACAAGGTTCCGAAGGTTGACTTTCGCATTACGAGTCACGTGGAAGCTCTCACTTTGTGCCTCTGACCTGCGAGCTCGCTCGGTCGGCAAGAGGTTTTCGGAGAGGCTTCGGACCCGCTTTTTTGGGCCCCGTTACCGGTACCCATCCGAAACGCTCGACTTTTAGGCACTAGTCCTTCACTTCGAGCTCCACTGCGAAGGCGTGGAAGTTCATGATCCGCTCGTTCATAGTTTGCTCCATTGCCTTGGTGGCACCGACAAAGCGCATGAAGTAAATCGGCTCGGCACGGCTCCGCATGCGGAAGGCGAGCTGGTACTTGCCCGGCTTCTTGATCAGGTCACCCGGCACTTGATACTTGGCCACCTTCTCTGCCAGCGGCGCCAGCGAGTGGTTCTCCATGCGCACCAACGGCGGATGATTGAGAACGGTAGTCGGGATCTGGGGCGGACGCAGATGCGGCAGCGGATCGATGTCAAAATTCACCGGCAGGTACATCTCGCGTTCCGTACCCTTGACGTTGGTCGTCAGGAACTTGGTCTGGAAGTGCAGCAGCTGTTGGTCCGTGCCGATGCGGCCAGCGGCGACATCGAGGCTGTGCTGATCGGCCATGTCGCCATTGCTGTCGACGTAGCCCGACTCCCAAATGTTGTTGCCGTCGGGATCGACGAGGGCGACGTTCACCCAGAGCTGCGGTTGTGCACCGAGCGAACCTGACGGCAGGTTGTGCCCCGTATTGGTGTTCTTGATCTTGTAGGAGAACGCCAGATCCGTGCCGATCCTCGGCGTGCCCTCGATGTGAGGACCGTCGACGTTGCTCGAGTTCTCCATGACCTGCTTTCTGAGTTTGTCACGCTCGTCGAGCTTCGCGAGATTCTCCTCGATGGTTTCCCGGGCCTCTTCACGGTCGAGCGCATCGGCCCAGCGCTTGGGAAAGTTGACCTTGATCTTGCCGTCCGCGATCTTGTCCTCGAACTTGGTGGTGCCCCAACCGGCGCGCCAGTCGAACTGCAGCCAGTCCTCGACGCTGACGGACTGGGCTTTCGGGTTGTGAGGGAAGATGCCGGGGTGGGCGATCGAATAGCCCGGGCCGATGAAGCGGTGATTGGCGTGCTTGCGTCCCGGGTTGATCTCCTTGCCGCCGACCACGGCGGAAGGCGCGGTCGCATAGCCCTCGGGTTTTCCAGGGACTTTGCCCATGTGGCAGGCTTGGCAGGTGACGCCGGCTTTGCGTGCAGGGCTGTCGCGATACTGATCCCAGACGATCTCCAGCTTGATTCCCAAGTTGACGGCGACCTGGTGACAGCTGACGCAGAACTCCGACTGGGTGATCTGGTCGTTCGTTATCATACCCTTGTGGATGTCGTTGCCGCGCCCGTCGGTGCTGGTTTTGACGGAGTAGGTTTCCTTGTCGGCGAGCACGTCTTTGATTACGCTTTTTTCGCCGCTGCCATAGACCGGCTCGTAGATCTTGCCCGGCTCGACCCGGCGCTCGCCATTGACCTTGCCGTAGCTTTCCTTGACCCGGTGGCAGGTGATGCAGCTTATGCCCTCGCGGGAAATCTGACTGCGCGCCCAGAGCGGCGATTCGCGTGCCTCGCCGAGCTGTGTGCCGACCTGCTGGTGGCAGCGCACGCAAAAGGTGCCGACCGTTCCTTGGGTAAGCTTCTGGAACTTCTGCTCGAACTTATGGAACATCGGCGAGATCGACGCATAGGCATGCTGCGAGGACGACCACTCTTCGTAAATCTGCTTATGGCACTGGCCGCATTGCGCAGCGGTCGGATATAGAGAGAGGGTCTCCTTATCGATTGCGGGGACGGGAGCTTCTTGTTTGCCTGCGGCATCGGTTTTTCCGGCCGCCTTTTCAGAGTTGGCTCTTTTCTCCTTGTCCCTCCTGATAAGTATTTCGAGCGCAGCGTTAGCATCGGTTGGCGCGGCCGCTTCATCGTTCTCTGCTACTCGCAACCCAGACTGGGCTTGCACGATTTGGGTTCGTACCGCACCGCTGGGCCCGGCGACGGCATTCTGGCTAGAGAATGCAGCGTGAATCAGCAGGGCGCTCGCGAAGACGCAGGAAAGCATCGGAATACCTGATAATCGCTTCATGTCCCGTTTTTATTGCTGTCGAAATTGTCTGCCATATGGCCGTTTCTATAATGAAAAGCGTGAGATAACTGCGATGCATTTCCAATTCCGTCGAAATGAACGCCATCCAACTAAATGGATTACAATATAATTCGCACTCCACAAATGATCGAATGGCGGCAAGCCAGGTGCCTGGAAACTTAAAGAAATTTGTCTCGCAGGCAAATTACCTTGGTGGACCGCGAAGCCACCCGTCATCGGAAATTTTGCCAGGCGTCAGAAATCTAGAGCGCTATCTGCTCAAATTCGGACTTTCTATTTTAGTCGCCCATTTTTATCCATATTATTTCCGACATTTTTCTGAATGGCTTTTTTCGGAATCCATAAGAAGTGTCCCCGGCGTACGGCATGTAATATTCAACGGCCATTGTCTGACCATGATGAGAGGATAGACCGCTGCCGATAATCAAGGCGCACCAATCACGTAACGACTGAATTGAGAGTCTCGAATCGTATCCGTCTACGGCTTCGATTTTCGATAGGGGGTAGCAAGTGACGAACGATAGAAAAAATCAGCGTTTCTATTGCTCAACGATGAGAAGGCAAATCCAGAATGATCGCTTTGCTGAGGATCCCAGGATGCGCCGCGACGACGGGTCACCCGGACCAGCTGTAGATCAAAAATTTGAAGGCTTCCGGGATTAGACAATGACAAGAAGCAACCAAATTACTGTCAATGGCAGTAGCTTTCTGGCGCGTCGTGGCGAGTTGCTGCTCGACGCTGCTTTAAACAACGGCATCGACCTGCCCTTTGATTGCCGCGCGGGCCACTGCGGCACATGCTGCGTGCGTCTGGTGTCCGGAGAAGTGCAGGGTGGCGAAGGCTCCGAGCCGGGCATCGTTCATGCCTGTCAGTGCCGGATCGTCGGCGATGCGGTGATTGAGAGAAGCCAGTCGTTGGGTGTTCGCACCGTCGACGGTGTGTTGAGCTCATTGCGTCCCCTGTCGCCCGAGGTGATGGAAGTTGGCATCACGACGGATAGCGCGCTGCCCTATCTTGCGGGACAATATGCGCGAGTGCGGTTCAGCGGATATCCGAGCCGTCCCTTCAGTATTACCCATCCCTTTCGCGGCAGTCAGGACAGCCGATCGGTCTGGTTCCACGTCCGGCGAATGCAAGATGGGGTTGTCACCTCGTCGCTCGGCAAGCGCATCAGGCTGGGCCATCAGGTGAAGCTGACCGGGCCTTATGGCTCGGCGCATTTCCGGTCCAGTTTAATGGGCCGGCTCATTCTCGTCGCCACTAACACCGGTTTTGCGCCGATCTGGTCGATCGCCGTTGCAGCGCTGCGCGAGAATCCAGAGCGCAGAATGATGATCATCGCTGGCGGCCGCACCCTCGAGTCCCTCTACATGGGCCCAGCTCTCGTGCAGCTCTCCAGATTCCCTAATGTCCTCGTCGTGCCTATCTGCAGCACGCCGCAGACCTTGACCAAGGCGGTGTTGCCGGGCCGGCCTACCGACTATTTGCCGCGCTTGTTGCCGACCGATGTTCTCTACGCCTGCGGCGCGCCAGGGGTGGTCGATTCAATCAAATCGATCGCCGCGCACATCGGCGCGACTTGCTATGCGGATCCATTCCTACCGACCACAGATGACAGCGTCGAGGAAGGCGTTCTAACCCGCGCCATGCAGTGGCTCGCAGCACCGGCCAGCAGGCGGATGCGCCAGCTCGCCCTCGATCGCCCCCGCGACCAGCGGGATCTGCCGATGCTGGCGTAACGATGGCTGAAGCAAGATAGGACGGCTGAAGCGAGAATGAGAAGTCATTGTGGTTCTCAGAGTGCATAGCCTTCGGTCGCTTGGGTTCGGGCGACTTTCGTCCGTGCTTTATCTCTGCGGCGTGCTGATGACTTTTGGCTTTGCCGCGTTTGGCGCAGTTGCGTCTGATCCGGCCAAGATCGTCGGTCCGAATGCCTGTGCCGAATGCCACAAGCAGGAGGCCGAGGCCTGGAAGGGCACGCATCATTTCAAGACCTTCCGTGAAATGCCGCGCAAGACCGAGGCGAACGAAATCGCGAAAAGAATGGGGGTGCGACGCGTCAAGTCGGAGAGCTTGTGCCTGAATTGCCATTTCACGGTTCAGCAGAAGGACAATAAGGAGGAGCCAATAACGGGCATCTCCTGCGAATCCTGCCACAGCGCCGGGAAGGATTGGATCAAGGTCCACAGCGGGTACAGCGGCAAGAAGGCCCAGACCGAGAGTAAGGCCGAGGCGGCGACGCGCTGGAAGCTCGCCGAATCGAAGGGAATGATCAGGCCGTCCTCGGTCTACCGGTTGGCAAAAAATTGCTACAGCTGCCATGTCGTGCCGCGAGAGGATCTCGTGAACAAAGGCGGCCACCGGGCCGGCAGCGCCTTCGAGTTGGTGTCCTGGTCACAGGGCGAGGTGCGGCACAACACTTGGCACTCCAAAGGCAAGGAAAACGTGCCGGCCAGCGCGGCGCGCAAACGGATGCTCTATCTCGTCGGCCTCGGCGTCGAGCTTGAGACTGCATTGCGCGCGGTCGGAAAGGCGACTGTCAGAAAGCCCTATGCATTCGAGATGGCTATGCGCGCCGACCGGGCTCGCAAGCAGCTCGCAGCTGCGGCGAAAGCGGTGCCGAACGTGCCAGAAATCGCAAAAATGCTCGAATTTGGCCATTCGGCCGGGTTGAAGCTGAACAATGAAGGCCCTCTGACGGCTGCGGCCGACGGCGTCTCAAAGATGCTCGTGAGCGTCAGCGAGAAGTACGACGGCAGCACGATGGCCGGGCTCGATAGCCTTATTCCCGGACCGGATAAGTTCAAGGGCACGGCGAGAAAAGCCAGCGCGGTCAATTGATCCCAAGCCGGCTGGGCAACCTGAATGGGCTTGATGGGAAACAACGACCGCGATGGGTTATTTCGGGGAGCTGCCGTGAGACCGGTGGGGCGGCGCACGCACGACGGCTCAATCGGCGGACGCAGTCCGGGCTCGGCGGGATATCTCAACAGCCAGACAATTCAGGGCCTTCTGATAGCGGCTATTTCTGGCGGCTTCTTTTGGCTCGTCTGGATTTACGGCAACGGGCTCCGCGACGCGCGTTATCTCGATGGCTGGGTGCTGGCCGGCGGCATGGGTTTGCAGCTCTATTTCCATATCTCCCTCAAAACGGCCAGCCTATCGCCGAAATCCGCCCTTCGCTGGCGGAAGTTCCATATTTTTCTTGGCTACGTGCTGATCGCCGCCTTCATCTCGCATTCGGATTTTTCTCTGCCCGACTCCGGCTTCGAATGGGCGTTGTGGGCGTGCTTCGTGCTGGTGACGCTGAGCGGCATTTTCGGCACTTATCTCGCATGGTCGCTGCAGGCCAAACGTGGGATGGACGAGCGCGTCGGCTATGATCGCATTCCCACCCGCCGCGCCGAGCTGGCACAAGATGTCGAGGCCGCCGTCGCAAAGACCGATCCGGCCGCCGATGCGATCGCTTTACCGGCGCCGCCCTATGACGCCTGGATCACGGAGCTCTACACCAACCACCTGAAGGACTTTTTCCAGGGGCAGCGCAATGTCACCGCCCATCTCATCGGCTCGCAGCGTCCGCTCAAGCAGTTGACCGATGAGATTGACAACCTGTCACGCTATGTCGACCGGCCGAGCCAGGAGAAGCTCGTAGCCATCAAGGACTTAGTGGTCGAGAAGGACCGGCTCGATTTCGCACGTGTCTTTCTCGGACTCACCAAGGCCTGGCAGTTCGTGCATGTACCCGTCACCTATGCGCTGATCGTACTGACGGTGCTGCACGTCGTCGTCGTCTATTCCTTTTCAGCCGGGACCTGGTGATGCGGGGCCTGAGACGGATCAGATCGGTTCAGCCGCCGAAGTCCGAGGGGCCCGCGCGCCCCACCTCGCTGCGTGACCGTCTCGCGGTGGTGCTGGCGCTCGTGACCGTTGTCTGCCTGGGCTCAGTCTTCTTTCTTGCCAACGGCAAAACGTTCCTGATGCCGGGACCGCTAACGAGCGCTCACGGCGCGATCAAGAATTGCAGCAGCTGCCATACCCGTAGTGGCAGCGGCAAACTGAGTTGGATCCACGGCCTCGTTGCCGGCGATCCGCACGCCGACAGCAAGGCCTGCCTCACCTGCCACAAAATGCCAGACACGGCATTCAACGCGCACAGCGCTTCGGCCGACGCGCTGAAGCAGAGCACCGAGCGGTTGTCGAAAATTGCTGCTGCATCGCCCGTACCGCGATCGGCCCGCGCGCAGAGCATCGCATTCCCGACCCATGACATGGTCGCACGCGGTCTTTATTGCGCGACGTGCCACCAAGAGCATCAGGGCGCCAATTTCAAACTGAACAAGCTTTCCAACGAGCAATGCCAATCCTGTCACGTGGTGAAGTTCGACAGCTTCGACGGCAATCACCCAAAATTCGAGAACTATCCGTTCAAGCGGCGTACACGGATCGTCTACGACCATGCCGCCCATTTTGGCAAGCACTACCCGGAAGTGGCGAAGAAGTATCCGGCAAAGCGGATCCCCGCCACCTGCTCAACCTGCCACAACAGTCGTGACGACAAGCGCATTATGGCCGTGGCGCCGTTCGAGCAAACCTGTTCCGCCTGCCATCTGGACCAGATCAGCGGCAAGGAACGGGTCAGCGGGCCGAAAGGCGTTGCCTTCCTGAGTCTGCCTGGCCTTGATTTGCAATCGCTGAAGAAGAAGAACGCCGCGATCGGCGAATGGCCGGAGGCGTCCGACGCCGCGCTCACACCGTTCATGAAGGTGATGATCAGCCGGAATGAGCAGGGCCGCGCGCTGATCAAGACCGTCGACAGCTTGGACCTTCAGGATCTTGCCAATGCAAGCGACGACCAGATCAAGGCGGTCACGAAACTGGTGTGGGAGATTAAGACGCTATTCTATAAGTTGATTTCGGGCAAAGCGTCGGACGTGCTGGGCGACCTCAATATTGGCGGCGGGGCGAAGCTGAGTGCGAATCTCGTTGCCGATCTGACCGCGAGCATTCCGCGCGATGTGGTCATCAGTGCGCAAAAGCAGTGGCTGCCCGCTCTCGCCACGGAAATGGCGAAGGGCCCAACCGCGAGCGAGCAGCAACAAGGCGGCTGGAACGCTGTCGTCACGGAACCGGCGGCTACGCAAACGGAAGCACCCGGACCGGAATCACCCGAAGAGACGCCTGATCAGGATGCGGAGCAGGAAGCCCGGGAACCCGACTCGCCGGCTGCGGCTAGCAAAGAAGCGAACACAGTCAAACTCGATCCGCCGGCTTGCCTCGTGCGCGTTCTTGGTCAGTGTCTGGTGTCGAAGGGACCGGAGGCTACAGCAGCAAAGTCTGAAGGAGCTGCCGAA
>Ga0207678_10004771_pt1 | contig 12166 bp, 14 predicted proteins | sample KBSC63metaG_FD_184319 | JGI IMG/M metagenome (GOLD analysis project Ga0207678, IMG submission 184319) | Corn rhizosphere microbial communities from Kellogg Biological Station, Michigan, USA - KBS C6-3 metaG (SPAdes) (version 2) | ecosystem: Host-associated > Plants > Roots > Rhizosphere > Soil ... | reverse complement strand
TCCGCGATCTGGGGCGAGCTTAGAGGTTGCCCGGTGAGAGCGCGGCCTGCCGACCAGGCCGTATAGGCCAGCCACAGAGCGGACAAGACCGCCAGGCCTGTCGCGAGTACCGCTCGTCCGCCGGCGCCCGTCGAGTCGCTCTCGGCACGGCTTTCGTTCCAATGGACCCGATCGAATTCGGTGAGTTCGAGTTCCGGCGGTTGCTCCCCCTGGAAATCCTGCTCTGGGGTGTCGGCAGTGGCGGCGCGGGGGCGTGTGGCGTTCATGCCCGCGAGTTTACCATTTTTCCCAAATCAAGAAAGCGGATTAGGCCGACAACTCGTGGCCTCGGCTAACCCTATGAACCACGCTGTCCCATCGTGCTCCGCGCCAGTCGCAGAACGAGGCCTGAAAGCCGCCGATGTGTGCTGTGATGGTAGATCGAGTCGACCTCCAGCTCATGGCACAAGCGCCGGTGGGCTTCGCCTAGAGCATGGTACGGAAGTCCGGGGAGGAGGTGGTGGAGCGCGTGGTATCTCAGCCCGACCGGCGCCCAGAAGATCACTAGCGTCGCGGGCGGCGGCACGTTGACGCTGTCGAGATATTGGGCGGTGACGCTCATGGGTTCGCCGTCATTCTCCCACAGGTGCGCAACCAGTGTCCGGATCTGGTTGAGGAACATCACCCCCGAGGCCACCCCGATAAAGATCAGAAAAGCGCGCAACGGAATAATTCCGGCAGCCGTGAGCGCCACGATCCCGATCGCCCAGAGGCTGGCGGCGGCTTCCTGCCACGCCCAATCCCGCGCGAACGCTCCTTCCGGCTTAGGACGCACGAACTTCGGGTTGATCTGAAGCCCCGAATAGCGGCCGACTACGACCGCCCGAAGCGGCGGAACGACCAGCGAGAGCGGCGCGAGGATTGCGAAGCGGATCAGCATCCCAATGGGCGCCAGCAGCGCCGCGCTGAGAAACACTGGCAATGTCCACGGTTTCATTAGCGCCAGCGGCAGGTATTCGGGATCGTCGACCGTTCCGTAATAGCGCTTGGCGTGGTGCTGATTGTGCACCCCCTCGTACATGAAGGAAGGGACCAGCAGCGGAACGCCGATAACCGCGTTCCAGACCAAGCGGAACGCGGGCACGGCACGCGGCTTGAGGTGCGTCAGCTCGTGGATGAAGCTTCCGGCGCGATAGAGCGCCAGGATTGCGATGAGGCCTGCGGCAAGTGCGATCGGCACGGAGCGGGACAAAATCGCTGTGAATAGGCCGCCGTATCCCACCAGCGCAGACCCGAGGAGGTCTGCCCAGTAAATCACGGGCCGCGGCGAGTTGAGATCGCGCGTGAGGTCGGCCGCGGCCCGGAGCATCGGCTTGTCGTCGGAGGGCGCGCGCGTTCGCTGGGCCGCGGGCGCGGTGCTGCCGTTTCGCTCGAGGATCGCTGCCTTGCTCATGATTTGCTCGCTGCTTGCACGAGATAGTGGCGCGAAGGTGGCGGGACAATGAACCGGATCATTTCCGAAGCTTCACTGGCGCTTCACGAATCGAGAGGCTAGCCATCGTCAATGACCACAGCGCCGCTTACCATTCGCCCCGTTGAAACAAAAAAGGACAAGAAGGCCTTCGTCGATTTCGCATGGGACGTCTATCGCGACGACCCTGCATGGGTTCCGCCCCTTAAAGACGAGGTTCACGGCCTGATCACACCGGGCAAGAACCCATGGTTCGAACATGCGAAGGCGCAGCTTTGGCTGGCGGAGCGGGACGGCAAGGTGGTCGGCCGGATCAGCGCCCAAGTCGATGAGCTGGTGCAGGAGCATATGGGGCAGGGCACGGGCCAGTGGGGGTTTCTGGATGCTCTCGACCAAGAAGCCGCGCATGCGCTTCTCGCAACCGCCGAGGACTGGCTTCGACAGCAGGGGATGAAAACGTCGCTCGGACCGATCAGCCTGTCGATCTGGGATGAGCCCGGCCTCGAGATCGAGGGATTTGAGGAGGATCCTACCGCGATGATGGGTCATCACCGGCCCGAGTATCGCGGCTGGATCGAATCGGCTGGCTATCAGAAGGCCAAAGACCTGCTGACCTATGAGGTCGACATCGCACATTGGAACGACCCGAAGATCGACCGCCTCATCAGTGCCGGCGAGCGCAATCCGCATATTCGAATCCGGATGGCCGACAAGTCGAAGTTCGCCGAAGAAGCACGGATAATCCTCAACATCCTCAATGAGGCATGGTCAAACAATTGGGGTTACGTTCCGCTCACCGAGAGCGAGATCGCTTATGCCGGCAAGAAGCTGAAGCCGATCATTTATAACGAGCTGGTGCGCATCGCGGAGCTCGACGGTGAGCCGGTCGCCTTCATGCTCACCATTCCCGACATCAACGAGCTGATGAAAGACCTGAATGGAGAGCTGTTCCCGTTCAACTTCATCAAGTTGCTGTGGCGCCTGCGCAATCCACGCACCAGGCGCGCGCGAGTGCCGCTGATGGGAGTAGTGAAAAAGCTTCATCATTCGCGAATGGCGAGCATGCTCGCCTTCATGATGATCGAATATACGCGGCGGGAGGCAGTGAAGAAGTTCGGGATCAACGTCGGCGAGTTCGGCTGGATCCTGGAGGACAACAAAGGAATGCTGTCGATCGCCGAGCTTCCCGGCGCGCGCGTGAACCATCGCTACCGCATCTTCGAAAAGGCTCTTTAGCTCGGCGGCTGATCCTCCAAAGGCGCGACCGGCTGCGGGCCGTCTTCGGTGTAGCGTGATTTGATGAAGCGCCCCTGCGTTTCGAAAGCCGCCACGTCGGCGCGTGCCAGCTTTTCCGATATTTCGTCCAGCGCGGCTCGGGCGGCCCCGAGGCTTTCCACCAGGCGTTCGTCCACGCTCATGCCTTCGCTGTCCTGCTCACTCCGAAAGCCGGCAGGTACGTGCTGGTAGCGGTCGATGAGACCAGGAAGATGCACGGACATTAGCCGGCGCGCATCCTGCGCATCGGGATCGAACGTATCCACCCGCTGCAACGTCTGCTTGAGCGAGAGCAAGGCGGCGCTGATCCGGTCGATTTCTGCCCGGGCCGGCGCTGGGAGAGATGCGCGCGTGCGATACAGATAGGAATCGAAGCGCTGGACCATTTCGCCGTTCGGAAGATCGGCTGAAGGGGCTCGCGCGGTGGAGCTTCCGGGAATGAACAGGAGCAGCGCCGCAATCCCGATCGCCAGCCCGACGGCCGCCAAGAAGCCGAACATTCCAATCGGGGTGATCAGCCCGACGACGATGGTGAGAATGCTGATGAGACCGATCGCCAGGCCAACCCGGCCCACTTTGCGGACGAGCTCAGCATTGAGCCGCTGCCGCTCACGACGCGCCGCATCGCACGCCGCGCCGTCCCTCTGGTCGAGTCGCTCGAAGATCGCGTTCGCGCGCGCCATCGCCTGGTCGGCGCGCTGCATGACTTTGGTGGCCGGATCGATCACTTGACCTCGATCGGGGTCAGCGGCGAAGCTGCTCCCTCGAGCCGCCCTTTCTCAACGCCTTCGGCGCGGGCGATATAGCCCTTCGATTTTTCGACCTCGTTCGAGAGCGTGTTCACCGTCTGCTTCATGTTGCCGAGCGCCTCGAGCTTGAACCGGTCGATCTGGTCCATTGTCTCGTAAATGTTCTGGAAGGCGCGCTGCAGAGTCTCCAGCGGAAGCATCGACGAGGCGGCCTGCTCATGAATTGCGCCGGTCTGTGTGCGAAGCATCTCACCGGTTGAATCGATCATGTTCGCGGTGGTGGTGTTGAGCGCGCCGATCTGCTCCAGCACCAGCTTCTGGTTCGTCATCGCCTGGGCGACGGTCACTGCGGTGCGAAGCGCGGACACTGTCGTCGTGGAGGCGCGATCGACGCCCTTCACCAGCTCGACATTGTTCTTCTTGACGAGATCGAGAGCGAGATAGCCCTGAACCGTCACCGCCATCTGCGTCAGCAGGTCGGTCGTGCGCTGCCGGGTATAGAAGAGTGCGCTCTCACGGATCGCCTTGGCCTTGGCCGGATCGGTAGCGTCGAGTTCGTTCGCCTTGTCCTCGAGCTGCTGATCCAAGGCCTTGGAGATGTGGATCATCTGCTCGAGCTTGTGCATCGTCTTCCACAGGTTCGCTCGCTCCGTGTCGATGGCGGCATTGTCCATCAACAGCTCATCCTTCCCGTCGGCAAGGCTGCTAAGGATCTTGGAAATATGCGTCTGAGAACTGCGATATTTGTCGAAGTAGCGGTCGATCCTGTTGCCGAATGGGATGATCCCCAAAAGCTTCTTCGTTTTGGTCGCCTCCTTGGGGTCAAGCGATTCGACCGTCCGCCGAAGCTCGATAAGGTCAGCACCGATCCCGCTATCCTTGTCGATCGCCTTCACCGGGCGATCCAGGAAACGGTTGGAAGCGCCAGCGGCCTCAGTGATTTCCTTGCGGCCCATCGAGGTGAGTTGATCGACCTTCTTTCCGAATTCCGGGCTGTTGGGGTCGAGACTCGCGAGTTCGTCGACGAACTGGGTCACGCGCTTGTCGAGTTCGCTCGTTTCTTCCTGCTTGAGCGGCACAAGGCCGGCTGCTTCGCTCGGCTGTACCGTTTGCAGCGGCTCCGGCGGATTGAGGTTCAGCTTCGTTGCGGTGGTCGTCGCACTGTTAGCATCGGTGGCCATCGCCATTCCTTTCGGCCCAAATCTGGATCCAAGCGTGAACGGGCTCACCGCTTCGCGCAAGGGTTTAGTGTATTATATGTCTAATACGCAGTGCTTCAAGGATAATCCGGAAGTTCGCCGTTAACCATTGCCTTCAACGCTTCGCTCACCGTGATGGCTCTAGATCGGCTCCAAACCACCATTGGTCCGGAGCTTTTTGCGATGATTCGATTCCTGAGGAAGCTTTGGAAAGACAGGCGCGGGAACGCGCTGGTGATCGCCGGCGCCGCATTGCCAGTCGTCGTTGGCGGTGCTGGCTTGGCGACCGACACCATCCAGTGGGTGCTGTGGAAGCGCGAGCTGCAGCGCGCGGCCGATTCCGCCGCGATCGCTGGCGTGAATGCCAAAGCGCAGGGCGAGACGGTCAGCACTGCTATTACAGCCGACCTCGGTGAGAACAATAATCACACCGGCAACAGCCTGCTCTCCGGCTATCCGCAGATCACATATCCCGCGGATTCCGGCAACTTCAGCAATCAGGTGCAGGTCACCCTCGCGATTCAGAAGTCGCTGGGATTCTCGTCGCTTTTCTTGTCCAGCGCGCCAACAATCACCGCTACCGCAACTGCTGCGGAGGTACCTGCGCTGAATCCTTGTGCTCGGGCCTTGGTTACTACAAACACTCCGGGCGTCACCATTGGTGGAAGTTCCACTACCAACCTCGGCTGCCCGGTGATGTCCAACAGCACCGGCAATCCCGCGGTGACCACCAACGGGGGTGCTTACACCTTCACCGCCCCGACCGTGGCCGGCGTTGGAAGCCTTCCCAGTGCAATTACCGGAGTCACGACGCTGCTGCCGCACTACCTGTCGCAGCCGGACCCTTATGCCGGAAAATATTCGACCAGCATTCCGTCGTCTGCCGGGAACTGCAAGAACCTGAATCAGAATACCTATACGACGAGTACCGGGACCGGACAGAACAAAGTAACTACAACACACCTCTACTCGTACGAAACAAAAGGGGTTTGCTACAGCAATTTCAAATTCACCGGCGGCACCTACTACCTCGACGCAGGCACCTATTATATCGACAGCGCGGATTTCGACACGACTGGCGGTACGACGCTCTATGGAACCGGGGTTACGATTATCCTCACCGGGACCTCCCCAGGCAGCATCAAAACCAACGGCAATTCCACGATTCAGCTGTCTGCACCAACCAGCGGTGCTTACCAGAATATGCTGTTCATCCAGTCGAGCAACGCGACGCTGAACAATGGCAACACCATCAATGGTGACAGCAATTCGAAACTGGACGGCACGATTTACATGCCAAGCGGACAGCTTTCGTTCAGTGGTAGCTCCGCGGACGCGACCAAGTGCCTGCAAGCTATCGGCTGGACGCTGAACTTCACCGGAAACACAAATATCCAGAATAATACGACGGGCTGCACGGCCGCCACCACGAGCAGCACCAAGGCAGTGAGGCTGGTTGCATGATTCGGCTCCTTCGCAAACTTGGCCGTGACCAGCGCGGCAATTCGTTTGTCGAGATGGCGTTCATCACGCCGATCCTCGCCACCTTGCTCGTCGGGACGATCGACATCAGCGACGCCGTCTCGACGAAGGTAAAGACTGAGCAGGCCGCGCAACGCGCCATCGAGCTCGCGCAAACGGCAAGCTATTCAACGGCCTCTGCGATGACCTCAGCTCTCCAGACCGAAGCAACCAATGCCGCCGGCGCGGGATCGAGCGCAACGGCAACCGCTTGGGCGGAATGCGACCATAGTACGCAAGTGGATTTTGACACCGGCACTTGCAGCACAGGGCAATCTTACGATCGCTATGTTAGCGTGACGGTGCAGAATACATTTACGCCGATGTTCGGCACCAGCCTCTTCCCCGGCGCCAATTCCGACGGAACGGTGACCGTAAAGGGCTATGCGGCGCTTCGACTCCAATGACCACGCATCTTAAATGCTTGTGGCGCGACAAGCGCGGATCGGCGGCGATCGAATTCGTCTTTGCCGTTCCTGTGCTCGCGATGCTCATCTGGGGGATTTTCCAGTTCGGACTTCTCCTCGAAGCTAACGCCGGGATGCAGCAGGCACTCGGCGAAGGCGCTCGCAAGGCGACGCTCTACCCAACGCCGAGCGACACCGCGATCCAGTCGGCGATCACGTCCGCCAAATTCGGAGTGGCCGGTGGAACCTGGTCGACGCCGATCATCGACAACACGCATGCGGCGGCGGGCAGCGGCGGGTACAAAGTGATCACTGTGTCTTATTCCCAGCCGACCAACTTTCTCTTTTTCAACGGGCCGTCAGTCACCTTCACCGCCTCGAAACGGGTGTACCTCTCACTTTGAACGTGACAGGGCTTTTTGACGGGTGACGCAATGGCCGCTGCTCGCTAAGCGGCGCGCATGAAGTTCTTCGCCGATACCGCTGAAATCGCCGAAATCCGGGAACTGGCCGCATCTGGCCTGTTGGACGGAGTCACCACCAACCCTTCTCTGATCCACAAATCGGGCCGTGATTTCCTGGAGGTCGTGCGCGAGATCGCCTCGGTGGTCAGCGGACCCGTTTCCGCCGAAGTCGTCGCCCTCGATTATGACGGGATGATGCGGGAGGCCGAAATCCTCCGGAAAATCGGCGACAATATTGCGATCAAGGTGCCACTCACTCCCGATGGGCTGAAAACCTGCAAGGCGCTGACGTCGGACGGGTCGATGGTCAATGTGACGCTCTGCTTCTCGGCAAACCAGGCATTACTTGCCGCCAAGGCCGGCGCGACGTTCATCTCCCCCTTTGTCGGGCGCCATGACGACGTGGGCTTCAATGGAATGGAGCTGATCGCCGACATTCGGCTGATCTACGACAATTACGATTTCGGGACCGAAATTCTTGTCGCCAGCGTCCGCCACCCGATCCATGTCTTGGAAGCGGCAAAGATTGGCGCCGATATCATGACAGCACCTCCCAAAATCATCTGGCAATTGTTCAAGCACCCGCTGACCGACCTGGGCATCAAGGGCTTCCTCGCCGACTGGGAAAAGACGGGTCAGAAGATCTGAGTCGCCCCGTCCGGCTGAGATAGGAAATTAACCGCTGTTCCGGTAAAGCCGCCTCGTGGGACAGTTGATTCAGTTCGAAGAGCGGGCTGTCGCCCGACTGCGCGAGAGACTTGGGGAGGCCGAGGAGGCTAACCAGGACCTCATCGCATTTGCCCGCGGTCACTCCGGCGCGGTTGCCTCGATTCACGCTGCGGTGCTCGCGGTGATGGAAGCGCGCTCGGTGGATACCTTGCTCGAAACCGTGACGCAGGAATGGCCGCTGATCCTCGGGATCGATGCCGTTGCCGTGGCGCTGATCGTGGGAAATCGCGGATTTCGGGCGGACGGGACCGGGATCGAGCGGGTGGAAACCAGGTTGCTGGAGCAATTCCTCATCGGGAGCGCTCCAGTTGAGATGCGAACGGTGGAGCGCGGGCACCGGCTGTTTGGGCCGGCTTGCGAGCTGATCCGGGCGGAGGCGCTCGTCAGGCTTGAGGCGGAACCGCCGCTGCCACATGGGCTGCTGGTGTTGGGTCAGCGGGCCGAATTGAGCCTGGACGCCCTCCACGGATCAGAACTGCTGTTGTTCCTGGGCCGAAGCATTACGGCCATGATCCGCCGCGCCCTCGTTTGAACCTTCCGGTTGGAGGCCGCTGGACGGACGAACCGACCTCACCTATCTGCCGCTCGGAAGACGGATGAGAGCATGACCCAGTTCGACGAGCGCGAACGCGCATTTGAAGCGAAATTCGCTCACGACGAGGAAATGAATTTCCGGATTGCGGCGCGCCGCAATCGGCTGATGGGCGAATGGGCGGCGCGCAAAATGGGTCTCTCGGAAGAAGAAACCTCTGCTTACGCCAAGGATGTGGTGCGGGCCGATTTCGAATCGGCGGGCGAAGGCGATGTCGTGCGCAAGCTCCTTGGGGATCTCACGGCTGCAGCCGTGGATGTGGACGAAGCACAGATTCGCGAGGCATTCGGTCATAAGACGATCGAGGCGCGTCGCCAGATCATTCACGAGCATACGCTCTGATGGTCATGTCCGCTGGAGAGATTGAACGGCTGATCCGCCAGGCGCTTCCGGATGCGGAGATCGCGATCACTGACCTTGCAGGCGACGGCGATCATTATGCTGCCAAAGTGGTGAGCTCAGCGTTTAAAGGGATGCCGCGGGTGAAGCAGCACCAAGCGGTCTACGCTGCACTGGGCGGCCGGATGGGCGGAGAATTGCATGCGCTGCAACTCCAGACTGCAGCGCCCGAGGAGATGGAAAGTGACTGAAGCGAAGGAGCGGATCGACGATATCGTCCACAAGAACGAGATCGTCCTCTTCATGAAGGGAACCCCACTGTTCCCGCAGTGCGGCTTCTCAAGCCGCGCGGTGGCGATCCTGGAACGCCTGGGCGCCGACTATGAAACCGTCGATGTGCTTCAGGATCCGGAGATCCGCCAGGGCATCAAGGAATACAGCGACTGGCCGACGATCCCGCAGCTTTACGTGAAGGGCGAATTCGTTGGCGGCTCCGACATTATGATGGAGATGTTCGAGAGCGGCGAGCTTCAGCAACTGGTCGGAGCGACAGCGGAATGAAGAAAAGGGCGGCGATGCGGGACCAGACACCGCTTCGCCGCCCTCTCTTTGGCGTGGAACCAAGTGGACGCTATAAAATAAGCAATGAGCGTGCCAGTTTTGAAGAACGGCAGATTTCCAGGATTTTTGCGGTAGAACTCGGTCACGGCAGATTGTCCATCGTAAAAAATTCCGACAACTCCACAGCGAATCCGACGCACATTGCCCTTCCAAAGCAAGCGAGCGTCCAGTGACGGCAAACGTTGGTCCATCCAAGTTGATTTGCGACCTGACGCAAAGCTGGTCCGAGGTCGGGGGAGGAGTGCGCACCTATCTTCTGCACAAGCGGCAGCACATCCTTCAGAAGACGCGCCACAGGCATCTGCTCATAGTGCCCGGCGATCGCGATTCAGTGCTCGACGAGGGGCGCGCGATCACGGTGACGATTGCATCTCCGCATGTGCCCGGCAGCCCGAATTACCGGCTCATGCTGCGAAGCCGAGCCGTTCGCGCGGCGCTGGAAGGCTTCCGGCCCGACATCATCGAATGTCAGGACGCCTATAATTTGCCTTGGGCTGCAATAGCCCATCGTCGCCGCCATCCCGAAACGGCATTGGTGGCGGCTTACATGACTGATTTTCCGACTGTTTACGTGGAGCGGCCGTTCTCGAAAGCATTCGGAGGCGTTGTCGCCCGAGCCGCCGCGCGCGCTTGCTACCGCTACTGCGGTTCTCTGTATCGCCGGTTCGACGGCGTGTTCGCGCTCAGCGAACATGGCGGTGGCGCCAAGCTACGCAAGCTCGGTATCGTGCCGGAAATCATCCCTCTTGGTGTCGAGCTCGGCGAATTCAGCCCTAGAAAGCGAAGCGAGCAGCTGCGGCGCTCGCTCGGTGTTAAGCCCAACCAACCGCTATTGATCTACGTCGGCCGGCTCGATCGAGAGAAGAAGGCTCAAACAGTCGTCGATGCCTTCAGAAGGTTGCCAACGGAAATCGGCGCGACGCTTGTACTCCTCGGCGAGGGCCCGCTCCGGGAGGTGATCGCCTCTTTTCAGGACGACCGAATCGTCGCTCCAGGCTATGTTCGGGACCGCGCAGAAATCGCCCGCTGGCTGGCAAGCGCCGATATTTATGTGTCAGGGATGGCGGACGAAACATTCGGAGTCTCGATCATCGAGGCCCAGGCTTCGGGGCTACCGGTGGTTGGGGTGGCGGCCGGAGCAATGCTGGATCGAGTCACGCCGGAAATTGGCCGTCTCGGACCCGTAGACGACTCAGCCGCAATGGCCGCGAATATCCTCGAAATCTGGAATGGGGATCGTTCGGCTATCGGCGCCCGGGCGTGCCGGCACGCTCTCCAATATAGCTGGGACGGAAGCATGGAAGCGCTGTTCGGTCGAGTATATCCGAAAGCGTTCGCGGCGCGCGCCGCTGCCCAGCGAGTCGTTCTTCCTTCAGCAGCCACGGGCCAGCCCGTCGCGCCCTAGCCGCGCCGCATGACCGCTCTTTACGGGAAACCGGAACAGCTCGAACCGGGCATCGTGCGTATTCTGGCGCACAATCCGTCGCCGTTCACCTACACCGGGACGCAGACATACCTGCTCGGGGAGCGGGAGGTCGTCGCGATCGATCCCGGACCGGAGCTGGACAATGATGTGGAGGCGCTGCTGATTGCGATCGCAGAACGACCCCTAAAGGCAATTCTGTGTACCCACACACATCGGGACCACAGCCCGGCAGCCCGGTTGCTCAAGGATCGCACCGGTGCGCCGATTGTCGGCTGCGCACCGCTGGCTTTGGAAAGTGCGGGTCCGCGTGCGGACGCTTCCTTCGATTTTGATTATGAGCCCGATCGTGTTCTCGAAGATGGAGCCACACTTGAGGTCGACGGCGAGGCGCTTATCGCTGTCGCGACCCCTGGGCACACCTCCAACCATCTCTGCTTCGCGTACCGCGGTGCGCTTTTCACCGGCGATCATGTGATGAAGTGGTCGACCACCGTTATCTTTCCGCCGGACGGCGATATGGCGGCCTATATGGAAAGCCTCGAAAAACTGAGGCGACGGGAGGACCGCATCTATTATCCGGCGCATGGCCCGGCCGTAGAAAATCCGCAGCAATATGTGCGGCAATTGGTTGGTCACCGGATGCAGCGGGAAAGGCAAATTCTATCGCTGGTGCGGGAAAGGCCGCGGCGGATCGCGGAGATCGTGGTGGACGCCTATCCCGGACTGGACCCGCGCCTCGTCGTTGCCGCCGGCGGCTCGGTTCTCGCGCACTTGCTGGACCTTCGCCAGCGCGAGTTGGTTAAACAGCAGAAGGACTCATGGATAGCCGTTTGAAGAAGCCGCTCGTTGCCCTCGGGATCGTAGTTGCTCTTGTCGTCGGGGTGGTGCTGGGAATCTCGGCCGGATTGGCCGACAAGATCTTCGGCCCGAACGCGAAAACCATCGCAACCTCGAGCCTGCAGGCCATGCGCGCCGAAAACCGGCTGATTGCGTTCGAGGCACGCTACGTTTCCGTCGTCACCACCGACAGGAGCAGCTTCGGCCTCTCCGCCGAGCGAACGCTCATTCTTCCCGGTGATGTGCGCTACGAGCTCGATCTTGCCGCGCTTTCACCGAAGGATTTGAGCTGGGACAGAGATAGCAAGACGCTTTCCGTGAAACTGCCGGAGATTGAGATCGCAGGGCCAGACGTCGACCTCACCCACGCGCGCGAATATGGATCGAGCGGCCTGCTCGGCGTCTTCACCGACGCGCGCACGCAACTTGACGAGGCGAACCGGGCCAAGGCCGTCGCTGATCTTCGCCAGCAGGCGCAAGCGCCAGTCCCGATGCGTTTGGCTCGGGAAGCGGCTCGCCAGGATATCGAGCGAAGCTTTGCGCTGCCGCTCGCCGCC
>Ga0207678_10004769_pt1 | contig 12168 bp, 13 predicted proteins | sample KBSC63metaG_FD_184319 | JGI IMG/M metagenome (GOLD analysis project Ga0207678, IMG submission 184319) | Corn rhizosphere microbial communities from Kellogg Biological Station, Michigan, USA - KBS C6-3 metaG (SPAdes) (version 2) | ecosystem: Host-associated > Plants > Roots > Rhizosphere > Soil ... | reverse complement strand
ATGCGTTCGTGTGTCACCTCGACGACAAGGCAGCGGCTGAAAACCTGAGGCGCATTCGCGGCGTGGATGAGAAGCATCACCTCACACTGCTGTGCCGCGACTTGTCGGAGTTGGCGAGTTATGCGCGGGTGGACAACAAGCAGTACCGACTGCTGAAGGTGGGCACACCGGGGCCCTTCACGTTCATCCTCGAAGCGACCAAGGAAGTGCCGAGACGGGTGTCGCATCCGTCTCGGCGGACGATCGGGTTGCGCGTGCCTGACCACCGCGTCACGCAAGAGTTGCTCGCGATTCTGGGTCAACCCTTGATTGCGACCACCTTGATCGCGCCAGACGAGACGGAGCCGATGAACGAGCCTCGCGAGATTCGCGACCGATTTCAGAAGCTCGTGCAGGCGGTGGTAGATGCAGGTGCATGCCCAATGCAGCCAACGACGGTAGTGGATCTCACGGGGGATGCGCCTGTGCTCGTGCGTTCGGGCCGCGGTAACCCAGCACAACTCGGCCTTTCATAGAGGCCTTGCGCGAGGCCTTGAAGGCCCGAACTGACGAGAGCCCGAAGGAAGACAAAGTGAAGAGTTCGTAGCTCGGAAGCCGTTAAAGGTCAGGCGTTGGCGCTGAGGCGCAGTCCCGATTGCATCCGGCTACCCCTGCCGCAACCTTTGGACCACTCTTTCAGCGCTGAACCCCACCTGCCTTTGCCCCTTCACTACCAACATGGGCGTGCCCGGACTCTGCAGGGCCTTGTACGCCGCCGCACATGCCGCATCGCTCTCGATGAAGCACTCGCCGAATGCGATCTGGTGTTCCTTGAAATATGTTCTTGCCTTCAGGCAGTAGGGGCATGTCACCGACGACAGCATCATGATGTCGCCGGTCTTTGCTGTCTGCGCCATCTCCTTGGCGATGCGCTCGCTTCCTAAGCCTTGAAGAAGCTGCACGCCCGTCCAGGCCGCGATTGCAAGCAATGCGAGCGGTGCAACCCGACGCAGCGTCTGCTTCAATAGTGCCTCAGAGATGCCCCTTTCAGAGTCTTCGCTCCCTCTCCCTCTGGGAGAGGGCTGGGGTGAGGGCCGTGGGCGGTGAATAGAGCCATGGGTTGCCATCACCGCAGCCCCTCACCCAACCTCTCCCCAGAGGAGAGAGGAGCCAATACAAAACCTTGAAAGTGGTGTCGCCTCAGAGGCTGAGAGGTTTTCGAGAGTGCCCGAGCAGCGCGCCAGAAGGCATCTGATCCAGGTGCGCCTGCGCTGTGAGCATTCGCAACGGCTGGCAAGCAGCACTTGGCGTGATGAGCGGGCATGATCGAAATACCTTCAGCCGCTCAGGCTCCAGAAGATATCGCCGCCGTGACGACGATTTCGATCTTCCACTCGGGCTTGGCAAGCCTCGCCTGCACCGTCGCCCGTGGTGGCGCATCGCCGGGCGCGACCCAGTCGTCCCACACCTCATTCATGCCATCGAAGTCGGCGAGGTCGGCGAGAAAAATCTGCGCCATGAGGATGTGTGCATTGTCCGTTCCCGCCTCAGCCAACAGCTTGTCGATCATGGCAAGCACCTGCTGCGTCTGCCCGCGAATACCTTGAGTGGCGTCATCGGGCACCTGACCCGCGAGGTAGACCGTCTGATTGAAGATGGCCATCTCCGAAAGCCGGTCGCCCACATGAAAACGCCGCAATCCCTGAATCATCTTTTCGCTCCGTGACCATGTCTGTGTTGATCGTGATGCCCGTGCTTACCGCCGGGGTGATGTGGTGCCGGCACCGGCGCAGACGGCTCGGCCTTCTGCCCAATTTTGCTTTCCGTGCCCTTGAGCAACTTCTGAATGTTGGCGCTGTGCCGCCACACGAGCAGCAGGCCCATGATGGTGACCGACACTGCGATCGGGCCACCGCCCCAAATCAGCAGTTGGTAGAACGGCGCGAACACCGCAGCCACGATGGCCGCAAGCGACGAGTAGCGAAAGAAGAATGCAATGATGGCCCAGGTGAGCAATGTCGCGAGCCCGAGCAGGGGCTCGATGCCCAGCAGCACGCCCGCCGCCGTCGCCACGCCCTTGCCGCCAACAAATCGGAAGAACACCGGCCATAGGTGGCCGAGAAATGCAGCAAGACCCACCAGCGCGACAGTGCCGTCGCCAAAGCCGAAGCGCGGCCCGTAGATTTTCACGAGCAGCACCGGCACGAATCCCTTGAGCGCATCGAACAGGAGCGTCAGGATGGCGGCTCTCTTGTTTCCCGACCTCAAGACGTTGGTCGCGCCGGGATTGCCTGAGCCGTAGGTGCGTGGATCGTTCAGTCCCATCAGCCGACTCACGATGACCGCGAATGACAAGGATCCGATGAGGTAGGCGGCAAGCAGGGCCACCAGGGTGTAGGCAATCTCCATCTTCTTGGTAGAGGCGAGTGGTAGCGGGTCATTGTGCACCGAGCCAAGCACTCAAAGACAAGCAAGCTGCTCCCGCTTCCGCTGGGACCACCCGGAAAGGAACAACGCGATGGAATCGCATCTCGCACATCCGAGCGCATGTGAGGGCATCTCCTCTCGCTAACCCGCATGCATCGCAGCGCCGGTTGGCGCGACACTGCATCAAGCAATGCGGCACTCCGCGTTGATGCCAGTTCAGAAAACAAGAGGGGAAGCCAGTGGTCATTCTGGTCCAACGGTCACGCACGGTGGGCAGGCGTAGCGTTATTCGCTGCCATCCTGATCTCCGTGCTGTATGTCGAGCACCACGGCGTCACGCGACTCACCGTCGGCGATTCCAATAAAGGCATCGTCTCACTCGACAGCTTTGAATCCGTGCTGCAGCGGCCCGGCTTCGGCACCATCGATCACAGCGCGCAGTTGACCGACTTCGCGTCCAGCAATTCCACCAGCACCGAGGGCGAAACGCCCACCAAGTAGCCTCGCCGCCCGCCGTTGATGCAGATCGACGGCAGCCCGAGCACGCTCTCTTCGACATACACCGGCAGGTCCTTCTTGGTTCCGAAGGGCGATGTGCCGCCGACCATGTAGCCGCTGTGACGCTGCGCCACGTCCGGCTTGCAGGGCTCCACCGATTTCGCGCCAATTTGCCGTGCGAGATTCTTGGTGCTCACCTGCTTGTCACCGTGCATGAGCACGATGAGCGGCTGGGCGCGCTCGTCTTGCATGACCAGCGTCTTGATGACCTGATGCTCTGACACGCCAAGCTGACGCGACGATTCTTCGGTCCCGCCGTGCTCGACATAGTCGTACACATGTTCGGTGAAGCTCACACCATGGCGACGCAGGAACTGCGTCGCCGGGGTTTCGCTGACGTGGGTGCCCTTCTTGGCCATTACTGAGCCGGGTCGCGCAGGCGCCAGCGAATCGCGTCGATCTTCGCTAGAAGCTCAGGCGAAAGTTGAGTGCCCCAGGCGTCGATGTTCTCGTCGAGTTGCTCACACGTGGTCACGCCGATGATGGTGCTCGACACGCGCCAGCTCGTGTAGCAAAAGGCGAGCGCCATCTGGGTTGGCGTGAGGTTGTGCGCACGCGCCAGCGCGTTGTATTCGCGGGCGGCGCCCAGCGCATCCGGGCGAGCCCAGCGTTGCTTTTTCATCGAGTCGAAAAGTGCAAGCCGGCCGGGCTTTTGGTCAGGCGCGTCGATGCCCACCTCGTCGTACTTGCCGGTGAGCGAACCGAAGGCGAGTGGCGAGTACGCCAGCAGCGATACGTCGTGGCGGTACATGGACTCGTCGAGTCCGTTGTCGAGCGTGCGGTTCACGAGTGCATATGGGTTCTGCACCGTTGCAATGCGCGGCAAGGCATGCTGTTCGGCGATGCGCACGAACTCGCCGACGCCATAGGGTGTTTCATTCGACAGGCCGATGACGCGGACCTTGCCCGCCTTGACGAGCCGGCCCATGGCTTCGAGCTGCTCGTGGATGGAGCTGTATTCCCTGTCCTGGCGTGGATCGAAATACACGCCGCCAAACATCGGTACGTTTCGATTGGGCCAGTGGATCTGATAAAGGTCGATGTGCTCGGTCTGCAGCCTCTTCAGGCTGTCGTCGCAGGCCTGCAGGATGTCGCCGGCCGTGAGATTGTGGCTGCCGTTGCGCACCCAGTCCATGTTCCGCGAGGGGCCAGCCACCTTCGTTGCAAGAACGACCTTGTTGCGCAGGCCGGGCCGCTTCGCAAACCAGTTGCCGATGATGCGTTCCGTTGCACCATAGGTCTCGCGGCGCGCTGGCACCGAGTACATCTCTGCCGTATCGATGAAGTCGATGCCGCGCGCCAAGGCGTGGTCAAGCAGCGATTGCGCGCAAGCTTCGCTGACTTGGTCGCCGAAGACCATCGTGCCGAGGCATATCGGCGTGACGCGCAGCTCGCTGCGGCCGAGAGGAATCGATTGCATGAGGTGGTTGTGGCAGAGGGAATCCGCAAGTCTGCCTCAATCACCCCAAGCCTCGACGGCCTGGGGCTTCTTGTTGGGCGTCGGCTTCTCAGAGGCTGAGAGTTTTTCGAGCGTGCCCGAGCGGCGCGCCAAAAAGCGCGTGATCTAGCGCAAAGCGCAGCCATAGCTCGTGCTATGGCGAGCATTTGCAATAACGAGCAGGCCTCTTTTGTCGTGATGAGCGGGCATGATCGAAATACTCTCAGCCTCTCAGCACGCAGGCACGGACGAAATGTCCATAAAGTCGTCCAGGGACTTGAGCGTCTCGTTCAGATCGCTCTCGCGCATCACCGTGATGTAGTCCTTCTCCTTGATCCACCTCATGGCGCCAACAACGCGAGGCGTTCCCTCTGACGGCGCGCCATTGCGGCAAACCTGCGGCTTCGCGCCAAGCTCGATGCTGGACTTGCCGCTGCGAACCTTGTCAGTGGGCGTATTTATGTTGACAAGACGCTGGCGAAACGCCACGAGGCGTGCCACTTCGGCGGAGTCGAGCTTCAGCACCATCCAGCGGCCTTCGGTACTGCTCACCGCGGGCAGGCCTGCAAGGTCCTCACTGTCCTTGGATTCACGCATCGTGAAGCGCTCGACATGCGCCTGCTCGCCATCGCGCTTGACCTTGACGTCGATGCTCAACGCGTTGCGCCGCACGGAATAGGCGGCTGGCAAATGCATTGCGACGCGAAGCGTAGCGGGGTCGAAGTTTTCGAAATCGAATTTGCGCAGTTCCCACAGCGAACTGAGCGGGATGCGTGAGCAACCGGTCATGACGACGAGCAGCGCAATCATGCCGACAAGGATGATGGCCCGAATCAGATCGCGCGGCAGCATGCGATGGAAAGAGGTCAGGTGGCGACTCAGCATCGTTCTTCCTTTACAGTGATTTTTTATTGTTTTACATTAAACATTAAACCCATCACGTGATGCAAGCCATGCCGACAGAAAAAACTCCCCTCCTTCTGGCTCCTACTCCCATGGACCGCATCCGCCGCATTGCGAACCTCATGCGAGGCATGGTCGTCATCGGAGGTACGGTGTTCGTCGCTTCCACCCTCTTCCTCTGGTTTTCGCACCAATGGGTCGAGATCGTCGCAATGCGCGACGTGGGCGTCGACGCGGCAAGCATCAGCCTCACTCCGGCGGCTCAATGGGTCAGCGCCCTCGCCGCGCTGGTGCCGTTGAGCGTGGGAGTTTTCGGCATGTTCCAGGTGTGGAAGCTCTTCGGCGACTACGCGCAGGGGCAAATCTTCACGTCGCAAGCCTCGACACGGCTGCGCCGCCTGGCGTGGTCATTGATCGTTTGCGCCGCTGCGCAAGTACTGGCACGCACCGCGACCAGCCTCGCGCTGACCTTCAATAACCCGCCAGGAAAGAAGATGCTCATCGTCAACATCTCGTCGACCGACTACACCTTCGTGCTCTTCGGCGTGCTGCTGCTGGGCATCGCATGGGTCATGGTCGAGGCCACGCGGCTTGCGCAAGAGAATGCCGAGTTCATCTGACGCGCGGGCCCACCATGTCCATCGTCGTTCACCTCGATGTGATGCTCGCGAAGCGAAAGATGCGCTCGCGGGAGCTCGCTGAGCACATAGGCATCACTGAGCAAAACATTTCGCTGCTCAAGTCCGGCAAAGTACGCGGAGTGCGCTTCGACACGCTGTCGCGCATCTGTGAAGTGCTTCAGTGCCAGCCGGCCGATCTGCTCGAATACGTACCGGACGACGAGTCGTCGCAAGCCTCCGTGCAGCGATGAGACGTCGCAGCGGGTGGGCGGCCTGGACGGTCGCGTTGGCTTTGCACCTGGTGGTGGCGCTGCTGCTGATTTGGCAAACCTCGCAGCCATCGAAGCGAAATTCCGGCGGACCGGCACCAAGGGTCAGCCTTCGAATGGTTCCGGCACAAGCTTCCATCGAAACCGCTACGGTCACTCGCTCGATATCGCAAGAACTGGCGCCGCATCATCGCCCGCCTCAGCCCACGCCCACCCTGCCTGCATCCACTGCTGCGTTCACTGCGGACGAGATGCGCACCGCAATCGCAGCACCCCCAACGACTGCCCACGCGCCGCTGAACCTCACCCTGCCCGCAAACTCGGCTTCCGCCGTTCCGCGCAGCATGGTCAATGCCGCACTGAACGACTCTCGGAGCAACACTCGGCTCACGCACAGTGAACGGTTCGCCGCCATGCTGGGGACCAACACCGATCGAATCGAAGAGCGCATGGCCGAAGGGATGCGAGTGCGAGAAGGTACGTCCTGTGCGCTCGTTTACGAATCTCGAGCCGCCGTGGTCAATCCATTCAACCAGGTCGGGGTTCCTATGCCGAAGCTGGCCAAACCCTGCCCCTGAAGTGCCCCAAAGGCTGAAAGTATTTCGAGGGTGTCCGAGGAGCACATCAAAAGGCGCGTGATTCCAGGCGGAAAGCGCAGCCATAGCTCGGCGATGGCGAGCATTTGCAATAACGAGCTGGTGGTCTTTTGGCGTGATGAGCGGGAATGATCGAAATACTCTGGCCTCAGTTCTCACCTTCAAGACGCTTCACGCGCGCACGATCTTCTTCCTGCAAACGCAGCACGCGCCGCTGAACCTTGCCGGTGGTGGTCATCGGCAAGGCGTCGATGAATTCGATTTCCTTCGGACATTCGTAAGGCGCAAGCTTCCCGCGGACGTGGGCCTGAAGCTGGTCGATGAGCGAGGCATCTCCATTAAAGCCTTCAGCCAGCACAACATAAGCCTTTACCAATGCACCACGTTCCGCATCTGGCTTGGGCACCACCGCCGCGTTCGCCACAGCCGGATGCTTCACGAGACAGTTCTCAATTTCGCTCGGCCCGATGCGGTAGCCTGCAGCCTTGAAGACGTCATCGCTGCGGCCCTGGTACCAAAGGTAGCCGTCCGTGTCCATGACTGCCGTGTCGCCCGTGCGGCACCATGAATCGTTCGGGTCCTGCGTGAACTTGCTGCGGGTGGCGTCGTCGTTCCTCCAATAGCCGAGAAAGAACACAGGGTCGGGATGACCGTGCACGTCGCGACGATGCACCGCAACGTCCCCGGGCGTGCCGCGCGGACATTCGCGGCCGTTGAGGTCAATGACAGCAACGCGATGCCCAGGGTACGGCCGCCCCATGCTGCCGGGCCGCGCGGGCCAGCCCGGATGCACGCGGGCGTCGCTCATGACAATGCGCGAGCAGTTGCCAACAACGTAATTCATCTCGGTCTGCCCGAACATCTCATTGACCGTGATGCCAAGCTGCTTCGTGCAGTAGCCGAAGACCGCATCGCCCACCGCCTCACCGGCACTCATGATGGCGCGCAAGGCGAGCTTGTACTGCATGCGCGGCTCGGGCACGGCCTTCATCATGGCCTTGAGCGCTGTCGGAAACAGGAAGGTATGCGTCACTCGATGGCGCTGCATCAGCTCGAATGCCCTCACCGGCGAGAAACGCCCTTGGTAAGCCACGATGGGCCGGCCGAAATACAAGGTGGGCAAAAGCGCATCCATGAGTCCGCCCGTCCACGCCCAGTCGGCCGGCGACCAGAACACCGCATCGCTCTGCGGAAACCAGTTCTGGCTGCAGACGAAGCCGGGGAGATTACCGATCAAGGCTCGATGCGGAATCAGCGCACCCTTGGGCGGGCCGGTGGTGCCGCTGGTGTAGATGAGCACCGCGGCATCGTCGGCCTTGGTGCTCGCGCAGGTGAAGGCCTCAGCTTCGTCGACAAGCGCAGTGATCCAGTCGACGTCGCCGCCTCCGGTCGCCCCTCCGACGGTGAGCACGGTCTTTAGACGGGGGCATGTCGCGCGCGAGGCAAGAAGGTTGTCGATGCCGCTTTCATCAACGATGGCGACATGCGCCTCACTGTCGTTGAGCCGGTATTCGAGTGCGTCGGGACCGAAGAGCATGGACAGCGGCACGGCCACTGCGCCGAGCTGGAAGACGGCCATGTACGCCACCGCTGTCTCGATGCGCTGAGGCATCACGGTCGCGACGCGGTCACCACATTTCACGCCGAGCTTCACGAGCGTGTTCGACAGGCGGTTGGCTTCGCGCTGGAGTTCGGCGTAGGTGCGGCTCACCGCCGCACCGTTCTCATTCTCGTGGTGGATCGCAACCGCGTTGGGCGTCTCACGTGCCCAACGGTAGCAGCAAGCTTGCGCGATGTTGAACTGCGAAGGCACCTTCCAGTGAAATGAGTGGTGCAGCTCAGCGTAGTGATCGATGGACTGTGCAGACATGCACATAGCTTACCGGGGGCGGAAGCTTCACCAGATAAAGGGTGAAGCTCTGTACCCTGGTTGCGGAGTTCTGCAGCATCGCGCGTTCGGTGCTCGCTCTACATACACGCCAGCCCGCATGTCGGCCGATGTGCTGTGAGCGAAACTCCGCGACTTGCCTCAATACGGTGAGATCCAGGGATGCAGGTGCGTGATGCGAGGTCCCTGGCCGGAGACCCAACCGATGGTGTATTGGCTGGTGCCCGTTCGGGAAGGGCGCTGCGCGGCCGCCGACCGACGCACCCCGCTGCCGATCGTGCGGCCATGGCTGCATAGCGCGTCAATCCGCCCATCCTCGCGCGCCCCCGGCAGCTGCGCGAGCACCTGCTCGCTCGTGGCCAGGAGTGCAGACTGCCCCCTCGGCTTCGATAGCTCCTGCCCGGCGATGTCCACCAGTACGCGAAGCAGCGAGGCGCGAGAACTGAATGTTCCTGTGCGCGGGACCGTCGCCAACCGGGCACCCATCTGCTCGGGAGACTGATCCAGGTGCATGCGATTCACGCGCATCAGTGCCTCGGGCGAAATGATCTGATGCACTGCAGGCGCGGCCGCGGCCGCGTTCCAGGCTGCGTCCAATTCGCGAGCGATTTCGCCAGCCTCTGCTTGTCGCGCGCGTTGCGCCTGCAGGCGCTCGCGCCGCTGCGCACGCATGTCGTCGAGCAAGGCCCGGTCGCGTTTGAGCTCGTGTTCGATGGCGGCGATCTCATCCCCGGCTTCCAGGTGGCGCGCGCTGACTGCCTCGAATTTTTCGAAGTCCGCCCGATGCCGTTCGGTTTGCCGGTCGATCTTCCCCTCCAGCCGGCTGATGCGAACCTCCAGATCGCCGATCGATTGCGTCTGCGAAGTCATGGCTGGTTGCACTTGCACTGCCCTGGACAACGGGCGGGACATCGCGGCGAGCTCGCCGGAAACGCTCTGGAGTTCTCGGCTGTAGTAGGCCCCCAGCTGCGAAGCGGCCTCTCGGCCCAGCGCCTCCTCCGGCCCGTCGTCGAAATGCTGCGAGAAAGCCTGGTCGATCCCAGTCAGCACCTCGAGGAGTGCCTCTCGATTCGCGACCAATCCATCGAGCATTTGCCTGGTTTGTGCGGTGGCGCGCTCAAGAGACCTTCCCTTCAAGATCTGCCCGTCGGTGAGCATGGCCGCCCTTCCACTAGGGCGTGGCATTTCGAGCTTTTTTATGAAAAACCTCATTGCCTCTTCGAGGCTGTCTACTGCCAAGTGTGCCGATCTGATACCCGTCGCATTCATGGCCAGCCTCAGTATGCGAGTCCACAAGCCCGCATTCGCGCTTTGGGTGATGACAGCATGGTCGGCGACGACCATCACCAACTGCTTCTCCAATGTCGGCCTCATGACTTTGGCCTCGCAGCGTTCTATCGCATTCATGAATGCGCCGATCACCTGGCGCGCTGTGGGGCCGCCGGCCTTCTTCCCGAAGTCGGCGATCCCGTGGAATGCCTCATCGAGGGCATCGGCGAACGGCCGATTTGTCCGAGCATCGCCCCTGCCCCTGCCTGCGCGCGGAGTGCAGGATGCACGGAACCAGTCCGCAACGGCATTCCGAACCTCCTCAGCGTTCAGGCCGCGAGTCGATTCGATCAGGCGACGGCGTTCATCGCGCTCAGCGACTTCGCTGGCATGGCGCGCGACCGCGGCACGCGATCGCTTGATATTGGCCTGACGCGCGGCCAGCGCATCTAACCTGTCGCGCCACGCGGCTGCGGCATCAGCGTCGGGTGATGCCGATGCGGATGAGCCAACAGCCGACGAGGACGATGCGGTAAACGCCGCGAGCTGCTGCTGCAGCTGCTCCAGTTGCCCAACTTTGCGGGTCAGCCCGCGCTCCCGCGTCTCGACAATGTCGCGGGCTCGTGCGACTTGCTGCGCTATTTCGTCGAATTGCTCCGAGGCCCGATCGTGGTCGGCCTGCAGCCGGCGGACCTGCCGCTCCAGGTCGTCTCGCGAGGCAGGAGCCGGTGGAGCGCCGGCCTCCAGCCGCGCCTCGAGTTCACTGAGCCGGTCAGCGAGCTGCCCCACCGCGGCAAGGTCCGCAGTACTGACATGCTGGTACTCCGCACGGACCAACGCGTCGGCCGAAACGCTCGCCAAAGTTCCGACCTCCACGAGTCCCCTGAGGCGGGCGACGCTTGCGGCATTGCGCGAGGATGATGCGCCCGAATCGGCCGTGGCGTCAGATCCTCGCGGGGTGAGGCGCAGCGCCTCATTGCGCGGCGGCGCCACCTGACGTGAACGAGCGTGAGCGGCACCGGCACTGGCTTCGGTGTCCGCTGCAGATGATAGGGCGGCGGACGTGGCGATGTCGTGAGTTTTCAAGGCAGGTAGCTGCAGCGTGCGAAGCACGCGGCGCATCAAGTGGCAATCGCCGGATGGTCCGCGATCTCCGCCCTACCCATTCGATCCGTCGCGACGCGACGTCCAGAATGCCGAAACACCTAGGGACATGGCCCAAAACAATTTCCCGTTTTGGGGGCGCAGGGCGGGCGCGCTGCGCCGTTGCTCCTCGCTTGTGTGGCTCGCCACACGGCGCTCTGAGCGCCTTGCATCGCATCCCGCCCTGCGCCCCCAAAATGGGAAACTATTCGGGCCATGTCCTAAGCTGGCCGACTCCTGCCTCCTCTTCGTACTTTCAAGCTCGATCTGCCGTGTTCATTCCCTCGACCCTGTTGTGGCCGGCTTCGCGTACGCCGCCAGAGCATCGCCGTCAATTCGGCACAGGCGCCAGTCGGGCATCACGGCAGCGCCCAACTTCTTGTAAAAGCGAATGGCGCTTTCGTTCCAATCGAGCACGCACCATTCGAAACGGCCGTAGTTTCGCTCGGCAGCCAGCTTGGCCAAGCGGGTCAGCATGGCTTCGCCAATGCCCGATCCGCGGTGCAAAGGCTTCACGAAGAGGTCTTCAAGGTAAAGCCCGGGCTGCGCGAGAAAGGTCGAGAAATTGGTGAAGTACAGCGCGAAAGCCACGACTGTGCTTTCGCCCTCGACCACCGCTGATGCCGGCACTTCGGCCACCATCGCCTCGGCCACCGGCTTTTCGCCAAAGAGTTGCGGTCTGAGCTTTTCAGGCGTCACCTGCAGCAAGTGGGTGAGCTTTTCGAACTCGGCGAGGTCCCGAATCAACTGGACGATGGGCGCCACATCGCGCAGTTCGGCAGGACGGATGGTGAATGGACTCATGGAGGCGGATTCTCAGCCACTTCCAGCCGCGACGCGTCCCCTACTGTCCGAACCCGTGGCGGGTGTCACACATTGGCGGCTCTCTCATGCGACAGCGGAATTCCCTCGCGCTTCTATAGTGCGCCGATGAGTTTCGACCCTTATCTCGTACGGCGCGAAGGCCGAAGCCGTTTCCTTAAGGACCCGTTCGGGAATAACTTGCACATTTGGCTCGCCGGCTGCGGGCGCGCTGCGGCGTTGCAAATGCTCGCGATGCCTATGGGCATCGCTGCGC
>Ga0207678_10004764_pt1 | contig 12179 bp, 13 predicted proteins | sample KBSC63metaG_FD_184319 | JGI IMG/M metagenome (GOLD analysis project Ga0207678, IMG submission 184319) | Corn rhizosphere microbial communities from Kellogg Biological Station, Michigan, USA - KBS C6-3 metaG (SPAdes) (version 2) | ecosystem: Host-associated > Plants > Roots > Rhizosphere > Soil ... | reverse complement strand
AAGGTATTGGAATGGCAGCCAAGGCTTTGAGCTTCGACGTCGGCGATTATGTTGTTTACCCCAAGCACGGTGTAGGCCGCGTCGTTGAACTGCAGAGCACGGAAATCGCCGGGACCCGCCTCGATCTCTACGTCCTTCGCTTCGAGAAGGAGAAGATGACCCTCCGAGTGCCGGTCAACAAGGCGGATTCGGTCGGAATGCGCAAGCTTTCGTCGGACAAGACGATGAAGGACGCACTCGAGACGCTGAAGGGCAAGCCGAAGGTGAAGCGCACCATGTGGTCGCGCCGCGCACAGGAATATGAAGCCAAGATCAACTCTGGCGACCTGACTTCGATCGCGGAAGTCGTCCGCGACCTGTTCCGCCCCGACGACGCTCCCGAGCAGAGCTATTCCGAGCGACAGATTTTCGAGGCCGCCTCCTCGCGCCTGGCGCGCGAGCTCGGAGCCATGGAGCAGATCGACGAGAAGTCAGCACTGGCCAAGATCCTCGAGATCCTCAACAAGGCCGCGGTGATCCATCACAAGCCGAAGGAAGAAGTGGCATAGATCGTCCGGGGGACGTTCTTCAGGCCGCTTCCGTGGCGTAAGAGCTGATTCAGATGATTTCCAAGGGCGTCCCTCGCCGGGCGCCCTTTTTATTTGCGCTTGCGACCGGTATCGGCTAGCTGTATTGGTAATGTAATACACGCAGGAGGACTCGCATGCGCAAGGCAGTGCTGATCGGGGTTGCGATGGCGGCGACGGCCACGGCGGGCTGTGCCCGCGGCCACGCCGAAGACGGTGGGCCCATGGTGCAGAAGAGCTACCAGGTCGGAAACTTCACCCAGGTCGAGCTGGCCGGACCGTTTGACGTAACGATTCACACCGGCTCCGCGCCGAGCGTCAGCGCGCGCGGCAACCAGAAGCTGATCGATCGCCTCGCCGTGGAGGTCAAGGGCGACAAGCTGGTCATTCACACCGAATCGAACCGCGGCTGGTTCAACTGGGGATGGGGAACGAACGGCAAGGCCGACATTGCGATCACCATGCCGACGATCAGCGCCGCCACCCTGGCAGGATCGGGCGGGATCAACATCGATCATGTGAAGGGCGACAATTTCGAAGGCACCGTCGCCGGCTCGGGCGATCTCAATATCGATTCGGTCGAAGTGCAGTCGCTGAAGCTTTCGATCGCGGGCTCCGGCGACGTCCGCGCGCGGTCCGGCCAAACGGCGAGCGCCGCCTACAAGATTGCCGGTTCGGGCGGGATCGATGCGCGAAGCATCAAGGCGCAAACCGCGGAGGTCTCGATTGCCGGCTCGGGAAGCATCAGCGGACAGGCGACCGCCGCGGCCGACGTGAAGATCATGGGCTCGGGCGACGTAACTTTGACCGGGGGTGCCAAGTGCAACATCACCAAGCACGGCTCGGGCGACGTCAACTGCTCTTAAAGGCGAATTAACCATGTTGCGGGAAGGTGAGGGCATGAACCTTCGTCTTCCCGCTTTTGCATTCGCAGCTCTCGCTTTCGCTCTGCCCGCCTCTGCCGCGGAGCGAAATTTCATGGTCACCGATTTCAACAAGATCCGAGTCGACGGACCGTTTTCGGTCAAGTTGACGACCGGCGTCCCGCCGTCCGCGAAGGCGACCGGCTCATCGACGGCGCTCGACAATCTGGCGGTCGCGGTCGAGGGGCAGACGTTGGTCATCCGCAAGAGCCAATCGGGCTGGGGCGGCTTTCCGGGCGACAATCCGGGCCCGGTCACCATCGCTGTCGGAACGCACGACCTTACTGCCATCTGGCTGAACGGCTCCGGCGGGCTGAAGGTGAATTCGGTCAAGGGCCCGTCGCTGGACATCTCCCTCGTCGGGGCGGGCTCGGTGGCGATCGACAAGGTCACCGTCGATCATGTCGGTGCCGGCCTGTCAGGCTCGGGCTCGGTCGTCCTTGCCGGCACCGCCAACGAGGCGGCGGCGACGGCGAGCGGGACATCGGCGCTCGACGCTCACGCGCTCACGGTGAAGAACGCGACGATCGGCGCTTCCGGGGCCGGCGTCGTCAAGCTGACCGCGACCAACACCGTCAAGGTCAATGGCGAAGGCGCGGTGACGATCGACCTTTCCGGCAAGCCCTCGTGCGCACTGAACGTGGAGGGCCCGGCTTCCGTAACCGGCTGCCGCGAACGTTAGTTCAGCGCAGCGGTCGTTTCCACGCCCGACAGGAAGTTCCAGAGCGCTCCGGCAAGCTCTTCGCCGGCGGCGATCGCCTCGGCCTTCTCGTCGTCCGGAAGGCGGTCGAGGAGGGCACGGCAGACGGCGCTGTGCTCAACATCGGCGGTTGCGTGGACGCGGAAGAAGCGCAAGGTCTCCTCGTCGGCGATGCCGTAGCGATCGACCAGGCCCTCGATCTTGGCGGTGGCGACGCCCGGAAACTGCGATTCATAGGCGTAAAGCGCTCCGAGCCCGGCGGCGTAGGATTGCCTCGACAGGCGGCGGAAGGTGTCGATCAGCGCCTGCGTTTCGCTATTCACCTGCTGCGAGCGGACGCCCGCCTCGTTCTCACCAAGGCCGCGGGCGAACATCATCCACAGCGTCGCATGATCCTGCTTGCCCGCCTCGACGCCTTCCTCCTCGGCAAGATTCTCGGCGAGCAGCCGGCGGCCATCGACGTCGGCACAGTTGCTATGCACCGCGCTCACGGCGCGCGGGAAGGCCTCGACATGGTGGAAATACTGGCGGGCATAAGCGCGCAGGGCGTCGAGGCTGAGGCGGCCCTCGGTCCACGCCTGGTAGAATGGATGGCTGAGCATCGCCCGGGCCGAAACTTTCGAGTCAATTGCGGCGGAAACCGACAGTCCAGTCATTCGAGCACCTCCCTGTTTGTGCATTGCAATAAGGCTGGCGAACAGTGTCGGCAAGCGGACAGGCCGGAAGCTCAGCGGCAACCCGTTGGAGGTTGGATCGTTGACCCGCAAACAAAGAAAAACGGGAGAAAAGCAATGTATATCGGTATCGGCGGCCTGGTCCTCCTGATCATCCTCCTGATGATCCTGCTCTAGGGCCGATAGCGCTTCAGACCAGCGCCAGCGCGGCCAGCCGGCCGTAAAGTCTCGGCGGCAGTTCGGCGAGGCCGGTGCCGTCGTCCCCGGCCGTCGGCGCGTCCGTGTGTTCGAGATAACGCCAGCCCTGGTGGGCGCGGCGATGGACCGGAGTGACCGTCGTGAACGCGGGCGAACAGACGATGTCGATCCGGCCGTCGGCGCGATCCTCGATGGCCAGGATTTCATTGCCGCCCACGATGCGGTGCTTGACGATCCAGTAGAGGTTGCCCCCGATCAGCTCCTCCGCCCGCCGTGGCCGCATTCGGGTCGCGACGCGCAGCTCTCCGCACGATGCGCGTACGGCGATCCGTGCTGCCAGAGCTTCCACGTCGCGGCAGCCGAAAGCCACCTTGGTCAGATGCAGTCCCGGCACCCCTCGTAGGTGGCCGGGAGACGGCGCGATTTCAACCGGTCAGCTGCCCAGCCCGACCAGGGAGGCGAGGCCGAGGAAGCTGAAGAATCCGGTGACGTCGGTGATGGTCGTGACAAACACCGCTGAGGACACCGCGGGGTCGATCCGGAACCTGTCCAGTGTGACGGGCACGATAATCCCGCCCAGACCGGCAGCAAGATTGTTGATCACCATCGCCGCGCCCATGACCGCGCCGAGCAACGGGTTGTGAAAGACCAGTGTGACACCGACGCCGATGAGGATTCCGAGCGATATCCCATTGGCAAGCGCAATCGTCAGCTCGCGCCCGAACGTACGGAACGTATTCGATTCGGTCAGCTGGTTGGTGGCAATCGCCCGCACGGTCACCGCAAGCGTCTGCGTTCCCGCATTGCCGCCCATGCCGGCAACGATCGGCATCAGCACCGCGAGAACCGCATATTTGCCGATCTCGCCCTGGAAAAGGCTGACGACGCTCGCGGCGACGATGGCCGTGCCGAGGTTGATGACAAGCCAGAACAGCCGTCTGCGAACCGTCAGGCGGACCGGTTCGTTAATGTCGCCTTCGCCGGCGCCGGACAACAGCAGGACGTCTTCGCCAGCCTCTTCCTGGATGATGTGGACAACGTCGTCGACGGTGATCATCCCGACCAGCCGGCCGCCGCCATCGACAACCGCAGCCGAGACGAGCGCGTATTTCTGGAAACGGAGGGCGACGTCCTCCTGGTCCATGTCGACCGGGATCAACGTCTGCTCGCGCGCCATGATGTCGGCGACCGGAGTGGTCCGCGGAGCGCGCATGATCGTCGACAGCTTGCAGGTTCCGACCGGGTGATGGCCGGGGTCGACGACGAACACTTCCCAGAAGTCGGTCGGAAGCTCGTCGGTCGAGCGGAGATAATCGATGACCTGGCCGACCATCCAATGCTCGGGCACCGCGACCAGGTCGCGCTGCATCAGGCGGCCAGCGGACTCTTCGGGATAGGTCAGCGCTTCCTCGACCGCGGCGCGGTCGTCCGGCTCCATCGCCCGGAGCACCGCCTCCTGGTCGTCGCGGTCGAGATCCTCGATCAGCGCGACTGCGTCGTCAGATTCAAGCTGGCCGGCAATGTCGGCGACCTGCTCGGGGTCCATGGCGTCGAGCAAAGTCTCGCGGACGTGCTCGTTCATTTCGGCAAGCACGTTGGCGCCGACGATCCCGGCGAGCGCCTTGACCAGCCCCTCACGCTCGTCGTGGGCGGCAAGCTCGATCAGGTCGGCGACGTCCGCCGGATGGAGCGGCTCGACGAGTTCGCGTGCCGTTTCGTCGTCGCCCGCCTCGACGGCATCGAGGACCCGCTCGACGAATTCGGGGCGGAGACGGTCCTCCTCGTCGATCGCGGAGGCGGCAGCCGCGTCGAGCGGCTCGGCTTCGAGCGAGGCGGCGGCGACTTTCTCGCTCTCGCTCATGACCCTCACCCCTTCTCGACGCTTGGCCGTCTCCTATTGTCGGAGCGAGTCTGGCGCAAGCGCTGCGGGCCGCCTAAATCGTCGCCCTTTGGAGCCAATGGAGCGCAAAAATGGCCGACGATCGCCTGACCCTTTCCCTTTCCTCCGGCGGCGACGTCGTCATCAAGCTTCGGCCCGACCTCGCGCCCGAGCATGTCGAGCGCATCACAACGCTCGCCAACCAGGGCTTCTACGACGGCGTCCTGTTCCATCGCGTCATTCCCGGTTTCATGGCCCAGGGCGGCGATCCGACGGGCACGGGTTTTCACGGCTCGGATCTTCCGAACCTGAAAGCGGAATTCTCGAATGAGCCGCATGTACGCGGAACCTGCTCGATGGCGAGGGCGCAGAATCCGGACAGCGCCAACAGCCAGTTCTTCATCTGCTTCGACGACGCCCGCTTCCTCGACGGCCAATATACCGTGTGGGGCGAGGTCGAGAGCGGCATGGAGCATGTCGATGCGCTCCCCAAGGGCGAGCCGCCCGCTAATCCGGGAAAGATCGAGAAAGCCACGGTCGGGAAGGCCGAATAGCTTGGCGAAGCCGGTCGCGCTGGTCACCGGCGCCTCGGCTGGGCTCGGCGCCGAATTCGCGCGGCAATTGTCCAGGCGCGGAAACGCGTTGGTCCTTGCCGCGAGGCGCAAAGACAGGCTCGATGCGCTTGCGGCCGAGCTCGGCAATGCGCGGGCGGTGGAAATCGATCTCGGCCGCGAAGGCGCGGCTGCCGAGCTGGTGGAAAATGTCGCGGGAGCGGGCGAGAGAATCGAGTTGCTCGTAAACAATGCCGGCTTCGGTCTCCACGGCCGCTTCGACAAAGCGGATCCGGCGCGGCTCCGGCAGATGATCGACCTCAACTGCGGCGCGCTGACCGAGCTTTGCCGTCATGTCCTGCCGCAAATGGTCGAGTGCCGCTCCGGCGCGATCCTCAACGTCGCCTCGACGGCGGCCTTCCAGCCAGGGCCCGGAATGGCCGTCTATTTCGCAACCAAGGCCTTCGTTCTCTCGCTCTCCGAAGCGCTCCACGAGGAAGTGAAGCGGTACGGCGTCAAGGTGACGGCGCTCTGCCCGGGGCCGACGCGAACGGAATTCGGCGACGTCGCCGGTTTCAAGGAAACCAGGATGATCGGCCGACTCTCAATGGATTCGGAACCGGTCGTCAGGGCCGGGCTGGAGGCATTGGATGCGAACAAGGCCGTCGCGATCACCGGTTTGCTCAACAAGGCCGGCGCACACTCGACGCGCTTCGTTCCACGATCGCTGGTCCGCAAAATTGCGGGTGCGATCAAGTTTTGATGGAGAGCTTTGACTACTGGGGGACTTTTAACGAGAGGCTGGTGCCCCAAATTGAACCGGGCACGCCGGCCGCCGTTTCGTTTCGAGAGCGTGCGCGGCTAAAGAGGAGATCCGATGGCGGACACTGACGTGGCAGAACGGCCGAAGACGATGCGCGTGCAGGTCGCCAACCTGCCGCCGGGCGACAGCGGGCGCGGCATCGCACGGCTGCCCGCGAAGCTGATGAAGGATCTCGGCCTCAACGAGGGCGATGCCATCGAGATTATCGGCAAGCGCTCGACCGCCGCGCGGGCGATCCGGCCCTATGGCGAGGACGAGGGGCTCGAAATCATCCGCCTCGACGGTCTTTCGAGGGCCAATGCCGGGATCGGCTCCGGCGATTTCGTCGAGGTGCGCAAAGCAACATCGAAACCGGCGACGAAAGTCGTCTTCGCCCCAGCGCAGGACAATGTCCGGCTGCAGGGGTCGGCCGGAGCGCTCAAGCGAACCTTTGCCGGCCGGCCGCTGTGCGAAGGCGACACCGTCGCCACGGCCGGCCACCAGCGCATCAACGCCGACATTCCCGACGCCGTTCGCCAGATGCTGAACGCGCCTGCGTTTGCTCTGCAGGAAGTCCGGCTGAAGGTCGTGTCCGCGAGTCCGAAGGGCATCGTTCACATCGATGCCAAGACGAATGTCGAGCTTCTGGCCGAATATCTCGGTGGCGAGCCGGGCGACCGCCGCGCCGACGTCACCTATGACGATTTGGGCGGGATGCGCGACACGATCGATGCGCTGCGCGAAATGGTCGAGCTACCGCTCCGTCACCCTGAATTGTTCCAGCGCCTCGGAGTCGACCCGCCCAAGGGCGTCCTTCTCCACGGCCCGCCCGGGACCGGCAAGACGCGACTCGCCCGCGCGGTCGCCAACGAAAGCAGCGCGCACTTTTTCAGCATCGCGGGCCCGGAGATCATGGGCTCGGCCTATGGTGAGAGCGAGCGCAAGCTTCGCGAATTGTTCGAACAGGCGGCCGCGTCCGCACCATCGATCATCTTCATCGACGAGATCGACTCGATCGCCCCCAAACGTGGCCAGGTCACCGGCGAGGCCGAGAAGCGCCTCGTCGCCCAGCTCCTGAGCCTGATGGACGGGATCGAGCCACGCCAGAACCTCGTTGTCATTGCCGCGACCAACCGGCCCGAAGCGATCGACGAGGCGCTTCGCCGGCCGGGGCGTTTCGACCGCGAGATCGTCGTCGGAGTGCCCGACGAACAGGGCCGTTGCGAAATCCTGGGGATCCACACGCGCGGTATGCCGCTCGCGCCCGACGTCGACATCGATGCGCTTGCGCGACGGACCTACGGCTTCGTCGGCGCCGACCTCGCAGCGCTGACTCGCGAGGCGGCGATGGAAGCGGTCCGGCGAATCATGCCGCGAATCAATCCGGACGAGGATACGATTCCCACCGAGGTGCTCGATGCTTTGTCGGTCGAACGGCGCGATTTCGAGAATGCGCTGAAGCGGGTCCAGCCTTCGGCGATGCGCGAGGTGATGGTCGAAGCGCCGCAGATCCGCTGGTCCGATATCGGCGGCCTCGACGAAGCGATGGAGAAGCTTCGCGAAGGCATCGAGCTTCCATTGAAGCACCCGGAAGCGTTCCGGCGAATCGGCATTCGGCCCGCAAAGGGCTTCCTGCTCTACGGCCCGCCCGGCACCGGCAAGACCTTGCTCGCCAAGGCGACGGCGCGCGAAAGCCACTCCAATTTCATCGCGACCAAATCGTCGGACCTGCTGAGCAAATGGTACGGCGAAAGCGAGCAGCAAATCGCCCGGCTGTTCGCCAGGGCGAGACAGGTGGCGCCGACGGTCATATTCTTCGACGAGATCGACAGCCTGGTACCGGCGCGCGGAGCCGGTCTCGGGGAGCCGCAGGTTACCGAGCGGGTGGTCAACACCATCCTCGCCGAGATGGACGGTCTCGAAGAGCTCAACAACGTCATCGTCATCGGCGCAACCAACCGGCCGAGCCTGATCGATCCAGCGCTTCTGCGGCCGGGGCGCTTCGACGAACTGATCTATGTCGGGCCGCCCGACACCGCCGGGCGCCGTCGGATCCTCGCGATCCACACCGCACGGATGCCGCTCGCGGACGACGTCGATCTCGAATCGCTGGCCCAGCGAACCGAGAATTTCACGGGCGCCGACCTCGAGGACCTTGTCCGGCGGGCTGGCCTGACGGCGCTTCGGCGCGGGCTCGAGTCGGGGAAGGTGACGAGAGCCGATTTCGAAACCGCCTTGTCCGAAACGGGCGCGTCCGTAACTCCCGACATGCTCGAGGAGTATGAGCGCATGCGCCACACGCTGAAGACCGACGCGGTTCGCCCGACCGGCATCGGCTTCGTGCTTCCTGGAATGCTCCGGCCAAGGAGCGAGACGCAGGATACGCCAGCCCCTGCACAGAGCGGTCCCCAGCCGCGCCAGGAACACGAGTCATAGCGCCGCTGCGGGCGCCGACCTTGCAAACAGCCTTCGCATTTGCCAACCGGAACCGTTGATTCCAGGAGTCCTTCATGCACACGTCGACCGCCAGAAGCCTCAAAGGCCCGCGCCGGCTCGTCCGCCGGGCAGTACGGCGGTCGACGAGCCCGCATTGGCATTTCCTTCGCGGATTCCTGAAGCATCCGGTGATGGTCGGCTCAGTGATTCCATCGAGCAAGGTGCTCATCGAGCGGATGCTGAAGCCGGTCGACTGGAACACGACAAAGCTGTTCGTGGAATATGGTCCGGGGGTCGGGACGTTTACCCGGCCGGTGCTCGACAAGATGGCCGAGGACGCGACGTTGATCGCGATCGACACCAATCCCGACTTCATCAAATATCTTCGCCGGTCGATCCATGATCCGCGCCTGGTGCCGGTCAACGGCTCGGCCGCGGACGTCGAGGCGATCGTCCGGGAACACGGATTCGAGGCGGCGGATTACGTCCTGTCGGGCCTGCCCTTTTCGACTCTTCCCCCCGGGGTCGGCGACGCGATTGCGAGCGCGACCGCGCGGGTCATCCGCCCGGGCGGAGCATTCCTGGTCTATCAGTTCAGCCCGAAGGTCCTCGATTTCCTCAAGCCCCATTTCGACCGGATCGATCGGGGGTTCGAGTGGATCAACGTCCCGCCCGCCACTCTCTTCTGGGCGAACAAGGACTAGCTCAGGCGCGCAGGTTCAGCCGTCGCGTGACCGTATAATCCATGATGTTCACGAGGAAGTGCGAGAGCGCCCATTTGACGCGGCGCCAAAGCTTCGCGCGCCTTTTGTAGAGCCGCGGCGTGATCGCCCTGCAGTCGGCGAGTTCGCGCTCGAAATAGCCGCGCATCGCCGAGGCAAAGCCCGCGTCGTGAATCCGCAACATCACTTCGAGATTGAGATAGAAGCTGCGGTAATCGAAGTTCGACGAGCCGATGTAGACCACGTCGTCGACGACCACGAGCTTGGTGTGCAGCTTCGCTGGGCGATATTCAAAAATTTCGACCCCTTTTCGAAGCAGGCGGCCATAGCTGTGCCGAGCCGCTGCGATGGTCGCCGTGTTGTCGGACTTGGCCGCCATCACGAGCCGCGCCCTCCCTCTCCGGCCAATCGCACCGATTCGGCGGATCATTGCGCCCGTCGGGGCGAAATAGGCGAAGATCATCTCCAGCCTGTGGGCCCGGCGAATGTCGCGCCCGATGCTTCGCCACCAGCTGTTGCGAAGGCTTATCGGGCCGCTGAACTTCCACTGCAACGGGCCGCGCCACTCGCTGAAATGGCCGGTCATCCGCCGCAGCGAGCGGAGGCTCGAATGCTTCCGCTTGGCCCATCGGAAAAGGGCCTCGCAATAGCGACTGGCGACGGCGCCCTCGGGGCCTTCGATCCTCAGCCACAGGTCGCGCCAGTGCTCCGGCCCGCTGTCGGTGAGGTAGGTTTCGTCGATGTTGGCGCCGCCGATGATGGCAACCCGCTCGTCGGCGACGATGATCTTCTGGTGATTGCGGACCAGGTAGCGCCGCCCGTAGGCCGGGTTGAACACGCAATAATCGCCGCCGCTTCGCTTGAGCACCTCGAGGAACGGGTGGGGCGCGGCGGAGCCGAAGCCGTCGATCAGCAGCTTGACGTCGACACCCCGGCAGGCGGCGGCATCGAGTGCGTTGCGGACGGCATCGCCGGCTTCGTCCGCATTAAACATATACATGAGGACGTTGAGGCTGGTGGTGGCACTGGCGATCAGTTCCAGCACTGCGCGCAGGCGGGCATCGCCCGTCTCGATGATTTCCAGCCGGTTCCCAGCGACTTCGGCGCGGATCGGTTCACTCGGCGACGGGTTTGGCTGATCCGGCATGCACCCCCGATTTCCTTGACTTTTTCCGTCTCTGCAAGCTATTGGCGCCGCCTTCCCGAAATCCCATATTCCTTGCAAGGAATTGGCCGCACGGAGCGATAGATGGCGCGCGTTACAGTCGAAGATTGCGTAGATAAGGTTTCGAACAGGTTCGATCTCGTCCTGCTCGCGGCCCAGCGTGCGCGCCAGATTTCCGGCGGCGCCGACCTGACTCTCGACCGGGACCGGGACAAGAACCCGGTCGTCGCGCTCCGCGAGATCGCCGAAGAGACGGTCAAGCCCAAGGAGCTTCAGGAGGCCATCGTCACCAACCTGCAGAAGGTCCGGATCGACGAAGAGGACGAGACCGACGAGCTGGCGAGCCTCAGCGCATCGGCTGAAGCCCTGCGCCTGACGGCGGCTGCTCCGCCCCGCCCGACGCCGAGCGGCGGCGACTACGAATAAGCGACAGCACAGCCTGTCGAGGGGACAGGCGAGCACGGGACTTGGCTAGGCGGCGCGGTCCGACTTTCCTGCAATCTCGTCGCGGCTGAGCCAGGTGAGGTCGCCGAGCTTTACCTCGCGGCCATCGTCGGCGAACACCCTGATCCGCCGAATCGGCCGCCGGTTGCGCAGGTCGGCGAGGACGATCTGCATCTCGCCAAGGCCCCAGTCCTCGCCCCACTGGCGGATCGACAGCATCACCGGCAGCAGCGACTCGCCCTTTTCCGTCAGCGAGTAGATCACCTTGCGCTTGTCGGAGGGGTCGGCGGCGCGTTTCAGAATTCCCCCGCCGACCAGCTTCGACAGGCGATCCGACAGGATATTGCGCGCGATCCCCAGCCCGGCCTGGAATTCCTCGAAATGCTCGAGGCCGTTGAAGGCACCACGGAGAATCAAGAATGCCCATTTCTCGCCGATCAGCTCGACGGCCGCGGGAATGGGGCAGCTCAACGCAGCCTCCCGGAATGCGTCGATATCGGCGCCATGCTTGGCGTCAGCAGCCAATCAACTCTCCCCTTCGGCGATACAAAGAAGCACAAGTCTGCAAAAAAGACTAGTTGCGAACAGAAACGCTTTTCGGTACTCAGTTGCTATTCGCAACTTACAGGAGGCGTGCGATGTTCCGCCCACTTTTCGCGGTTACCGCGTTTGCACTCGCTACTTCTCCGGTGGCCGCGGCGACCTATTCGGCAAAAACCTCAGCAGCCGCGCCGGCAGATCGGATTGCGGCTCGCGACATCCTGTGGACTTGCGGTTCCGGTGTCTGCACCGGCTCGACGCTCAACAGTCGCCCAGTCGTCCTTTGCGAGGACCTCGCCAAGAAGGCCGGCAAAATCGATTCCTTCCTCGTTGACGGCCGCGAAATGTCCGCCGTCGATCTTCAGCGCTGCAACGCCTCCGCTCGCGAAACGGGTTCGGCGCTCGCTAACGCACGCTAGCATCGCCGTCAGCCGCGCCTGTCGCCCCAAACGGGCGCGGCTTTTCGCGCTTGCACAAAGGCGCCCCGGCGCACCATCTTAGGGCCGTGCTGCGCCAGTACGAATTGATCGAGAAGGTCCGGTCCTACGATCCCGATGCGGATGAAGGGCTGATCAACCG
>Ga0207678_10004761_pt1 | contig 12186 bp, 7 predicted proteins | sample KBSC63metaG_FD_184319 | JGI IMG/M metagenome (GOLD analysis project Ga0207678, IMG submission 184319) | Corn rhizosphere microbial communities from Kellogg Biological Station, Michigan, USA - KBS C6-3 metaG (SPAdes) (version 2) | ecosystem: Host-associated > Plants > Roots > Rhizosphere > Soil ... | reverse complement strand
GCGCGCCGGCGAGGCGGAGGCCAGGGCTGATGCTACTGCGTGGGACTCCGCTGTGACCCAACCTAGCCAGCCGCTCCAGATGACTGCAGAGGTTCGCAAAGTAGCGCTCGGCGGTCGCGACACCGCTGACCGTCTTCAAGCGAGCATAGATCGAAGCGAGGTCACCTCTCGCTCGACGCGAGAGGCTCAGCGTCTTCGCCGGAATCGAGTTTCTCCCCTTCAGCTATTATGTCCGCCATAAACTCTTCCGCACTGGCGTAGCGGTGCACCCGACCCGCGGCGATGTCGGCATCGCCCTCGTCGATCAGGCGCCGCAGCTCATCCAGCTCCGCGTCTTGCTCCTCAAGGAGGTGGATGCCGGCGCGTACGACCTCATCTGCGCTGCTGTAGCCGCCCTTCGCTAGCTGCCGCTCGACGATGGCGTCGGCCTCGGAGCCAGGAGTGTAGGTCTTGCTCATGAGATTATCCTGCCACGAATTTGCACCGTACCACGAATTATGGTCCCGCGCTGAGCCTAATCGATATCCTCCACCTTCTCCGGCCCGCCGCCCTTGACGCGCTGGGCCAGCGCCGCCTCGATGAAGTCGTCGATGTCGCCGTCGAGCACCGCCTTCGGATCGGTGCTCTGGGCGCCGGTGCGCAGGTCCTTCACCAGCTGGTAGGGCTGCAGCACGTAGGAGCGGATCTGGTGGCCCCAGCCGATGTCGGTCTTGGCGGCGGCCTCGGCATTGGCCTTCTCCTCGCGCTTCTGCAGCTCCATCTCGTAAAGGCGAGACTTGAGCATGGCCCAGGCGATGGAGCGGTTCTTGATCTGCGAGCGCTCCTGCTGGCTCGCCACCACGATGTTGGTGGGGATGTGGGTGATGCGCACCGCGGAGTCGGTGGTGTTGACGTGCTGGCCGCCGGCGCCGGAGGCGCGGTAGGTGTCGATGCGGCAGTCGCTCTCGCGGATCTCGATCTCGATGTTGTCGTCTACCACCGGGTAGACCCAGACGCTGGCGAAGCTGGTATGCCGCCGCGCGTTGGAATCGTACGGCGAGATGCGCACCAACCGGTGCACGCCCGACTCGCTCTTGAGCCAGCCGTAGGCGTTCTCGCCCTTGACCTGCAGTGTGGCGGACTTGAGCCCTGCCTCCTCGCCCGCGCTCGCCTCCACCAGCGAGACCTTGTAGCCGCGCCCCTCGCCCCAGCGGAGATACATGCGCGTGAGCATCTCGGCCCAGTCCTGGCTCTCGGTGCCGCCGGCGCCGGCGTGCACCTCCAGGTAGGTGTCGTTGCCGTCGGCCTCGCCGGAGAGCAGCGCCTCCACCTCCTGGCGGCGCGCGTCGGCTGCAAGCTGGCGCAGGACGGCCTCGCCCTCCTTGACGGTGGCGTCGTCGTCCTCGGCCTCGCCCAGCTCGATCAGGGTGACGGCGTCGTCGAGGTCGCGTTCGAGCTTGCGGTAGGTGTTGATGGAGCGCTCCAGCCCCTGGCGCTCGCGCATGACCTTCTGGGCGGTCTGCGGGCTGCTCCACAGCCTGGGGTCCTCGGCGCGCTTGTTCAGCTCGGCCAGGCGTTGCTCGGCGGTATCCCAGTCAAAGATGCCTCCGCAACAGCGTCAGCGACTGGCGCACGGCGTCGGCCAGCTTCTCGGCTTCGGCACGCATGGGCGGCCTCCTGGATGTGCAATGTGGCGCTAGGGAGCGGATATAGGGGCGCGGGCCGGCGCTGTAAACGCCGACCTGCCCGCTTCTCAGCTGAGCGCCGCCCCTCTCAGTACAGGCCCTTGCCGGCGCCGATCGTGCGCGGATCGGACTGCTCGGGGCTCACGAAGGTGCCGGACTCGTTGGTAAAGCCGATCACCGAGTACTCGTCGTCAGGCTCCTCGGTGGGCTTGAAGTACTCCGTCACCGAGTCCTTCTCCCCCGGTATCGACCTGAGCCCCGTCCGCAGGCTCACGCGCACCTGCTTGATCCCTGGAGGTTGTCGGAACGGCACCGCGAGCTTGTCACCAACCGCCGCCTTCATGAAGTGCGCGAAGATGGGAGCCGCGATGACACCGCCGGTCATGCCCTTGCCCATCGGGCGCGGGTTGTCGTAGCCGATGAACACGCCCACCACGAGGTCGGGCGTGAAGCCGATGAACCAGGCGTCCTTCTCGTCGTTGGTTGTGCCCGTCTTGCCGGCCACCGGCAGGTTGGGCAGGATCCTCTTGATAACGGAGCCCGTCCCGCGCTGCACCACCCCTTCCATCATCGAGGTGATCTGGTAGGCGGTGTGCGGGTCGATGATCTGCTTCTTGTCGTCCGGGGGCAGCGTGGGCTCCGCCTGGCCATCCCAGTGGTCGGCGTTGCAGCCGGGGCACTCGCGGTCGTCGTAGCGCCAGATCGTGCGTCCCCAGCGGTCCTGGATGCGGTCGATCAGCGTGTGCTTTACCTGCTTGCCGCCGTTGACGAACGTGGAGTAGCCGGCGGCCAGCTTGACGAGCGTGGTCTCGCCGGAGCCGAGCGACATGGCGAGCACCGGCAGCAGGTCGTCGTAGATGCCGAAGCGCTTGGAGTATTCCACGATCAGCGGCATCCCCATGTCCTGGGCCAGCCGCACCGTCATCTGGTTGCGCGACTTCTCGATGCCGACCCGGAGGGTCGAGGGACCGTAGGACTTGGTGGTGTCGTAGTTCTTCGGCGTCCAGATCTCCTTGCCGGGGCCCTGCTCGATCTCGATCGGGGCGTCGAGCACGATGCTGGTCGGCTTGTAGCCGTTGTCGAGCGCCGCGGCATACACGAACGGCTTGTAGGACGAGCCCGGCTGTCGCTTGGCCTGCAGGGCGCGGTCGAACTGGCTCTGCGAGAACGAGAAGCCGCCCACCACGGCGTGCACCCGGCCGGTATGCGGGTCCAGTGCCACGAGGCCGCCGCCGACCTCGGGGATCTGCATCAGCGACCACACGCCCGTCGGCTGGTCCGCGTTCTTGGGCGCCACCCAGATCACGTCGCCGGGGCTGAGCACGTCCGAGACCGACTTGGGTGCGGCCTTGCCGTTTCCAGGCTTGGCCCACTTCACCTCCTCCAACGGAAGGTCCAGCTCCTCGCGCTCCGGCACCAGCTTGCCGTCGGCGCGGCGCGGCGGCCGCAGCCCGACGGTGGCCTTTTCGCGCTCCGCCCGCAGCACCACCGCCAGACGCCACGGCGCCAGATCGGTGGGGATGTCGATCTCGCTCAGCGCAAGGCCCCAGTCGCCGCCGGCGTCGATGCGCTTGACGGGTCCGCGCCAGCCCTGTTTGCGGTCGAAGTCGACCAAGCCGTCGATCAGCGCCTTGCGACCGATCCTCTGCAGCCTGGGATCGAGGGTCGTCCTGACCGACAGACCGCCGTTGACCCGCTTGTCCTCCTCGCCGTTGCCGGTGCGCTCGGCCCGGCCGTAGAGCCCGTCCTCGCCGTACATCTGCAGGAGCTGGCGGCGCACCTCCTCGGCAAAATAGTCGGCGGCGTAGATCTGCGTGCCGAACGGGCGGATGTTGACCTTGAGCTCCTTGGCCTTGGCCGTCCGCGCCTCGCCTGACGTGATGAAGCCATTCTCGGCCATCTGGTCGATGATCCAGTTGCGGCGCTCGGTGGCCTTCTGGACCTGTCGGAACGGATGATAGTTGTTGGGTCCCTTCGGCAGGGCCGCGAGATAAGCCGCCTCCTCGACGCTCAGATCCGCCAGCTCCTTGCCGAAATAGTTGAGCGCCGCCGCGGCGACGCCGTAGGAGTTCATGCCGAGGTAGATCTCGTTGAGATAAAGCTCGAGGATCTGCTCTTTCTTGAAGGTCCGCTCCATGCGGATGGAAAGGATGGCCTCCTTCAGCTTGCGATCGAGCTTGCGCTCGCTGTTGAGCAAGAGGTTCTTCGCCACCTGCTGGGTTATGGTGGAGGCGCCCTCGGCGCGCCTGCCGGGGTTGGTCACCATCTTGACGAGCGCGCGGCCGATGCCCACGAAGTCGAGGCCACCGTGCTCGTAGAAGCGCCTGTCCTCGGCGGACAGGAACGCCTGGATCACCTTTTTGGGGATCACGTTGATCGGCACGAAGATGCGCCGCTCGCGGGCGTACTCGGCCATCAGGGTGCCGTCGGCGGCGTGGATGCGCGTCATCACCGGCGGCTCGTACTTGGCCAGCCGCTCGTAGTCCGGCAGGTCGCGCGAGGCCATCCAGACGTAGAAGCCGGCGATGGCGATGCCACCCAGGAACAGCAGCACGCCGGAGGCGAAAACGAAGGTCAGGAGGCCCAGCAGCCAGCTGCGCCGCCTGCGCTTTCTCGGCTGGGCCGGCGGGAGAATCTGGACAGGTCTCATCGTGTCGAAATCCCGTCTTTGCCCGCACTCCCTAGTCGAGGTTACGAGCCGCTGCAAGCGCGATGGGGGAACATCGGCACATTAGCGTTGAATGTGGCGGGATCGCGCCCACCTCGGCCCGTCGCGGACCAGGCCGGAGCCTGGGCCGGCGGTGCATGATCGCCGCCTGACGGCGAGACCGGGTCGAGGCAGAAGTCAAGGCCGGCGGCTCTTCGTGCTGAAATATTCGTTGATCGCGGTGGCGATCGAGCGGGCCACCTCGCGCTGCCAGTCGGGTGCCGCGAGCAGCTGCGCATCCTTGGCATTGCTGATGTAGCCGAGCTCGATCAGCACCGACGGGGACTCGCTTTGCCGCAGAACCTGGAAGGCCGCCGACGGCGCCGGCTCGCGCGACAGCGTGATGGTGCGCTTGAGATGCGTCAGCAGCCGGCCGCGAAAGTCGGCCGAGAACTCCGAGGTCTCCCGCCACTTGAGCTCCGCCAGAATGCGATCGACCTCGTTAATCGCCTCGAAGCGGCTCTCGACGCCCGCCAGCAGGTCGGCGGCGTTCTCCTGCTCGGCCAGCCGCTGCGCCTCGCGAGTGGAGGCCTCCTCGGACAGGGTGTAGACGGCGGCGCCGCGCACAACGGCGGCCCGCGTCGATTCGGTCGGCACGCTGTTGGCATGGATTGAGACGAACAGGCTCGCCCCCCTGCGCCGGGAGAAGGCGACCCGGCCGGGCAGCGGGATGAAGACGTCGGTTGTCCTGGTCATCTCGACGTCGTAGCGACCGTACGTCTCCAGCGCGGTGCGGACCGCATGGGCAACCGCAAGCACCACGTCCTTCTCGAAGAAGCCGGGGCCCGACGCGCCGGGGTCGGGGCCGCCGTGGCCCGGATCGATGACGATGACGGGCTTGGCGTCTGTCGCCCGCGGATAGGGGCGGGCGTCGTCCACCTGCGGCTCGTGGGGGCGTGCAGGAGGCGGCGCGATGCTGGCCAGGAACGTGTCCTCGTCGGTGGGTACCAGGTCCAGGGCGAGGCGCGCACCTCCGCCGGCCAGCTCCGCGCCCATGGCCTGCTTCTGCACCCGCACCGGCAGGGTGGTGTCGATCACCACGCGGGCCTTGCCGGGGGCGAACAGGCCGTAGCGATAGGCGCGAACGAGCCCCTGCCCCTGCCGCCCTGCCGCCACCGGCAGCTGGAAGTCCACGTCGGGCATGTCGATGATGACGCGATAGGGGTTGGCGAGGTAGGAGACGTGGTAGGGCACGCGCGCCGATAAGAGCAGCGAGAAGCGCGTGAGTGCCCCGGCGCGGGTCACCTCGGCTTGAGTCACGGTCACCGCCTGGCCACTGACGTCGGTGGGCCATTCCAGCGCCGGCAGCAGCGTGGCGCGCTGGCTCTTGGTCTCACGGCCCCCGCCGGGCTCCATCGCCGAGGCATCCAATGGCCGGTCCAGCCGCTCCCGCGGCGGTTCTTCGACGCGCTGGCGGGACCGCTCATGCTGGCCGCCGCCGGGCGGCGATTTGCGGATCTCGGTCTGGCCGGACGCCTGCTGAGGGCCCGTCTTCTGGATCTCGCTCGATTGCGCCGTCGCGGCTGCCGGGGCGACGAGCCCCGCCGCACAGACCGCGAGAACGCGTGCAAGCGCGGGCGATAGGCCCAGACGTGGCTTGCCAGGCGCTCCCATCGCTCAGCCCCTCCCCCTCGCGTGCCGCTACGGTCGCGCACGCAACATTAACCAGATGTTTGCCAATTCAAAGGCGCATTGCAGCAACGGTCCCGGCGGTAAAATCGCGCTTGCTAACAGAGGGGCAACAGCCTAGAAACCGCTACGCATACAGCCGCAACCGTTCGATCGCGGCACCCCGAGTACGCCGCCGGGTCCGGAGCCTTCTGGCTCGCCGCCAAGGCAGCGTTCTCAAGGAACGGGCGTCGGGCACTGCAACGGTTGACATTCGCTGTAGGCGCAATGGTTTGCTGGCCGCGGGCCATTGGCCCGGCGGAGGGTTGATCGTGCTGCTTCAGGGCAGGTGCCGTGAAGTGTTTCGCCCGCTCGCCGATCGAGGACCGGCGCGGATCCAGACCCACCGCTCGCGTTCGCCAGTCTACCCAACGGCCGGGTACCGCTTCTCGGGGCTGGGCGGCAAGCGCCACGCCCCGACCACCGATATGGATCATGACGACAGCGTACTCACTTCGCAGGGGGAATGAATTCAGCCGGTCGACGGCAACGGGCCGCGCCACGCTTTTCCGCGCGGGCAGTTGCGGCCGCTCCGGCAGATCTCCCGCACGCGAAACGTACCTTTCTCCGTCACGATCCTCAGTTCGCAACCAAAATTGGCGCCGGATGCACGGCCGCCTGCGGCGGGCCACGGCACGGCCGCACGACGCGCGCTGCGGCGCCAGGGATTTCAGAGCATGGAAACCAAGAACAAGATGCTTATCGATGCCACCCACGCCGAGGAGACTCGGGTGGTGGTGCTGCGCAACGGCAAGGTAGAGGAGTTCGACTACGAATCGGCCGCCCGCAAGCTTCTCCGCGGCAACATCTATCTGGCAAAAGTAACGCGCGTCGAGCCCTCGCTGCAGGCCGCGTTCGTGGACTACGGCGGGAACCGGCACGGCTTCCTCGCTTTCAACGAGATGCATCCCGACTACTATCAGATCCCGGTCGCCGACCGGCAGGCCCTGCTGGAGGAGGCCGAGGCCGAGGCCAAGGCCGAGGCGGAGGCCGAGGAAGCCAACGAAGGGCGGTCCGGCGAGGCCGAGCCCTTCGATGAGCCCCGTGGTGGGCGCGAGCCGGCGCGTGGCGAGCCCAACGGGCGCCACGTTGAGGCAGTGGCTGCCGGGGCGCGGGAGTCTGCGACGGCCTCGACGCTCGGCGCCGAGCCGGCCGAAAGCGGCGAGGCCGCAGCGGAGGGCGAGGGAGACGAGGCCGATGGCGAGAACGGCAACCACGTCGAGGAGATCGAGGAGAACGGCGGCGAAGGCGCCGAGGCCCCCGAGACGGTAGGCGCTTCGCTGGAGCAGGTGGGTACCGAGGACGCCCTTGAGGAGGTCCCCGAGCGGCCCCGCCGGCACATCCGCTCCTACAAGATCCAGGAGGTGATCAAACGCCGCCAGATCATCCTGGTACAGGTCGTGAAGGAGGAGCGCGGCAGCAAGGGCGCGGCGCTCACCACCTACCTCTCGCTCGCCGGCCGCTATACCGTGCTGATGCCCAACACGGGCCGCGGCGGCGGTATCTCCCGCAAGATCACCAACCCGCAGGACAGGAAGCGCCTCAAGGCCATCGCCCAGGACCTGGAGGTGCCGGAGGGCATGGGGCTCATCATCCGCACGGCGGGTGCAGCCCGCACCAAGCAGGAGATCAAGCGCGACTTTGAGTATCTCCTGCGGCTGTGGGAGAACGTGCGCGACCTGACGCTGCAGTCGACGGCGCCGAGTCTCGTCTACGAGGAAGGCAATCTCATCAAGCGGTCGATCCGCGACCTCTATTCCAAGGACATCGACGAGATCCAGGTGGCCGGCGACGGGGCGCATCGGGAGGCGCAGGACTTCATGCGCATGCTCTCGCCGAGCCAGGCCAAGAATGTCGTCAAGTACGAGGAGCCGGAGGCGCTGTTCTCGCGCTACCAGATCGAGCGCCAGCTGAACGCCATGTTCAGCCCCTACGTGACGCTGCGCTCGGGCGGCTATCTCGTCATCAACCAGACCGAGGCGCTCGTCGCCGTCGACGTGAACTCGGGCAAGTCCACGCGCGAGTTCTCGATCGAGGAGACGGCTCTGCAGACCAACCTGGAGGCGGCCGAGGAGGTCGCCCGCCAGGTGAAGCTGCGCGACCTCGCCGGCCTCATCGTCATCGACTTCATCGACATGGAGGAGCGGCGCAACAACCGCCGTGTGGAGAGCCGCCTCAAGGAGGCGCTGCGTCACGACCGGGCGCGCATCCAGGTGGGCCGCATCAGCCATTTCGGCCTCCTGGAGATGTCGCGGCAAAGGCTGCGCACCGGCGTCATGGAGGGTTCCACCTCGCAGTGCCCGCACTGCCAGGGCACCGGCATCGTGCGCTCTACCGAATCGGTGGTGCTGGCGGTGCTGCGTGCGCTGGAGGACCATCTGGCGCGCGATTCGCGCTCGTCGCTGACAACCGTGACCACCCCCGAGGTGGCGCTCTATATCCTCAACAACAAGCGCACCTTCATCACGGAGATGGAGCACCGCTACGGCATCTCCATTGCGGTGGAGGCCGGCGAGCGCATGCAGGGGGCCAACTTCGCCATCGAGAAGTCGGCCGCCCCCGCGGCGCCCCCCAAGGCCGCCGAGCGCTCGTCTGCAGTCAACATGGAGTGGGCCTTCGAGAGCGAGGCCGAGGAGGAGGAGGCGGCAGACTCCGGCCAGGGCACGGAGGAGGCGGAGGCGCCCGGCGAGACCGAGGCCGACGAGCGTCGTCCCCGTCGCCGTCGCCGCCGCGGCCGTCGCGAGGACCGGGGCGAGCGCCGCGGTGAGCCCGCGCGCTCCGCCGGCAATGGCAATGGCAATGGCCACGGCGAGGTGCATGCCGAAGGCGGGCTGATCGGGCAGGCCCACGACGAGGGCCCCTACGAGCAGAGCGCCCCGGGCGACCAGGGCGACCCCGGCGCTGAGGCGGTCGCCGAGATTCCCGGCCTCGGCGAGCAGCCGCAGGCGCCACTGGACGAGGACGAGCGCCGTGGCCGTCGCCGTCGTCGGGGGCGGCGCGGAGGCCGGCGCGGCCGCGACCGCGACGGGGCGGACCACGACAGCGAAGGCGCGCCGTCAGCCGATGCCGGCGCGCACGCAGACATGCCTGAGGCGGCAGACGTCGGAGAGACGACCGCAGATGCAGGAGCCCCGGAGGCGGCCGAGGCCGCCACCGAGCGGTCCGTGACGGAGGCGGCGGAAGGTCCGCGGCCCGAGCCGCAGGCGGAGCGGGTGCCCGAGCCGGTCGAGGCCGCATCCGGCGGCGAGCTGGAAACGAAGACCCAGCCGGCCGTCGAGCCCGCCCCGCCTGCGGTGGCGGAGCCGACGCCCGGCCCCGAGCCGCCTCCCCCGGCAGTCGAGGCTCCGGCGGCCGAGACGGCGCACGCGGACGCCGTCGAGCCCGACCCGGTGCGGAGCGATCCACTGAAACCTGCGCGCAAGGGCTGGTGGCAGCGGCGCGCTACGGTAGAGTAAGCCTCCGATTGCGGTCCGGTGCGGGCGCTCGAAGCCCGCACCGGACCGTGCCGTTCGGTGCGTTGAGATCAACTGACGACTTGAACGGAGAAGGTGAGCATGAAGAGGTTGGTTCCGATAGCCTTTGCGGTGCTCATGGCTGGTGCCCTGAGCCTGGCCGGTATCGGCAGCGCCACAGCCGCCCAATGCATCAGGGCGGGCGGATGGGGCACCGGCGTCATGCAGAATTTCGCGTCGTTCATGGCGCAGGCGGCCATGAAGAACCAGGCGAAGGCCTGGGGCGGCGAAGGCGTCAAGATCGGCAAGGTCAGCGAGACCTGCGGGTGGAAGACGCTGGCCTTCGAGTGCACCGCCTACGCCAGGGCTTGCAAATAGGGGCTTGCAAATCGCAAGTAAGGGAGGCCGCAAGCGGGCTCCTGCACCCCGTCAGCCGCGCGCCTTGAGGCGGCTCCAGCCGCTCAGCCGGCGCGCGGCCTCCGCCATGTCCGCCGTGGCGCCCGCGTAGCAGAAGCGCACGTAGCGGCTGCCTCGCTCCGCGTCGAAATCGACACCCGGCGTGGCGGCAACGCCGATTTCCGCCAGCATCTCCTTGGTGAAAGCGAGGCTGTCGGAGGTGAACCCCCCAACATCGACATAGAGATAGAACGCCCCGTCCGCAGGCACGATGCGGTCGAGGCCGATTCGCGGCAGCTCGGCCAGCAAGAGCTCGCGGTTCTCCGCGTAGACGCGCCGGTTGGCCTCCAGCTCGTCCATGCCGTCGAAGGCGCCGAGCGCCGCCGCCTGAGCCACCGTCGGCGGCGAGATGTAGAGGTTCTGCGCCAGGCGCTCGATGGGGCGCACCAGGACCGGCGGGACCACGAGCCAGCCGATGCGCCAGCCCGTCATCGAGAAATACTTGGAGAAGCTGTTGACGATGACGACATCGTCCGAATGCGTCAGCGCCGTCTTCTCGCCCATGCCGTAGGTGAGGCCGTGATAGATCTCGTCCGACACCAGCCAGATGTTGGCGCGCCGGCAGGCGGCGGCGATCTCGGCCAGGCGCTGCGGCTCCAGCATGGTGCCGGTCGGATTGGCGGGGCTCGCCACCACCAGGCCGGCGACGCCCTGATCGCGGGCTGCGGCGTCGATCTGGGCCGCGGTGGGCATCCAGCGCCCGGCGGCGTCGGTGACGATGGGCACCGGCTCCTGGCCCAGCGCCGTCAGGATGTGGCGATAGCAGGGATAGCCCGGCGACGGCAGAGCCACCCTGGCGCCCACGTCGAACAGGGCGAGGAACGCCAGTACGAAGCCGGCGGAGGAGCCGGTGGTTACAACCACGCGCTCCGGTTCCACGCGGACGCCGTGCCGCTCGGCGTAGTGGCGGGCGATCCGCTCGCGCAGGGCAGGCAGACCGAGGGCGACGGTATATCCCAGCGTCTCGCGCTCCAGCGCCTGCGCCACGCGGGCCAGTGCCGCCCGCGGCGCCGGGGTGCCGGGCTGGCCCACCTCCATGTGGATGACGCCGTACCCCTGGGCCTCGCGCTCGGCGGCGGCCTGCATCACATCCATCACGATGAACGGCGCGATGGCGCTGCGCCGCGAGGGCTGGAGGCCGGCCGCCGTTCGGATGATCTTGGGTCGCGTCGTGTTCATCGGGTCATTTATCCGCCGGCTCGATTGCGCCTATTCACCGCCGAGCCCTGAAATCGCCACGGTTCGGCCCTAATCCGCCGCTTCGGCCGAGATGCGTAAGGCCGGTCCGCACGCGACAACACGCGATAATGTGAGGCGCGCGCCGGCAGCACGGGCTTATAGTTGGGCCGGTTCGAGTTGCCTAGTTGAACCAGCGCCTCAGTCGCCGGTACACAGCAACATAAAGTCGAGCCGAGCGCTGCAGCAGCGAGGGAATATTAGCGTGCAGCAGAACCACGTGGATGGCGGCACGCCCGTCACCGCCCAGAAGGCATCGGCCGCTTCGGGCCGCGGCGGCCGCTGGCGCGCCGCCACGGTTGCTGGCCTCTACGGCCTGTCGATGTGCCTCGCCTCGTCGGCGGCCGTGGCGCAGGGCATCCCGCTCATCCGCGATACCGAGACCGAGAACCTGCTGAAGGACTACTCGCGTCCGATCTTCAGGGCGGCAGGGCTCGGCTCGCACATCACCATGCGCATCGTGAAAGCCGAGAACTTCAACGCCTTCGTGATCGACGGCCTCAACGTGTTCATCAATCACGGCACGATCCTGCAGGCCAAGACGCCCAACGAGGTGATCGGCGTCATCGCGCACGAGACCGGACATATCACCGGCGGGCACATGGCCGCTCTCAGAACCCGCATTGCGCGCGACCAGACCAAGGCGCTCCTGCTCATGGTCCTGGGGATCGGCGCCGCGATCGGCTCGGCCGCGTCGGGCGACAGAGGGAGCGACACGGGGAGCGTCGGCATGGGCGTCGGCATGTTGGGCCAGGAAATGGTCATGCGCTCATTCCTAAGCGAGCGGCGCTCGCAGGAGTCTGCAGCCGACCAAGCCGGCTTAAGGTTCCTGGAGGCTACGCAGCAGTCCGGTCGCGGGATGCTGGAGACCTTCGAAGGCTTCGCCCAGCAGGAGTACGTCTCGGCCAACTACCAGGACGCGTTCGTTCGCAGCCACCCGGTGGCGGCCGACCGCATCGCCAGGTTGCGCGAGCTGGTGGCGAAGCGCGCCTACGTGAACAAG
>Ga0207678_10004760_pt1 | contig 12189 bp, 5 predicted proteins | sample KBSC63metaG_FD_184319 | JGI IMG/M metagenome (GOLD analysis project Ga0207678, IMG submission 184319) | Corn rhizosphere microbial communities from Kellogg Biological Station, Michigan, USA - KBS C6-3 metaG (SPAdes) (version 2) | ecosystem: Host-associated > Plants > Roots > Rhizosphere > Soil ... | reverse complement strand
CGGGGCCCCAATACACTGTCCTCGTCTACAACAGATCGACTCGCTTCGCGTCGCCGATCTCAGGCCGCTCCAGGCTCATACCTGAATTAGAAAAGACTCATCAAAAGCCCGTTCGCATGAAGATCTGCCTTTCTACCGAACCATGTTGAAGTGGACGACGCCAACATGAGTGGCTCGTCCACAGGGGGGAGGCTTCCGAGGTCAGATGTCAGATGTCAGATCCCGGGCACGCCCCGCGCGGGCTTCGCAATCTTGCACATCATTTCTGGACGCCTCAACTTGAGGAATGGCTCGTAGACCAAGATGGGAATCCCAACGAGGAGTGGGAATCCAGATGAGCGCGAACCTTAGCTTTCTACTGAACGACGTCCAGTCTCCGATCAACATTGGTCAATGCCTTCGGACTTCGGAGACCTATGGCATCGACGTGTATTTCCATGATCCTCGGGGCATTGCCGCTAACCCCGTCAATCTGCGCACCATCGAGGATTTTTCCTGTGGCGCGCTCGAACGCCGTGGGTACCGTTGCGTCGCCAGCCTCGGCACGTTTTTATGTAGCCATCCGGGACGGGTGGTTGCCACCACCCTCTGCCCGGATGCCTTGCGCCTGCCAGAGTTCCATTTCGAACCCGGCGACCTGATCGTCCTGGGCAACGAATACGACGGCGTCGGTGCCGAAGTGATCCGCATGGCGGACTGCAAGGTCTATGTGCCAATGCCGCCCGGTTGCCTGCCCAAGTTGCGATCAAGAAGGCCCATTGACCCGAATCGCCCCCATGCGGTGAAGCAGAACGGCGTGCCGAATCTGAATGTCTCGGTTACTGCCGGCATCGTGGCCTACGCTCATGCATGCTCAGTCGCGTTAGCAGCCTGAGAGGCTGAGAGTTTTTCGAGTGTCCAAGCAGCACGTCAAAAGGCGCCTGATCTAGGCGGGCGTGCAGATCGAGCATGTCAACAAGAGCCATATTCGCACGGAAGACTTGGTGGCTCGCGTGCTGGCCGCGCGAAGCAATGCACTGTCTGGTGCATGTGATCTCGGCATACTTGCACGGCCAGATTCACGTCATGACCGGCACAGCAGTAAGACACCCACGGATGTACGTTGTACCGTCGCCATGAACAAGGTGCCAGCAAGATGCGAGCTGAGAATTTTTTCTCGCCGGGCGCCCAGGGGTCGCGCCCCGTCCGCCAAACACGTGCCTTGTGCCTTCTCCTGCCGCCATCGCATGCGACACTGAATGACTCAACGCACCCCCTGGGCATCCCGCGACCCTGCCATGCATCGGCTGCTGCTGATCGAATCGTCTCCAACCCTGCGCCGCGGCATGGAAAAGCTGCTGCTGCGCCACAGCTATGACGTGGTCTCGGTCGCCGCCCATGAAAGCTCGCTGGCCGACATCGACCGCGAGCTGTCTCGCGGCTTGTCCGGCGTACTGATCGGCTGGTCGACTGCCGATTCGGCCGCGTGCCAAGCGGTCTTGCAACGCCTGGACCACGCCGACTGTCGTGGACTCGCCGTGGTCGTCCTGCGTTCCGACTCCAACCGCCTCGACAACGAACATGCGCTGACGGAAAGGGCATTCACACTGGTGCTCGGATGGGAGAACCATGCTGAGGTGCCGCGCCTCACCCGGGCCCTGCTCGCCCGCATCGCCCGCGAAACCCGGCAGCGTACGCCGTTGGACAAAGGGCTCAAAGTGCTGCTGGTGGATGATTCGCGCACGAGCCGCGTGAAGTACCAGAGGATCCTCAAAAGCCATGGTTACATGGTCGTCACCTGCGACGACGCCGAGTCGGCGCTGGAGGTGGTGAAGACAGAGCGCTTCGACCTCGCCATCGTCGACTACTACATGCCCGGCATGAATGGCGCACAGCTGTGCCACATCCTGCGTGAGCTGCCCGCCACTCGCGACATCGCGCTCGCCATCCTCACTACGTCATATGAAGACGAGCTGATCAGAGATTGCCTGGAGGCAGGCGCCAGCGAGTGCATGTTCAAGACCGAGTCGAACCAGCTGTTCCTCGCCCGTGTGCACAGCTTGGCGACCTTGCGCGAGCGCGAACTGCGGCTCGAAGGCGAGCGACTGCGGCTCGAGCTGATCCTCGGCTCGGTGGGCGACGGCGTGTATGGTGTCGACCGCGAAGGTCGCATCACCTTTGTAAACCCTGCCGCCTTGCGACTTTTGCAATGGCCCGATGCAGCTGGGCTGGTGGGCAAGTCGGCGCACGACCAACTCCACTTTGCCGACGAGCACGGCCGACTCATTCCGCCCGAGACCTGTTTCCTCCAGCAGGCCTACGAACTGGGAGACTCTCTCAGCAACTGGGAGACGGTGTTTTGGCGCGCCGACGGCCATGCGATGAACGTGGAGTGCACTGTCAGGCCGCAACACCGCGACGGCGAATGTGTGGGCGCGGTGGTGGTGTTTCGCGACATCGCAGAGCGCAAGCGCTTCGAGGCCGAGATGCAATGGCAGTTGCAACACGACCACCTCACCAAGCTGTTCAACCGGCAATACTTCGAGAACGCGCTCGAGCAGGAGCTGCAGCGCCTCAAGCGCAGCACAGAAAGGTCGGCCCTTCTATTCATCGACCTCGACCGCTTCAAGCTCATCAATGACAGCGCAGGCCACGCCGCCGGCGACGCGCTGCTCACGAACATCGGGCATAAGCTCAAGTCGCGGGCGCGCCAGTCCGATCTCGTGGCGCGGCTGTCGGGCGATGAATTCGCCGTGCTGCTGCGCAACGTCGATGAGGGCAAGGTCATTGCATTGGCTGAGCAGTTTCGCACCATCCTTGACGAGATGCGCTTCGTGTACGAGGGTCGCAGCTTCGAGGTGTCCGGCAGCGTCGGCATCAGCAGGCTGAGCCCTCACACTGCTACACCGGCCCACGCCATGAACTGCGCGGATGCGGCCTGTCAGATCGCGAAGCGCAAAGGCCGCAATCGAATCCACATGTTCGATGCGCAAGATGACACCGAGGTGCTCGCGACGCTGGAGCAGTCATGGTCCGAGCGATTGCGCCGGGCGCTGGTGCGAGGCGCCTTCACGCTGCAGTTCCAGCCCATTCTCGATTTGCGTCGCCCGGCGCTGTACGGCTACGAAGTTTTCATTCGGCTGGACGACTCGAACTCCCGGCTCGCACCGTGCGCATTCATGCCTCAAGCCGAGCGTTTCGATTTACTTCCCCAGGTCGACACCTGGGTGCTCGATCGCATTGCCAGGATGGTCGCTCAATCTCAGCCTCCGGCAGGGGTCCATCTGCACGTCAACGTCGCGACAGCGTCGCTCCTCGATGCCGGCTACCGTGCGCGCCTCACAAGCTTGTTGCGAAGAGGTGCGTTCGGCCCTGTTCACTTGTGCCTGGAAATCAGGGACGACGAAGGCGCCGGGCGGCTCACCGCCTTGCTGCAGGAACTGCGCGAGCTGACGCGAATGGGCGTCACGCTGACGCTAGACGGCTATGGCCGGGGCTTCGGAGCAGTCGACCAGTTGCGCGCTTTGCCGCTTGCCGCGGTGAAGCTGGACGGCGAGCTGGTGCGATCCATCAGCCAAGATGAGATCAGCGAGCATCTGTTGCGCGCAATGACCGAGCTGGCGCATGCGATGAAGCTCGTGGTGGTTGCGCCACTGGTCGAGGACGCCGACACACTCAAGCGGTTGCGCGCGGCAGGCGCAGACTGCGCCCAAGGGTTCGCCCTCGGGTCACCGACCGATAGCTGGCGTGAGCAGGATAGTGAGGCATCGGAGAAATCCCTGGCTTGGAAAGTGCCGACGGGCATGGCCCAGCTCACATAGGTCGCGTCTCGAATGGGGCGCCTCGTGCCCGATGGATTTGCCCATATAGAGTGCCTCTGGCCAAACCTCCTTCCAAGGATTGATGACCGCCACTCCGGCTGTTTCATTGGGACCCTGGCAGGCGGCGTGGCCGAGGCGGTCGGCACGTGCTTGGGCGATCACCGCCGCCCGAGCGTCTTAACGCTTCAGCAATTTGACCGCCGCGGAGAGGGACTGCTTAGACTTCCAATAGTCCGCCCACGGATCCATTTTCCGGAATGAAAGGTACTCTCGCGCCGTCGAGATTCCCCACTGAGCACCACTCTTGAGTCCATGCAACTCGTCCCAGGCGATGGGCATCGAGACCCCCATGCCGGGTCGGGCCCGCGCAGAAAAGGCCGCTGCGGTCGTTTGCGCGTGGCCGTTGCGCAGGTAGTCGACGAAGACCTTTCCCACTCGATTGGCAGCTCCGCTCTTGGCGACGAAACGGGACGGGATTGTCTTCGCCAGATGCTGGACCACGGCCTGTGAAAAATCCTTGACCGCCTCGAAATCCAGCCGGGGCGAGAGCGGCACGACAACGTGAAGCCCCTTGCCGCCGCTCGTCTTGATCCACGCCTCGAGTTTGAGTTCGGTCAGCAGCGTGCGGGTAAGCAGCGCCGCCTCTTGTACCTGCCGCCATCCCACGCCTTCGCCCGGGTCGAGATCGAAAATGACCCGGTCGGGCCTATCGATGTTTTTCACCAATGAGTTCCAGGTATGAAACTCAACGACGTTCATCTGCGCCGCATTCACCAGCGCCTGGGCCGTCGGCACCTCCAGCAAGGCAGCGTGCCCCTCCCACAGCGCCGGATCGAGCTCCCGCAGTCCAGGGATGCTGAGCTTGTCATCGTGCTTCTGAAAAAACTGATGGCCTGCAATGCCCGAGGGAGCACGGACCAGAGAGACAGGTCTTCCCTTCAGGTGCGGAATCATCCATTCGGCAATGCTCTCGTAGTAGCGGACCAGGTCGAGCTTGGTGAGGCCTGTCGACGGGTCTATCACGCGTTCAGGATTGGACACCTTGACCGAGCGCACACGATGCTTCGTCGACGAATCGGGAGGTTCGACTTTCGCCAGCTCACGCGTGATGGCGCTCGCCGGCTTGTCGGTGCGCAGGCCCTGGAACGTGGCATGACGTACATGCCCATCGGGAGTCCAATCCGAAAAGCTCACCTCTGCCACGAGCGTGGGCTTCACCCAGTGCTGCGTTGCGGGGGCACGCTTGGACCATCGGCCTGGCTTGATGGACGCCAGGTCCAGCGCAGGCGTGTCGACCTCGATCTTCTTCAGCTTCTTGTGCAGCGTCGCGCCGGTGCTCGCGTTCCAGCCTGTACCAACATTGCCGGCATAGCGAAGCTTGCCGTCCTCGTGATACCCAAGCAGCAGGCCGCCCACCTCGCCGCAAGCCCCTGCTCGGTCTGTGAACCCAACAATGATGAATTCCTGCCGCTCCGAACATTTGAGCTTTAGCCAAGTCTCGGCGCGATCCGAGACATATCTTGCGTCCTTGCGTTTGGCAACGATCCCCTCGAGCTTCATCGCACAAGCAGTTTGCAGGATGCTGCGAGCGTCGGCCACAAAGTCTTGACTGAAGCGAACGCGTTCCGTGCCCTTGGCGTCGAGCAACTGTTTGAGGAGCGCCCTGCGCTCATGCAAAGGCGACTGGCGAAGGTCATAGCCCTCGAAAAAGGGAGCATCGAAGATGAAGAACGAGATCGAATCCGTGCCTTTTGAATCGAACGCGTTCTGCAAGGCATTGAAGTTGGGTATCCCATGCTGGCTGAGAACGACTGCCTCCCCATCAAGCCAGCCGCTGGTCAATCCCAGGGATTCGATGTCTCGGGCGAGCGATGCCATCTTCGAAGTCCAGTCGTGACCGCCTCGGGTGATGAGGCGGACTTTGCCCGCCTCGATGCGAGCCATCAGCCGATAGCCGTCGAATTTGATCTCGTAAATCCAATCTCCGGGCGGCGGCATGACTTTGCTGAGGGAAGCAAGTTGCGGCTGCAATTTCTGCGGCAGATCGGCCTTGACCGCTCCCGTCAATTCGCCAGGCGATGACGAGGCAGCAACTTGGAAGCTCACAGGCTCTTGCGCGACCCTCGGCTCGCGCTCCTCGACCAAGCCCAGGGGCTTGGCGATCACGCTGTCGGGCAGAGCCACGATCACGTCATAGTCGACGAGCGAACGCGCCCATTCATCTCGCTTCTTGAACAGCATCCATTGGTCCTGCTTGTCCTGGGGCTTGGAGATGCGCACCAGTTCCCATAGACCGGCCAGCTTTTCGCCATGGAGCTTGAAGACGATCTTGCCCGCGGCCATGCTTTCTCGCGGATCGCCGACGGGCGTCCAGGTTCCGCGGTCCCAGACGATGACGGTTCCTGCGCCGTACTGCCCGAAAGGAATGGTGCCTTCGAAGCCGCCGTAGCTCACCGGATGGTTCTCGACGTGAACCGCCATCCGCTTTTCTTTCGGGTCGAAGCTCGGGCCCTTGGGCACCGCCCAACTCCAAAGCACGCCCGCGAACTCCAGCCTGAAGTCGTAGTGCAAACGAGACGCCCAGTGCTTCTGGATGACGAAGGACAGCGTCTTGTCGGCCTTGCCCCGGACGGCCTTCGGCTCTGAGGTGACCTTGAAGTCTCGCTTGGCGGAATAAGGGCCGAGTGGGTCATCGTGAGCGGCGGCCCCGGTTCGCGTATTCAGCCTGCGCAGCGGCAAATTCGCCCTCACTGCGAATCGGGTACTGGGATTGCCCATGATCCAGGACCTGGGTGCTCCGCGAAGCGGCGCTTCTTCCGAGGAGATTGTTATGGCTGCACGCTCCCTCGCTTCACTGACGCTGAGTTTCGGCTTGGTGTCCATTCCGGTCAAACTCTACTCGGCCACCGAAAGTTCGGCCAGCGTGAGCTTCAACCTTCTCACAAAGGAGGGTTCCCGGGTCAAGCAGCAGTACATCTCCGAGACCACCAAGAAGGTCGTTGATCGTTCCGAGATGGTCAAGGGCTACGAATTCGAAAAGGACCGCTACGTCCTTTTCAGCCCCGAGGAATTGAAGGCACTGCAGGAAGGGACAAGTCATACCATCGACATCGTGGCGTTCATTCCCGAAAAGGCCGTCGATCCAATCTTCTACGACAAAGCCTATTTCCTCGCGCCGGACAAGCGCGGCGGCAAACCCTACTCGCTGTTGATGGAGGCCATGCGCCAAAGCGGACGCTGCGCACTGGCCAAATGGGCGTGGAAGGGCAAGCAATACGTGGTGCAGGTCAGACCGGCGGAAGATGGCTTGGTGTTGCAGCAACTGCTCTACGCCGACGAGGTGCGATCTCTCAAGGATCTCGACATCGAAAAGGTCGATGTCTCCCAGGGCGAACTGAAGCTCGCGCTGCAACTCATCGATCAGATCTCTGCGGACACTTACGACCCTGAGCAGTTCGAAGATGAAGAGAAGAAGCGCATCCTTGCCGCCATCGACGACAAGATTCAGGGCAAGCAAGTCGTCGCGACAGAGCATCCTGAAGATACTGGCACCGCCCAGGTCATCGACCTCATGCAGGCCTTGCAGGCCAGCCTCGGCCGCAAGGAAGACACCAAGGCCAAGCCCGCTCCCGCACGTAGCCCGAAAACCCCGGCCAAGGTGACCGAGATTCCCGCCACGAAGGAGCGCAAGGGGGCGCTGCGCTCACAAAAGCTTGAGGAAGCCGCCGCAGCCGCGGCACCCGCCCGCTCTCGAGCAAAGAAGTGACGAAAGAGCTTGTGGGGTCGTCCTACACCTTGCGCAGCATCCAGGACATTCTGGGCATCTCCCGCGGGGTCATCACCGGACTCATCGGCGCAGGCTTCGTGTCGCCCACGCGCGGGCCGCACAACGAATATCGCTTCACCTTCCAGGATGTTGTTCTGCTCAGGACAGCCTACGGCCTTCAGGCCGCGCGGATCCCATCGCGAAAGATTCTTCGCTCGCTTCAACACTTGAGATCGACGCTGCCCGCGGAAGTGCCTCTGACAGGGCTGCACATCACTGCGGTGGGCAATGACGTCGCTGTTCGCGAAAGGGGTGCGCATCGATGTGCTGTGTCCGGTCAGCTTCTGATCGACTTCGAAGTCGCACCAGCAGCAGAAGGCGCGACCGTGATGTTTCTTCAGCGGCAGCCATCGCAACCTACCCCGGCCGTCAAAGATGCGAGCGCGTGGTTCGCGCACGGCGAGGATGTCGAGCCGAAGGACAAGAAGGCCGCGGAGGCCGCCTATCGACAAGCCTTGGCATTGGCACCCGACTACGCCGACGCATACATGAACCTGGGCGCATTGCTATGCGATGCAGGGCGATGCGAGGAGGCGGTGAAACTCTGCGATGAAGCGCTTCGATACTGCCCGTGCGCACCGGAAGTACATTTCAACCGCGCCATCGCACTGGAGGACTTGGGAAGAGCAGAAGAAGCCCTGGCCAGTTACGAGGCATGCCTGGATCTGTCACCTGATCTGGCCAACGCGCATTTCAACGCGGCGAGGTTGTACGAGAAGTCCGGGGACTTCCAGAAAGCGCTGCGCCATTTCAGCGCATACCGTCGTTTGATGCGATGAACCCTTTCCTGCGGCGACCGAGATGAGCGAATGCAAGGCTGTCGGCCTCCCAACGCAACACTTCAGATTTGTAGCCGCCATGTCATCGCTAATCCTGCATCAATGCATCATCGAATGCATTCATCCGCTTCAATCGATTGGTGATCGCCTCGAATCCGGGGATCAACTCACTCGCAACTATGCCCTTTTCAATTGCATTCTCGATCGAGTGCTGCGTTCGCCCTTTGTACAAACTCCCAATCGGATGAGACTCGTCCAGCACACGATCAAGAATCTCCAAGACAGAGGACTGATGCTCGACCGACTGAAAATATCCCTTGGAAAGATTCTCCGCAATCTGGGTGGACACCCCTCCGGGCACGCTCCAACTCATAGGTAATGTCCGCATAGCCCTCCAGACTTTGTCGGTCAGCGACAAGGCCCAAGTCTTGCCGGCATCATCATGGGGTTTGTACGTCCAGTGCACCCGAAATGCCGCGTCGTACAAACCTTCTGGGGCGAATTCACTGGCGGACTCAACCAACAGATCACAAAGCTTGCGGAAACGCGACAACTCGGCGGAATGCCGCCAATCGCCGCGGCTCCTCATGTCCATGTTGTCAATGAGTTTCTTGAGCAGCGACTGCTTGCCAGGTGCCGGCACTTCCGTTGCAAAGCGCTCCACGCGATTGAACACCTCCTCATCCAGGGTCACCAAACATGCAACCTCAGCCGCCACCTCAGGCGTCATCGGCTTTGACTTGAGGAGCAGATCTCTGAGAAGGTTGTAAGTCCCGCGCCATTGACTGATGCTTCCTGACTTCAGCAGGGCCTGGACCAGCTCGACGCGGTCCAGGAAGGGAACCTGCTGAATGAAGGTACGAATGAGCGGATTGGCATCAAGCATCAGATCCATGACATCCATACCTCCGTGGTCGCCGGCAAAATCCGTACCCCAAATAGTCCACCATATTCTCAGCAAAGAATTTTTGATCTCGAGTGAGGCATTACCTCCAGCCGACACATTGGCGGCAAACTTACCCGACGAATGCTGCTCCTCCAATCGTTCGATTTCCCGCTTGGCCGACCGCCGAAATGCTTGGAAATCCTCGGCTGAGATTTGCATACGCCGGCCATGGACAGTGAACTCGATCGGAAGGTTGGCGGGGCCTCGCCGGAAGCCACTGTCCAGGTGAGCGCAGAGATGGTAGAGAACGCATAGCTTTATATCGTCGTCGCGCTGAGGATCGACAGAGTGGACTCGCAGCAAAGACTCGAAGTATTGCGAGGAAATCTTGTCTAGCAGTTCGTTGCTATGCCTGCCGATAACTGCCGAGCCGTCTGGCAAGTCATCCGACTCCGCGGCCATCCCGCTCGCGCTCTGCTCACAACGCATCTTGATGTCGTTGGAGAAGGCGGCACGCTGCAATGTGCCCCTGTCGTTGCGAATGAAAACCGGAACGCCCTTGCGTATCAAGGCCGCCAGCGGCTTTGACATCGTGAACCAGAACAGATTCCAGTCATCATCGTTGCCGGTGGAAGGTGGAAGATCCTCGATGACTACCATGCGCGGCTCGTGAGCTTCACTCAGCGCAGCGCGGCGGAACACGTCCGGCTCTCCGGCGATCAACTGCTTCAAGTCCAACACACCCGTGGTCGGGTGGTACTGCGCGGCGCCTCGCTGCAGTTTGCTGCGCGACAGCCCCAACGCATCAAGTGAGATGCCTTCCAGAAGTTGGGGCTCGAGTGCCACATCGAAAAGGTTATTTCCCGAAAACGGAGCAATATGGTTTCGATCCAAACTCTGCTCACCCCAGGGTTCGCCAATTCGATCTTTGACCGCTGCGGCCTCGCCAGGCGCCACGCTTTCCCGGACCTCCGAACTCGTCCCCACTGGCCCGACCCATGAGCGGTTGGGAGGCGTCGCCTCCACGGAGTGCCAGTGTCCTTCGCCGTCCCGCACTTCAGCCCAGGCGTGTGCCACCTTCCCGATCCCTGTGCCCGAAGGAGCGACATATCCGTGGCAAATGCGCGCGGCAATACCGAACGACTGCATCAGCACCGCAGCGTAGCTGTAGGCGAATTCGTAGCAAACGCCCTGACCTAGGCTCAAGAATCGTTTGCACCGCTCCCCAACCGAAGACGTGTCATTCAGCGCTTTGGAATCGTCATCGGAGTACTGCAGGGTTGTACGGAATATCGTCGCGAGCTTGTTAGCGACCGCGGCGTCGCTCATTTGAGTCTCAACTCGTTGGGCAGACAGAAGCCGGACCTTCTCGGCCAGAGTCGGCATGAAGGCTTCATCGAGGTCATCAAACTCAGGCGGAAGTGCGGGCCGCCTGTTGCCTGCCTCGCCGTCTGCATTGATGTCATCGACCAGGCTGTACGTCACCGATCGGACGATTTGCCCACGCCCTCGGGCAAGCACATACCAGCCCCCCCGCTCGTCGCGGTGAACGGCGTCGGGCTGGTGATCGCCCAGCCGAACCGCGACTGGCCGTCGACTGAGCGGTACCGGAAAGTACACCCGTCGTTCACCGCCCACGAGCGAGATCGATGTCTCTTTCAGGACAATCCTTGGAGCCTTGTGGGAGACGGGGTGATTGTCTTCGTGGCGGCGTGCCACCGCCCTCTCCTGCCCATCCACAGTCGCACGAGACATGACGAGATAGCCATCTCCACGCCTTGCGTTCGTGATATGCCCGATCGAGTCGTAACCGCTGTCACTCCGTTCGGCGGATGAGCCGACGCCAGACTGGATCCGCCCGCTCGGATTGAAGCTTTCTGGCAAGCGCCCCACTGTTCCGGCGCCATGAGTCCCGCCGTGTGGCCCAAGCTCTGCAGCTTGCCGACCCAACGGTGGGCGCTGCCTCTGCCTGCCGGCCAAGGAGCGAGTCAAGCGGCCCGCGGAGCGAGTCAAACGGCGCATGAACGAATTGCCACGTCTGACTGCTGGCGCCGTTGCAGCTTCATTCCTGGCTGCATCGACGTCCAGTACGCCGCCGACGTCTACCGAGCCGTCGCCTGCGACCCGCTCGCTTGCAGAGGGGTCGCCTGTTAATCGGTTGCCTGCCAATCGACCGTCCGATTGCTCGCCCGCAAAGAGTCGGCCCCGCCGGGCCTCCTCGAGCATGTAGGTGATCAACTCCTCGGGCTCGCCGTCAGGCAGAAAGCGAAGCTGATGCTGCGTCGCGTCGTAGTCCAGCGGAAGGGCAGCCGAGAGCATAGGGTCGGCATGCAAGGCCGGTTGGCACACGCCGGGGTATGCAAGGCTCAGTGCCGTGCGAAGCTGCCGGGCAAGCCGATGTTCAGGGGCGTTCTCGGATTCCACGGGTACCACCGGCCCCTGCGCGGCAAGACGTCGATAGAAGCCGTATTGACTAGCAAACGCCTCCTCGACCGTCATCATCGGCTCCCGCGCCAGAAGCGCGAGCGCATCGCGAAGTTGCCGGATTCCGGGCCGGAACTCAGAGGGTTGCCCGTGGAGCTTGCCCAACAGATCGATGTGTCTATCGACCAGTTCCCGCGGCTTGTCATCGGCCACTGCAGATGCGGCAGCGGTACCCGATGACCCTGCCGATGGCGTCTGCGGTGTCTGCGCGCCGAGCTTCGGCGCATGCGCAAGGGCGATCGGCAGGAGCTCCTCAGGCGCGTAGTCCTGCAGCGTCAGTAGCTGCATGCGGTTTTGCAGCGCGCTGGAGAAGCTCTCGCGGCCGGCATAACCCGCGTTGACCGTGGCGATGAGCGCGAAGCCGGCCGCGGCCGGCTGGCCCGACTGCCCCGTCAGCAGCGTGTTGAACTCCCC
>Ga0207678_10004758_pt1 | contig 12192 bp, 12 predicted proteins | sample KBSC63metaG_FD_184319 | JGI IMG/M metagenome (GOLD analysis project Ga0207678, IMG submission 184319) | Corn rhizosphere microbial communities from Kellogg Biological Station, Michigan, USA - KBS C6-3 metaG (SPAdes) (version 2) | ecosystem: Host-associated > Plants > Roots > Rhizosphere > Soil ... | reverse complement strand
AGGCGCGCCGGGGTGTCCAGCGCGACCACGCGGCCGTGGTCTATAAGGGCGACGCGGTCGCAGAGCCGTTCGGCTTCCTCCATGAAGTGGGTGACTAGGACGATCGTCACGCCGCGGTCGCGGATCTGCTCGATCAGCTCCCAGGTGTCCCGCCGGGCCTGCGGGTCAAGACCCGTGGTCATCTCGTCCAGCACCGCGATCCTGGGCCGGCCGATCAGCGCCAGCGCGATCGACAGCCGCTGCCGCTGCCCGCCGGACAGCGACCGGTAGTAGTCGCCGCGCTTGGCGGCTAGGCCGAGAACGTCGAGCAGCTCGTCCACGTCGGCCGGATCGCGGTAGAACGAGCGGTACTCCTCGAGGATCTCGCCCACCCGCAGCTTGGCCGGCAGCGCGCCCGACTGGAGTTGCACGCCGACGATCTCGTGGACCTGGTGCGGGTCGGCGTGCGGGTCGAGGCCGAGCAGCCTGATCGTGCCGGCGTCCGGCCGCCGCAGCCCGATAGCGCATTCGATGGCGGTGGTTTTGCCCGCCCCGTTCGGTCCCAAAATTCCGAAGATCTCACCCTCGGCCACCGTGAACGAGACGTCGTCCACCGCGACCAGCGTCCCGTACGTCTTGCGGAGATGCGCGACCTCGACGGCCGGCCGGTGGCCGGCGGCCGCGGGGGCCTCCATCAGGGCTACGGCCGCTGGGCTTTCCAGTGTGGCCATGGCTGCCTCCCTCTGCGCGCCGCTAGTCTGGGCGCGCCTAACTCCCGACACCGCGTCGGTTCTTGCTTAAGAAAACTGATATCACTATGATAGGTAGATGGTATCTTCTCGTCAACCGGAGGTGGTGGCGATGAGCGTGAAGGCTCCAACCGGGGCGGGTCGGCAGCCTGACCCCGTCCCGATAGCCGAGAGCATGGGATGGTCGGCGCCCGGAGTCCGGGTCCTCGTGGCAGGCATCGTGATGCTGCTGGCCGGGGTCGTGCTGCTCGCCCTGGGCGTTTCCCTGGGGCCGAACGCGGCGGGTCCGATCGCCCTGATCTGGGCCGCCGCCGTACTGATCATCGCGGGCTATCTGGCGGTGCGCGGCCTGACGTCGGTGGTGGCCGGCGAGGCGCGGGTGATCCAGCTGTTCGGCCGGTACCGCGGCACGGTCCGGGCGGCTGGGCTGCACTGGGTCAACCCGTTTGCCCGGCGGCGCAAGTTGTCGGTCCGGATCCGTAACCACGAGACGGCGCTGGCCAAGGTCAACGACGCCGACGGCAACCCGATCGAGATCGCCGCCGTGGTCGTCTGGCAGGTCAAGGACACGGCCCAGGCGCTCTACGCGGTCGACGACTTCATCCAGTTCGTGGCCATCCAGACCGAGACCGCGGTCCGGCATATCGCGTCGAGTTATCCCTACACGAGCGGGCCCGACGGCGGGCTGTCGCTGCGTGACAACGCCGACGAGATCACCCAGCGCCTGTCGGACGAGATCGCGGCGCGGATCCGGCCGGCCGGGGTGATGATCGTCGAGTCGCGGCTGACCCGGCTGTCCTACGCCCCGGAGATCGCCCAGGCCATGCTGCGCCAGCAGCAGGCGAGCGCCGTGGTCGGGGCGCGGACGCGGATCGTCGAGGGAGCGGTGGGCATGGTGCAGCTGGCGCTGCGGCGGTTGCAGGAGGAGGACGTGGTAGAACTGGACGAGGAGCGGAAGGCCGCCATGGTGTCCAACCTGCTCGTGGTGCTGTGCAGCGAGCAGGCCACCCAGCAGGTCGTCAACACCGGTTCCCTCTACCAGTGACGGCTCTACCAGTAACGGCTGGCACGGTAACGCGGTGAGCGAGCGCAAGGGCATATTGCTGCGGCTGGACCCGGCCGTTCACGACGCCCTGGCCAGGTGGGCTGCTGACGAGCTGCGCAGCACCAACGCCCAGATCGAGTTCCTGCTGCGGCGCGCGCTGGCCGACGCGGGGCGGCTGCCGAGCAAGGCGGGAGAGATGCGCAGGCCGGGCCGGCCGCGCACCAGGCCGCCGGAGTGACCGCGAGCCGCGGGTGAAGCCGAGACCGGCGGGTTTAGAGTCAGGCGATGAGCACTGAGGAGCCGCCGCCGGAGGAGGCGCCGTCGCAGCCCCGGCGCCGGGGGTTCAGGACCGGGCGGCTGGAGGCCTTCAGCGACGGCGTCTTCGCCATCGCCGTCACCCTGCTGATCCTGGACATCGGGGTCTCCGGCACGGCCGGCCACGACCTGGGGGCCGCGATCCGCGGCCTGTGGCCCTCCTACCTGGCCTATATAGCCAGCTTCTCCACCATCGGCGCGGCCTGGCTAGCGCACAACGCGATCACCGAGTACCTCGACCGTGCCGACGCCGCGTTCGTGCGGCTGAACCTGCTCCTGCTCCTGTTCATCTCGTTCCTCCCGTTCCCCACCCGGCTGGTCGCGGAATTCATCCGCCAGGACAAGGCCGAACGCGTCGCGGTGACCTTCTACGGCATCATCTTGCTGCTGTCCTCGACGCTGCTGCTGGTCCTGTGGCGCTACGCTGTCCGCGCGAAGCTGGTCCGGCCGGATCTGGCCGACGAGGAGATCGAGCTGCTGACCGAGCGCCTCACCCCTGGCCTCGGGGCCTACCTGGTCCTGATCGTCTCCGGGCTGTTCGTCCCGGTCATCGCCGTGATCGGGTTCCTGGGTATCGCGCTGTACTACATCATCCCGTTCCGACGGCTGTCGGCCAGCATCCTTCCCCGGGGCTGGCGCAGGAAGCGTCACCGGGGCTAGCCGGCTTCGGGCCTCCAGTAGACGGCCTTTACCCAGATCGTGCACAGCGCGTCCAGTGCCAGGTCGTCGTCGAACGGCACGTCCTTCTCGCCGCCCTGCCCGAGCCAGATGTAGCAGAAGTGCTCCAGCATGGCCGACAGGGCCGAGGCCGTCATGACCGGATCGACACCCGGGCAGTAGCCGTCTGCCTGCGCCTTCCTGACGGCGGTGGCGATCCGGGTGATCGCCTCACCGCGCAGTTCGAGCCAGCGGTCGCGGAAGCGGCCCTCGACCATCGCCGCCTGGAAGATGCCGATCAGCTCGCCGCGGCGTTTGGCGTAGGTGCGCCAGAAGCCCGCCACGGCCTCGCGGAGCGCCTCCTCGCCGGACAGGCCGGCCCGGTACGGAAGGGCGGCCAGCTGGGAGGCTTCGGCGTGGAATTCCTCGGCCAGCGCGATGAGCAGGTCCGCCTTGGTGTCGTAGTAGTTGTAGAAGGACGCGACCGACCGCCCGGCCGCCGCGGCGATGTCGCTGATCTTGGCGTTGAGGTAGCCGTCGCGGGCGAATACCAGGCGGGCCGCCTCGCGGAAGGCCTCGTCGGTCTGCCGGCCCTTACGGGTGGCCTTCTCCGAGCGGACCGTCGTCATGACACCAGCCGGTCGCGGCCGGCCCAGAACGGCTGGCGCAGCGCGGCCCGCAAGACCTTGCCGGTCGCGTTGCGCGGTAGCTCGGAGACGACCGTGACGCTCGTCGGGCACTTGAACCCGGCCAGCCGATCGCGGGCCCACGTGACGAGCTCGCCGGCGTCGAACCCGGGCTCGGCGTCGCCGTTCGCGCGAGCCACCTTTCCGGGGGTCAGTACCACGACCGCGTGCACAGTCTCGCCCCACCGCTCGTCGGGGATGCCGATGACCGCGACGTCGGCGACGGCGGGATGCCCGGCCAGCACCGCTTCCACCTCGGCCGGGTAGACGTTCTCGCCGCCGGTGATGACCAGGTCGCTGAGGCGGTCGACGATAGTCAGGTAGCCGTCGGCGTCGAGGGTGCCGACATCGCCGGTGCGGTAGAAGCCGTCGGCGGTCAGCGACCTGGCGGTGGCCTCCGGGTCGTTCCAGTAGCCGGGCAGCGGCGCGGCGCCGCGCACCTGGATCTCGCCGCGCTCCCCCAGCCTGACCTCCCAGCCCAGCGAGGGGCGCCCCGCCGTGCCCAGGCGCCCGCGCGCCGGGTCGTGGTCCTCCGGCGGCAGCGACGTGATCGGCAGCGGGCCGGTCTCGCTGCTCGCGTAGTTCTGCCGGAACCGGCAGCCGAGCACGGCTACCGCGCGCTCCAGCAGCTCGGGCCGGATCGGCGAGGCGCCGTAGACCACCTCGATCAGGTGGGACAGGTCAGGCGGCTCGGTGCGCGAGCTCACCTCCTGCGTCACCGCGTGGATCAGGGTCGGCACCAGCTGGGTGAGCTGGATCCGCCGGCGCGTCAGCTCGTCGACGAAGCCCGGCGGGTCGAAGCCGGCCAGGAGGTGCAGGTGCCCGCCGGTGAACAGGGTGTAGCTGAGGTTGGCCAGGCCCGCGACGTGGAACAGCGGCAACGCGGACAGGTGCCGGGCACCGGGAACCGCCTCGGGCACCTCCAGCTTCATGAACACCACGGCCGTGATCAGCTGCTGATGGGTCAGCGGCACCAGCTTGGGCCGACCGGTGGTGCCGCTGGTGTGCACGAGGATGGCAGGCTCGGACGGGCGCAGGCGGGACACCGGGCGTTCGGGCGGGGCGAGCCGCGCGCCGTCGGCGGGGGGTAGTGCACCGTCGGCCGCGGGCGGCTGGCCGGCCAGGTCCAGGATGGGAACGGGGCGGTCCAGGCCGGCGGCCGCCTGCCGGGCCAGCGCGGCGCAGTCGGCGTCGGCCAGGACGGCGGCCGGGCCGGCCAGCCGCAGCAGCGCGGCGACTTCGGGCGCGGCCAGCCGCCAGTTGACCGCCGCGGGCAGCGCCCCGGCCCGGATCAGGCCGAGCATGGCCGTCACCCAGCCGACCTGGTTCCTGGCGATGACCGGCACGACGTCGCCGGGAGCGACCCCGGCCGCGGCGAACCCGGCCGCCGAGCGATCCACCGCGTCGGCGAGGCCGGCATAGGTCAGCTCCGCGCCCTGCTGGTCGGACAGCGCGATCGCGCCGGGCTGGATCGCGGCCCGCCACTCCAGGACGTGGATCAGGGATAGCAAGGGCTAGGCCGGGACGCCGGTCCGGTCGGCCGCGGTCTTCGGCTCGTGCCGAACGTCGCCGGGCTGGCCCATGACCCGCCGCCAGCAGGCGAACTCGAGCAGGATGCCGTCCGGGTCCTGGAAGTAGTACGAGCGGACGAACACCCCGGGGTGCAGTTCCCTGGCCACGCCGAACTCGCTGTCGTCGTGGTCCATGATGGGGCTGACCCGGATGCCCTTGGCCTTGAGCTTGGCCCGGTACTCCAGGAACCGCTCCTCGGGCACGTTGAACGCGATGTGGTTCATCGAGCCGACCGCGCTGGTCCACTCGCCGATGCCCGGCACGGTCACCGGCGCGGAGACGCCGGGCACCCCGTCGGGGGCGTCGGGGAACCAGAAGAACGCGAGCGCGTTGCCGCCGCCCATGTCGAAGAAGAAGTGCTGGCCCTGGCCGTTCGGCAGGTCGAGCGTCTTGATCAGCCGCATGCCCAGCACCTGGGTGTAGAACTCGACGGTCCGCTTCATATCCGAGCAGACCAGCGCCAGGTGGTTGACGCCGCCGAGATCGAACTCCTCGTTCCGCCATTCCATGAACGTTCCTCCTCTGGCCTAGCGGTCAGATCTAAATCTAAACTCAGTTTCAGTTCCGCGCTAGAGGACCGCGAGGGAGTGGCCGGTGACCGGGATCGTGAGGGAGTTCGTCGGGCTGCCGTCGCCGATAGTGGGCCGGGCCGGCGCGGGCGGTCACCCGTGCCAGGGCATCTACCACCGCCCGGCGTCCGGCCGGCCGCGGGTGGCGTTCATCGCCACCCACTACAACGTGGACTTCTCCGAGCACTACCTGGCCAGCTTCATGGCCGAACGAGGCTTCGGGTTCCTCGGCTGGAACACCAGGTTCCGCGGCAACGAGGCGCACTTCCTCCTGGACCACGCGCTGGCCGAGATCGGCGTCGGGGTGCGCTGGCTGCGCGAGCAGGCCGGGGCCGAGCAGGTGGTGCTGCTCGGCAACTCGGGCGGCGGCTCGCTGATGGCCGCGTACCAGTCCCAGGCGACCGAGCCCAGCGTCCGGCCGGTGACCGGGATGCGGCCGCTGCCGGCGATCGAGGACCTGCCGCCGGGCGACCTGTACGTGGCGCTGGCCGCGCATTCGGGCCGTCCGGAGGTCCTGACAGCCTGGCTGGACGCCTCGGTCACCGACGAGAGCGATCCGACCTCGGCCGACCCGGCGCTCGACCCGTTCGATCCGGGCAACGGCCCGCCGTTCAGCGCGGACTTCCAGCGCCGCTACCGGGCCGCGCAGCGCGACCGCAACGAGCGCATCACCGGCTGGGCGCTGGCGGAGCTGGGCCGGCTAGCCGGGACGCGGGCCAGGGACCGGCTGTTCACGGTCCCGCGCAGCTGGGCCGACCTGCGCATGATCGACCCGTCGATCGAGCCGTCGGACCGGCGGCCGAACTGGTGCTATCTGGGCGACCCGATGCGCGCGAACTACGGGGTGTTCGGCGTGGGCACGGTGAGCACGCTGCGCAGCTGGCTGTCGATGTGGAGCCTGCGCACCTCGCAGTGCACCGCGGCGCCGCACCTGGCGCGGATCACCCTTCCCGCGCTGGTCATCCACGCCACCGCGGACACCGGCGTGTATGAGAGTGACGCCCGCGCCCTGTACGACGCGCTGGCCGCGCCGGACAAGACGCTGGAGTTCATCAAGGCCGATCACTACCTGCAAGAGCCCGACGGCGCGCGGGCCCAGGCCGCCGACCTGATCGCCGCCTGGGTCACCACCCGCGTCTAGCGTCCGGCCCTGGCCCTAGCCAGCACGGCTCGTCGGCGCTTTTGTGTCAGGAGTGCCAGGTGTGCCTCGCCAGGGCGGCGGCGGGCGCGGCCGGGTGGGGGTTGTGTGCCCATACCCCCGCCTATCGGGGGCGGGGGCACACAACCCCCGGTCAGCTCGGGAGCGGGGGCACACAACCCCCGGTCAGCTCGGGGGCAGGGGCACACAACCCCCGGTCAGCTTGGGGGCAGGGGCACACAACCCCAGGTCAGCAGCGGGTGCGTGGGATACAGCTGTGACTGGCGAGGCTAGCGGGTTCCGCTGAGGATCGCGGCCGAGCTGCGGGGCAGGCCGCCGAGCCGGAAAAGCTCACCTGATGCCGATGCCGCCGTCGGAATGGACTACGGTGCCGGTGATGCCGCGGGCCCGGTCCGAGGCCAGGAAGACGTAGCTGCCCGCGTGGTCCTCGCCGCCGAGCGCGACGCGCAGCGGGGTGCGGCGGCGCAGGTCCTCCTCGCGGCCCCCGGCCGCGTCCAGGACCCGGCCGTCCAGGCCGAGGCTGGCCGGCCCGGTGAGCTCGGTGCCGACCGTGCCGCCCGGCGCCACGCCGTTGACCCGGACGTCCGGGGCCAGCTCGTGGGCCAGCGCGATCACGCAGCCGCGGACGGCGAACTTCGACGCGACGTAGAGCACGCCGCCGCGGCCCGGGTAGAAGCCGGACGTGGACACGGTCAGCACGACCGAGCCTCCCGCCCGGCGCAGCTCGGGCAGGGCGGCGCGCACGGTGACCAGCTGGCTCTTCACGTTGACGGCGAACATCTCGTCGAAAGCCGCGTCGAGCTGGTCGTCGGCGATGTCGGCCAGGCCGCGGTAGAAGTCGAAGATGCCCACGCAGTTGACCAGGACATCCAGGCCGCCGAACGAGCTCGTGACGGCCTCCACAGCGGCCCGGGCGTCGGCCACGATGGTGGCGTCCCCCTGGGTTACCACGCAGTCCGGCAGCTCGGCCGCGAGCCGGGCGATCTTGGCCTCGTCCCGCTCCAGCGCACCGACCCGCGCACCCTCGGAGAGGAACGCGTCCACTACGGCGCGGCCGATCCCGGAGCCTGCGCCGGCGACCAGGGCGCGTTTGCCGTCGAGCCAGCCCATCAGGCCCGGTCCGGGGGGTGGGGGGAAGGAGGGTCCTCGGGACCGTGCGGGGTCTGCAGCAGGCGGGAGAACAGGTCGTGGTCCTGCCAGGTCAGGGCCTCGAGCTCGAGCGGGCAGAGCAGGATCGACCGGCCCGAGGCCGGCACGGAGATGCGCAGCCGCGCGCCGTTGCGGGTCGGCACCCGTTCCACCACGACCTCGCCGAACTCGTTGGCCAGCCGGATCTCGTCCGCCACTACAGGAACACCGCCAGGTTCTGGGTGCGCAGCACCGATTCGTCCACGGTGATCTCCCGCCGGGCCAGGCGGAGGCCGTCCGCGGTGGCGCGGAGGAGGTCCGTTCGGCCCGCCGAGATCAGGGAGGGCTCGCGCGTGTCCCCCCGGCTGCGGAACAGGAGCAGCGCCGACTCGACCCGCAGGTCATCACCCTCGGCGCGGAACGTCCTGACGTTGGTGACGAAGTGCCGGGTGCGCGACGGCGGGTCCTCGGTCCAGGCGTGGTCGGTGGCCAGCCGCTGCACCCGCTTGCGCAGCGCGTACATGTCCTCGTCGAAGTGGCCCATATCCGCCAGGGAGTCGAAGCCCGCGCCGCGCGCGGTCGTCACCCGCACCGGCATCAGGTAGCGGATGTCCTCGCACAGCAGGCCGAGCCAGCCCGCGAAGTCGGCCGCGTCGAGCAGCGCCGCCTCCTCGACCAGGAACTGGTGCGCGGCCAGGTGAGCCGGGTCGCCGTACGGGAGCGGCCGGCCGGCGGTCACTGCGCCTCCCGGGAGAGGCAGTCGGCCCATTGGCCGAGCCAGTGCCGCTGGCCGTACTCGCCGAAGCCCTGGTAGGCCAGGCCGGGGCCGGGATAAGTGGCCAGCGGCGGCTTGACCGGCTTGCCTTCTGAGGTCAGCCCCATCCGGCTGTTCAGGGTCAGCCGCCGGGCCATCGACCCGGCGGCCATGTCGGTGATCGACACCCAGTTCTCCACGTCGTCCTGCTCGAACATGCCGGAGCTGCCGAAGCACATCAGGTAGGCGGTGTACGACCTGCGCTTGAAGTCCTCCGGCGCGGCCGCGTCCACCGCGAACCAGGACAGGACCTCGGTCTCGCGCTCGCTGACCGGCTGCCACTGGCGCAGCGAGATGAACGGGGCGACCGTCCCGTCCGCGTCGATCTGCGGCCAGTTGTGCACGAAGCTCAGGTTCGGGAACAGGGTCGCGGCCGAGGGCATGAACCCGCTGTCGGCCACCAGCGCCCGCTGCCGGTCCGACCAGGCCGCCGCCATGGCCGGGATCATCGCGTCCGGGTAGCCCACGTAGCGGAGCTGATCCGCGAACCCGCCGCCAGGCGGGAGCTTGTAGGTGGTGCCTGCGCCGGGGCCGGCCTGGTAGAGGGCGCCCTCCTTGCGCTTGCTGGCCTTCGGCTCGCGGAACAGGCCGATGTCCACCACGCTGGCGTGGGTGTGCGGGGTGTGGTAGCTGTCGCCGGCGAAGTTCTCCGCGCCGATCTTCCAGTTGGCCTTGATCCGCCACCGCTGGGGGCCGCGCAGCTCCAGGCCGGCCGGGCCCTGGCGGGTGTAGAAGTCGAGGTAGAACGCGAAGTCGCCGAGGTACCCGGCGAGCGCCGGCGCGTCCGGGTCCAGGCTGATGAAGATCAGCCCGTTGTGGATGCCCATTGACGGCGCGGGCAGCAGCGACTGGCCGGCCCGGGCGAAGCCGTCCTCGCCGCCGTAGGCCTCCTCGTGGAACGGCAGCCCGGCCAGCCGGCCGTCGTTGCGGTAGGTCCAGGCGTGGTACGGGCAGCGGAAGTGCGAGGCGTTGCCCAGCTCGGCCCGGCACACCTGCATGCCGCGGTGCAGGCACATGTTGAACATCACCCGGACCACGCCGGCCTCGTCCCTGGCCACGATGAACGAGTCGGCCAGGACCCGGCGGACCACGTAGTCACCGGGATCGGGGATCTCGGACTCGTGCGCCAGGAACGTCCAGGACCGGGCGAAGAGCCGGTCGCGTTCGGCCGCGAAGATCTCCGGGTCGGCGTAGACGTGCGCCGGGATCATGCCCTGCCGCACCTGACTGACTATGGCGGCGAGGTCGATCATGATGCAACGATACGGTGCGGACGAAAGGTACTCGCGGGATGCAGAGCTGGATCCACGTCATCGAGTGGCGCGCCAACGTGCGCCCTGAGCTGACGGCGCTGGTCGACGACCGGGGAGCGGCGTACACCTACGCGCAGCTTCGCGCGGAGACCGAGCGCCGGGCCGGGGGCTGGGCGGGCTTGGGGGCCGGATCCGGCGACGTCGTGGCGGTGGTGGCCAAGAACAGCGCGGACTTTCTCCTGCACGCGTTCGCGCTGATGCGCGCCGGGGCGACGCCGGCCTTCGTCAACTGGCGGCTGTCGCCGCACGAGCTGACCGAGGTGCTGGCCCTGGTCGAGCCGAAGGCGATCGCCGCCGACGCCGAATTCGCCGGCCTGGTCGGGTCGGCCTGGCCCGAGCCGGTCCCCCGCGTCGTCATCGGAGGCGGTTCCGTACCCGATGGCTGGGTCGACGGCGGGACGCTGGAGGGGCCTGTGCCGCCGCGGCCCGCGCTCACCGGGGACACAGTGCTGGCGCTGGTGCACACCAGCGGCACCACCGGCCGGGCCAAGGCCATCCCGCTGCGGCACGGCGCGCTGATGATGAGCGTGGCCGACTTCGCCATCGAGATCGGCGACCAGGTCGCCGGGTCACACCACCTGCAGATCCTGCCGCTGTTCCACCTGGGCGGCTTCGGCCAGTGCATGCAGGCGATCCTGACCGCGGGGACCGTCTACATTCACACGGCGTTCAACCCGGCGGCGGTCATCGACGCCATCGAGGCGGACCGGATCGAGTTCTTCACCGCGGGCCCGTCGCTGATCGACATGCTGGTCGCCGAGATCCGGCGCCGCGCCAGCGAAGGACAGCAGGGCATTGACCTGTCCAGCCTGCGGGAGATCGCCTACGGCACCGCGCCGATCACCCCGTCCTCGCTGGCCGCGGCGGTGGCGGCGTTCGGCTGTTGTTTTTTTAAGGATTCGGCGACCACCGAGAGCCAGTCGATGATCAGCCTGCTGGCGCCCGAAGACCACCAGCCCGGGCACCCGCGGCTGGGCAGCGCGGGCCGGGTGTCGTTCGGCTGGGAGGTGCGCATCGTCGACCCGGACGGGCGTGACCTGGGCTTCGAGGAGGCCGGTGAGCTGCTCATCCGGGGCGAGCCGCTGTTCTCCGGATACTGGCGGGATCCCGAGGCTACCGCCGCGGCCTTCGCCGAGGGCGGCTGGTACCGGACCGGCGACATCGGCAAGCTGACCGCCGACGGCTACCTCTACATCCTCGACCGGGCCAAGGACATGATCATCAGCGGCGGCGAGAACATCTACCCGGCCGAGGTCGAGGCGGTGCTGGCCCGCCACCCGGCCGTGGCCGACGTGGCGGTGGTCGGCCGGCAGGACCCGACCTGGGGCGAGGCGGTGCACGCCGTCGTCATCCCGGCGTCCGAGGGGGCCTCGGCCGGTGAGATCATCACCTGGTGCCGGGATCGGCTGGCCCACTTCAAATGCCCGAAGAGCGTGGAGTTCACCGACGCGCTGCCCCGGACAACCACCGGGAAGGTGCTCAAGCGGGAGTTGCGGGCGCAGCTCGCCGGGCGGGAGGTGCGGTCGTGAACCTCGGGCTTTCGATCGCGTCGCACAGCGGGCTGCCGCCGGCCCGGATCGGCGAGCTGGCCGGGGCGGCCGAACGGGCCGGGTTCGGCGCGGTTTTCGTGGCCGAGGGGCACGGCGACGCGCTGGCGCTGTGCCATCCGGTGGCGGCCGCGACCGCGCGGGGGCCGGTGGGAACGGCGGTGGCGAACGCGGCCCTGCGGCCGCCGGTGCTGGCGGCCAAGACCGCGGCGCAGCTGGACCAGGCGGCCGGCGGCCGGTTCATCCTGGGCCTGGGCGTGGGCAACGCCGTGATGAACGCCAGGTTCGGGCTTTCCCCGCTGGCGCCGCTCCGGATGGTCGAGGAGTACGTGGAAGTCGTCCGTTCGGTACTCAACCGGGGCACCGGCTACGACGGCCAGCTGTTCCGTACGGGGATGATCCCGCTGGACAGCCCGCCGGTGCGGGCCGGCCTGCCGGTCTGGCTGGGCGCGCTCAGGCCGCGGATGCTCGCCCTGGCGGGGCGGATCGCCGACGGCGTGATCCTCAACCTGATGACACCGGGTCAGGCGGGCGAGGCGGCCGGCCTTGTCCGTGACGCCGCGCGGGCGGCCGGGCGGGATCCGGAGTCGGTCGAGGTCGCCTGCGTGGTGCACTGCTGCCTGTCCGACGACCCGGCCGCGGCCGCAGCGGCGGCGCGC
>Ga0207678_10004755_pt1 | contig 12199 bp, 9 predicted proteins | sample KBSC63metaG_FD_184319 | JGI IMG/M metagenome (GOLD analysis project Ga0207678, IMG submission 184319) | Corn rhizosphere microbial communities from Kellogg Biological Station, Michigan, USA - KBS C6-3 metaG (SPAdes) (version 2) | ecosystem: Host-associated > Plants > Roots > Rhizosphere > Soil ... | reverse complement strand
GGATCAGCAGGCGGCGGCCGGTGGCCAGCCGGGCCAGGTCGAGGGTGAGATGGAGCGAGGTCGGGTCGGCCCAGTGCAGGTCCTCCAGGACGAGCACCGCCGGGCCCGCCGCCACCAGGCGCGCGGTCAGCGTGCGCCAGGCGGCGAACGTCTGCTTCTGGAGTTCCCCCGGGCCCATCCGGCCCAGCGCCGCTCCCGGCGGCAGGCCCATCATGCGGGCCAGCAGCGGGAACAGGTCGCCGGCCCGGACCGCGGTCAGCACCCGCTCCAGCGCGGGCCCGGTCACCGCCGCGGGCTGGTCCGGCGTCACGCCCGCCCAGTTGGCCAGCAGCTGCTGGTAGAGGCCGTAGGGCGTGGACGAGGCGTAGGAGGCGCAGCTCCCCTCTAGCCACCGGGTGCCGCGGGCCACGCGCCTGCGGCACTCCTGCACCAGGCGGGTCTTGCCGAGCCCGGGCTCGCCGGTCACCAGCACGACCGAGCCGTGACCGCGCGCCGCTTCGCGCAGGGCGGTGCCGAGCGCGGCCAGTTCGGCCTGCCGTCCGACCAGCGGGCCGCCGGGGCGGAGCCGGTGGCCCGCGATGCGCGGCATGGGCGGTCCGAGGTAGGTGCCGTCTCCTTCGGCCGCGCCCCAGGCGAACAGGTGCCCGGCGGCGGCCCTGGTCACCGGGCCGACCAGGGCCGAACCCGGCCGGGCCAGCGCCTGCAGCGCGGCCGCCTGGCCGACGACCTCGCCCACGGCGCCGTACTCGACCCGGGCGCCGCCGCCGATGGGACCGAGCACGGCCGGCCCGGTCTCCACCCCGATCCGCAGGGTGCCCCCGTCGATCGCCGCTACCGCCGCGAGGGCGCGGAAGGCCGCCCGGGCCGCCCGCTCGGGGTCGTCCTCGTGCGCCTCGGGCGCCCCGAACATGGCCTGCAGCCCTCCCCCGGACACCGACGTCACCGTCCCGCCCAGCGCTTCCACCTCGGCGATCACCGCGGCGAGGCAGCGGCCGGTCACGTCGCGCAGCTCCTCCGGGTCGGCAGGACCCCCCACGGTCACCTCGGCAGCCAGCACGCTGACGGTCCTGAGCTCCTCCCGCGCCGGGGCTTGCGTCCGGGGCGTGCCGGCCTCGAAGGCGGCCGTGGCGTACACCTCCTCCAGCCACGGGGACAGGCCGAGCCCGAGGTCGCCGAGGGCAGCCCGGCAGCGCTCGTAGGCGCGCACCGCGAGCTCCCGGTGCCCCTCGGCGAAGTAGCCCCGGACCAGGGCCGCGGCCGCCTCCTCCGAGGCGGGATCGTGCTCGGCGCAGGCCGCCCAGGCGGCGAGCTGGGCTTCGGGCCGTGTGTCGCCTGCTCCCCTGGCCCGGTCCCGGGCCAGGGCCAGCCGCGCCTCCTGGCGCAGCGCCTCCAGCCGCTCCCGCGGGCGCAGCGCCCAGTCGGCGTACGGCTCGTCAGCGAGCAGCTCACCGTCCTCAGCCAGGGTGGTCGCCAGCAGGTCGTCGCGCTCGTGACCCGGCCCCATCGCCAGCGCGGCGCGCAAGGCCTGCTCGTGTTCTGCCGCGTCGACCTCGACGGCCGGGTTCGCCGAGATGTGGGTCAGGTCGGCCTCGAGCAACGTTGTTGCGGGTTCGCCGAGGTTACTGAGCGCGGCCCGGGCCATCGACAGCGCCTTGGAGACCGAACGGGCGGCCGCGCGCGGATCCAGGTCTGCGAAGAGCTCCTCGCAGACGAGGTCCCGGCTGACCCGCCGGCCCGGGCTCACCAGGACAAGCTGGCAGAGCCGCCGGGCGCTGGGCCGCGGCCATGGGCCCGCGGCGCGGCCCCCGGAGACGACGGAGAACGGCCCGAGCAGCCTGACCCGTACGGCCACGTCCCCATTGTCGCGCATTTGTCACGCGCTTTTCCCGGACCGCGAACCGGCGGGAACACCGCGGGAACAGCGCCTTCCTACTGTTGCGGCAGAACCTTCCGAAAGGGGCTTGCGATGTACACGGGGTACATGCTTTACCAGGTCGAGCGGCCCAAGTCCGCCCGCGAGCAGTACGAGATCGACAGGAGCAACGCCAGGCTGGCGGCGGCGATCGGCCGGTTCGGCCGCCTGGTGGCCAGGCCGGCGCGTCCCCGGCGCCAGACCTGGCGGCCGGCGCCGGGACGCCCGGCCGCTCCCCCGGCCCCCTGCCCCGAGACCAGCTGCTAGCGCGGGCCCGGCGCGGGGGCCGGGCGGCAGCCCCGGCGCGGGGGGCACCGGGGCACGCTGGGATTGCGTATGAATGTGGCACTGTGCACAAAAGAAGGTGCACAGCGCCACATTCATACCTGCCTGTTTGGGGCTAGGGGTGCCAGTGGGGCAAATGGTCTGCCCGAGCGGGCCACGCTGGCCGTGGTCTCGGGCAAAAGGCTTCGGTGGTTACCACGACGCGAACGACGGGGGGCGCGGCGAGGATCGAGGGACGTTTCCGATCCCGAGGAGGGCCCCATGACCATCACGCCATCCGATGCCACGCCCGCGTCGTTCGAGACGCGGTTCACCCGGCTGGCCGGGTGCCGCCTGCCGATCCAGAGCGCTCCGATGGCAGGCGTCGTGAGCGACGCCAAACTGCCCGCGGCCGTCGCGGCGGCGGGCGGCCACGGCATGTTTCCCGCGCTCTTCTTGTCCGCGCCCTATCTCACCCGCGTGCTCAGCGACCTCAGCGGGCGCACACGGGCGTACGGCGTCAACTTCATCGGCCTGATGCTCGACCGTGAATGCCTGGAGATCGCCGCCGGGCACGCGCCGCTGGTCGAGCTGTTCCTCGCCGAGCCGAGCCGGGAGATCGTCGAGACCATTCACGCGGGTGGGGCGCTCGCGTCCTATCAGGTCGCTTCGGATCAGCAGGCGCTGCGTGCCCAGGACGCCGGGGCCGACCTGCTTGTCGTCCAGGGCATCGAGGCCGGCGGTCATCCAGCAGGTGACCTGGGATTGCTGCCCTTGCTCGAGGAGGTGCTCGCGGTCGCGACCGTTCCGGTCGTGGCCGCGGGCGGGATCGGCGGCCCTCGCGCCGTAGCCGCGGTGCTGGCTGCCGGCGCGGACGCCGCCCGCGCCGGGACGCGCTTCGTCGCGGCGGCGGAGAGCCGGGCTCATGCGCGTTACAAGCAGGCGCTCGTCGAGGCGGGAGCGCGCGACGCCGTGCTCACGCGCGCCTTCTCGGCTGGTGATCCGGTGGAGACCACCCAGCGCGTGCTGCGCAGCGCTCTGCGGGCGGCCGAGGCGTTCCCCGGCGAGTCGGCCGGAGAGGTCGTGCTCGGCGGGGCGCGCGTGCCCGTGCCGCGCTTCGGCTCGCACGCCCCGACCGAGGGATCGAGCGGCGCGATCGAGGCGATGGCGCTGTACGCGGGCCAGTCGGCCGGGGGGGTGACGGGCATAGTCCCCGCGGCCGAGATCGTCACCGAGCTCGCCTCCCGGCTGGGCGCGACGGCTCTGGCGGCCGCGCCAGCCTTGGGTTGATTCCGGGCGCGCCGTGGGTGAGGGTTTCCATGGGAAGAGCGGTCGGCGTCGGCGAGGCCAGGGTGCAGGATGAATTGCTCGAGCGGCACGCCGAGCTCGGGCGCCTGCGGGAGCTGGTGGACTCGGCGGCGCGCGGGCGCGGCGCGGCTGTCCTCCTCGACGGGCCGGCGGGCATCGGCAAGACCAGCCTGGTCGCCGCGGCGCGGCGGTTGGCCGCCGATCGCGACCTGCGGTCGCTGGCGGCCCGCGGCGGTGAGCTGGAGCGTGATTTCGCCTACGGCGTCGTTCGTCAGCTCTTCGAGGCGCCCGTGGCCGCCGCGGCGCCGGCCACCCGGCAGTCCTGGTTGCAGGGTGCCGCGGCGCTTTCGGCGCCGATCCTGGGCGTGGCCGAACCGGGTGCGCCCGGCCGCCCGGCCGGCCAGCACGGGAACGACCCCCTGTTCGGGGACGATCCGACCGCGGCGGCCCTGCACGGGCTGTACTGGCTGACCGTCAACATCGCGGCCGTCACGCCGCTGCTCCTGACCGTCGACGACCTCCACTGGGTGGACGCGGCATCACTGCGTTACCTCGCGTACCTGGCCCGGCGGGTGGCGGAGCTCCCGGTGCTGCTCATCACGGGGAGCCGGCCCCCGGTGGAGTCCCACGTGCCCGAGCTCATCGGCGCACTCGAAGCCGATCCGGCGGTTATCCGGCTCGTGCCCGCCCCGCTCAGCGCCGCCGCGGTAACCGAACTGGTGCGGCGCGATCGCGGCCGCCTGGTAGCGGACGAGCTGGGAAGCCCATGCCACGCCGCGACCGGCGGTAATCCGTTCCTGGTCCGGACGCTGCTCAGTGCGCTCGCGGCCGGAGATCCCGGGATCCCCGTCCATCCAGACCGCTTGCCGGAGCTCGGCGGCGGCGCGATCGGCCGCTCGGTGGCCCAGCGTCTCGCCCGCCTCGGCCAGGAAGCTGAGCGGCTCGCCCGGGCCGTCGCCGTGCTCGGCACCGACGTCGAGCCCCGGCACGCCTACCGCCTCGCCGGGCTCGCAGACGACGCGGGCGCCGCCGCCGAGCACGCGCTGATCGGCGCCGACCTGCTGGCGCCGCACCGTCCGCTCGAGTTCGTCCATCCGATCGTCCGGACCGCCGTCGCCCAGCTGCTGTCCCCGCCCGAGCGAGCGACGCGCCACCTCGAAGCGGCGCGGATGCTCGGCACGGAGGGCCTGGAGGCCGAGCGCCTCGTTCCTTACCTGCTGGCGGGCGACGCGCGTGCGGACCCATGGGTGGTCGACACGCTGCGCCGCGCGGCGGCCCGCTCGGTGCAGCGCGGCGCGCCCGAGGCGGCGGTCCGATACCTTCAGCGTGCGCTGGACGAGCCGCCAGCCCGTGACCTGCGGCCGACCATCCTGGCCGAGCTCGGGAAGGCCGAGGTCCGGGCGGCGCGGCCCGATGACGCCGTCGTTCACCTGCGGGAAGCACTGGCCGCCACGGAGGATCCGCGGACACGCGCGCTCATGACCCACGACCTGGCGATCGGCTTGATCGCTCCCGGCCGCTACGCCGAGGCCGTGGCCATGCTCGAACAGGCCGCGGAATCCGCCCGCGACGTCGACCAGGAGCTGAGCCGCAGGATTCAGGCCGAGCTGCTCTGCGCGGCGAAGCTCGATGCCCGGACCCTGCCCATCGGGCGGTCGCTCGGCGAGCGCCTGCCGGCCTGCGTCGAGGCCAGCACGCCGGGAGGGCGGATGCTGCTCGCGACCGTCGCCCACGAGCGGATGATGCGCGGCGGAACGGCGGCGGAGGTGGCCGAGATGGCCGCCCGCGCGGTCGACGGCGGGCTGATCAGCGAGCAGTCGGGCGATTCGGGCCTGGTGATGGACGCCGGCTTCGCGCTCGGTGCGGCAGGCGACTTCTCCCGCGCCGGCCGGGTCTGGTCGGACGCGCTGGCGGACGTCCGGCGGCGAGGATCGGTGATCGGCTTCGCCCGCTGCTCGTGCATGCGCGCGATCCTGCGCTTGCACCAGGGTGCCCTCGGCGAGGCAGAAAGCGACGCCCGCAACTCCATCGAGACCGCCTGGGAGCCGGGGTACCGTATCGCGCGGATGGCGTACGGCCCTCTGGCCGAGTCGCTCGTCGAGCAGGGGGAGCTGGCCGCCGCGGACGGTGCGCTCTCGGCCGCGGGCTTCGCCGCCGACATCGCCGACACCTACATGCTCAACTTCGTCCTATTCTCCCGCGGGCGGCTGCGGCTCGCGCAGGGACGGCACGACGAGGCGATCGCGGACCTTGACGAGCTGGGCCGGCGCGAGCGTAAATGGCGCGGCCGCAACCCGGCCGTGTTTCCCTATCGCTCCTTCCTGGCGCTGGCCTTGGCGGCCAGCGGGGAGCACGACCGTGCGCAGGCGCTCGCCGCCGAGGAAGTAGCGCTGGCCCGCGGCTGGGGTGCGGCGGGTCCCCTCGGGCGAGCCCTGCGCGCGCTCGCCCTGGTCACGGGGGGCGGCGGCGGCCTGGAGCTGCTCGGCCAGAGCCGCGCGGTACTCGACGGTTCGGGCTGGCGGCTCGAGCATGCCCGCACCGTGATCGAGCTCGGCGCCGCGACCAGGCGGGCGGGGCGGCGAGCCGAGGCGCGCGACCTGCTGCGGCCCGGAATGGAGCTGGCCCATGCCTGCGGGGCGCGCGCCCTCGTCGTCCGCGCGCGCGAGGAATTGCTCGCGACCGGAGCGCGGCCCCGCCGGATCGTCAGGACCGGCGCCGACGCGCTCACCGCCAGCGAACGGCGGGTAGCGCGGATGGCCGCCGAGGGCATGACCAACCGCGAGATCGCGCAGGCGCTGTTCGTCACGATGCGAACCGTCGAGGTCCACCTGACCCACGCCTACCAGAAGCTTGGCGTATCGTCACGAGAGAAGCTGCCCGCGGCGCTGGGGCTAGCGGGATCCTGACCAGAGGTGTCCTGTTGGCTACTAGACGCCCATACACAACTGTCCTACGGTGCTGTCATGACAGCTCGAGGGGGGCGAGTCACGCGGACGGACCACGACCGGTGAACGAATCTGAGGCCCGCCGGCTGTTCGAACTGCGCAGCGGCCCCGCGAGCGAGCTGGCCGGCCAGGCCGACGCGGTCGCGGCGGCCTGCCACGCCATGGCGGTGCGCTTTCACCGGGGCGGCAAGCTGGTGGTGTTCGGCACCGGCGGGGCGAGCACCGACGCGCAGCACGTCGCGGTCGAGTTCGTCCACCCGGTCATCGTGGGCAAGCGCGCGCTGCCCGCCATCTCACTGACCACCGACGTGGCCACCGTCACCGGGATCGCCGAACGGGACGGGGTGGCGGCGATCTTCGCCCACCAGATCCGCTTCCTGGCCGAGCCCGCCGACATCGCCCTGGGGCTGTCCCCCGACGGCAACACCGCCAGCGTGCTGGCCGGGCTCGAGGCGGCCAGGGACCGCGGCCTGCTGACGATCGCCCTGGCCGGCGGGGACGGCGGCCAGATCGCGGCGGGCAAGGTGGCCGAGCACCTCATCGTCACGCCCTCCGACGACCCGCGCGTGGTCAAGGAGCTGCAGGTCACCGCGTACCACGTGCTGTGGGAGCTGGTGCACGTGTTCTTCGAGCAGCCCGGTGTGCTCGGCCCGGGGGTGGTGACGTGAACGTGGAGCCCGACGGCGTGGGCGGGCGGCCGGCCTGCATCGGTGACGTCTGCATTACCTGCTCCGATACGGCCGTCGAGGTCAGGGTGCTGCGGCTGCTCGAGGACCAGATGGCCGTGGTCGACACCGGCCAGGGCGAGGAGACGGTCAGCGTGGCCCTGGTGAGCGCCGGGGTGGGCGACACGATCCTGGTGCACGCGCGCGAGGCCATCGCCGTGGTCGGGACGCGGGCGCCATCATGAGCGACGCCATGGAATCGCTGTATCCGTTCCTGTACTCCGACACCAGCGACCTGTCCGCCGTGCTCGACCAGGTGCGGGCGTCGACCGTGGCCAAGGCGGCCGAGATCGTCGAGCTGCGCCGCGCGGTGGGCGTACGGGACGGGGCGCGGATCGCCGAGTGCGCGCGGCAGGCCGCGGCCAGGTTCGGCGCGGGCGGGAGGCTGTTCGCCTTCGGCAACGGCGGCAGCGCCACCGACGCCCAGCAGCTCGCCACGCTGTTCCTGAACCCGGCCCCCAGCCACGGGGGTAACGGCGCTCCGCCGCTGCCCGCGTTCGGCTTGGCCAACGACACGTCGGTGGTCACCGCGCTGTGCAACGACGTCGGCGTGGAGGTGGTGTTCGCCCGGCAGCTGGCCGCGTTCGGCGGCCGGAACGACATCGCGGTCGGGCTGTCCACCAGCGGCAACTCGGCCAACCTGGTGCGCGCCTTCGACGAGGCGAGCCGGCGCGGCATGCTGACCATCGGGCTGGCCGGCTACGACGGCGGCACGATGGCCGAGCTGGACAGCATCGACTTCCTGTTCGTCGTCCCGTCGTCCTCGGTGCACCGGATCCAGGAGGCGCAGACCACGATCTACCAGGTGCTATGGGAACTGACCGCAGAGGAGGTGTCACATGTGCCTGGGCATACCCGGTGAGGTCATCGAGCTTCACCCGGAACAGCCGGACCTGGCCAAGGTGAACGTCAGCGGGGTGCGGCGGATGATCAACATCGGCCTGCTCTCCGACGACCCGCCGGCCCCCGGCGAGTGGGTGCTGATCCACGTCGGCTTCGCCCTGTCCAAGATCGACGAGCAGGAGGCGGCCGCGACCATGCAGTTCCTCGAGGGCACCGGGCAGGCTTACGAGGACGAGCTCGCGGCGCTGAAGGCATCCGTGATCGAGTAGAAGGAGCGTGGGCACGATGCGGTTCGTCGACGAATTCCGTGACGCGGACAAGGCCCACGCGCTGGCCGCGAAGATCGCGGCGCTGTGTGAGCCTGGGCGCCAGTACAAGCTGATGGAGGTGTGCGGCGGGCACACCCACACGATCTACAAGCACGGCCTCGAGGACTACCTGCCCGAGTCGATCACCCTGGTGCACGGCCCCGGCTGCCCGGTCTGCGTGATCCCGATGGGGCGGGTGGACGACGCGATCCACCTGGCCTCGCAGCCGGACGTGATCATGACCTCGTTCGGCGACATGATGCGGGTACCGGGCAGCGGCGGCTCGTTCTTCGACGCGAACGCCGAGGGCACTCACATCCGGATGGTGTACTCACCGCTGGACTCGCTGAAGATCGCCCGGCAGAACCCGGACAAGCAGGTCGTGTTCATGGCGATCGGGTTCGAGACGACCGCGCCGTCCACCGCGATGACCATGATCCGGGCCAGGGCCGAAGGCATAGAGAACTTCTCGGTGTTCTGCAATCACGTCACGATCGTTCCCGCCATCAAGGCCATTCTCGACTCGCCGGACCTGCGGCTCGACGGCTTCATCGGCCCGGGGCACGTGTCCACGGTCATCGGCTGCCGGCCGTACGAGTTCATCGCGAAGCAGTACGGCAAGCCGGTCGTGGTGGCGGGCTTCGAGCCGCTGGACATCCTGCAGTCGATCTACATGCTCATGCTGCAGCTGTCCCAGGGCCGGTCCGAGGTGGAGAACCAGTACGCGCGCGTGGTGCCGTGGAACGGCAACCTGGTGGCGCTGAAGGCCATCGGCGAGACGATGGAGCTGCGGCCCTACTTCGAGTGGCGCGGCCTCGGCTTCATCTCGCATTCGGCGCTCAAGGTGCACGAGAAGTACGCCGCGATGGACGCCGAGCTGCTCTTCCAGGTGCCCGGGGTGCGGGTGGCCGACCCCAAGGCCTGCCAGTGCGGCGAGGTGCTCAAGGGCGTGCTCAAGCCGTGGGAGTGCAAGGTGTTCGGCACCGCGTGCACGCCGGAGACCCCGATCGGGACCTGCATGGTGTCGCCCGAAGGGGCCTGCGCGGCGTACTACAACTTCGGCCGGATGAACCGCACCCGGGTCGCCGAGGCCGGGGTGGCCGGATCATGAGCAAGAGCTGGATAGACGAGGCCCTGGCCCAATCCGAGCCTGGGCACGAGGGCCTCGCCGCCGAGGGACGGCGCCAGCTGCCGCTGGCTGACCGGGAACAGCAGGTGCTGGACCGGATCGACCGCGCGCGGCGGCGCCGCCCCAAGGTCAGGGAAGAGCGCGTCACGATGTCGCACGGCGCCGGCGGCAAGGCGACGCACACCCTGATCGAGGCGGTCTTCCTCGACGCGTTCCGCAACCCGCTGCTCGAGCCGCTCGAGGACGCGGCCCAGCTGGCCGTGGGCGGCGCCCGGATCGCGCTCACCACCGACTCCTACGTGGTGTCCCCGCTGTTCTTCCCCGGCGGCGACATCGGCGACCTGGCCGTCAACGGCACCGTCAACGACCTGGCCGTGTCCGGGGCCAGGCCGCTGTACCTGTCGGCCGGGTTCATCCTGGAGGAAGGCTTCCCAGTCGCCGACCTGCAGCGGGTGACCGAGTCGATGCGGGCGGCGGCCGAACGGGCCGGGGTGCACGTGGTCACCGGCGACACCAAGGTGGTGCAGAAGGGCAAGGCCGACGGCTGTTACATCAACACCGCCGGGGTCGGCGTGGTCGAACGGGACGGCACCCTGGGCGTGGCCCAGGCCCAGCCGGGCGACGCCATCGTCGTGTCCGGGCCGATCGGCGACCACGGCATCACGATCATGCTGGCCCGCGGCGAGCTGGACATCGAGGCGGACATCTGCTCCGACACGGCCCCGCTGAACGGCCTGGTGGCGGACCTGCTGGACGCGGTGCCCGGGGCCCGGGCCATGCGCGACGCGACCCGCGGCGGGGTGGCCACGATCCTGAACGAGATCGCCAAGGCCGCCGACATGGGCGTGCTGGTCAGCGAGGACGCCATCCCGGTCCGGGAAGAGGTGCGCGGCGCGTCGGAACTGCTCGGCATCGACCCGATGTACGTGGCGTGCGAGGGCCGGCTGGTCGCGGTGGTGCCCGGCGAGGACGCCGACCGGGCCGTGGCCGCGCTGCGCGCCCACCCGCTCGGCGAGCAGGCCGCGGTCATCGGCCACGTCCGGGCGGAGCAGCCGGGGATCGTGCAGCTCAAGACCGCGTTCGGCGGGACGAGGATCGTGGACCTGCTGGTGGGTGATCCCCTCCCTAGGATCTGCTAGCGGCTACTCTGCTCGCCACGACCAGGGCTTGGCCCAGGCTGATGCCGCCGTCGTTGCACGGCACGCGGGAGTGCAGCAGGACGCGGAAGCCGCGGGCCTCCAGCCGGGCCACGGTGGCGCTGAGCAGGAGCAGGTTCTGGAACACGCCGCCCGACAGGGCGACCGTGCCCAGGTCGTAGCGCTCGCGCATGAGCAGGCAACCCGCCTCGATCAGCGCGGCCACGCCGTGGTGGAAGCGAGCCGCGATGACGGGGGCGGGAACGCCGTCCGTTCGGTCCTCTATAACGGCGTGCAGGAGATCGGACCCGCGGATCGTGAACGGGACCCCGGCCTCGACGGCGGCCGGGTACGCGCGGGTTTCCGCCGGAGTCAGGGTTTCGGCGAGTTGTTCCAGCTCGACCGCTGCCTGGCCCTCGTAGTTGATCGCGTCGCGGACGCCGAGGATCGCGGCGGCGGCGTCGAACAGGCGGCCCGCGCTGGAGGTCAGCGGGGAGTTGATGCCCTTGGCGGCCATTGCTATCACCGCGGGCCAGTGGTCTTGATGGCGCCGTGCGACCTCGGGGTCGGCCACGTAGGCGGCCGCCATCCGCCACGGCTGCCGGATGGCGGCCGCGCCGCCCGGCATGGGCACCGGGGCGAGGTGCCCGCCGCGCTCGAAGGCAGCCAGGCCGGCGGCCAGGAACTCACCGCCCCAGATCGTGCCGTCGGTGCCGTAGCCGGTCCCGTCGAAGGCCACCCCGATGACCGGGCCTGTCTCCCCGTTGTCGGCCAGGCAGGAGGCGATGTGCGCGTGGTGGTGCTGGACGCCTTCGGCGGGCAGGTCCAGCTCGAGCGCGTACTTGGTGGACAGGTACTCCGGGTGCAGGTCGTGCGCCACGACCTCGGGGTCGATGTCGAACAGCCGGCGGAAGTGCTCGATGCCCTCGGTGAACGAGCGCAGCGTCTCGGCGTTCTCCAGGTCCCCGATGTGCTGCGAGACGAAGGCGTGGCGCCCCCGGGCCAGGCAGAACGTGTTCTTCAGCTCGGCACCGCAGGCCAGCACGGGGCGCGGGAACCCGGTGGCGACGGCGAGGGGCTCGGGCACGTAGCCGCGGGAGCGGCGGAGCAGCATCGGGCGGCCGCGGAAGCTCCGGGCCACCGAGTCGTCGGTCCTGACGTGGATGGCCCGGTCGTGGGTCAGGAACGCGTCGGCGATGCCCTTCAGCGTGGCCCTGGCTTCGTCGTCGCGGTAGACGATCGGCTCGTCGGAGACGTTTCCGCTGGTCAGGACGATCGGACGGGCTACGGCGGCGAGCAGCAGGTGGTGCAGCGGCGTGTACGGCAGCATGACGCCGAGCTGGCGGTTGCCCGGTGCGGTGGCCTGCGCGACGGTGGTGCCGGGGCGCCGGGGCAGCAGCACGATCGGGCGGGCCGGGCTGGTGAGCAGGGCGGCGGCCGCTTCGTCGACCTCGGCCAGTTCCGCCGCCGCGGCCAGGTCGGCGGCCATGACCGCGAACGGCTTGTCCTCGCGGTGCTTGCGCTGGCGGAGTGCGGCCACGGCCTGCTCGCAGGCGGCGTCGGCGGCCAGGTGGTAACCGCCCAGGCCCTTGACGGTGAGGACGCGGCCGCGGCGGAGGAGTTCGGCGG
>Ga0207678_10004753_pt1 | contig 12203 bp, 9 predicted proteins | sample KBSC63metaG_FD_184319 | JGI IMG/M metagenome (GOLD analysis project Ga0207678, IMG submission 184319) | Corn rhizosphere microbial communities from Kellogg Biological Station, Michigan, USA - KBS C6-3 metaG (SPAdes) (version 2) | ecosystem: Host-associated > Plants > Roots > Rhizosphere > Soil ... | reverse complement strand
CGATCCGCACCGCGCAGCACGCGGGCTACGACAACATCAATCTCGATCTCATGTACGCGCTGCCGGATCAGTCGCTCGACGGCGCGCTTGCCGACGTCGAACGCGCGATCGCGCTTTCGCCCGCGCACATTTCGCACTATCAGCTGACGCTCGAGCCGAACACGCTGTTCGCCGCGAAGCCGCCGCCGCTTCCCGACGAGGACTCCGCGTGGGACATGCAGGAGGCGTGTCAGCGCCGGCTCGCCGAAGCGGGCTACGCGCAATACGAAGTGTCGGCGTATGCGCGCGACGCGCGGCGCTGCGCGCACAACCTCAACTACTGGACGTTCGGCGATTATGTCGGCATCGGCGCGGGCGCACATGGCAAGATCACCGACGCGTCGTCGCGCGAAATCGTTCGCACGACGAAGGTGAAGCTGCCGCGCAGCTACCTCGATCGCGCCGAACGCAGCGAAGCGTTCGGCACGGCCGAGCCGGTCGCCAACGAGCAGCGCGCGTTCGAATTCATGCTCAACGCGCTGCGTCTCAACGACGGCGCATCGATCGCCGACTTCGAAACTCGCAGCGGCCTTTCGCGCACTGCGATCGCCGCGCCGCTCGCGGAAGCACGCGCGCGCGGCTGGCTCGACACGGACGAAACGCAACTCCGCCCGACCGAATCCGGCCGCCGCTTCCTCAACGACCTCATCGGTCTCTTCCTTCCGGAGTAAATGGCGATGCTCGAGCTCGTCACGATCGACTGCCCGTACTGCGGCGAATCCTTCGCAACGCAGGTCGACCTCTCGGCCGGCTCGCAGCAATATGTCGAGGACTGCGCGGTCTGCTGCCGCCCGATCGAAATCGCGATCGAAGTCGGCGACGACGACGAGCTCGTCGCGGTGCGCACGAACACCGACCGCGACTAGCGGTCACTTGCCGCGCACTACCCCCGCCCCTACACTCGCGCCCGCCGCAGGTGCCCTTGTCGTCGTTTTCAGTCGGAAAGGGTGAAACGGGAAGCCGGTGCGAGACGCGCGATCCTTCGATCGCAGCTCAATTCCGGCGCTGCCCCCGCAACGGTGAGCAGGCAAAACCGGATCTCTACGCCACTGCATGACGCGGGAAGGCGATCCGGCCGATGCGCAACTCGCGCATCGCCTGCAAGCCCGGAGACCGGCCCGCGGTTCCGTCGACGGTTTGCGTCGATCGCATTCAATGCGATCGCGATGCGCCGCCGACGCAATGGCTCCAGGCGCTGCGGCGGGCAGCGGGCGGGCATGAGGCGCCTGCGCTCCTCTGCCGTTCGCGAAATCCCGACGCACGACCTGGCTTACGCGGGTGTGCGATCGAGGATTCCCCATGTTGCGTCATCTTTCCGTTTCTCTTCTCGCGCTCGTCGCGGCCGCGCAAGCGCGCGCCGACGATGAGGTGCAAACCCAGCCGACCGTGCAGGTGACCGCTTCGCGCGTCGCCGAAACCGTCGACGACACGCTCGCCGACGTCAGCGTGATCACGCGCGAGGACATCGACGCGAGCGGCTCGCGCGACGTGCTCGATCTCCTGCGTCTTCAGGCGGGCGTCGATCTCTATCGCACGGGCGGCCCGGGCCAGCAGACCTCGCTGTTCCTGCGCGGCACGAACGCCAATCACGTGCTCGTGCTCATCGACGGCGTGCGCGCGGCGTCGACGAACACCGGCGCGTTCGCGTTCGAATGGCTGCCGCTCGGCGCGGTCGAGCGCATCGAGATCGTGCGCGGACCGCGCGCGAGCTACTGGGGCTCCGACGCGATCGGCGGCGTGATCCAGATCTTCACGCGCAAGCTCGAAGGGCCGCGCGTCTCGGCCGGCTACGGCACGTACGACGACGCGGCGGGCGCCGCGGGCATCGGTCACTGGGACGGCCAGAACGGTTACAGCGTGCAGGTCGGCGCGCGCCACGTCGGCGGCTTCTCGGCGACGAATCCGTCGATCTGCAACGGGCCCGACGATCCGTTCTGCTCGTACAACCCCGACGACGACGGCTTCCGCAACACGAATTTCGTCGCGCGCGGCGCGCACACGCTCGGCAGTCAGCTCCTGTCGGCGTCGATCTATCGAAGCCAGGGCGAGGTCGAGTTCGATCAGGGCAACTCGAACGTGATCGAGCAGACCGCGGGCGTGAATCTCGAAGGCCAGCTCGCGGACGGCTGGAGTCACCGCCTTTCGATCGGCAACGATCGCGAAGATATCAATACGCCGACGTTCTTCACGATGGGCCGCACGCGTCGCGACAGCCTGCTCTGGCAGAACGACTTCAGGCTCAGCGATACGCAGCAGCTCATCGCGGGCGTCGACTTCATCCACGAAGAGGGCGAGACGCGCGACACGTTCGGCGGCACGAATCTCTACGACGACAGCCGCAACGACAGCGCGCTGTTCGGCGGCTGGCAAGCCGGCTTCGGCGCGTTCGACACCGAAATCTCGCTGCGTCACGACGACAACAGCGAATTCGGCGGCGCGACCACGGGCTCGGCCGCGGCCGGCTGGCGCTTCGGCGAGATCGGCCGCATCTACGCGAGCTACGGCGAGGGCTTCCGCAGCCCGACGCTCAACGAGCAGTTCTCCCCGGGTTACGGCGGACTCTTCGCGGGCAATCCGAATCTCGATCCCGAGCGCTCGCACTCGGCGGAAGTGGGCCTCTCGCTGACGCCATGGAGCGACCAGCGATTCGGCATCAACGTCTACTCGACGCGCGTGCGCGATCTGATCAGCTTCACCGGACCCGATTTCCAGGCCGAGAACATCGCGCGCGCGAAGATCGAAGGCGCGGAAGTCACGTGGGATCTCGACGCGGGCGCCTGGCACGTGCACACCGCGTACACGTACGACGACGCAAAAGACGACACGACCGACACGCCGCTGCTGCGCCGTCCGCGCAACAAGCTCGACGCGCTCGTCGAGCGCCGTTTCAGCGAGCATTTCCGTGCGGGTGCCGAAGTCGTCTCGGCCGACAGCGCCGACGACATCGGCGGCACGACGCTTCCGGGCTACGGCATCCTCAACCTTCGTGCGACGTACGCGATCAACAGTGCGTGGAGCCTCACCGGCCGCGTCGAGAATCTCTTCGACAAGGATTACGAGCTCGTGCACGGCTACAACACGCCGGGCCGCTCGGGTTTCCTCGAAGTCGTCTGGCAGCCCGGCGGCGACCGCTGATACGCGTCGCATTCGGACAAAGTCGGCCGACGGCGCGCGTCGGCCGGCGCGCTGAACCCCGAATTCGCGCCCGTTCGGGGCCGGTATGAAATTCGCATAGCTACCGCCCGCAACCGCCGGGCGGCCTGCTGTTCGCAATGGAAGGGACGTGCCAGAATGGCCCGCGCCCTCGCTTGCGATGCGCCGCAACCGGGTTGGGAAGGGGATTCTCATGGGCGTGCGCGCGTCTTCGACGCGTGCCGGTGCGGATCGCCAGTCAGTCGCTTTGGGGAGGCCGCACGGCGCCATGAGTCAGCGGACCGCAGCAGCGGGAGCTCGCACCGGGGACGAGGTCATGAAGTCGCTCAAGCAGCGGCCCGACCTGCCCTCGCGCGTGCGTTCGCTGCTCGAAGGCGTGCTCGAACGCTCGGCCAACCAGTTCGAGCATGCGATCTCGCGCACGCTCGACGAGTTCGAGCAGGAGCTTTTCAAGCTCGCCGAGCGCGCACGCAGCAACGAGCAGCAGCATGCGCGCTTCGAGGCGCTGCGCGAGATCAAGCGTGGCCGCGCCGACATCGCGCCGCGATTCCTGCTGCACATCGAATCCTCGCTCGCGCATCTCAATCCTTCCGCGGGCAGAACACCCGAATCGAACAAGCGCGCCGGTGCCACGACGAATGGCTCGACGCTCGAGCTCGTCGACTCCGAAGTGCTCGAGGAAGATCTCGCGCTGCAGGAGATCGTCAGCAAGTCGGAGATTCGCCACAGCCAGGCGCTCTACGCGCTCGCGCATCGCTTCGGCGTGCTCGCCGGCAGTCCCGCGTGGGAGCCCGACGTGCTGCCGCTCGGACCCGCGCAGCTCGGTCGCGCGCTGCGTCATGCGACGCGCTGTCTCGATCTCTCGGTCGAGTATCGCGTGCTCGCGTATCGGCTGTTCGATCGCGTCGCGATGCTGCCGATCGGAGAGTTCTACGAAGTCGTCAACGGTTATCTCGCGAAGCAGCGCGTGCTCGCGCATCTGCAATCGCCGTCGGCACGCGCGCACGGCACGGCAGCGGGCGCACCCGCCTCGACGCCTGCACAGGAGGAATCGGCAGCGGCCGCGGAAGCGCCCGCCGAAACGCCTTCCGATTACGCGCAGCAACAACATCCCGGTCAGGAAGATTCGGAGCTTTTCTCGACGCTGCGCATGCTGCTCTCGGGCCGGCGTCGCGCGACGACCGGCACGACGAGCATGCCGTTCATCGAGAACGGCTATCTAGCGTCGCGCGACGATCTGCAATCGGTGCTCGGCGCGCTGCAGGGGCGTCACGATCTCATGCAGGGCCGCGGCGGCAAGCCGCGCGATGCCGAAACGCTGCGTCAGGACATGCTGATGCAGTTGAAGCAGATGAGCCCGCAGGGTCGACCCGCGGTGCTCGCCGAAGAGGATTCGGACACGGTCGACCTCGTCGGCATGCTGTTCGACTACATCACGAAGGACATTCGCAGCGACTCGGGTGCACAGTCGCTGCTGACGCGCCTCCAGGTTCCCGTGCTGCGCGTCGCGCTCAGCGACAAGCAGTTCTTCACGCAGCGCGAGCATCCGGCGCGCATGCTGCTCAACACGATCGCCGAGACCGGCTCGCGCTGGATCGACGACGAGGACGCCGATCCGAGTCTCGTCGAGAAGATGCAGACGGCGGTCGACAAGGTGAGCTCGGAGTACAACGGCGACGTCACGCTGTTCCGCTCGCTGCTCTCCGATCTCGGCTCGCACATGCAACTGCTCGCGCGGCGCGCGGAAGTCGCCGAGCGCCGTCACGTCGACGCCGCGAAGGGTCGCGAAAAGCTCGATCTCGCGCGCGAGACCGCGCGCACCGCGATCGAACGCTTGCTCAAGCGCGGCAATCCGACGCCGCTCGTGAAGACGCTGCTCGAACAGGCATGGACCGATGCGCTCGCGCTGACGATCCTGCGCCAGGGCGAGGATTCGAGCGCGTTTCATCGCCGTCTCGCGGTGGCCGATCAGCTGCTCCGTCGCGAGCCGACCGCCGATACGCCGGCCGATCGCATGCTGCGTCAGGAGCTCGACGTCGGCTTGAGTCAGGTCGGCCTGCACGGCGACGACGTGCGCGCCGTACTCGGCCGGCTGTTCCCGGCCGGCAAAGCCGCGAACGACGGAACGGCGCCGAAAACCGGCACCGATCTCGGTCACGCCGCGAACGATCCGACGCGTCCTGTCGAAGCCGCGAAGCCCGCAGCCGAACCGCCGCGCGCGGCGAACGACGAAGTCGAAAGCGCGACCTCGCTTGCGCTCAAGCTGAAATCCCGCGCACGCCTCGGCGGCGATCAGCAGCCCGAGCCCGTGCGCGTCGCGAAAGCCATCGCGACGACGCTCACGCCCGAAGAGCAGCAGACGCTCGATCGCATCCGCACGCTGCCGTTCGGCACGTGGTTCGAATTCACGACGAATCAGCAGGGCGCGACGGTGCGCCGCAAGCTCGCGTGGTTCTCGACGCTGACGGGCCGCTGCCTTTTCGTCAATCAGCGTGGCGCGCGCACCGACGAGAAAACGCTCGAGCAGCTCGCGCGCGACATCGTGCGCAAGCAGGCGAAGGTTTACACCGACAAGCCCGAGTCGCTCATCGATCGCGCGTGGAAGGCGATCACGGGCTCGCTCAAACAGTTCGCGGGCGCGGACACTCCGGCGCCGCAGGGAGCCACCGCGTGATCGAACATCGCCGCTCTCCGCGCAAGCCGCCCGGCGTCATCATCCAGGTCACGAACGTGATGACCGGCGAGATGATCGGACGTCTCGGCAACATCTCGGCCGAAGGCATGATGCTCGTCGGCAATCGCGCGGTCATCGAGGACGCGCTCTATCAGCTTTCGTTCCATCTGCCGGACGAGCACGGCCGGCTGCATCCGATCGAAGTCGGCGTGCACGAGCAGTGGAGCGAGGAAGCGAACGTGCCGGGCCAGCACTGGGTCGGCTTTCGCATCATCGACATCGCGCCGAGCGACAGCGCGGTGATGCGCGAGTGGCTCAAGAGCTCCGATCGGCTCGACTGAACCTCATTCGCGATCCCACCCGAACCCTAGGGTGGGCTTAAGCCCACCCTATCAGAGCGCGCGAGATCAAAACGCGTGGAATCGCGATCAGCAGTTTGCTGCGCGCGGCGTCCACGCGCGCATGCAGAGCTCAACCGTCGCGCCGACGTGCTCGTCGACATCTTCGGTCGTGAGCGACTGCGTGCAGCCGCAAAGAAGACGCGCGTGCAGCTCGCCCTTGAGCAGCGCGAAGAACTGCGAAGCGGCGCGCGTAATGTCGGGAATATCGAGCTTGCCCGCCTCGACTTCCTGACGCAGGAATTCCTCGAAGCTCTGCCGCATGCGCAGCGGACCCGCTTCCCAGAAGAGTTGCGCGAGCTTCGGCGACGTCGCGCTGCTCGCCGTGAGCAGACGATGCAGCGAGATCGCCTCGGGGCTCGTGACCAGCGCGAGAAAAGCACGCGCGATCGCTTCGAGCTGTCCACGCACGGGGCCCGATGTGTCGACATTGAACAGCGCGTCCGGCACCTGATCGGTGCAGCGCGCACGGATCGCCGCGACGAACAGCGTTTCCTTGTCCGTGAAGTGGCTATAGACCGTGAGCTTCGAGACGCCGGCTTCGGCCGCGATCGCGTCCATGCTCGTGCCTTCGAAGCCCGACAGCGGAAACAGGCGCTTGGCGGCCGCGAGGATCGCAGCTCGCTTCTCGAGATCCTTCGGGCGGCCCGGACCGCAGGTTTTGGCGACAGCTAGGGTCATGACGGACAAAGTGGAGCTGGACTCCGTGATTCAGTTTATATACTATACCGTTCGGTATATGAATGCAGCGATAGCGTCGCACGAACGGCACGGAGGACGGAAGCCCCCGCTGCCAAAAGGATTGTAACGAGGCGGAAAGGTGCTTGTCCTGCCCGCTTCGCGGCTCACCAGGGATCGGTGGAGACGTCTCGCGCAAGGTTCGCGTCCGGCCTTCGAATGTCGCGCCGCCGCGGTCCGGTTCAAGTCTCTCCCCGCGCCGTCCGGGACTCCCTCCCCGCACTCGGGCGGCGTGGGCGAGAGCATTTGCACGATTTTTACGTATCCGACGAATGTTCCTGCAGACCTGTCGGGAATGCTGGCCCAGCCCTTGCTACCGGCGAGGCCATGCAACCAAAACCCCTGAGCGCGCATCGGACACCAGAGCTGATCGGTGCGCACGGAGTGACTCCCATGAACACGTGCGCACCCGGAATGGGTGAAACGGCGGCCGCCGAAGCGGCGAGCCTCGAATTGCGGCACGCGCAGCGTGCGTTCGCGGCGCTCGTCGACGCGCATCAGCGCGCCGGCGAATTCCAGGGCGCGCAGATGCGCAAGCTCGCGCGACGGACGCTGTCCGCGCTGTCCGCGGACGACCGCGCGCGGCTCGCCGAGTGGCTCGCGCTGCAGATCGCGGCCGCGTCGGATGAGCGCGCTTCGGGTCTCGTCGCGCGCGTGGACGAGCCGCTGGTCGCGCGCGTCCGCCGGGCGTTGCCTGCGCGCGTCGAAGCGCTTGCAATCCGCGGCAGGCCGAACCATATCGTCGCGGCGTGAGGTGTCCAAAGTTCCGGTGACTTCCGGCACTTCGGCGCACCGGCCTCGACAGCGAATGTAGATTTGCGGGGCGCCGAGCGAGTGCCTATGCTTTTGCCCCTTTTTGCTCGCGGGAACATCCATGCAGAACCAGGCCGACGTCGCCAGGCAGAACATGATCGAGAACCAGGTCCGTCCCTGGGAAGTTCTCGATGCGCGCGTGCTCGACGTGCTCGGCGCAGTGCGTCGCGAGGACTTCGTGCCCGCGAAATATCGCGCGGTCGCGTTCGCCGACATGGCGCTGCCGATCGGTCACGGCGAGACGATGATGAAGCCGACCGTCGAGGGCCGCCTCCTTCAGGCGCTCGCGCTCACGGGCGAGGATCGCGTGCTCGAGATCGGCACGGGATCAGGCTTCGTCACCGCGTGTCTCGCGCGCCTCGCGCATTCGGTCACGAGCATCGAACAGCACGCCGACCTCGCCGAATCCGCGCGCGCGCGCATCGCCGCCGCGGGCGCGCAGAACGTGCGCATCGAGCACGCGGACGCGATCACGAAGTTCGATACCGGCGAGCGCTTCGACGCAGTCGTCGTCACGGGCGCGATCTACTCTCTGCCCGACCGCTTCCGAAATTGGGTCGCACCGAACGGCCGTCTCTTCGCGATCGTCGGCGAATCGCCCGCGATGCAGGCAACGCTCTTCACGCGCGCCGACGACACGCACTGGCGCGAAGACAGTCTCTTCGAAACCGATCTCGCTTATCTCAAGCATGCCGAGCCGCCGCGCCGCTTCACGTTCTGAGCGCGACGCCCGAATCTTTCAACATTTTCAAAGGACCCAACCGATGACGCGCATACGCTGCCTGCCGCTGGCCCTGACGCTGGCTCTCGGCGTTTCCGCCGCGCACGCCGACGACCTGATGCAGATTTATCAGGAATCGCGCGCTTCCGATCCGACGCTCGCGGGCGCCGAGGCGACCAAGCTCGCGACCGACGAGAACGTCGACCAGGCGCGTGCGCTGCTGCTCCCGCAAGTCGCGGCTGCGCTCTCGTTCACGCGCACGACCGGCGGCAGCAACACGCCATCGTTCATCGGCGTGCCGGACGGCTCGGGCGGCGAGAACGAGATCGCGCTCGCCACATCCACGACCGCGTACACGCGCTCGCTCGGCGCATCGCTCGACCAGAGCATCGTCGACGTCAGCAAGTGGATGCAGCTGAAGACGCAGAAGTACACGGCCGAAGCGGGTTCCGCAACGTACGACGCGGCCCAGCAGCAGCTCATCGTCGACACCGCGCTGACCTATTTCAACGTGCTGACGGCGCTCGACGCGCTCAAGTTCGCCGACGCGAACGAGAAGGCGCTGAATCGCCAGCTCGAGCAGGCGCAACAGCGCTTCGAGGTCGGTCTCGCCGCGATCACCGACGTCAACGACGCGAAAGCGCAGCACGACGCCGCGGTCGCGAACGTGATCAGCGCGCAGAACGCGGTCGATCAGGCGCGCGAAGCGGTGCGCCAGCTCACCAACAAGGCGCCCGGCGAGTTCAAGAAGCTGCGCGAGGATCTGCCGCTCGATCACCCGAACCCCGACGATCCCAAGCAGTGGGTCGATCTCGCGCTGAAGCAGAATCCGGTGCTCGCATCGGCTGCGCTCAACGTCGACGCCGCGAACGCGAACATCAACACGCAGCGTGCGGGTCACCTGCCGACGCTCGACGCGCATCTCGGCTACTCGCGCGCGCCGACCTGGGGCGACACCGACACGCGCGTCGGCACGTTCCACGATTCGAGCGATCCGAAATGGGGCGGCTCGATCGGCGTTACGCTGAGCGTGCCGATCTTCACGGGCGGCCTCACCCAGTCGCGCGTGCGTCAGGCGATCTACAACCGCGATTTCGCGCAGGACCAGTACGAAGTCAACCGCCGTCAGGTCGAAGCCGCGACGCGCAACAACTTCCGCTCGGTCATCGCGGGCGCGAGCGAAGTCGAGGCGACGAAGGCTGCGGTCGTGTCCGCGCAATCGTCCGTCGAGGCGACGCAGGCCGGCTACGAAGTCGGCACGCGCACGATCGTCGACGTGCTGATCTCGCAGCAGACGCTGCTCCAGGCGCAGTCGAGCTACTCGCAGGCGCGTCACGCGTTCGTGCTCGACGGCCTTCTGCTGAAGCAGGCTGCGGGCGTGATCGAGGTGAAGGACCTGCAGCTGATCAACGCGTTGCTCGAGTGACGAGCGCGCACGTTTAACCGCATCACATCACCTCGTCATTCCGGCGAAAGCCGGAATCCATTTTCGAACGTGCGACTCCGCCGAAAATGGATCCCGGCCTTCGCCGGGATGACGAGGTGATCGCTTTTCAGGGCTTGTGGCCTTCGTCCGCAATCACCTTCTCGACGATCTGCATCGTCCGCTCCACCGCACCGCGCTCGCGCTCCATCACGCGCCGCGCGGCCTCGCCCATCGTGCGCCGCTCGATATCGCGCGACAGCAACCGAACGACCGCCGGTCCGAGCTCGTCGCCATCCGGAATGCGCAGCACCGCACCGGCCTTGATCAGATCCTCGGTCACTTCGGCGAAGTTGAACGTCTGCGGCCCGACGATCACGGGCCGCGCGAGCGCCGCGGGTTCGAGCAGGTTGTGGCCGCCGACCGGCACGAGACTGCCGCCGACGAACGCGACGTCCGCCGACGCGTAAAAACCGAGCAGCTCGCCCATCGAATCGATGACGAAGCATTGCCGCGTGCGATCGGCGACGCGCTCCTCGCTGCGCGTCGCGGTACGAAAGCCGAACGCCTTGCACGACGTCGCGAGCGCCTTGAAACGCTCGGGATGACGCGGCGCGATCAGCAGCAGCGCATCGGGAAACCGGCGCAGCACCTCGGCGTGCGCTTTCAGCACGATGAGCTCCTCGCCCTCGTGCGTCGACGCCGCGATCCACACCGGACGATCCGCGCCCGCTGCGCTCCGGAACTCGCGACCGCGCTCGGCGACGTCGGCCGGCACGCTCATGTCGAACTTGAGATTGCCGACCACCGCGAGCTTGTCGGTCGGCGCGCCGAGCGCGTGCAGACGCTCGCCGTCCGACATCGACTGCGCCGCGATGAAGCTCGCGCAGCGGATCGCGCGACGTGCGAGCGGCTGGATCGGCCAGTAGCCGCGCAGCGATTTCTCCGAGAGCCGCGCGTTCGCGATCACGATCGAGATGTCGCGATCGGCGCAGGTCATGAAGAGATTCGGCCAGATCTCGGTCTCCATGATCACCGCGAGCCGCGGCCGCACGCGATCGAGAAAGCGCTTCACCGACGCGGTCAGATCGTACGGAAGATAGACATGAAACACGCGATCGCCGAAGAGCTGCAGCACGCGCGCCGAACCCGTCGGCGTCACCGTCGTGATCACGAATCGCGTGTCGGTGTAGCGGCGCATCAGGCCTTCGATGAGCGGCACCGCCGCGTTGACCTCGCCGAGCGAGACCGCGTGAATCCAGATGCTGTCGCGAATGCCGGGATCCGGAAAGAAGCCGAAACGCTCGCGCCAGCGCGCGAAATAGCCGTGATACTTGATGCCGCGCGCGGCGAGCCGATAGAGCACGAACGGCGTCAGCAGGTAGAGCAGCGCGGTATAGAAAAGTCGCTGGAACACGTCGGCGCCTGGTCCTGGAGCGGGCGAGTATAGCGAGCAGCCCGCGCGCCGCCGCGCGTCCGCGTACGATCGCGCCGTACAATCCCGGCCGATGACGCAACACGCGCCACCGTTCCGCCCCGCCCTGCTCGCTCCGCGCCACTGGCCCGCCTGGGTCGGGCTCGGCGTGATCTGGCTCGTCGCGCGCCTGCCGTATCGCGTGCTGTTCGCGCTCGGTCGCGTCATGGGCTGGCTCGCCGCGCGGCTCATCGGACCCGATCGGCGCGGCACCGCGCGGCGGAATCTCGAGCTCTGCTTTCCCGAGCTCGACGCCGCGACGCGCGCGCGCCTCCTCGAGCTCGATCTTCGCGACAGCGGCATCATGCTCGTCGAGTTCGCGCTCGCGTGGATGGGATCGGCGCGCGCGATCGCGAACATTCCGGTCACGATCGAAGGGCTCGAGCATCTCGAAGCCGCGCACGCGGCGAAGCGCGGCGTGCTGCTCGTCGGTGCGCACTTTTCCCATCTGGAACTTTGTGCTCGGCTCGTCTCGCAGCGCATCCGCATCGCCGGGATGTATCGCGTACACGAGGACGCAGCGTTCGAATGGGCGATCAGGGACGCACGGCTGCACTATGCGTCCGCGATGTTCACGAAGGACGAAATCCGCCAGACCGTGCGCTGGCTCAGGGCCGGCGGCACGATCTGGTATGCGCCCGACCAGGACATGCGCGGCAAGGATGTCGTGTTCGCGCCGTTCTTCGGCATCCCGGCGGCGACGATTACCGCGACGCATCACCTCGCGCGGCTCTCGGGCGCACTCGTGATCCCGTTCTTCCACCGCCGGC
>Ga0207678_10004751_pt1 | contig 12204 bp, 11 predicted proteins | sample KBSC63metaG_FD_184319 | JGI IMG/M metagenome (GOLD analysis project Ga0207678, IMG submission 184319) | Corn rhizosphere microbial communities from Kellogg Biological Station, Michigan, USA - KBS C6-3 metaG (SPAdes) (version 2) | ecosystem: Host-associated > Plants > Roots > Rhizosphere > Soil ... | reverse complement strand
TGCTCAACGTCTACCTGGGCCAGATGCAGACGAATATGATCCTGCCACTCGGCGTCGATCGCACGCTGACGATATTCGAATGGTATTCTGCCACCCCTCCGACGGACGTGGAGGCCGATGAGACATGGACTCGACTCTTGAAGTTCAGCGATGAGATACAGGTCGAGGATATCGAGATCTGCGAGGCGGTTCAGAAGAACCTGAGATCCAGGATCTACGATCGCGGACGCTACTCGGTCAAGCGAGAGAACGGCGTGCACCACTTTCATTCGTTGCTGCACGAATTTCTGACGTGACCGAGAGTGCCTGAGCTTCCCGACATCACTGTCTACATCGAGGCGCTGAACGCACGAATTCTGCATCAGCGCCTCATCGCGCTTGCGGTATTGAATCCGTTCGTGCTCCGGACTTTCGATCCGCCAATCGCCGAAGCAAGCGGACGTGAAGTCGTGGAGGTTGGGAGGATCGGGAAGCGAATCGTGATCGGACTGGAAGGCGAGTTGTTCATCGTCATCCATCTCATGATCGCCGGCAGGCTGCGCTGGTTGCCGGCTGGCAAGGCCGCACCAAAAAAGCTGAGTCTTGCGACGTTCGCGTTTGACACTGGCACGCTCGTTCTCACAGAAGCCGGAACTACGCGGCGCGCCTCACTGTCACTGGTCCGCGGCAGGGAAGCCCTGTCGCAGATGGATCGTGGCGGGCTCGATGTCTTCGCGTCGGATTTCAGCGCGTTCGCGGCGCGATTGCGGAGCGAGAATCACACGCTCAAGCGGTCACTCACCGATCCGCGTCTGTTCGATGGAATCGGGAACGCATATTCCGACGAGATACTGCATCGCGCGCGTCTCTCGCCGGTCGCGCTGACCGGGCGCATCAGCGACGATGACGCACTCAGATTGTACGACGCAACGCGCGTGGTGCTGCGCGAGTGGACCGATCGTCTGCGCGCGGAGACGGGCGACAAATTCCCGGAGCGTGTCACGGCGTTCCGTCCTGAGATGGCGGTGCACGGCAAGTACAGGCAGCCGTGCCCGGTATGCGGAACCCCCGTGCAGCGCATCAGATATGCAAGCAACGAGACTGATTACTGCGCCCGGTGCCAGACCAACGGGAAGTTGCTGGCGGATCGCGGACTGTCGCGATTACTCAAGCAGGACTGGCCCAAGTCGGTGGATGATCTGTGATGCGAAAGCATCGTCCGATCGAATTCAACACGGTCACGTAGCAGGCGTAACCGGCGGCAGGCGAATGTGGGGCACGGTTGCATCCGTGCCTGTCACTGCAAGTCCTGTCGAGCCCGCTTTCGCAGGGCTGACGTTCCTTGGACGGTTCCCGTCAGCCTGCTCCATCCTGTTCCAGTCGCTCACGGATCTGCCGAATGCGCTCATCCCACCAGGAGAAATCATGATATTCGCTGATCTGTGCGGCGAGCTCGATCTCATTCAGCGCCGTGATCGCGGGATCCTCGGACGGCGTTGACGTCTCCGCGCTCAGGATGGCAGCGGGCGGAAGTGCGTGAATTTCGTAATCCGGCGCTGGCAGCATGCGAACGCCCGGCTCACCAAGCCGTATCTCGATCGGCGATATGACGGGGATGCTCATCAGCATTTTGCGTGACCTCCAAGACTGAGGGCGAATGCTGCGCCTGCGAGCACTTGCAGCGTGCACAGCATCAGCAGTGTGGCGTATGTCCAACCATGATTTCTTACTGACTTCGGAAGCGTACGACGATACAGCAGCCATCCCGCGAGAATCGTCGCCGACTCCAGCGCGAAGTCGACCATCGGCCGCGCATACAGATTCATACCCACGACCGGTCCGCCCGGCCACGTCGGCTTGGTCCCGGTAAAATAGTCCAGACCCCAATGCGACACGACCACCAGTGCCACGATCAACGTGCCGGTCACGTCGCGAGTGATTGCATACGCAAGCAACGCAAAGACGATCGCAGCAGCTCCAACGGGAATGAATCCGTGTGTGTACATGCCGTTGGCACCGCGACTGATGTCCGCGACGCAGTATCCAGCGTCGAGCCAATCCGGGATCTGCGCTGCGACGAGCACGAGCCAAAGAGGGAGCGTTTTCCGGAACGAGTACGCACCAAGCCCAAAGCCGATGTGACCAGCGTACACTATCGCACCTGACCCTGTCGCCGGGCTGCAGCAAGTGATCGTCTGTGAAAGAAGAGCGTGGTGACAACGGGCGCGAGCAACGCCAGTGCGAGGGTGAGGCCTTTTACGAGATGGATCGGCATTCCGGAGGTGGTGTGTGGTACGCTCCCTAAACTTAGCGGGCGATCACTTCTTCTCTGGAGCCTTGTTTGGCTTGCTGACGTTCTCGCCTACGCCGGCTGCTATCGATGGCCGCGCGAACAGGAAACCCTGGCCCATGACGCAGCCCAGATCCTCGAGCGTCACGCGTTGCGACGCATGCTCGATTCCCTCGGCGATGGTCGACAGGCCGAGCGTCCCGCCGAGTCCGATGATGGTGCGGGTAAGGGCAGCGCCGGCTGCGTCACGCTCCATCCCTTCGATGAAGGCCTTGTCGATCTTGATGATGTCGATCGGGAACTGCTGCAGATAGCTGAGCGATGAATAACCCGTGCCGAAGTCATCGATTGCGAGGTGAATTCCGAGCTCCTTCAGCTCCTGCAGCCGCTGGACCATCATCTCAGTTCGGTGCATGATGACGGTTTCCGTGATCTCGAGGACCAGTCGCTCCGGCGGAAGTCCAGAGTCGGCGAGTGCGGCCGCGACGTCGGAAACGAAGGTCGCGTCCTGGATCTGCTTCCCGGAGACGTTTACGGCAACGCTCATGCGATGTTCATCCGGCAAGCCGTGCCACCAGGCGAAGGCCTGGGCGCAGGCTTCATGAAGCACCCATCGGCCAAGCGGAACGATGAGCCCGGTTTCCTCGGCTACCGTGATGAAATCAGCGGGCTGCAGCTCGCCGCGGCGAGGGTGGTTCCAGCGCACGAGAGCTTCGACACCCACGACGGTGTCGGTATCGAGCTGGACGAGCGGCTGATAGTGCAGCACGAATTCCGACGCTGGTACCGCCACTGCGTGGCGCAGGTCGGTCTCGAGGCCGATCCTGTCGACCACGGCCGTGTGCATCGAAGGCTCGAAGAACTGGTAGCGATTCTTGCCCGATCCCTTGGCGGAGTACATCGCCACGTCGGCATTGCGGAGCACCTCATCGGCGCCGTCGCTGTCCGAGTGTGGTCGCGCGATGCCTGTGCTGATTCCGACGGTCACAATCTCGTTTCCGATCGGGATCGGCTGTCGCATGGCGCGTGTGATGCGATCGGCAACGATCCGCGCCTCCTCGTCGTCGCGCACATTCTCGAGCAGGATGGCGAACTCGTCGCCTCCGAAGCGCGCGACGGTGTCCGAGCCGCGCGTCGCGTTGAGCAAGCGGGCCGCTGCGACGACGAGCAGCTGGTCGCCCGCACTGTGCCCGGCGCTGTCGTTCACAGCCTTGAAGTTGTCGACATCGAGAAACATCACCACTACGCGATCACGGTGAGCTGCGCGTTGCAGTGCCATCTCGACGCGCTGCCTGAACAGCGTGCGATTCGGGAGGTCCGTGAGTGGATCGTGCGATGCCTGATGCGTGAGTCGTTCTTCGAGCGACTTGCGTGTGCGTATGTCCTGCACCATTGCGATGACGCCGAGCGACTTGCCGCTGGTTGCGCTGTGTGCGCGCGACATCGTCAACGCGGCCCATACGATCTCGCCATCGCGGCGAGTATAGCGCTGCTCGATCGCGAGCTCCGGACTTGCGCCGCTCGAGATCGCGGCCATCGCTGCGGCTAGACCGTTGGCGTCATCGTCGGGAACGAGCTGGTACAGCTGACGGTTCAACAGCTCTTCGCTGGAGTAGCCAAGGAACTGCTGCATGGCAGCATTCGTGGCGATGATCCTGCCATCGGTATCGATGAGTGCGATGCCGACGGCGGAGTGCTCAAAGACGGCTCGGAAGCGCGCCTCGCTGGCCAGCACGGCTTCGTAGGTCCGATCCTGTCCCGCGACATCCCGGCCGTCGCCGTGAATCGCGTTCCATTCATCGGACAAGGGTCAGTCCGCGTCTGGTGTGGTCGCCATCGTCGTGCTCATCCACTTTACGACGCACATGACAGGCCCCCCGCAACAGTGCGGGTCCAAAGTCGATACGGTCGCAATGTCAGCGGATTCCGGCCACCTTGTGCGTCTGTACCGATAGCCGCCACCTGGGATGATCGAGGCAATACTGGATTGCCGCTCGGGTTGCCTGTTCAAGCGACGGTCCATCCATCGGCTGGAGGTAGAAGTGCGTGAACTGGAGATTCTCGAAATGCTCCGGAAGTGCGCGCTCCTGTGGATAGACCAGCTTGAGCTCGTCACCAGTCGTGATCGCGAGCGGTGCGTCGGATTTGGGGCTCACACAGATCCAGTCGAGGCCGGCTATTGCAGGCTGCGTTCCGTTGGTTTCGACCGCAACCCGAAAGCCACGGCGATGCAGTGCCTCGACCGCCGGCTCGTCCAGCTGCAATAACGGCTCACCACCCGTGCACACCACGAACCGTTCAGCTCCCTCGTCCGTGGTCGGTCTCCAGGCCGACTCCACCGCACTCGCGAGTGCTTCGGCATCTGCGAACTTCCCACCGTCAGGGCCAACGCCGACGAAATCAGTGTCACAGAACGTACAGACGGCAGTCGCGCGGTCGCTCTCGCGGCCCGTCCACAGGTTGCACCCTGAGAAACGGCAGAACACTGCCGCGCGGCCGGTGTTTGCCCCTTCGCCTTGCAGCGTGTAGAAGATTTCCTTGACTGTGTACGCCATCGCGCTAAGCGCGTCCCGCGCGCGCGTATGCTATGGGATCGGTGGCTCCTGCCGCACTGAATCCAGCCAGGCGTAGCTGACACGCATCACACTGGCCGCATGCCTCGCCGGTGGCGGGCGGATCGTAGCAGCTCGTGGTCATCGAGTAATCGACGCCGAGCGACATGCCGAGCGCGATGATCTGCGCCTTGGTCAGATCGATGAGCGGTGTGCGGATGGTGATCGTGTTGCCTTCGGTACCGGCTCGGGTCGCGAGGTTGGCCATGCGTTCGAATGCATGGATGTACTCGGGCCGGCAATCCGGGTAGCCGGAATAGTCGACCGCATTGACTCCGATGAATATGTCTCGCGCGTGAGTGACTTCAGCGAACGCGAGCGCGTACGAGAGAAAAATTGTATTGCGAGCCGGTACATACGTGATCGGCACGTCCGTCGCATCGCTCACGTCGCGTCCCTTGGGTACTGCGATGTCCGATGTGAGCGCGGAGCCACCGAACACGCGGAGATCGATGGTCACAACCTCGTGACGTGCAACGCCGTAGCTGTTCGCTATCCGGCGTGCAGCGTCGATCTCGCGGTCGTGTCTCTGCCCATAGCTGAACGAGAGCGCGTTGACCTCATAGCCGTCGCGCCTGGCAATGGCGAGCACGGTCGTGGAGTCGAGGCCACCGCTCAAGAGCACGACGGCTGGACGTGTGTGGGACATGGTGAAATCTACAACAGGCACTGTCTCACGGGCTCGCGCCGTGGTGAGTATCTTGATCCGCATGACAGCCGCCCTTCCATCGTTGAGCGATCTCGAGACCGCGACGGAGATCGTCCGGCGGTTCATGCCGCCGACGGCGCAATATGCGTGGCCCTTGCTTGCCGAGCGCACAGGAGCACACGTGATCGTCAAGCACGAAAACCACACTCCCGTCGGAGCCTTCAAGGTTCGTGGCGGAATCGTGTACATGGATCATCTGCAGCGCACTGCGCAACGGGTTCCGGGCATCGTGACGGCGACGCGCGGCAACCATGGCCAGTCCGTGCCCTTCGCCGCGCGGCGCTACAACATTCCGGTTCTAGTCGTGGTCCCGCACGGGAACAGCGTGGAGAAGAACAGTGCGATGCGAGCGCTGGGCGCCGATCTCGTCGAGGAGGGGCACGACTTTCAGGCGGCAGTAGAGGCGGCCGACCGGATCGCCGCGGAACGCGGCTGGCACAGATTGCCATCGTACCATCCAGATCTGGTGAGTGGCGTCGGTACCTACGCGCTCGAATTCCTGCGGGCTGTGCCGGACATGGACACAGTCTACGTGCCGATCGGGCTCGGTTCCGGGATCTGCGGAATGATAGCGGCGCGGGATGGGCTCGGGTTGTCCACCAGAATCGTCGGAGTGGTTTCGACAGGTGCACCGGCCTACGCGCTGTCGGTCTCCGCTGGCCAGGTGGTCTCGCACCCAGTCACGACCGAAATCGCCGATGGAATGGCGTGTCGCACTCCGCTCGCGGAGCCGCTCGAAATCATCACGCGTGGCGCCGAGCGCGTGGTGCAGGTGAGCGACGCCGAGGTGGAGGAGGCGATGCGTGCGTACTTCACCGATACGCATAATGTTGCAGAAGGCGCAGGTGCTGCAGCGCTGGCGGCACTGATGCAGGAGCGCGAGTCGATGCGTGGACGTAAAGTTGGTGTGGTATTATCGGGGGGAAACGTGGATCGCGATGTCTTCGCGCGCGTGCTTGCGCATTAGGTCATTCACGGGCATTGCTGGCGTGAAATAATGCGGACGCGGATCCGATTGTGCGTAACGGGGTTAGGCGTGGATATATCCGGTGGATATCCAATTTCGATTCCACGTAACGGGGGCGGGGGCGGATATATCCGTTCGACATCCGAATCCGATCGCACGTAACGGGGCCAGGCGCGGATATATCCGCGCCCTACGCAGGACCATCAATTCGGCGCGTGGGTGGACGTCGTCGTGGCGTCGTCGTGGCGTCGTCGCGGCGGCGTACGAATTACACGCGCGTTGTTTATGCGGTGCGCAATTCTCCGACCAGGTTGCGCAGGTGCGTGCTTCCGCGCAGTAGCAGGGCCGATGCTGTCGTCATCTGCTCGCACGCGGCGCTCTGTTCCTCCGTTGATGCGCTGACCTGCATCGCAGTTGCGGCATGACCCTCGGCGGTGCGTGCGACGGCGGCAAGACCGTCGGTTGCGTGCTGAACCACGCGAACGTTGTCGTCCGCGGTGCGCGCGACTCCTTCTGCCGCACGCGTAGTGCGCTCGGCAGCCGCCGCGATCGATGCGAGCGCGTCGTCGATGTCGCGAGAAACGCGCTCCAATTCGCCGACCTGATTTTCGCCGCGCTCCATCGTGCTGTAGGTACGGCTGACGCGGCTCGTAACGGAAGTTGTGAGGTCGACGACATCGTCGGCGGCTGCGCGTGACTGGTCGGCAAGCTTTCGAATTTCGTCCGCCACGACGCCGAACCCGCGGCCGGCTGCGCCGGCGCGTGCGGCTTCGATCGCAGCGTTCAGTGACAGCAAATTCGTCTGATCGGCAATACGTCCTACGGAGATGACGAATTTGTTGATGTCGCCTACTGTCGCATTTAGCGCGCGCACTTCTTCGGCGGCCTGCCGGACTATCGTGCGAACGTCCACGAGTATCGAGAGAGTTCGCTCCAGTTCCGTGCGCTTGTCGGCCGCCTGGCCGTGAATCGACGCGGCGAGCGCCTGCACTTCCTCGGCGCCGGCTGCGACGCTGTCGGCAGCGTCGCGAATCGTGTCGAGCGAGTGGGTCACCACCTTGATTTGTCGCACCTGCGCCTCGGCGCCAGCTGAAACCTGCGTCACGGCTTCCGACACCTGGTTGGCGGTGTCCGAAATCTGCTGCGACGCGCTGGCGAGGTCGCCCGCCGAATGCGTCACGTCGTCGGCAGTCTGCGTCGCGACGTCGATGACGCGCGACAGCGAATCTGCCGCGTGATTCATCGCGATTGCGACCGTCGCAAATTCACCCGGGAGGCCGGCGGTCTCGGTGCGGGCGGTGAGATCGCCTTCACTGAAGCTGCGGGCGTGTCTGGACAACTCTCGAAGTGGCGTCGCGATCGCGCGGATGGTGCGAATCGCGATCATGATGGCGAGCAACACAGCGATGGCGACGGCACCCAGTACCGCTGTCGCGCGCCACTTCGCCAGATAATCGATATGGCTCGTCGCATTCGAGACATCGGTGGCCTTGGTGTCCTCGAAACGCGCGAGATCGCCGAGAAGACCGGCAACCACGACGCGCGCCTGCTCGGCCTGCGCGCGGGCTTCCTGTGTGCGTCCCATATCGCGAAGGCGATGCGCGAGCGCATATGCGTTCTCGAAGTCCGCGAGGCGGTTATCGACTGCGGCGATCGCTGCAACTTCGGTCGGCGTTGCACGTTGCGTGCTGCCGAATCGACGCTGCAAGCCGTGCGCCGAGTGCCCCAGCTGGCGAAATTCACGCAGCGATACGGAATCTCCATTGGCGAGATATGCGGACGCGGCCTGGATCTCTCGCGTCACGATGTTGGAATAATCCGATGTCTGCTGCGCCGTGGCGAGTACGCTCTGCAGCTCGCCGGTGACGTCGCCGGCGCCCGCCCGCACAGCCATCCATCCGACGGTACCGGCGATTACCAGGCAGAATACAAGCGCCGCAAATCCCACGAGCAGGGTATCCCTGATCGTTGTGAGACGCAGATGTTCGCGGATACTCATCGGCGCACCACAGGAAGCATGAGCCCGTCGTGTACGCGGGTCATACGGAAGGTATCTCCAACGGGATCGGTGCCATCGAACCACGTGGGGCCGGACAGGCTCGCGAATGCAGTCGATTGCTTGAGCGATGCGAGATAATCGCGAATTTCGGTTCTGGTCGTAGCGCCGCTCCTGAGCGCGCTCGCGATGAGCCGAGTCGCGTCGTACGCCAGCGCGGCATGTGCGTCCGGCACCATCCCGTACCTGGCGCGAAACGCGGACGCGAACCTCTGCGTTGCTTCGCTGCTGTTCTGCGCGGTGAACGGTGTTCCGACAAAGGCGCCTTCCGACGCAGGATCACTCACCACACCCTGCCATCCGTCGCCACCCAGGAACGTGGCCGACAAGTGTTGCCTGCGTGCCTCGCGCAGCACCTTGATTCCAAGATCCTCATCGCTTGCGACGAATACGATGTCGGGAGCGTGTGTCTTGAAGTACGTGATGTACGGCTCGAGGTTCGTATCGGTGCCGATCGGATCGGTGCTCAGAACCTGGCCCTTGAAACTGTGAAGGAAAGCGTCGGACAGCCCGCGTCCATACGAGTCGTTGTGATACAGAACGGCGACCCTTGCGGGACGGCGCAGCGAATCGCTCAGCGACGATGCGAAGCGCGCGAGCGTTATTCCGTTCACGGAATCGCTGGTGCTCATGCGAAACACCCACGGCGAGATGCCGGTTATGTCGGGCGACGACGGCGTCGTGGCCACAGCTGGAAGATGACCGCCGTCGTATACGCGCGCAGCAGATACCTCGGCACCGGATCCCGCGTGGCCAATCACCGCAAGAATCTTCCGGTTCGCCACGAACTCACCGGCAACGCGGGCTGCGTCGGCTCCGCTTGCACGATCGTCACGGGCGACGACCCGTAACGGCACACCGTCTATCCCGCCGGCGCGGTTGATCTCATCCACAGCGAGATCGATCCCGTGCTGGTTCTGGATTCCGTAGGCCACGGTCTGGGGACCGGCCGCGCCAAGCAGATACTCCCGAGGCTGGCGGGAGCAGGCGACCAAGGTGCTCAAGGTGCTTATGGACGCGGCAAGAGCCGCGACGACCATACGACGATCCAACAAAACCTCCAGTGCCACCAATGCAACCGAGACAGCCAGGCAGGCCATCGGCTCGACGCCGCTCTACTCGATGCCGCCCTACAAGGACGACATGGACGAGCACTGTGTCACCATCTCACAAGACGGGGACGCAGCTCTAGAGAGAGTTTCGGCAGGCGACGGCGTCGATTGAAGCCTGCGGTCTCCGCCCAAGGTCCTGCATGTAGCTGGATTCGGTTAATTTTCGCCTATGCGCAGAGAGCCCTTCACGGTCGGAATCATCCAGGAGGCGGTCGCCGCAACGCCCGCCGAGACACTGGACCGGGCGGTGACCCGGATCCGGGAGGCCGCGGGCCGCGGCGCCCAGATCATCTGCCTGCAGGAGATGTTCAACTCTCACTACTTCTGCACCAGCCAGAGCTGCGAGCGGTTCGACATCGCGGAGCCCATTCCAGGGCCGGTAACGGATCGGATGCAGGAGCTGGCCCGGGAGCTCGAGGTCGTGATAATCGTCCCCATCTTCGAGCGTCAGGCCGCTGGACTCTATCGCAACTCGGCTGCGGTGATCGACGCCGACGGCTCGCTGCTGGGTGTGTATCACAAGATGCACATCCCTGACGACCCGCTGTACTACGAGAAGTATTATTTCACGCCCGGCGACGCGAACCGCACGTACGAGAAGGAAGAACACCCGGGGGCTAGCGGCTTTCGAGTCTGGAAGACGCGCTATGCCGATATCGGTGTCCTGATCTGCTGGGATCAGTGGTATCCCGAGGCCGCCCGTATCACCGCACTACTCGGTGCCGACATCATCTTCTATCCTACGGCGATTGGCTGGCATCCCGCGGAGAAGGCGGAGTTCGGGCCGGCGCAGCTGGATGCATGGCGCACGGCGCAGCGCGCGCACGCGATCGCGAACGGCGTGTACGTCGCATCGCCCAACCGCGTGGGATTCGAGGAGGAGCCGGGCACCGATGGAATCGAATTCTTCGGCCACTCCTTCGTGTCGGATCCGTTCGGAAGAGTGATCGTCGAGGCGGGCCTCGAGCCGAGCGTGCTCGTCGCGAAGTGCGATCCCGCACTGATCGAGTACACGCGCCGCAACTGGCCATTCCTGCGTGACAGGCGTATCGACGCATACTCACCCATTCTGAATCGGTACCTGGGGTGACGCGCTGGCGCATGCCGGCCGAATGGGAGCGTCACGACGCGACCTGGATAGCATGGCCACACCACGAGCCCGATTGGCCTGGAAAACTCGAGGCTGTGCGCTGGGCGTATGCGGAAATTGCACGGGTGCTCGCCCTGCACGAGCGCGTCGAGATCCTGTGTCACGACGAACGCGTTCGCGATTCTGCCGTGGCGATGCTGCGTTCGCACGACGTTGCGATGCAGCGCGTCAATCTGCGGATCGTTCCGACGGATCGCGTGTGGCTGCGCGATTCCGGGCCGTCGTTCGTGTGGAACGGGAACGGCGAAGTCGAGATGATCGCGTGGGATTTCAACGCATGGGCCAAGTACGACAACTTCGCGCGTGACCGCCGCGTTCCCGCCGCGATCCAGAACGCGACCGGATTGCCCATGACGTCTGCGATGCGTCCGGACGACGCAAGCCGGAGATTGGTGCTCGAAGGCGGTGGGTTGGACGTGAATGGACAGGGGAGAATCCTCGTTACCGAGGAATGGTTGCTGAGCGACGTGCAGATCCGCAATCCAGGTGTCACGCGCGCTGGATACGAAAAAGCATTTGCTACCTACCTTGGCTGTCATGACACCATCTGGCTCGGCAATGGATGCGCGGGCGATGACACGCACGGGCACATCGATGACATGGCACGTTTCGTCAACTTCGATACCGTCGCGCTGGCGTACGAAGCCGATCCGTCGGATGCGAATCACGCGTCGTCCGTGGACAATCTGGAACGGCTGCGTCTCGCTGCGGAGCGGCAGCCGCTGAACGTCGTGCTGCTTCCGTATCCACGTCCGGTCATGATGGATGGACAGAGACTTCCGGCGAGTTACGCGAATTTCTACATCGCGAACGAAGTCGTTCTCGTGCCCACGTTCAATGATGCGAACGACCGCGTTGCGCTCGAAACCATCGCAAGACTATTCCCGGATCGCACGGCGATCGGAATACATGCCGTGGATCTCGTGTGGGGGATGGGAACGCTGCACTGCCTCACGCAGCAGCAGCCGGCGATGGCGATCGATTATCGCGGCACCTGAGCGACGCGATGGGAACACAGCTCACCGTCATCTACGACGGCCATTGCGGAGTCTGCACGCGGCTAGCGGAGCGTGTCGCCAAACTTGATACGGACCGCGTTCTGGAGATCGTACCGTCGCAGTCAGCGGGAGTTCGCGACCGGTTTCCATGGATTCCCGCACGCGCGTACGACGAATCGCTTCAGGTAGTGCGTGCTTCCGACGGCTGGACCTGGGAAGGGGCGGCGGCGGTCGAGGAGATCATAAGAGCGTTGCGCGCCGGATGGGTCGTATCGTGGTTGTTCAGGCTACCATTCGCGCGGCAAGTCGCTCAGCGCGGATACCGATGGTT
>Ga0207678_10004749_pt1 | contig 12205 bp, 10 predicted proteins | sample KBSC63metaG_FD_184319 | JGI IMG/M metagenome (GOLD analysis project Ga0207678, IMG submission 184319) | Corn rhizosphere microbial communities from Kellogg Biological Station, Michigan, USA - KBS C6-3 metaG (SPAdes) (version 2) | ecosystem: Host-associated > Plants > Roots > Rhizosphere > Soil ... | reverse complement strand
AAAACCAGCATCGCCCCCAGCCACATCAGCGTCTGCGCTTTTCCAAGCCCCGCCGCGACACCCACCCACATGGTTCCAACCACGCAAAGTACCTGCGACAACACCAGGTCGCGCAGACCTAGCTGGCGTCGCAGTTGATGCTCGGGCTGTCCTGTGCCTTCCACTCGATCCATGGTTCACGAATCTTCGCACGCCGGCATCCATCTGGTCCTCTGGAATCTTCGGGGGCCGCGGCCCCTTTTTTCGGACCAAATTATTGCCAGCCCGCTAGGCCGGGTGAAGGACGTTGTTCTTGGGGAGCGCGAGCCGTGATGAAAACAATCCAGCTATTCTCGGAAGTTAGAGAACTCGCCAGAAAACGGGCCAGAATCAACCGCAGGCAAAGTCAGTGATTCGGCCACCGCGACAGATAATCGCCGCACATCTGCGATGATTTCTCTCCCCAGCAATCTTGAATCGGCGTAGTTTTTACCTTCCGCTGCCAGATACGCAACATTCATGAGGCACTGCAGGGGGTTGTTAAGGCGATGCGCCAGGTTGTTCGCCATTGCGGCAGCGGCGGCAGCTCTCGCCTGGTTCATGATTGTTTGCTGTTGTTGTTGGTGCCGAACTGCCATTGCCGCGAAGTCCGCCAATATTTCCATAATCTGGCCATCGTTCCTGTCGAACGCCGCAGTTCGCCCATGGGCCATAATGAAGATCGTTCCGCGTGTATCTCCCACCTCCCAGGGAAGCAAAATGCCATCGGTCACGAGAGGTGCATCGATCCCCATGATGTCGAAGAAGCGCTGCCGAACGCGAAAGAGCTGCGGCTTTCCACGCTCCAGACAGATTCCGCAAGCACTCGGATACCGCGGAAGGATCGCGTTCAAAAAGCCGTTGTATTGACCTGCAATTGCAACCCAGTTATAAAACCTCTCGTCACTCTTCTCTTCAGTCTCCAGGCTGATGCCGGCACTATCCGCACCACACAAATCCACTGCGGCATTTACCAACTCTTGCAGAATCGAATTGGGGTTCTCCACAAAAGCGTGAGTTAGTCGGCGCATTGCCTCCATCTGCAAAGCGGCATCATGCACATGCAGGCTTCGCGATGCAAATTCAACGTGAGATTCGAGGTCCAGAACTTCCAGCCCCGTATCTTCCGGATCGGCTGTTTGGTTCCTCACGCTCGCCAACGCGCCCGCAAGTCTGCTACGGATCGTATCGAGAGGACAGCCCGTTCCTTCCGCAATCTCAACGGCGGTCTTGCCGTCAAAAAATGCCATCTCCAATAGCTGCCTATCATCTCGACGCGACAGAGCGAACGCGGAATCCTCCTCGGTCAAGCGGTTCGACTCGATTTCGATCGGCTGCAGGATTTTGTGCTTGCGTAGAAAGTCAATTGAGCAGTTCCTTGAAATCATCGCAAGCTGTCGAGATGCGCCGTCTTTTCCCCACACAAATTTCCGCGGCCCCCGCCATATCCGCATGAAGATTTCCCGGACCACCTCTTCTGCGGAAGCCGAATCGCGGCACACGCGCAGTGCGACTGAATAAACCGACTTCGAATGACGATCGAAGAACGATGCCATAGCCAGTTCATCTCCGCCTTCGATCCGAGACAGCAAGTCAGAATCTTTTGACGATGCATCTTGGGATATCGGCATTTCCAACGTACGCTTCGATGCAGTCATAGTTTCTTAGCAATCCAATTGGCTTCATCGCGTCGGTCCCTCTCCCATGTCAACCGAACGGTCAGAGAGAAACTTCGCGAGTGAATAAGACGCTAATTTAGGCTTTGATTCAGGTCTGTCCAATTTTGACCAGGTGAGACCTCGGGCTGAGCGTGTGGCGCCCAGTGTGCCTCTGGGTCCGAGAGCCGCCCCGCTGACGGCCTCAAGGGGTCTCCATTGTCAAATCCAACACCTGCCCTTACTATTCTCGTCTGAAATCGTTTTCACTCGAGGAGTCACGCCAATGCATTCACGTCTTGCCCCGCTGTTCCTTGCTTCCCTTTCTCTAGCCGCCCTGTTCACCATCTCACCCATCGCCAATGCCCAGCAGGTTGCTATGACGCCTCCCATGGGCTGGAACAGCTGGAACTACTTCGCCGTCAAAGTTACCGACAAAGATATTCGCGACTCTGCCGACCAGATGGTCTCTACCGGGATGAAAGATGCCGGTTATGTGTACGTAAACATCGACGACGCCTGGCAAGGTAAGCGGGATGAGAAAGGCGTCATTCAGGCCAACTCAAAATTCCCTGACATGAAGGCGCTTGCCGACTATGTTCACTCCAAGGGCCTCAAGATTGGCATCTACTCCTCGCCCGGACCGAGAACATGCGCGAACTACGAGGGCTCCCTTGGCCACGAAGAGCAGGACGCCAAGACCTACGCGGAGTGGGGCATCGACTACCTGAAATACGATCTCTGCTCCTTCATACCTGCGGTCATGCAAAAGCAGGCTCACGACGACAAAGCCGCGCAGATGCGCCTCATGATCGCCTCGTATGACAAGATGTCGAAGGCCCTCAAAGCTACCGGACGTCCCATCGTTCTCTCGCTCTGCCAATACGGCTGGGACTCCCCGTGGGAATGGGCCCCAGAACTCGGTGGCAACTCGTGGCGCACCACGGGCGACATCGAAGCCACGTGGGAGAGCATCTACGACATTCTCGGACAGCAGAAAGGCCTCTACTCATACGCGGGCCCCGGTCACTGGAACGATCCCGACATGCTCGAAGTTGGAAACGGCAAGCTCTCTCTCGCAGAAAACCGCACTCACTTTTCCATGTGGGCAATGCTTGCCTCACCGCTGCTCGCCGGCAACGACCTGCCTCACATGAAGCCCGAGATCAAGGCAATCCTCACTAACAAAGACGTCATCGCCATCAATCAGGACCCGCTCGGCCACCAGGCTCGCTACGTCTACAGCGGCGGCCAGGTCGAAGTCTGGACGCGTGACCTCAAGGACGGCGCAAAAGCCATCGCCATCATCAACATCGGCAGCGATCGCATCTCAACCCATCCCTGCCATCTCGACCTGAAGCAACTCGGCCTCAACGGCACTCAGACCGCTAAGGAACTTTGGACCGGCAAGGATCTCCAGCTGACCGACAACATGGAGATGGAAATCGACAGCCACGACGTCCGCCTCCTCCGCATCGACTCTGCAAAATAGAGCCAACAGGCTCGGCATATTCAATATCCCCATGGTCTTCCGTGGGGATATCGTTTTATGCGGGTGCGCTCAGCCTGCCCTGAGCGAAGTCGAAGGGGGCCCTCGCATTTGGGGACCGGCGGCCGCGCCGCCACCTCTTCGGCTGAAGTCTCAGGCCACCGCTCCCCGCGTTGTAGAATCAAACCTGTACTGCGTGAGTGATCTTCTTCCTATCTTCGCTTGGGCACACTTCAGCGCGATCTTCGAAATTGCGCGCTCTGCAGTGTGCTGCAGTCGAGTCCTGCTCCTCTTGATCGCCGTCGAATCCATCTCCATGCCCGTCACTCAGGGTATCTGGTCGTGGGACAAATTTCTTCACGGCGGCCAAGATTTTGAACTCGGGCTCCTCATCATCCTCACCTGCATCTGTTTCGTACTCCTGCGTGCGCAACAATCCGATCGCAACAGCATTTTGTTCGCTGTCACGAGTACATTAGTCGTGCGCAGTCAAAAGCAACCAGCCGCCGCTCATTTCCAAGGCGCCCGGACCTTCGAACATCGGTCCCAGATTCCTTCGCCTTACGGTCCGGCGGGTTTCAATGTTCCCCTATTGGTCTGATACCGTCGCAGGGTCTCGGCTCATTCCTCTCAGGTAGCGGACTCGCTATCTCTTCCCCCCGGAAAGACCAACCGTAGTTGCTCGGCGGAGTTCGCATGAAGACATCGGAAGTCCTGCACGCCTGGTCCAGAATCCTCACCGGCCACGCACCTAATCTATCGATCGAAATCACAAAAGAGTGCCCCCTGCGCTGCCCTGGCTGCTACGCCTTCGATCCCGCGCACCTCGGCGGTGAATCGCAGCTTCGCGAGCTCTCCGACTTCCGCGGAGATGAGCTCGTCTCGAAGACCCTCGCCGTCATCGATCAATACAAGCCGCTCCACGTCTCCATCGTCGGCGGCGATCCCCTCGTTCGTTACCGGGAACTCGATCAGCTGATCCCCCTCATCGACGCGCGCGGCATCCATACTCAGGTCGTGACCAGCGCGTTCCGCGTCATTCCTGCAACGTGGGCACAGTACAAGCGCCTCAACATCGTCGTCTCTATCGACGGACTCGCTCCCGACCACGACGTACGCCGCAAGCCCGCCACATACGAGCGAATCCTCAAGAACATCGTCGACGCGCATATCAACGTCCACTGCACCATCACCTCGCAGATCGCCGACCGTCCCGGCTATCTCGAAGAATTCCTGAACTTCTGGTGCAACCGTCCCGAGTGCGTTAAGGTCTGGTTCAGTATCTTCACTCCGCAACGCGGCGCAACCGATGTCGAGATCCTCTCCACATCCCAGCGAGCCAACGTCATCGCCGAATTAAAGCGACTGCGTCCGCACTTCCCTAAACTCGAAATGCCCGACTCTCTCCTTCGCGAACTCGGAAATCCCCCATCCAGCCCTGATCAATGCATCTTCGCGCGCACCACGCGCACCATCTCTGCGGATCTCAAAACGCGGGTCACTCCCTGCCAGTTCGGTGGCGATCCAGACTGCTCGCAGTGCGGATGCATTGCTTCCATGGCTCTGGCTGCGGTAGGCCACCACCGCGTGGCGGGGAACGTAACGGCAGGCGATCTCTTCTTCCTCTCGGATAGGATCGGGAAACGCTGGAGCAGCTTCCGGGAAAGCCTCTCTCCCTCATCGCCGCAGTCCGCTCCCACGCCCTTCCGGATTGTTCAGTAGAGAAATTTGAACTAGCAAAAAACTTGGGCACCCCCGATCCCTCGCTTTTGGGGATCGGGGAGAGGCTTCCAAAGTCGAGTCCAGCTAGCTCCCTGGAAGCTAGACCGCGCGCGCCAGGCTCACCGCAAACCATCCCCGCTCATCTGTCCATGTAACCTCAGGCCAGAAGCCGGCCCTTGAAACCAACGCCTCAGCAGCGCCCGGCTTGTACTTGTAGCTGTTTTCTGTGTGGATGCTTTCGCCCACATCGAACTGAACGCGCAGATCGATCCCCGGCAGCCAAACTTCCTGATCTTTCGCGCTCACCAGGTGCATCTCCATCCGGCCCTCCGTCGCATTCCAAACCGCTCGATGCCCGAATGTTGCCGGGTTGAAATCCGCATCCAGCTCGCGATTCAGACGCGTCAGTACGTTTCGATTGAAGGCCGCCGTCACGCCGCCCGGATCGTCGTATGCGTCCTTCAGCACTGACTCGTCCTTTACCAGGTCCACGCCGAGCAGGAAACAATCTCCCGGATCCATTGCCGCACGCACGCGCTCCAGCAGCATCAGAGCCTCGCCCGGTTCAAAATTCCCGATACTCGATCCGATGTACATCAGCAGACGTCGTTCATTCGGCAGCGTCGAGTCCAGTTCAAGATCCTGCGTGTAGTCCTGCACCCTGGGGCACACGATCACGCCCGGCAGTTCATCCTCGATGCGCAGCTGCGCTTCCACCAGCGCGCTCGCCGATACATCCACCGGCTCGTAGAACACGGTATCCTGCCGCTCCGCGGCCGCGGTTAGCAGCAGCCGGGTCTTATCCGCCGAACCCGCTCCCAATTCCACAACTCGAAGAACATTCCCGCCCGCGGCTCTAGTGACGATCTCCGCCGCGTGTTCTGCCAGGATTGCGCGCTCAGTCCGCGTTACGTAGTACTCGGAAATCCGCGTAATCTCGTCAAACAACTTTGACCCAGCCGCGTCATAAAATAACCACGACGGCAGCCACTTTGGGCGGGACAGGAGTCCCTCGTAAACCGCCGAAGCGATCTTGTCTGAAATGTGAATCTTAGCTGGAGAGATCGGGATGGTCGTCATGCAAGCTACTAAGATGCGCTCCTACCCTGTGAGAGTTTACTTATCGGCTAGTCGGATCCCGGAAAACTGCCATCTCGTCTCCGGCTGAAAGAAATTGCGATAGCTCGCCCGGATATGCGCTTGCGGAGTAGCGCACGAACCACCCCGAAGCACCATCTGTCCGCTCATGAACTTCCCGTTATATTCCCCAAGCGATCCAGCCAGCGGCTCGAATCCCGGATAGCCAAGATAGGCGCTCGCGGTCCACTCCCAGCAGTCGCCCCACAACTGAGATATCTGCTCTCCCGGATTCTCGGCGCTCACGGGCCTGAGCCTTCCCGAGTCCATTAGATTTCCTTCCACCGGTCGGTCTTCTGCAGCAACCTCCCACTCCAGCTCGGTTGGCAATCTTTTGCCTGCCCAATGCGCGTAGGCGTCGGCCTCGAAATAACTCAACTGGCTCACCGGAGCATCTTTCAATTCCTCAAGACTCTTCTCGCCACGCAAGGTAAAGATTCGCCACCCCTCATCATCCTTGCTCCAGTAAAGCGGCGCTTTCCATCCATTCGGCTCGATCGCGTCCCATCCGGCTGAGAGCCACAACTCCGATCGCGCGTATCCGTCGTCTGCGATGAACTCCGCGTACTCCCCGTTCGTCACCAAGCGGTTCGCCAGGGAAAAGGGCTCCAGCCATACCCGGTGTCGCGGCAATTCGTTGTCGTAGCAAAAGCGTCCGGCGCCACAACCCACCTCGACCAACCCGCCCTCAAATTTCACGAACTGAAGAGGTGCCGCAATGCCCTTCCCGGTCCAATCGCCTTCCTCGCGATACGCCGGCCGCAACGGGTTCGTGTAGAACGCGTGCAGCATATCCGTCAGCAGCAACTCCTGGTGCTGTTCCTCGTGATTTGCTCCCAGCTCAACTCGACTCAGCAGTTCCGGCTCCGGATTCACTTCCAGCAGCCGTTCCAGATGCTCATCCACGTAACATCGATACCGCAGGATCTCGTCCAGCCCCGGCCTTGAAAAGGAGGCTCTGAGTTTTTTCTCGGGAAAATCCGCGAAACTCCGGTAATAGCTATTGAACAGCCAGGGAAAGTCCTCGTTGAACAGCCGGTATCCAGGCTTGAACACGTTGAGGATGAAGGACTCAAAGAACCAGGCAGTGTGCGCCAGGTGCCATTTCGCGGGCGAAGCCTCCGGGCACGATTGCACCATCATGTCCTCGGGAGTCAGAGGCTTACATAGCTCCATCGTCCGCCGGCGAACACTCCTGAACCTCTCGGCTACATCACATTGCGACTTCAACGATACCGTCGTGCTCACGCTGCGCTACCTCGCTCATTGGACGTCATTCACTGAGATTCGAAACTCTTCCGTTTGATGCACTTCTCTGTCCGGCTCACATCTCTGTGACTAATCAGCTTGACGATGCTTACCAGAGCGGTGCTCTAATTCTGTTGCGAGACGATGTGTTCCAGCGCCTCAGTTCCTTCGCAAGGAGGAAAAATGATTGGCTTCTCTACCCGCTCCCTCCGGGCCTCGATTCTCACTGCGTCCATCGCGGCAAGCTGCACTCTAGGCGTCTCCCAAACTCCCACCGTCAATCCAGTCTCTCCCGCTGCAACATCTACTCCTCAATCGCCTGCCGCTGCTCAACCTGCGGCAAAGCCAACTGTCACGGATCAGTCTCCGAAAATTCAAGCGACACCTGAGCAGCTCGGGGACGCCTACATGGCCCACCAACGCTATCAGGCTGCGATTGAGGCATACAAGAAAGGCCCAACCGACAATCCCGGCGTCTGGAACAAGCTCGGCATCGCCTACCAGTTGATGTTTAACCTCAATGACGCGATGCACGCTTATCAGGTTTCTTACAAGCTTGATCCGAAAAACCCGAACGTCCTCAACAATCTGGGTACGGTTTACGACGCCCTCAAACAATATCGCGGCGCTGAAAAGATGTACCGCAAGGCCCTCAAAATCGACCCGCATTCCGCACTCATTCTCAAGAATCTCGGCACCAATCTTCTGGCCCAGCACAAATATGAAAAAGGCTGGCAGCAGTATCAGGCCGCAATAAAGTACGATCCCAACATCTTCCAGGACACCTCGCGGCCCCGCGTCGAGAATCCCGCATCAGTTTCCGATCGGGGCGCCATGAACTACTACATGGCTCGCGGATGCGTCCGCGCCGGAATGCCCGAGCGTGCAATCCAATATCTCCGTATGGCTCTGAACGAGGGATATACGAATCCCAAGAAGATCATCGCCGACGACGAGTTCGCCGTTCTCCGTGGCGTCCCCGCCTTCGAGGAGCTCCTGGCTGCGCAAACTCAAAAGCGCCAATAACGAGCGGGCAGGTCCACTGGAAGGCTACAGTAGGCGAGAAGCGTCAGGCACGACTCTTAGTCGCGCAATCAGTTCTCTTATGAACGTGGGCTTCAGCCCCTGCTTCGTCTTCCCGCACCTCAAATCCGTCTATCTCCTTAGAACCCCATGACTGTCTCCCGCAGCACCCTCGCGCTCGCACTGCTTCTCGCCTCCACAACGCTCTTCCTTCGAGCTCAGTCTCCCCAGTCCGGCCAGCGTGGCGAACGCGGCACGGGCGGTTTCGGCGGCATGATGGGCCGAGGGGTCATGGGCACTGTCACCGAAGTCGCCTCCGACCACTTCACCGTTAAAACCGAGTCCGGCGAGACCTACACCATCCACTTCAGTGTGAACACCCGCATCATGAAGGGCGGCGGAGGTGGAGGATTTCGTCGCCAGCAGGGTGACAACGACGCCCCCTTCACGCCCCCCACATCCATCAAACCCGCCGACATCAAAGTCGGCGACGCCATTGGCTCCGCGGGCGAAGTGGATGCAGCCGCGAAATCCGTCGGCGCCGTTGTGATTTTTCAGATCGATCCCGACACCGCCAGGCGCATGCGGGAGATGCAGGCTAACTACGGCAAGACGTGGCTCATGGGTCGCGTCACCGCCATCAACGAAACGCAGGTCACCATCCAGGGAGGCCCTGACAATGCGACCCACACCTTCTCCGCCGATGAAAACACCACCTTTAGAAAACGCCGCGATCCCATCACACTAGCCGACATTCAGCTCGGCGATACGGTCCGCGTTGAAGGCGCTGTCAAAAGCAACGCCTTCGTCGCCACCTCAGTCTCCGTGATGGGCCCCCGCCCCGACCGTCAGAACAACCCCGCTCCTCCCCAATAGGCCCAGGAATGGCGGCTGACCTGCTGACTCGCTTGCCTGCAAAGCAGGCGCTAACCTGCTGGCCTCTCCCGACACCCATCATATGTCCCGCTAGTTCTCTGTTTCTGTAACCTACCCCATGAACATTCCGCCGTTTACGTCGAGCACGTGTCCGGTAATATATGCCGCCCTCTCCGACGCCAGGAACGCTACCGAATACGCAATCTCCGTATCCGTTCCCGGCCGGCCCACCGGAATCTGTTCCACCATCTTCGCCCGCAGCTTCTCATCCAGCACCGCCGTCATCGGCGTCTCAATATAACCCGGTGCAACTGCGTTTACTGTAATCCCGCGCGATGCCACTTCTCGCGCCAGCGAACGCGTAAACCCGATCAGTCCCGACTTCGAGGCCGCGTAATTCACCTGGCCTTCCTGCCCGGTCCGCCCCACCACGCTCGTGATGGTCACAATCCGTCCCCACCGGCTCCTCATCATCTGCCGCAGCAGAACCTGCGTCAGAAGAAACGTCCCCGTAAGGTTTGTCGACAGCACATCGTCCCAGTCCGCTCGCTTCATGCGCATCATCAGGTCGTCGCGAGTGATTCCCGCATTGTTCACAAGAATCTCAACCTTGCCAAACCGATCCATCACCGCCTTCGCGCCGTTCCTGATCGACTCTTCGCTCGCCACATCCAGCCCAAACGCGGCAGCCTGTCCGCCCGCAGCCTCGATCTCGGCCGCCACCTCGGCAAGCTTCGCCTCATTTCGCGCAGCCAGGGCCACCGCCGCTCCCGCCTTAGCCAGTTCCAGCGCGCAGGCGCGCCCAATCCCTTGCGACGCCCCCGTCACCAGCGCAATCCTTCCTGAAAGCTCCGCCATCACTCCTCGTTCCCAGCGCACGTAAACCCAGTTGCGCCTCTCATTTCCAGTGCCAATTATAGGGAAGCTGTCAGAGATGGCGGATCACGTTACGCAACAAGCCATTGCTTTCACAGCTTCCTGAAAATTTGAGCTTCAGCATGGTTTTGAAAGGGCACCACTTCAGTCGTGCCACAAGGGCCAATCAAACCGCGGGGCTTTAGCCCTGGGGTGAGAACTTGATTCCCCCCCAAACGAATCGGAAGGAGCAGCAGCCTTCAAGCTGCTGACTGCTCGGCCCATCCATGGTTTGAAAGGACACGGATTTATCCCTGCCGCTAAGCTGCCCAAAATGAATGCAGGTGTTTAGCCCCTGAGGGACAGGTTTTACAGCTGAAACCTAACCCGTAGGCACAGCCTGCGCCGGAATGCGCGCCCGGCGCCTAGCCAGCTCAATCAACTCCGCAGGCCAGATGTACACTGCCAGCCGTCGCGAGTAGTGCAGCACCGGTTCCTGATCTTCGACCAGGATGCCTACTGAGGAAGGCAGGTCATTGTGTTCGATCTCCGCCTCGGCATCTTCCAGCGGCGAAGCCACCGTGTGAATGTTCGCTCTGACCGGCTGACCCGCGTGATTTCGACGAAACATGCAGTACCGCTCGGTGAAGAAGTACTCCAGGGTCCCTGATCTGATCTCCGCCAGCCGGCGCGTGGGCCCAAGCCCCCGATACCGCGCGCTGAATAACACCGGGTTGTTCACGAGCATTCTGCGGCTGTAGAACGAGAACTCCCGCTCGGTTCTCTGATTCAACCGCATCTCAGCCCAGTTGCACGGAATCCTGAACGCAAACCTGGCCGCCGCCGTTGCCAGCAGGCTGCCGATATCCACTGTCAAGTTAAAAATTCCCGGCGTTCCCACCTGGTCGCTGACGTAAGTCCGAAAATGCAGCTCGGGAAAGCTGCTTGTACCCGGAATCGATGGAACCCCTCGCAGGTTGAATCGATCCATCCACAACGGGACCACACCCAGCCATGCCGATCCCTGAAACAGGTCCGGTTGCAGTCCATCCGGCAGAAACGGCGCTATGGTTGACGCCGGCACACGCCAATGCGCAAACAGAATGTCATTCCAGCGCTGGCTCATGGTCCAGCGCCCGGTTGGCAATGGCCGGGGCCTTTGCGATGTGCGCAACTTAAACTCCCGCATTCCGCTTGCTCCGTGCTGCTTGCCCGTTGCTCGACCTGGTTCCCTTGCGATTCACAGCCCGGTCTCGCAGATGCCGTATTCTGTTCGCGAGCCCACCTTAATGTCCAGTGAATCTTTCCTGCCCGCCGGCGCCCACAATCAGACTGATGTCTATGCCGTTCACGGAGCCGATCCCGAGGTATTGGCCTATGCCATGGCCAAGTACTCTCGTTCATCCCTCTCCATGCGTGAATCACTCACCGAAATCAGTGCCCAGCGCGCCGAGCAATTCCTGAATACATTCTATTTCCAATACGGCCATCGTTCCATCGCCGACCTGGCCCACATCGCCTTCGCCGTCGAGCGCCTCAGCCTCCTCGCCGCCATCGTCCTTGTGGACGAACAGCGTTGGGATGGGCAGGAACGTTCCACCCGCTATCAGAACTTTCAAAAGTCCGGCTGGTATTTCCCCGATTTCGGCTCCGATTCCGACTCTGCCAGCCTCTACACAGAGACAATGGACAAGCTCTTCTCCACCTACCAGCGCGTTACGGCCGCCGTTCACGATGCCCTGAAGCAGCGCGTTGCCTGCCCCGAAGCCATGAAGCCCGAGGCCTACGACCGCACCCTCAAGGCCCGCGCATTCGACGTAGCCCGCTACCTGCTGCCCCTCGCCACCAACACTTCCCTCGGCCAGATCGTCAACGCCCGCACCCTGGAAACCCAGGTTTCTCGCCTCCTGTCCCACCCCATCGCCGAAGTCCGCGACCTCGGCAAGAAGCTCCGAGACGCCGCGACCGGCCCGGCCTGGAACGTCAACGCCAAAGCTGGAGCGACCTTCGTGGAGAAGCTTGCCTCCAATCCCGACCTCGCCACCGAAGCCGCATCCCTCCTTACCCGCGAAGTCCGCACCGCCCCCACGCTCGTCAAATACGCCGAGCCCAACACCTACCTCACCCAGACCCGCGCAGAAATCGAACACGTCGCCGCCGATCTTCTCAAAGACATCGACCC